>Ga0180009_10001263_pt1 | contig 31430 bp, 27 predicted proteins | sample OS_PC_MetaG_FD_123537 | JGI IMG/M metagenome (GOLD analysis project Ga0180009, IMG submission 123537) | Groundwater microbial communities from the Aspo Hard Rock Laboratory (HRL) deep subsurface site, Sweden - OS_PC_MetaG | ecosystem: Environmental > Aquatic > Deep subsurface > Groundwater...
GAGGTAGAGGTACCACAGGCCTTGCTCGATAAATGGAAAAAGGAAGGCCGGCTGGAAAAGGAAATGAAAGAACTGGACGAATTTTTTGCTCGTACCGGATTTCCCCGCACACCGCGATACTACTTAATTAAATGGATTACCGATTACATCAGGAAATACGGAATCGATGGGTTCAGGGTGGATACTGTAAAACATACCGAAGCTGATGTTTGGGGTGACTTAGCCGGTGAAGCCGCCATTGCTTTCGCCGAGTGGAAAAAAAATAACGCCGAGGCCATTCAGGAAGATCAGGAGTTTTTTATGCTGGGTGAAACCTACAATTACAATGCCGGTAGTGGAAAAGATTTCGACTTCGGTGATAAAAAGGTGAATTATTTCGATTTTGGTTTTAACAGTCTGATTAACTTCGGGTTTAAAGGGGAGGCAAACCAAAGCTATGAACAGCTTTTTTCGAATTATAGCGCCCTGCTCAACACCGGAGAGCTAAAGGATGTGACATTTATGAACTACATCAGCTCGCACGACGACAGTCATCCCTACGATTTGAAACGCGAAAAAACCTTTGAGTCGGCGAATAAATTAATGTTGTCGCCCGGACAGGCTCAAATTTATTACGGAGATGAGGTGGCCCGTTCCCTAATCATCGAAGGCGTGCAAGGCGATGTAAACCTCCGCAGCATGATGAACTGGGACGACAATACACACCAGAACCTGCTACTCCACTGGCAAAAGCTGGGGCAGTTCCGTCATCGGCATCCCGCCATCGGAGCCGGTGTGCACCAAAAAATTAGTGACAGCCCGTACTTTTTCACGCGCTCGTACAACAAAAACGGCGTCACCGACAACGTGATGATTGGTTTGGATCTTCCTTTCGATCCGGTAAGTGTAGACGTTAGCTCCTGCTTCCCAGAAGCCAGAAAACTCCGCGATGCTTATACAGGGAAAACGTACAAAATAAAAAATGGCGTTGTTGAAGTGGTGGCCGATAACGGTGTGGTGTTGTTGGAAGAAATTCCATAACTAACCCTACTGTCATGCGATCAGCCGGATTAATTTCTGTCTTTCTTCGCGTAAGCAAACGGAATTTGATATCCCAGACCCCATTCGATGAAATCGGCCACGGCTCCATTTCTGGTTTTGAGGGCTATGCGGGCAAAGAAATTTTCGGTAATCAGATAACTGCCTCCCACCTGTAAGTAGTAAGGTCCTTTATGACTCACTTTATCGCCAATGTAAAATCCTAACTGCGTTACCAGCGTAAGTCGGTACATCCTCAGGTAATGCGAAATATGCCATCCCGAATAAGTCAGATCGCTGAAAGAAGCGTTTTCGATTTTGGTAGGATAATCGCGCAAAGCCGATTCGTAAAACAAATCAATGCCCGCCCCTACCATGCCAACATGGTGATAAGCCCAGGCATAGTCGGCTGAAAAAGAGGAGATAAAATACGTAGGCCCATCATAAATCTGGGTGGTAGTCGTTTTTCCGCCCATACTTCCAAACAGGATGATTTCAGAATGACGGTGATATTTCTCAATTTCTCTAATCACAAACTCCGGTCTAAAAGGAGGATCATACTCGCTGTCCACTTTTTTGGTCAGGTTTTTTACCGGATTAAAACTGTATCGGCCGCCAAGGGCAAAACCAGCCAGATTAACTCCAAGGTTGGGCGTTCTGGTAGAACCATTTGAGAAGTGTGTTAAATCAAAATCCAGGGTAATATCGAAACGTTTACTCAGCTCGTACGACAGGCCTGTTGCGGCATTAAAGTACACGTTGTGGTTTGATCCGATCACTTGCTGATCAGGGTTTGTGTTTGGATCGTACTTTTGAAAACCATAGGACAGCCCCACAGCAAGTTCCCAATTCCATGTAAGCCGTTCACCTCTAAAAATGGGTGCTCTCATAAACATGTAAACTGCTTCAGGATCGCCCAACTCGTTGCCGTCAGAAAATATCGAGTAAAACCCAACACCATAAACAGGAAATCCATAAAGCTGATCCCATATTTGTTTTACCCCTGTGGTTTGAAAACCAACCCGCACATCTATAGCAAAATAGGGATTGTCCATGATGTCGTCTAACGACTCGGTGTTTTTCATAAACCTGCCATTGTGCAGTTTAAGGTCGACGACATTGTAGAATCCATAGTCCAATGAGTCACGTTTTACGCGGAGCAGGTCGTCGTATTTGTTTTGCGCCAACAGGGCAGGAAACATCAATACGCATAATAAGGAGAGGGTAAATATTTTTTTCATGCTATTCAACTTCGTTTAAGGTTTCGCCACTTCCAGGTGAATTAACTGGATCAACCGGCTTCAGGTTATACTTAATATTTCGTGTATTCGGACGGTAAATATTGGCATCGGCCACGTCAACAACCAGTGGGATAACACCGGTAAGGATATCCGCCATAACATAAATAACATGTGGGCTGCGTATCACTTCATACTTATAGGTTGCAAAACCCTCCTTTTTTATCTCGATAAGACTTCCCTCCTGAAGTTCAAATTTTGAAATACGTTGGTTAAAGGGCGCATCGCCCATGTATTTTCCGTCCAGAAAAACCTGGGCGCTTTCAGGATATCCCTGATGCACTTTTAGGGTGTTCTTCTTACCTGCCAGAATGGTTGCACAGGAGCTCAGGGATATAATTCCTACAAGCAGTAGGCCATTTTTAATCAGGCGCTTAAGTAAAACTGTTCTCATGAAAAGAGTTTAGTTAAATAATATTTTCAAAACACTTATGACTTAAACAAAGATATTTAATATTTGAAACGAAACAAGTGAAAGATGATTTTTAGGTCATGGTTTTGATTAGAAAAAACCACCAGACAAATCGCCTGTAATAAACAGAAAAATGATTATTTTTGAATGAAATCCTGATAGCAATGAATGAAGAAAGACCAATCATAAAACTAAAATGGAGTACGGGCGATAAGTTGTTGGAAGTCGCCGCATATCTCATACTGATTTTACTGTGGATTTTAGTTTTGTCCAATTATGCGGCTTTACCCGAGACCATTCCTACACATTTCGATTTAACAGGAAAAGCAGATGGATTTGGAAACAAGGGCATGATTTTCATGCTGCCGGTGGTCACAACCTTGTTGTTTGTCGGCATGACCATTTTAAATTACTATCCCCACAAATTCAACTATCCGACCAAAGTAACCGCACAAACAGCCAAAAAACAATACACCGTGGCCACTCACCTGATCAGATACCTGAAGTTTATCGTGGTTCTTGCATTTTTCTTCATTACGCTCTTTAGCATGGGGTCAGTAAATAACCAGGAAAGTCAATGGTTCATCTTGTTTTTATTCTTGTTTGTTATATCAGTATTTGTTCCTCTAATTTATGGTATCTACAAGCTATTCCGTCTTAGCAAATAACCTGATCTAACGACTTTTTCACACAAACAATAAATCGCTTGTCTTTGGCAACAACCACCCCTATCACTCATTGTCGTCGGCGTACCATTCGGCATACGAGGTCACCGTTTCGCGTAATTGCAGGTATTTGAGCGAAACATGTGCCGGGAGTTTAGTTTTTATTCTCTCGGCCATGTCAATCACCATGAGTTCACTGGTTGGCTGATAGGGCAGCAGGATGACTTTTTCAAAATGCGTTTTCAGTTTGTTGGTTAAATCAGCCGGCATTTTTTCATTTAATACCAGGGCATGATCAAAGACATCCACCACCACCTCTTTCACAATTTTCTTTAAATCACCAAAATCCATCACCATGCCCAATTTTGGGTCAGTAATATCGGCAATTGGCGTGCCGATAAGCGTTACCAACAATCCATACGAATGCCCATGTACGTTTTTGCACGGACCGTTATAGCCCAGAAGTGCGTGGGCCATTTCGAATTTAAACTCTTTCGTAATGCGGATAACCTGATTAGTTTTCATTATAGTGAATTTAGCTTTAGAATCTTTTGCTTGCTTATCACCTGTTTTTCAGGCGAGTAAATCTGAATAACATATAGGCCATTGGTTAGGTTTTCCAGATCAACTGCATGAGATGATCCTGCGAAAGAGCCTTGTATTACTACCTCACCTAACGTTGAATGAACAGTATAAGTGTATTGGCCTTCAGCGACCGAAAGATTAATCCGGTCGCTAAACGGATTGGGAAAAACGGAAGCAACCAATGCATCCACTGGAATCACCAGGCTTGGATCACCCCAAATGGCGTCAACAAATTCAGGATGGTCGATAAATGGGTTTCTGTTGTGCTGATAATCGTAATAAATCACGTCATTGCGGTTACGCTCAAAATCATCGGGGGGATCGAGTTGATTCCACTGAAGCAGCACCGACAGTTTTCCATGTTCAGGACTAGGTGAAGTATTCACCCTGTCGACCACCTCCAGATCAGGCTCGCCGCTACCGCCTTCATAACGGGTAGCCATATAAAAAATAATGCGGGCAACATCTCCTTTTACGGCATCGCGGGGTTCAAAAGAATCACTGTCGACATAGCATCCCGGCGCTTCCGAAACAGGATTACCTCCCATATCAAAATCCAGATTTCCTCTGGTGCTGTTAACGCTTGCATCGGTAGGTTTCATGTGGTGTGCATCTGTGCCTGCCGGTGGTGTTGTGCCAAAATCACCATGCGATTTAGCCCAAACGTGCTCTCTGTTCCAGTCGTTAGCACCACCGCCAAAAGTTGTTTTGGCCTGCGAGCGTCCGGTATAAAACAGCATCACGTTGTTGCTGTTGTTGGGATCTTCATCCGTTTTCCTGAGAATAAAATCACGCAAATCGTCGTAACTGTATTCCACATGGTCTTTTATTATATCATGAAGCTTTAGTTTCAAATCCTGGCCAGTCAATCCTGTTGTTCCATCATAATATCCGTTTGGTATTTGCGAAAACAAGCTGAGCGAAAAAACCAGCGCAAGGGTTAGAAACAAATAAGGTGTTGATTTCATATGATTCGATTAATGGTCATTAAAGATACATTCAATTGGGTTTGGTTGATTTATTTCCGAGGTAGACATCATTTTAAAAACTGATTTTAAACAAAAAACGCAAGATAAATGCCTGCTGCCAACATGATTAACCCACCCAGAAAATAAAAAAAAGCAGCCAGCGAAAGGTTATTTTTTGTAGGACTGAGCCATACTCCCAACGTAGCCAGCAAGAAGGCCGAAATCAGCAAAATACCATATTGGGGAATTTGAATCATGGCATAAAAACTAAACAGCAATCCGGCCAGAAAAGTGTTAACTGACTGTGCCAACGAAGAAAACAAAGCAGGAACAAACCCATCGAACAGGTAGGTACGCTCACCTTTCCGGATAGTAAAAACCTCCATAAACATCCGTATTCCGATAAGAGAAAAACCGGCAAAAACAATGACGCCTCCAAAAGAGTCCATCCAATGCATGAAAAAATTTCCGAGCGACAATCCTGCCCAAAAAAGTACTAACTGAGTAAAGGCAAGAATCAAGGTATAAAACAATGGCTTTAAAAAACTATTTCTTGCTGAAACGCCTAAGGCCACCGGAAAAGTTTGGGTAGCTAATGAGATGAGTACAGAAATAACGACAACCGATTGCATTTTTTTCCTTTTAAGGGGGTGCAAAATTACAAAACTTTCAGAGGCAGAGAGGATGGAATACTGTTTTCGGCCTTAGTTGTCAGCATAAACCAGTGTGACGATTTTTTCAAGCCAGAAGACATCCACTTCATCAAAACTGTCGGGTTTATCGCTGTCAACATCCAGCACCCCGACAATGGTGTTGGTTTTATCTTTGAGCAGCACCACTACCTCCGAGCGGGAGCGGGAGTCGCAGGCAATATGTCCAGGGAACTTGTGCACATCAGGCACTACAAGCGATTTGTTTTGGTTTATGGCAGCCCAGCAAACACCCGTATCTTTGGCCAGATTAATACAAGCCAACGATCCCTGATATGGGCCTACCTGAAGCTTTCCATCGTGCAGGAGATAAAAACCGGTCCAAAAAAAGGTTTCCATTTTATGATGCAGCACGGCATTTATGGTGGCCATATTCGACCAGGGGTTATTGCTGCTTTTTTCGATCAGCGAACGAATCTGCTCAAAAAGTCGTTGATAGCGTTTATTTTTTTTATCAGCTTCCATAGGTGTAGTTCAGGCTGCAAAAATAGCAAAGCTTTTTAGCAAACACATAAAAAAGGGGAAGTCAGGCATCAAATCCAACTTCCCCTGCAAGAAATATCGTTTAGATTATATCTTTTCGAGTTCAACGGTAAAATGCCTTAAAATGGGCGCTTCGCTGACGATACGTAATCCGGAGGTGATCTGCTCTCTTCGATCGAATACGTTGATCAACGAGGCTGCAATATAGTCCATGTGGTTGTTGGTGTACACCCGCCGAGGAATAGCCAACCGAAGCAGCTCCAGATCAGGATAACGGTTCAGTCCGCTCTCAGGATCGCGATCGGCTAGTAACGTGCCAATTTCAACACCCCGCACCCCGCCTTCTATGTACAACTCCACGGCCAGTGTTTGGGCCACGAATTGTTCTTTAGGAAGCTGAGGCAAAAACCGTTTGGCATCGACAAAAATGGCATGTCCCCCAAAGGGATACTGTACCGGTATTCCATAATCTTTGAGTTGCTGTCCAAGATAAGCCACCTGGTTTACGCGTGTTTCCAGGTAATCGAACTCCGTTCCTTCATAAAGTCCTTGGGCAAGAGCGTTCATATCGCGCCCCGACATACCCCCATAGGAGATATAACCTTCGAAAAGGATATTGAAAACAGTGGCCTTTTTGAACAACTCCTCACTCCTAAAACCAATGAATCCACCCATGTTTACAATGGCATCTTTCTTGCTGCTCATGGTCATTCCATCGGCATAGGAAAACATTTCGCGCACAATTTCGCGTATGCTCTTGTCTCCATAACCCGCTTCCCGGATTTTTATGAAGTAGGCATTTTCGGCAAAACGTGCCGAGTCGTAAAAAACAGGAACCCCGTATTGATCAGCCATTTGTTTTACGGCCTTCATATTTTTTATCGAAACGGGCTGTCCACCGGAAGAGTTGCAGGTAATGGTAACAATGATGGCCGGTATTTGAGACGCCGGATACGCTTTTAATACCCGTTCGAGCTTTTCTAAGTCAATATCGCCTTTAAAAGGGTGATCGAGTGTGGTGTTAAAAGCTTCATCTATGGTACAATCGATAGCATGTGCTTTTCGGAATTCGATGTGCCCTTTGGTGGTGTCGAAGTGAGAATTTCCGGGAACAATATCTCCTTCTTTTATCAAAGCCGAGAAAAGTACATTTTCGGCCGCACGTCCTTGATGGGTAGGCAAAAAGTACTCAAATCCCGTGATGTCGGAGATCGCATTTTTTAGTTTGTAGTATGAAGAAGCACCGGCATAACTTTCATCGCCCAGCATCATTTCCGACCATTGCTGCTGGCTCATAGCACCAGTTCCGGAGTCGGTAAGCAGGTCGATAAAAACCTGATCGCTGCGCAGGTTAAACAAGTTGTAACGGGCCTCTTTAATCCATTGCATGCGCTGTTCGCGAGTGCTGCGCCGGATAGGTTCTACCATTTTTATTTTGTAGGATTCAGAGAAAGGTAATTTCATGATCAATAAGTATTTAAAAACATTTTAATGAATTAAACAATAGACTGTTAAGCCAAATAAAACGTCTCGAAACCATCACGTTTTTTGATGTTTCGGTACACTTTTTTTCGATCAGATTTCTGAAATCTCTCCATAAAAACACTTCAAGGGGGTTCAAATGTAGAAAAAAAATCTTACAGAATGGCAACGATAAAAAAAATAAATTCTTGTTGACTTTGTAACCTGTTGGCCTAAGCGACGTCAAAACGGGTGAAATCAGTTCATAACATCAAAAATTTGAATAAAATGGAACTAACACCAGTATTTGTTTTAGCTATTATCTTCGGGTTTTCCTACGCCGTTATTTACCTCATTGTGCGCAAAAAGGAGCGTATGGCATTGTTGGAGAGGGGCGTAGACGCGTCATTTTTCATTAACCCGGTAAAACAGCAATCTTTTATCGCGCTAAAGTTTGGCCTGTTGTTTATTGGTTTGGCCATTGGCATTTTTGCCGGCGGATTACTAAACCATCTTACCCCGATGGATCAGGAAGAGTCTTACTTTTCGATGATCTTTTTGTTTGGAGGCCTTGGCCTGGTAATTAACCATTACATGGAAAAAGCCGAGCGCGCCGAGATGGAGCGCAACAAGCCTAAAATGTAACCATTACTCAACCGGAAAACAAGAGCAGCTTACTGAGCTTTCAAAGAAACAGCAGGCTGCTCTTTTGTTATTTTGAAAGACCTGATCAGCACGGTTGTAAAGGCTATCAGCAAGGCTATCAGTATAGCCACAACGAAAAAGCCGGCGTGAAGCGTAATTTGGTAGGCAAACCCGTTGAGCCAGTGATTCATCAGATAATAAACCAAGGGAATAGTAATCAATCCCGAGAACAACACCAAACGCAGATAGCCTTTCGACAGCATCAGAATAAGCTGATTCTGACTTCCTCCCAGCACACGCCTGATTCCGATTTCGCGTGTTCGTTGTTGGATTAAAAATGAAGACAGTCCATAAAGCCCCAAACTGGAGATAAAAACAACGAAGAGCGAGAAATAAAAAAACAGACCCAACAGTTTTGTGTCGCCTCTATACAAACTTTCCAGTTTTTCTTCGAGCGAAATAAAATGCAATCCGCTTTTCGTTCCAAACTCAGACCACAAACTGTTGATGTCCGGCTGCACCTGATCCCGTTGGCCATCATCACATTTTATCATGATATATCTGGGATTGGCCTCGCTCAGTATAAAAACCAGCGGCTCCACATTCCGATGCAAAGAAGAGGAGTTAAAATTGCTTACTACCCCAACTATTTTGCCTCCCGTAAACCCCACCTGATCGAAAGGAGCCCCAATTGCACTACCTAGTCCGAGGAAATCAACCGCGGCTTCATTTAGGATATAATGCAATGACGTGTCACTTCCCGACAGTTCTTCAAAATAAGTGCCGCTGACCAGAGGAATCTCCAACAAACTGAAAAACTGCGGACCTACCCTGAAATAATTGATGGTTTGCATCGATCCGGCAGCATTGGTATCCGACTGAAATAACAATTTCCCTTCGGTAAATCCTGGCACATTTTGCGTTGCACAAACCCCCGAAACAGTCTCCAGCTTTTCGATTTTTTTTATTAGCTCAGGGATCAGCCGTCGCGATACAGTATCTTGCGGAACATTGACCACCAGAATATTTTCTTTATTAAATCCCAATTCGTGGTTATTTAAAAACGAAAGTTGGGCATAAACAATAAGCGTCGACATGATCATCCCGATAGAAACAACGTATTGAACAGTCACCAGCAGGTGTCGAATACCGGGCGTAGAGAGTTGCTTTTTTTCTGTGCTCAGGGTATTTCCCTGTAACATTTGAGCTGGTTTATACCTGTTGAGCATAAAGGCCGGAAATCCTCCGCCAAAAACCGAAAGGCCTACCACTAAAAATATCAACAACACCACAAACGCCGGATCATCGCCTGAAAACAGACTATCAAAGAGGCTTAGTTTTTTACCCAGAAGTTTGTTGTATTGAGGAGTCAACCATTCAACAGCCGCCAAAGCCATTAAAAATGAAATGCTTGTAATGATAAACGATTCTGTAATATACTGAACGACCAACTGAAAACGGGAAGCACCCAATACCTTTCGCACACCAATTTCTCTCGATCTTTTAATTGATCGTGCTGTGGCCAGGTTAATGTAGTTTATGGAGGCAGTGAGCAAAATGAAGGCTGCGATAATACCAAAAATGATCAGGTTTGATAAATCCACATTGGTAGGCGAATCGTACAAAAGTGCGGTGTTAAAGTGAATCTGTGTAACAGGTTCAAGATGGTACGAGAGATTGCCCTCGATATCAAGTTTTTCATTCTGCAAATAAATTCTTTCTCCCTTTCGTTGAAACTCATTGAAACGATAGCTGAAATCTAGTACATCGGTAGTATCGACTAGTTGAATGTAGGTGTAACAGGTCATCCAGAAATGATCCCGTTCGAGCATGGTTTTTTGCACATCGGGCAATGATTTAACCGAAACGAGGGCGTCGAAATTGAGATGAGAGGGATGTGTCGACTGATCGATGACACCTGTTACCGTATAATTACGCAAAGAGGTTTTGAGCGACTGACCCAAGGCCAACTGCCCTTGGAATATTTCAGCTGCCACATCGGAGCTAATCACTATGGAATTGGCTTTTTTAAGGGCAGAATCAGGATGGCCTTCCAGAAAGGGATAATCGAAAACATTGAAAAAGTTTTCATCGCAAAGGCTGATGTCGGGCACTTCAAACTTCTGGTCTTTCCACGAAATGGTAGCCACGTCGTTTGCATCTGAAGGATCGGTAAAAAACAAGTTGGTGGCTTCTTTAACTTCCGGAAAATTTGATTTTAAATCGTTAGCCAACCGGAAGGGGGTAAGCGCTATGTTTTCATGTTTCTCCTCAGAGGTAAAACGGCTGGTGATGCGGTAGGTATTGTCCTTATCGATCCACTTCTTGTCGTAGCGGATCTCATTTTCAAGATACAGAAGAATAAAGATAAACACCACGATACCAAGTGTCAGCCCAATGATATTTAGGAGGGTATACCCTTTTTGCCTGAGCAAAAGCCTTATGCCAATTTTAAAATAATTTCCGGTCATGGGCCTTGGCTATTCCAGTTTATTGAGGTTTTCGTTAATTATTTGCCCGTCGAATAGATGCACTATGCGCCGGCTGTAGGAGGCATCGCGTTGCGAGTGTGTTACCATGATAATCGTGGTTCCTTCTTTGTTCAGGCTATCGAGAAGCATCATCACCTCTTCGCCATGCATGCTGTCGAGGTTTCCGGTTGGCTCATCGGCGAGTATCAACGGGGGGTTGGCTACCACAGCACGTGCTACAGCCACCCGCTGCTGCTGACCACCAGAAAGCTGAACCGGAAAACGATCTTTTCTGTGGCTAAGTTTCATTTTCTCTAACAACTCGTTTACCCGCTCATGGCGGGGTTTTTGTTTCCATCCCAGATATTGCAACGGAAGCTCAATGTTTTCGAAAACGGTAAGTTCTTCAATCAGGTTAAAGTTTTGAAATACGAAGCCGATGTTGCTTTTCCTTAAATTGGTACGTTGTTTTTCCTTTAACAAACCCACATTTTGCCCCATCAGGAAATAGTCGCCGGAAGTCCAGTTATCGATCATGCCCAGTATGTTCAACAGGGTAGTTTTTCCACATCCCGATGGTCCCATAACCGCTACAAAATCACCTGCTTTCACACTAAAATTGATTTTGCGCAGGGCAATGGTTTGCACGGCATCACCATGAAAAATCTTTTCTAAACGAATCGTGTCTATTAAGTTCATCCCAACCTTCCTGTTTAATTCTTAACAATCTTTAACTAATTCCATGCCACGACCTTTATAACGCTATTAAACAACATTTTACAAAATATTTGATGGCAATTGTAACATTTTATGTCCGAAAGCGTCCATATAGGTGTGCAAAGTTGAACAAAATATATTTACTTTTAAAGTTTTATTAAAACTCCCAAAACGGTTAAAGATGACGAAGATAAAAGCGCGCGTATTGATAGTTGATGATGATGCCGATATATTGCTGGCAGCCAAAATGTTTTTACGCCAACACATTGAAATCGTGCACACCGAAAAAAATCCGGCCAATCTACCCGACATCCTCAAAAACGAGGTGTTTGATCTGATTTTACTCGACATGAATTTTTCGCGCGATGCGACCAGCGGGCAAGAAGGGTTTCACTGGCTGAATGTTATTCTCGATCACGATCCGGCGGCTACGGTTATTTTTATCACAGGTTATGGCGATATTGAACTGGCGGTGCAAGGTATAAAGGAAGGGGCAACCAATTTCGTGCTCAAACCATGGGAGAACAAAAAGCTTCTTGCTACCATCGAGGCGTCGCTTCGTGTGCGCGAGTCAAAAGTAGAACTGGAAAACCTCAGGTCTACACAAAAAATGCTCATCTCAGACCAGGATCAGGCCTACAACAACTTAATCGGGAATTCGCCCGCCATGCAAAAAGTGATGAAGATGGCTTACCGTGTGGCGGCAACCGACGCAAACGTGTTGATATTAGGAGAAAACGGCACGGGAAAAGAGGTTGTAGCAAGAGCCATTCACCGGGCTTCGGAGCGAAAAGACAAGGTGTTTATTAACGTCGATTTGGGAGCCATTACCGAAAGCCTTTTTGAGAGCGAGTTGTTTGGATACAAAAAAGGGGCTTTCACCGATGCGAAAGAAGACCGCGCAGGCCGCTTTGAAGCCGCCAACGGAGGCACTATATTTTTAGACGAAATTGGAAACCTGAGTCAAAACCTGCAATCAAAACTGCTGAGCGTGTTGCAGAGCCGAAAAGTGGTGAGGTTGGGTTCAAACAAAGAAATCCCCATCAACGTGCGCCTGATTTGTGCCACCAACATGCCGCTGTACCAAATGGTTAGCGAAAATAAGTTTCGTCAGGACCTGCTTTACCGCATCAATACGGTTGAAATAAAACTTCCGCCTTTGCGCGAGCGCATTGAAGACATCGAACCATTGACAGAGTATTATATCGATACGTATTCACACAAATACAAAGTGCCCAAAAAACGCATCAACGCCGGCACACTGAAGCGACTTCAAAAACACGACTGGCCCGGAAATATCCGTGAACTACAACATGCGGTTGAACGTGCGGTTATCCTCAGCGAAAATGTAATGCTCGAACCACACGACTTTTTTGTCAGCGATCAGGATGAAAAACAAGAGGATAGCTTCAATGCCGATCACCTGAATCTCGAAGAAGTTGAAAAAGTACTGGTACGAAAAGTAATTGATAAACACGGTGGCAATATCAGTCGCGCTGCCAAAGAACTTGGGTTAACAAGGGCTTCATTGTACCGCAGAATTGAAAAATATGGTCTATAAGCGCTTTCGTTTTCAAGTAATTATAAGGATACTGCTAATCGTGGTAACCTTGTTTTCTATTTTCTATTTTTTTGATAACCAAGCTTATGTGGTAAGTACGGTGCTCCTGTCGATCGTTTTTCTGGCGCAGGTTGTTTCACTTGTAAGGTATACCGAACAAACCAACCGAAAGCTGGCGCGCTTTTTCGAATCTATCCGTCATGCAGATTTTGCCACTTCATTTTCCGAAAACGAACTGGGTAAAAGTTTCGAAGAACTAAACACGGAATTCAACCAGGTGATTGATGCTTTTAACAAGAATAAAACCGAAAAAGAAGAGCATTTCAATTATTTACTCACTGTTATTCAACACGTGAGCATCGGGATCATCGTTTTTAAACGCGATGGGAAAGTAGACGTCTTCAATAATGCGGTAAAGCATCTGCTGCACATAAACCGACTTCGGAAAATAAGTCATTTACAAGAAGTTTCGGAAGAACTGCCTGAGAAACTAATAGCTATGAAATCAGGCGATAAAGCATTGATAAAATTGTTTGTCAATGATGAGCTGCTGCAGTTGTCAATTCATGCCACTGAATTTAAAATGCGTGGTGAGGAGTATATATTGGTTTCATTTCAAGACATTCATCCCGAACTGGAACAAAAGGAAATTGAGTCGTGGCAGAAACTTATCAGGGTGCTTACGCATGAAATCATGAATTCCATAACCCCCATTTCTTCACTGGCAGCCACCATAAAAGATATCCTCGATGACCGAAAAACCAATTACCCTTCGCGCGATGAGCAAGAAGAAGAAGACTTGGAAAACGTAATGCAGGCCGTTGCCACCATCGAAAGCCGTGGAAAAGGACTGTTGAATTTTGTGGAACTATACCGGAATCTGACACGCATACCAAAACCCAACTTCAGGCATTTTAAAGTAAATACCCTCCTGGAGAGCACGCTGGAGTTGCTAAACCCAAAACTTGAAGAACACCAGATAACCTGCACCACACGCTTATATCCTAACGATCTGAAAGTACTCGCCGATCCAGATCTTATTGATCAGGTGGTTATTAACTTGTTGCTGAATGCCATTGATGCTGTTGCTGAAGTGGAAAACCCGCGCATTACCATTGTGGCCACGGTAAATTTAAACAACCGCGTAACCATCGAAGTGGCCGATAACGGAAAAGGAATTAACCAGGACATCCTCGATAAAATTTTTATGCCCTTTTTCACCTCGAAAAAAACAGGATCAGGAATTGGATTAAGTCTTTCGCGCCAGATTATGCAAATGCACAAAGGAACCATAAACGTTCGTTCAAAACCAGGCGAAGGGGCTGTTTTTACCATCATCTTTTAACGAACTTCCTCGCATTTACGACATATTGACACCGTGTAATCCCGGGCATTTTATTTTTTTCTACCTTTACTGCCTTGATTTCTATTGTTTACAACCCATAACAATACTGGAGGCTAAATGAAAAGGTTAACTCTGTTTTTTATACTGGCTATCGGTCTCGCTTTGGTTACACAGGGCTGTCGCGAGGACGAAAAAAACAAAACCCTGTCACCAAAAGTGAATCAGGCAGAAAAACCGATTGTCAGGGCTGTTGTAAGAGACTCTTTGATCATCAGAACACCGGGCGATTCAAATACTCTGTTACCGGCCGTACAGCCAATAGTCGCTGTTGATTGGGTTCCTTTCGGTGGAAAAAGAGATTATATCCCCGGAAAGTCGTACTTGCCTCAAACTGATGAACAACAAAAAGCCGGAGAGTCTCCCGTAAAAAGTAAAAAACCAACCCGTATCCGTGTAAATAACAAAAACCTTACTCCTCAACCCTTTTCCGAACCACCTAAAAAAACCAATGTGGCTCAACCTGTGTTTGTTAACGCCGACAGCCTCAGTACCATTATCCACTATTTTAAAAATAATGAATTTTTTTCTGTTCAAAATGGGGATACCATTTATCCTCCTGTCACGGTTTTGTCAACGCCACCAGAACCCACAACAGCACTTCCGTTTAAATACCAGGATGATGCCAGTTATGATATCAGCTTTTTAGATGCAGATCAACAACTACCCAATTCTTTTATTCGCGACATCGTTGCCGACGACCAAAGTGTGTTGTGGTTCGGAACACACACAGGTGGCCTTATTTCATACGACGGAGTTTATTTTCGCCAGTACACACAACCCAACGGTTTAACCACCGACATGGTTCTGGATCTGCTTCTCGACTCAAAAGGGCGTATTCTTGTTGGGACACAAGGGGGTGGCTTAAACATCTACGATGGACATAACATCACACAACTAACCACCAAACAAGGACTTCCTTCAAACAACGTGACTGCGGTAATTGAAGATAAGAATGGAAATTATTGGATGGGTACAACTCTGGGAGTTGCCCGATTTGACGGGTCTGAAATAATTAACTATAACACTGAACAGGGACTTACCGCTAACTATGTTACAACCCTTTTTGAAGATAAGGAAGGCAATATCTGGTTGGGCACCGACAGTGGATTAAATAAATTTGACGGGGAGGGATTTATCCACTACACCACCGAAATTGGACTAACCCACAACCACATACTTTCCATTACGCAAGATCGCTCCGGCAAGCTCTGGATCGGCACTTATGGCGGAGGCGTATCGATGTTTGACGGAAAAACTTTTACCAATTACACCAAAGATCAGGGTTTTGATGGAGATGTCATACTATCCATTATCGAAGACCAAAAAGGTCAATTGTGGTTCGGTACATTTGGGCACGGAGTTATCAGATTCAACGGAAAAGCTTTCAAACAGTACACCACAAAAGAAGGACTTAACGACGACTATATTCGTTCGCTTTTTGAGGATAAAAACGGAAATATTTGGATCGGTACGGATGGAAACGGGGTTTGCCTTTTGAAAACAAACAGTTTCAATCATCTCACCCAAGACCAAAACCTTCCGAACGATTTGGTTTTGTCGATCTTTCAGGACAATAAAAACAGGCTTTGGTTTGGCACTTTCGAAGGCGGTGTCGTGGTTTATAATGAAACTCAATTGCCTGAACAAGAGTCTGAATTTGTACATATCACCCAACAAGACGGGCTAGCCAACGATATCGTGTCGGATATCATGCGGGACAACTCAGGGAATTTCTGGATAACAACCTTTGGTGGTGGCGTGAGTCATATTAATGGTGAAAAATTTAACAACGGAATCATCGAAATAGCCAATTATGGAGTAAATCAAGGATTGACCAATGAAGTTACCAGATCGGTTATCCAGGACTCCCACGGAAATATTTGGTTCGCAACTGAAGGTGGGGCAACCCGCTTCGATGGAAAAACCATGGAAACTTTTACTACAAAAAACGGACTCGGTAGTAATGAAATTGTAGCCCTTTTCAACGACAGCCAAGGAGCAGTGTGGATGGGAACAATCGAAGGAGGGGTGAGCCGCTACCTGAACGACACCATCACCACCTACACGAGCGCACAGGGACTTTCTGGAGAAATCGTGTGGGCAATTGCCGAAGATTCAAACCATATGATGTGGTTTGGTACAGATGGAGGTGGCATAAGTTGTTTCGACGGAAAAGAGTTCACTACCATCAATACCAACAATGGATTGGTAAACAATTATGTTTTCTCTCTCGTAATCGACAACCAGGCCAACGTATGGGCAGGGACAATAAGGGGTTTGTCGAAAATTTCAATCTCTCCTGCTGCCACCGATCAAACATCTTGCCTAGATTCCCTTAATATCATCAATTTCGGAAAACTCGACGGCCTTAAAGGCTTGGATTTTTATACCAATGCTGCTTTTCTCGACAATAAAAACCGGATTTGGTGGGGGACACAAAACGCCTTAACAATGCTGGATTTGAATACACATGAAATTGCCACCAACAAAACTTCTATCAGGATTAACAGCATTAGCATTAATGACAACGACATAAATTTCAGACAACTCAAACTCAATGAGGAAACCTACACTGAAAAGGGAATTTTCTTCGATGCGGTGACACCTTTTACCAACGAACCGATAGGTCTTAGCGTTCCATACGATCAAAATCACCTGACTTTCAGGTTCTCAGGAACTGATTTAGGAGCTACCCATCAAGTGCTGTTTCAGTTCAAATTAGCAGGGCTTGAAAGCCAATGGAATGCGCTATCAACAGACAAGTACGCCGACTACCGCAACATTTCACCCGGCAGGTATGTGTTTATGTTGCGTGCAAAAAATAAAGCCGGACAATGGAGCGATACGCTTAGTTTTCCATTTATTGTTAGACATCCCTGGTGGCAAATGTGGTATGCCTTTGCAGGCTATTTGCTGCTTTTGATTCTGATGGTATGGCTGCTTATCAAATGGAGGGTAAATATCCTCCAAAAACAAAAACAAGCCCTTGAAAAAATGGTAAGTGAGCGCACAAAAGAACTACACGAAGCACTCATTCTGGCCGAACAGGCAACAGTAGCAAAAAGCCAGTTTATCGCAACCATTTCGCACGAAATAAGAACCCCGCTCAACGCCATCATGGGTTTAACGCACCTTACCCTCCGCACACCCCTGTCCGAAAAACAAAATGACTTTCTGCAAAAAATAAACCGTTCGGCTGTTACCTTGTTGGGGCTAATAAACGATGTACTCGATTTCTCAAAAATTGAAGCGGGAAAAATGTCTATCGAACAAACAGCTTTCGATCTTGAGATAGTTTTAAACTCGGTGATGATTTCAAACCAACAAACTGCCGCCGAAAAAAATCTGGAGTTCATCATCCATGTCGCCCCCGATATGCCTTCATTGCTTGTCGGCGATCCACTTCGCATATCGCAGGTAATTACCAATTTATGCAACAATGCCCTAAAATTTACCAATACAGGAGGCGTGGTTTTAAAAATTGAAAAAGGAAAACAAATTTCAGCTGATGAGTTCTTTTTAATATGTACCGTATCCGATACCGGAATTGGGATAAAAAAAGAGCAAATGGCAGGTCTTTTCGATGCATTTAACCAGGCCGACAACACCATCACGCGCCAATATGGAGGAACAGGCCTTGGTTTGTCCATCTGCAAACTCATTTCAGAAATGATGGAAGGCGAAATCCAGGTGCAGAGTGAATTTGGTCAGGGTTCCACTTTTACTTTTACCGGTAAAGTAAAATCACAGCCCGAATCTTTCGAAATATTTGAAATACCTGATGAGTTAAAACATCTCGAAATCATGGTCTGCTTAGAAAGTCAGGCAACCATAGAGGCACTCATATCCTGCCTGATTCCTTTCAACTTCAATATCACCACAGCCACCAGTGGAAGAGACGCTCTTTCTAAAATTGAGAATTCTTCTATTGAGTTACTGATTGTTGACCTGAAATTACCGGACATGTCGGGGCTGGATGTTGTTTTTACACACCGCCAAAACAAGGGTTCTTCTACATTAAAAACCATATTAATTGCAGAATCAGAACAGGGCAAAACCAACCTGGAACAAAACATCAAAGGGATTGGTGCGTTTTTAAGCAAACCCTTTTTGCCCGGCGTTGTCCGCGAAAAAATTCTGATTGCTTTTGGCATGAACAGTAGCCAGATAAGAAACCAACCGCAAGTACAAAAAACACAGGATACTTACGATAAGCTCCAGGGAAGCAGGGTACTGCTCGCCGAAGACAATGAGATAAACCGGGAAGTGGTGGTTGAGCTGCTCGGAAACATTGGAATTCAAACCCAAATAGCCGATAACGGCGAAATGGCTTGTCGCCTGGCGCGCGAAATGTCGTTCGATTTGATACTTATGGATTTGCACATGCCCGTGTTGGATGGATTTCAGGCAACAATTCAAATAAGAAAAGAGGGCAACAATACCCCCGTGCTGGCCATCACTGCCGAAGCACTTGAAGGGGTGCAGAAAAAGTGCCGCGAAACTGGCATTAATGGCCTTATTTCTAAACCTATTGATCCCGCTGATTTTTACCGTCAGGTTTCACAATGGATTGTGCCAAAAAACAGCACCCCCGAGATAAACCAACAGATAGATCCTCAGTATGATACAGAGTTTTTCTCTTTTACAATGGATGAACTGGATTGGAAATCCGGTATCAACAGATTTGGCAAAAACCGTGAACTCTATCTGAAAATGTTAGCCAAATTTGTCAGCTCCAATAAACACACTTGCTCCCGGATAAGAGATCTTTTGCTCGAGAACGACTTAAAACAAGCACACCTTAAAATACATTCAATTAAGGGTGAAGCCGGAAATCTTGGCCTCAACCGGGTAATGAAAATGGCTCTTGAGGTAGAGGATTCCATCCTGGAAAATAACGAGACTGCATTTAAACTTGCAATGGTTGCTCTGGAACAGGAACTGGATCAAGTGTTTGAAAAACTAACTGCATATTTTAAAATGAATCCTCCGGCTAAAGCCAGCACCCGATCCCGGCAAGAAATAGTGGAGGATTTGATTAAAAATCTGGAAGCCAGAAACCCGGAAGCACTGAATTTGCTCGATGAATTGGAACAAAGTGGTATCCTCCCCTCAGAAATTTCTCGGGTAAACGTGGCTGTTGCTAACGGCGAGATGCCTCTCGCTTTTGAACTTCTACGCAAAATGGCGGCAAAAGATCAATGATCGCTTTTCACTATGGCCTTAATGATTGTTAATCGCAATCCTCATCCGGGTAAAAAGCGTAATTTTGAAAAAATTTTTATCACATGAAAAATTCAGCTCCGGTAAATCATCCCGTGAATGAGCCCATCCGCGACCGTTGGAGTCCGCGTGCTTACGCCAAAACGCCTGTTGAAGCGATAAAAGTACTGTCGGTAATAGAAGCAGGACGCTGGGCAGCCTCGGCATTTAATGAACAACCCTGGCGCTTTATCCTTGGCCTAAACTTCGACGAAACGCATCAAAAAATCCTGCAATCTCTCGTCGAATGGAATCAGCAATGGGCTTCAAATGCGCCGGTTCTAATCCTGAATATTGCCAAACGGACTTTTTCGCTTAATGGCAACAAAAACGTAACTTTTAAATATGATCTGGGACAATCGGTAGCCAACATGGCTGTTGAAGCTGTAAATCAGGGATTACATGCCCACCAAATGAGTGGTTTTGATCCTGAAAAAGCAGCAAACTTATTTGGTATTCCTGATGATTTTCAAGCTATATCGGTAACAGCATTGGGCTATTACGGCAATCCTGACGCGTTGCCTCCCGACATGCAAAAGGCCGAACAACGAATCAGAGAAAGAAAAGCGTTAAACGAGATTGCGTTTTCGGAAACGTTCGGGAATGGTATTTCGTTATAAATATTTGAATAGTAATGAAAGGGGCAATGAAAACAGACCAAGATACCTGAGTTCATCTTGTTTTCCAGCTCCCATTAGAAAAAAATAACATATGAAAGCCAGCACCTATCTACTAATTCTTTTTGCAGGCCTCACTGCTTTCTCTTGTAGTTTCAGCGGAAATCAATCGCACAAGCAAGCCACGGAAACACAAAAATTGCAAACCGTTTCGTTTAATGCCGATTCGGCTTATAAATTTGTGGCTGAGCAGGTGGCCTTTGGCCCTCGTGTGCCAGGCTCTGACGCACATGGTGCTTGTGCCATTTGGTTGGCCAAAAAACTGGAACAATATGGTGCTGAGGTGATCAGCCAAAATTTCAAAACCCGCACCTACGATAAAGTCACGCGTAACGGCGTCAACATCATCGGATCGTATAACAAAGCGGCGAAAAAACGCATTTTGTTGATGGCGCATTGGGATTCGCGTCCTTTTGCCGACCACGACAGCAACAATGATTTCCACCAAACACCTATCGATGGGGCTAACGACGGAGCTAGCGGTGTGGGCGTACTGCTCGAGCTGGCACGTCAGTTTCAGCTAAATAACCCCAATGTCGGAGTCGACATTATTTTTTTCGATCTGGAAGACTGGGGACCACCTACTCAACTTGAAATCTATCAGGATGAATACTGGGGGTTGGGCTCGCAATATTGGTCGAAAAACCCTCACGAATTTGGCTATAACGCTTCGTTTGGTATACTGCTCGATATGGTGGGAGCAAAAGACGCCTACTTCAGTAAAGAGTATTTCTCGATGCAGTACGCCGGTTTCGTGGTAGACAAGGTTTGGGATATAGCCGCTCAACTAGGCTACAGAAGCCAGTTTGTAAACCAAAGAGGAATTCCGGTAAACGATGACCACGTGTTTGTTAACAGGTATGCCAATATCCCAACTATCGATATCATTCATCAGGATACCGAAAGTGCAAACGGGAGCTTTTTCGACCACTGGCATACCGTGAATGACAACCTGGACAAAATTGACAAAACCACCCTCCGTATCGTTGGAGAAGTGGTGGGAACGGTGGTGTACAACGAATAGAAAAAACTGATATTCAGGGTTTGTTTCGTGCTTTATTATGAAAAAACTATATCTATAAAACCATGAACGCTGAAATACTCGAAATCATTGGATTCATTGCCAGCCTGATAATTGCTGTTTCCATGACAGTGAGTTCAGTGGTCAGGTTCAGGTGGATAAATTTGGCCGGTGCTGGAATTTTTGCTGTCTATGGCCTACTCATTCAATCCTACCCGGTGGCGGTGTTAAACGGGTTTATCGTGCTGGCCGACCTTTATTACCTGTCGGCCATTTATGGCAGAAAGCACTTTTTTGAAACCCTCGAAATAGAAGGCAATAACCCTTATCTAATGCGCTTTCTGGCCTTTCACCAAAAGGATATCAAACGCTTTTTCCCTGGATTTGAGTACAAACCCGAAGAGTACACGGTTTGCTTTTTTGTGTTGCGCAACATGGCGGTTGCCGGATTGGTGCTCGCCCACCGCAACCAGGAAAGTATTCTACATGTGAGCCTCGACTACGTTGTGCCTGAATACCGTGACTACAAGAACGGGCGCTTTGTTTACGAAATACTAAAACAAAGCTTTAAGCAGGCCGGAATAAAAAAGATTGTGGCCGAAGCCAAAACGCCCACCCATGTAAAATACCTGAAACGACTGGGTTTTAAAAACAGCGGCATAGATTTGATGGAAAAACCTATTGGGTGAGGACTTTTGGTTAAGGGAATCCATTAACTCGAGATATAACTAAGATAATTTCATCTTGTTGAGATCGCGTGAGGATAATATTTCGAGGTATCGAGACTCATCCGCATTGATTTTCAGTACTTTCAATTCACGAGAATCTGGTGTATAAGCCAAATCGACCAAAAAGTCATTTGAAAGTGTTGTTTTGCCAGTTTGTCTTGCTCATAAAGAATAATAATCTTATTTGATTGATTATAGCTTTCATTTAGCAACTGCAATAAACTACGCCCAATTTCATAATACCTCGTTGTTTTTCACTTAATTATCTGCTTCCCCAACTTCATAAAAAGTTTTTTGCTAATACCAAAGCAACAAATATTCATTTTTATTTGAAAAATTCACGTGAATTTTTCGATTAGGTCAAATCCAGGTAGATTTCACTGCTTTTGAAAAAAGTCCTATCGCACTTGTTTAGAATTGGGACTAAAATAAATTTTTATGTTCATTTTTCACAAAGAAAACCTAACTTTGGTGTTCCTTAATTTAATGAAGCATGATAGAAATTTACCATAACCCGCGCTGCCGGAAATCAAGAGCAGGGCTTAAGTTCCTCGAAGAGCATGTTACCGAAATCAAGGTGGTGGATTATATAAAAAATCCTATTACAGAAGACGAATTGTCGGTTCTTTTAATGAAACTGAACAAAAAACCGATGGAGATGATCCGAACTCAAGAGGATTATTTTAAACATGAACTGAAAGGCAGGCAGTTTAACGACAACGAATGGGTGCGGGTGATGGTGGAAAATCCTAAACTTATCAAGCGACCCATCGTGGTGAAAGGAAATAAAGCTGTGTGGGGCGATCCGGCCGAAAACATCCAGGAACTTTTAAAATGAACCGTTTAACATAATTTACAGCAATAAAATTGATGACCATGAGCTACAGAATTGAACACGACACCATGGGCGAAGTGCAGGTTCCGGCAGAAAAATACTGGGGAGCACAAACGCAACGCTCGAAAATGAACTTTAAAATCGGCCCTGAAGGATCTATGCCTGAGGAAATTATAATGGCCTTTGCCTATTTGAAAAAAGCCGCTGCCCTGGCCAATGCTGACCTCGGCGTGTTGCCGAAAGAAAAAGCAACGCTTATTGCACAGGCGGCCGATGAAATTCTGGAAGGGAAACTGGAGGGCAATTTTCCATTGGTGATCTGGCAAACCGGATCGGGAACACAGTCGAACATGAACATGAATGAGGTGATCGCGAACAGAGGTCATGTTATTCATGGCGGAAACCTCAACGACAAAAGCAAAATGCTGCACCCCAACGACGATGTCAACAAGTCGCAATCGTCGAACGACACTTTTCCAACAGCCATGCATATTGCTGCTTACAAGCTGATTATGGAAAATACCATTCCCGGAGTTCAACTGTTGCGTGATGCCCTGGCCGAAAAAGCCGAGGCTTTTAAAGCTGTTGTAAAAACCGGACGCACCCACCTGATGGACGCTACACCACTGACTCTGGGACAAGAGTTTTCGGGTTATGTGGCTCAGCTCGATTTTGGCTTGAAAGCACTTAAAAACACCTTACCTCACCTGAGTGAATTGGCTTTGGGTGGAACAGCCGTGGGTACAGGATTGAACACGCCCAAAGGTTATTCCGAAAAAGTGGCTGATCACATCGCCAACCTTACCGGATTTCCGTTTGTAACAGCACAAAACAAATTCGAGGCACTATCGGCACATGACGCCATCGTGGAAACCTCAGGTGCGCTCAAACAACTGGCCGTGAGCCTGATGCATATCGGCAACAACATACGTATGCTGGCTTCAGGACCACGCTGTAGCATCGGCGAAATACAACTTCCGGCCAACGAACCCGGATCGAGCATTATGCCGGGAAAGGTGAATCCAACACAAAACGAAGCCCTTACCATGGTCTGCGCTCAGGTTATAGGAAACGATGCGGCCATCACCGTTGGAGGCATGCAGGGTCATTTCCAGCTTAACGTTTTTAAACCGGTAATGATTTATAATCTGCTCCAGGCAGCACGACTGCTGGGCGATGCCTGTGTTTCGTTTACCGAAAATGCAGTGGTGGGCATCGAACCCAATTACCGCGTAGTACAGGAAAAACTCGAAAATTCGCTTATGCTGGTAACAGCGCTAAACACCCATATCGGATACGAAAAAGCGGCGAAAATTGCCAAAAAAGCACATGCCGAAGGTACTACCTTACGTGAAGCTGCTCTAGAACTTGGTTTTCTGTCGGATGAAGAGTTTACCCTATGGGTCGACCCTCGTAAGATGATTTAACTTGTTTTTGAGGTTTTTAACGCTTTGCTGCCCTGATGATTTCGGGGCAGCTTTTTTTGGGTGTTACCGCACACAGATCAGTACCTTAAAATGTCATCTAAACTCTGCTTCAGGGTGCTCAATTCTTCTTTTGAAATATTTCCAATCTTGTTCACTAATCGTTCTTTCGAAATTGAACGTATATGAAAAGTCAATATCTCAGATTTTAAAGGAAGTCCATTTTCATTGTTAGGCTCAAGTACCACATTTCCTTTGTAATTTTTTATTCTGGAAGTTAACGGACAAGCGATTACAATATTCAAATACGTATTTAATGCATCACCGCTGATGATGACAACAGGTCGATATCCTTTTTGCTCGTTTCCTCTTACGGGGTTAAGATCGGCATACCAAATTTCTCGTTGCTTCATGCGTTCAATTGCTTCAAATAGTCCTCCATTCCTTCTTCCGCCATCTCCATCAGTTCAGTGTCTAGAGCTGCTTGCTTATACGATTGAACATATTCGGCACGGTTAAGTTGGTCAAGATAAATATGCAAGGCTTTTTCGATGATTTTATTCTTTGGCAAGGACAACCTTTTGGATACACTGTTCAGTTTTAAAAGTAGTTCTTCAGGGAGTGTGCTAGTAAATGTGGTCATAATTTAAATGCTATATTTTACATTTGCAAATATATATTATAAATATTATGAAGTCAATATCCTAATACTTGATGTAGTTCTACAACTTAAACAGAACTACTTCTTCTTTCCCTTAAAAATCCGATCGAAAAACCTGCCTACCCTACTGCGTTGTTTTTCTTCGGTTTTTTCTTCGGGTTGACTAACGGAATCCTGTACAACCTGATCATCGGCTTCCTTTCCCATCAGGCGATTGAAAAATCCGTCGATTCCCTTTTCGCGAAAAGCCGGACAATCGATTAGGCTGTCGTTACTGTATTGAAAAGGAACGAGGAATTCGGAACGCAAATCAGAGGTGCTTTCCATACCATGTAAAATAGAGCCTGCTATCGGCAACGCCAGTGCCGAACCACTCCCTAGTCCGTTAGTAAAATGAATGGAAGGATCGCTGGCTCCGACCCTGACGCCAATAACCAAATTGGGAGTGTAGGCCATAAACCAGGCATCGGTATAGTTTTGAGCTGTTCCGGTTTTTCCGGCTAAATCGCAGGTAAGCCCGTATTGTGTCCGAAGCCGTGTGCCCGTGCCACTGTTTATGGCCGTTTGTAGCATGCGTGTTAACTCTTCGGCAATGGCTGGCTGGAGCGCCTGTCTTGTTGGCAATTCAGGCTGCTCCCAGATCACCGTTCCTTTGTTGTCGACTATTTTTCTGATGAGGTTAAGTTCTTCGTAAAATTCTCCCTTTCGGGCAAATGTGGCATATACTTTCACCATTTCCAACAAAGAGATTTCGGCTGTTCCCAGAGCCAGAGAAGGGGTTTCATCAGGCGAAATATCCAGATCAAGCCTATAACACAGGTTGCGCAGAGCCTCATGCCCGGTTTTAAAGTATAAATCTACGGTGGGGAGGTTCATTGAATGCGCCAGCGCATACCACAGTGCTACGCGTGTGTCCTCGCTGCTGGTATGATCGTAGTTCTCCGGCGACCATCCACCATAAGCTTCGTAGGTTTTTTGAGCGTTTTCGAGGTAGGTACAGGGTGTCAGACCTTGTTCCAGTGCGGCGACGTACATCAAAGGTTTAAAGGTAGAAGCCGCCTGACGCCTGGCCAACACTTGATCGTAAGGCAGAAATCGAAAATTGTTGCCTCCAATCCAGGCGAGCACCTCTCCAGTCGCCGGATTCACAACCAAAACTCCTGCCTGCAACATGCGGGTATAGTGCCAGAGGCTGTCGACAACGCTCATCTCCATGGCTTTCATCCCGGATGAAGTCACCATTTCCATGGTGCGAACTTCCTTTGCTTTGTTCTTTATCTCATTGGGCTGCTTTTTTAGCCACGATTGCTTTGCTCCCGCGTTTTTAAGTTGTTTGTCGAGGAGTGGTTGCATGGCTTCCAGCTGCTTTTTTACAGCCAGTTCTGCCAGCTGTTGGATGCCGTAATCCAGCGTGGTTACAATGCGCAGGCCATCCTTTTCGATATCGAAAACCTTGTTTTCAAAAGTAAGATCGGTTAAAATGTCACGGGCTTGCTTCTTCACCTGATGCACAAAATAGCCGGCTTGCGGATTGATTTGGAGGTTGGCATATTTCAGCCCAAGCGACATTTTTTGGAGGCTGTCTTTTTGTTTTTCTGACAGATAACCCTGACTTTGCATGAGGGAAAGTATCTGGTTTCGGCGGTTGAGGGCATTTTCGGGGTTAAGCCTGGGATTGTAATAGGTATTGGCCTTAAGCATGCCCACAAGTACAGCCGACTCCTGAATAGTCAGGTCTCGTGTACGTTTTCCGAAATAACGGCTCGCGGCCGCCTCAATCCCAAAAACCTCCTCGCCGAAAGGAACTGAATTCAAATACAAAAGCAGAATTTCTTCCTTGGAATACATTTCTTCAAGTCGCATGGCAATGATCGACTCACTGACTTTATTCACGGGCATTGATAAAAAATGATGGTCGCCACGCCCATAAAGATTTTTAATCAGTTGCTGCGACAACGTACTGCCTCCGCCCGAGCTGCGGTCGCCGAGCAAAATTGACTTAAAAAAAACGCGTAGATAACTACGCCCGTCAACACCTTTATGGCTGAAATACCTCTTGTCCTCTGTCGAGATCAAGGCGTCGACCAAATGTTGCGGCACATCGTCCCATCCAATGTTGGTTCTGTTTTCGGCAAAAATCTTCCCAATCAATGTGCCATCAGAGGCCAGGATGAGGGAGGCTTCTTCGTTTTTGATGGCTTCCAGCTCCGTTTTGGTTGGGAGCGGTCCGAAAATCCCGATGTATACTGCGCCGAAGAATAGGGCAAAGACAAGCGCCAGCAACATCAACAGAAAAATAATCCACTTGATAAACTGTAACTTACGTGGCTTTGATTTACTATTGCGCTTCTTTCCCTTAACTATTTTCTTTGCGGTCATATTGAAATAAACTTGGACGTGCAAAGGTATAACGGAAGGCTTACAAAAATTGTATACAGGAACAAAAACTCAAGAGCACAAAAAAACTGGGAGAATTTCTTCCATAAAAACGTGAGAATATAGCGGTGCTAGGTTTTTGTACCAATAACGAGATTGTAGTCTATCAGACTTACTCAGATTTTAGCATGCTTATCAGGGCAGGGTGCATTAAAATGTTCACCAACATGGTGTTACTTCCTCCCGATTCGCGTACTATGTCGCCAACCTGCCTTCGTTTTTCATCTTCCTGGGTATCCGATGTAAACACCTGTTTTAATTTTTTTATCTGGCTGCCTTTCATCTCATCCAGAATAATGGCAAGTATATCGTTTAGCGCCGTTTCTTTCCCTAAAAGACTATCCTCCAGTCCCAGCATTTGGATTTCATCAATAGCCGATTGCAATAATTCGGTAGCCAATTTTTTACTTCGTTCTTCGTACGATTCATTCCCGGTAGCATCGCGCAACGACCACGAGTTGAAGGTGTTGTCGAGATTCAGCAACCTTTGGGTGAGGGGGTTGTCTTTTCCGAAAAGGGTATCCAGCATCAGGCAGGTAGAGGTTTCCCAAACCTCGAAATCAAAATCAGGTGTTTCCAGCTTTTTCATCTGGTTTTCAATCCACTTTATCGCTTTATGTGTCATATCATACAAGGTTTCGTGTAAAAATACATCATTTATTTGATTAATTACTATATTTGCGCCCACATTAAATCCTTAAATCATTGCTCTTTATGGAGAAACGCAAGATTGGCCATATTGCACAGATCATTGGCCCCGTTATTGACGTCGTTTTTGAGAAGGAAGAGGATCTACCTAAAATCTACGATGCACTGGAAATTACGCGCGAAAATGGTGAAAAACTCATTCTGGAAGCGCAACAGGCGATAGGCGAAAATACAGTGAGGACAATCGCCATGGACTCTACCGACGGACTTAAACGTGGCCTCGAAGTCAGGTCGCTGGGTCTTCCCATTTCGATGCCTACCGGCGATAAAATCAAAGGGCGGCTTTTTAATGTTATCGGTGATGCTATCGATGGACTAGGTGAGGTGGAGTCGAAAAAACGCTACCCCATCCACCGCGATCCCCCAAAATATGACGAGCTGAGTACTTCAAAAGAAGTGCTTTATACCGGAATCAAAGTTATCGACCTGATTGAACCTTATTCAAAAGGGGGGAAAATTGGTTTGTTTGGTGGTGCAGGCGTTGGTAAAACCGTAATTATCATGGAGTTAATCAACAACATCGCCAAATCTTATTCGGGTCTTTCTGTTTTTGGTGGTGTAGGCGAACGTACCCGTGAAGGAAACGATTTACTCCGCGAAATGATCGAATCAGGCGTAATAAAATACGGTGAAGCCTTTAAAGAAAATATGGAACAGGGAGGCTGGGATTTATCTAAAGTCGACCACAAAGAACTTGAAACTTCGCAGGCCACACTTGTGTTTGGTCAGATGAACGAACCTCCCGGAGCACGTGCACGTGTTGCCCTTTCGGGTCTTACCGTGGCCGAGTATTTCCGCGACGGCGATGAAGAATCCGGTGGCCGTGATATCCTGTTCTTTATCGATAACATTTTCCGCTTTACGCAAGCCGGATCTGAGGTAAGCGCCCTTTTGGGTCGTATGCCATCAGCTGTAGGTTATCAGCCTACCTTGGCTACCGAAATGGGTATCATGCAAGAACGTATTACCTCTACCAAACGTGGTTCAATTACCTCAGTACAAGCAGTGTATGTGCCGGCTGACGACTTAACCGACCCCGCTCCTGCCACTACCTTTGCTCACCTCGATGCTACCACGGTATTAAGCCGTAAAATTGCCGAGCTGGGTATTTATCCTGCCGTAGATCCTTTGGACTCTACCTCGCGTATTCTTACACCTGATGTGGTTGGTGATGAGCATTATAACACCGCTCAGAAGGTTAAAAATATCCTGCAACGTTACAAAGAGCTTCAGGACATTATTGCGATTTTAGGGATGGATGAGCTTTCGGAAGATGATAAATTAATCGTTCACCGCGCCCGTCGTGTGCAGCGTTTCCTCTCGCAGCCTTTCCACGTTGCGGAGCAGTTTACCGGACTAAAAGGAACTATCGTTTCTATCGAAGATACCATCAAGGGTTTTAACATGATCATGGATGGCGAGGTGGACGAATATCCGGAAGCAGCATTTAACCTGGTTGGAAACATCGAAGAAGCCATCGAAAAAGGCAAGAAACTTCTGGCAGAAAGTAAAAATTAGTATCATGTACGTTGAGATAATCACTCCTGATGTAGAAATTTTTAAAGGCGAGGCCGAGCTGGTGCAACTTCCCGGCATCGATGGTTCGTTTGAATTACTGAACAACCATGCTCCCTTGATTTCTGCACTTGCCAAAGGTAAGATAAAAGTTAAGATCAGCGGGAAAGAGCGCTTTTTTGAAATCGCCGGAGGCGTAATAGAAGTGCACGAAAACAAGGTGCTCATTTTAGCCGAATAGTACAAAAAAACCGATATCAACCCGCGGATGTAAGTTCGCGGGTTTTTTTGTATCTTGCCCCGATAAAACCCCCGGTTATGTCGCTGAATTCTTGGCTTATCGATCTCTTCGGACTGCTCTTTCCAGATCTTTGTGCCGCCTGTGGACAACCGCTTGTGCGTGGCGAAAAAGTGATTTGCATGGGTTGCCATTACAACCTGCCACGAACCGATTTTCACCTCTTCGAAGATAATCCGGTTTCCAGAATTTTCTACGGACGCGTGCACCTGGAGGCGGCTACATCCTATTTGTTTTTTAACAAAGGCGGAAAAGTTCAGCATCTGATGCATCAGCTTAAATACAAAAAAAACAAAGAAGTGGGCACTTACATCGGAAAACTCCTCGGGCATGACTTAAAAAAGGATGGGCTTTTTCAACATACCCAGGTAGTGGTTCCTGTGCCACTTCATCCTAAAAAACAACGCATTAGAGGGTATAATCAGAGCGAACAGATTGCCATCGGACTGGCCGAAGCCATGCAAATCAGCTATTCGACAAACAACCTGATCAGGAATACTTTTACCGAAACCCAAACAAAAAAATCGAGGTACAGCCGATGGGAAAATGTTTCAGGGAAATTCTCAGTAATCCATCCCGAAAAACTCGAAGGTAAAAATGTGCTGCTGGTAGACGATGTGCTTACAACGGGCGCAACACTTGAGGCCTGCGCTCAGGAACTGATAAAAGTTAAGGGAATAAAAGTTAGCGTGGCGACGCTTGCATATGCTCAGGCATAGCCGGAATGGTATCGGAGTGTCGTCCCATTCTACGCATTAACTCATTGTATTGCTCTCTGTTACGTATAAGTTTGCGTTGCAGTCGTGCCAGGTGATTAAACTGATCGTACAAAGCCTGAATAGGCCCTTTTATGGTGAGGGGTTTTATGTCGCGGTACAATAAATCTGTTCCGTCCCAATTGGGGTAAAACTGACTTAAATCGACAGGTCGCATTTCAATAACCAACTGCTTAAACACCTCATAGTCGTAAAAAGCCCTGATAATGACTTCATTAATCATAATCGTGTCTTTATTCAAAGTAATCCGAACAACGCTGTCGAGACTCCGAATACTGTCGGTAATGTAGAGTATTTTGGGGCTAAACCCAATGGAAGTAATGAGCAAACTGTCGTGGGGATCGACATACATACGAAAACGCCCGTCGTTGTTGGTTATGGTACCTACCCGGTTAAATTTGCTGATAACATGGGCATTCGGGACAGGTAACAAGCTATCAGCACTCACAATCCTGGCATCCAGAATCACAACACTTCTCTCCGACTGCTGAGCCTGGGCAAAACCAAGAACCAGAAAAAAAAATGAAACTATGGATACAACTCTGAGATACATGCGATTAGATTTGAACAATTAAATCAATCTTTAAAATTACGTTAAACGATCGAATAAAAATAATACTTTAGCTAAATAAAGGCGAAATTGCATAAATGTTCAATCATTAAACGTTAAAAATATGAAAAAGTTCTTTAC
>Ga0180009_10001264_pt1 | contig 31429 bp, 22 predicted proteins | sample OS_PC_MetaG_FD_123537 | JGI IMG/M metagenome (GOLD analysis project Ga0180009, IMG submission 123537) | Groundwater microbial communities from the Aspo Hard Rock Laboratory (HRL) deep subsurface site, Sweden - OS_PC_MetaG | ecosystem: Environmental > Aquatic > Deep subsurface > Groundwater...
CGGGCCATGATGTCGGCGAACCAGAGGACGGCGCAGTGGCGGGCCTGGTCCATGACCCGGACGGACTGCTTGAGGGCGGCGTGGGCGGCGGCGGCCGGCTGGCCGGGCTGGAAGACGGGAAGGATGGGGCTGGCAGGCATACTTCTCCTCCTGGGGATCCGGGAGGAGTGGACTGGAGAAGATTATAGCGAAAATTTGGCGAAAGTGCAATGGGAAAATCGAAAATAATGGAGGACGGGGAGGGCGAAATTCCGCCCCCCGGGGGGCCTGGAAGGCCGAAAACGGGCTCTAATTGGTGTTTTGGCGGCGATTTTCGCCAATAGGATGGAAAATCCCCAAACCCCATCACCCTCCACAGGATTCCGCCCCGGGGGCGGTCCTGCGGAAGATGGGGTGGGCCTGGCGAAAATGTTCCGACCTCTGCGGCCGAGGGATCAGCCTTCCAGCTTGCTCTTGAGGTGATCGATGACCAGACCATGCTCGTGCTGGGGGCTGAACAGGATGATCTCGGAATCCTGGTCCGCCCTGACCGTATGGCCGGGAGGCCAGTAGAACAGATCCCCGCCGCGCACCGTATCCACGGCGCCGTCGGCGAAGGTGATCGCCAGTTCGCCCTCGATCAGATAACCCCAGTGGGGAGACTGGCACAGGTCGCCTTCGAGGCCCTGGAGAAGCGGTGCGATATCGGTACCCTTCCCGATCGAGAAATACTCCGCCCCGAGCTTCCCGTAACCTGTGGAATCCCCGAAATCGACCTGCTGGCGGGCCTTGGCGCCCGGGACGTCGATCTTCACGGGGATGTCGTTCTTGGCAATTCTCATGGGATTCGACTCCTTATCATGGGATGACTTTAAACAGGACAAAAATAATCCCAAATCAAGCGGCGGGGGTCAAGGACAACGTACCGCCCGGCGTCCCGGATGGGGCGCCGGGCGGGGTAAGCACCGGGACCGCAGCCGCTTGGCGGGGTTCGGGTCGAGGCTATGGTTCCACCGGAACGGGATCCTCGGCTCCGACGGCGCCTTCCGCGCCGAGGAGGTAGTGGCGGAACCACTGCAGCTCGCGGGTCTGGTAGTCGATCATGTGGCTCGGCTTGTTGATGCCGTGGCCCTCGCCTGGATAAAGCACCAGGCGGCTGGGGACGCCGTTCAGCTGCAGATAGCTGAACATCTCGATGGACTGCCTGGGGTCGACGGGCTCGTCGTCCTTGCCGTGCATGATCAGGGTGGGGGTGGTGATCAGGTCCGCCCGGGAGGCGGGGCTGTGTTCCCACATCCGTTGCAGATCCTCGTCCCAGGGTCGCAGGTAGCTGTCGATGAACAGCTGGGGATTGTTCTGGCCCATGGCGGAGGTGTAGTTCCAGATCCCGGCGATGGACACCGCCGCCTTGAAGCGGTCGGTGCGGCTGACCACGGTGTTGGTCATCAGTCCCCCGTAACTGTAGCCGGTGAAGCCCAGCCGGTCGGGATCGATGGTTCCCTGCAGGACCAGGGCGTCCACGGCCGCCATGATGTCGAGATAGTCGTCGGTGCCGAAGTTGCGGTAGACCCCGCGCAGGAAGTCCGCCCCGTAACCCGTGCCCCCGCGCGGGTTAACGATGAACACGGCGAACCCCTCCTGGGACAGGACCTGCCACGGGTAGCGGGTGGTCCAGGCGTTGCCGTACCGGGAGAAGGGACCGCCGTGCATCTCGATGATGGCCGGCAGCCGGTCGGTGTCCCCGGCGCCGGGGGGCAAAAAGAGGAAGCCTTCCACGAATCCGCCGTCATGGCCGGGCAGGCGCAGTTCGCGGGCGGGCTGGAGTCCGAAGGTGGCCACGGACCCGTTGGTGTTGTCGATCTCCTTGACCTTCCCTCCCAGCCTGCCGGCGAACAGGGTTCCCGGCTTGTCGAGGGCGGTTTCCAGGTAGGCGAAGGAGCCGCCCCCGAGACTCAAGCCGAAGAGGTTGCCCTCGAGGTCGGTCAGCTTCTCGGCGGTCCGCTTCTTCACGTCGATCCGGACGAGATCCAGATCCGTCCCGTCGGCTGCGGACAGGTAGAGGTACTGCCCCCTGGGCCCCCACTTGGCCGTCTCGCCGGGGGTGCTGCCGTAGCCGGCCAGGGTCCAGGTCACCCCGGGCGTGACCACGGTCTCCGCTCCGGACTCCAGATCGCGGACCACGACGTCCTTCAGGTTCAGGTAGGCCCGGAAGTCGGCTTCCCGGTCGGTGAAGTAGGCCAGCGACTTCCCGTCGGGCGAGAACGAGGCCATGCTGCTGTGCCGGTCCAGGGGTGTGATCACCTCGAATTCGCCGGAGACCACGTCCATCAACGCGATCTGCTGCTCCTCGTCCACCAGGCTGGAGAACCGGGGATTGAAAGTGACGGCCAGATGGGATCCGTCGGGGGACCAGGCGACGTGGTAGGGATGCCAGGGGGCGGACGTCAGCCGGCGGGGCGCGGGCTCGTCGACCGGTTCGTTCCGGTCGACGGGGACGAGCCAGAGCTGCTGGTATTCGGAGGGCTGCTCCAGACGATCGAAGACAGTCCAGTCGTGGCGGTCCTCGGGCACGTCATAGACCCGGGCCTCGCGGGGATCGGCCTCCGCATCGGCCTGGGTCTCTTCGGCCCCGACCTCGGCGGCCTCTTCGGCTGCCTCCTCGTCCTCCGGTTCGGTCGGATCGGCCAGGACGGCCAGCCACTTCCCGTCGGGGGACCACCAGTAGGCGCCGACGCCGCCGTCGACGGCCGTGACAGGGCGGGGTTCGGAGCCATCCAGGGGATTGACCCAGACCTGGCGGGCATCCTCGTGGGTGCGCAGGTAGCTCAGCGCGCCGTCAGGCCGCCAGGACACCCCGCCGACCCCGTCGTCGGTGAAGGTCAACTGGCGCGTCCCGCCGGTTTCCACGTCCCCGAGCCACAGGCGGGTGATGCGGTCGTCGTCCTCGAGGTCACGGCGGCTCCAGGTGTAGGCGACGCTCCGGCCGTCGGGGCTGACGGCGAGGGACCCGAGGGTGGGGACCTCGAGGAACCGGGCCAGGGTGAACCCGGTCCCTGCGGCGGGGCGGGGGGCGAGCAGGAGAAATCCGCACAGGATCATCGGGATGCTGGAATAGCGCATGATCTGGCCTCCGGGGGCGGTGGGTCGAAACCGTCAACCCGCGGAGGATACCAGATCCCCCGGGAGGATCAAATGGATGGAACGGCGGGGAAGGCGAAATCCCAGGCGGGTGACGGAAAAACAGGAAAGGCCGACGCCCAATCTGCAACCTCGCCCAGATTGCACATCATGCACGCCGACCTTCCCCGAATTCGGCAACGCCCATATGGAACCTCATATGGAAAGCAATATCACGATCAATCAGGGACTTGATTGACGGACGTTGCCCAACCGCCGCCGGGAATTCCCATGATCACCTGGCGGCAACAGTAAAAGCCCGCAACCCGGGATTCGATTGCACCTTGTTGCATTTTTTTTCAGAAATCTGGTATCATTGATGGGATCCCTGAAAAAAATCGGGATCTTGAATTTTTTCTGCAATCGGGAGACGCGACGTGGGCTTTTACAGGCGGGAAGAGGAAGGGCGGATCGTCCGGCCCGCCGGGAGGCCCGGCTCCGAGGTCGCGTCCCGCGGGGGGATTTCGGGACCGGATCTGGAAATCGAGAAGAAGTGGCTCCAGCTGGTCCGGATCGACCAGGAACAGTTTTCGTTGTTCTTCGACAAGTATCATGATCGGATTTTCAACTTCATCTACCTGAAAATCGAGGATCACGATACGGCGGCCGATCTGACCGGAGAGGTGTTCACGGTCGCCTGGAAGCGGATCAACCGGTTCACCTGGCAGGGATACTCCTTCGGCGCCTGGCTCTTCCAGATCGCGCGGGGAGTCCTGAACCACGAATTCCGGCGGCGCAGGCGGAACTGGACCATCTCCTTCGACCCGGATGAACACGTCCATGCGACGGCGCGGACGCCTGAAATGGACATGGTCGCGGGCCAGGACGCCGCCCTGGTGAGGAGCAGTCTGAGGCGGTTGTCGCCCGAGAGGCAGGACATCTTCATCCTGCATTACTGGATGGACTTCACCGTGAAGCAGATCGCCGTGGTGATGAAGATGCCCACGGGGACGGTGGCCAGCCATCTGAAGCGGGGGCGGAAGATCATCCTGGATCACCTCCTCTCATGCGGGCGTATCGAGAGCCTGTCTCCGGATGCGGTGGCCGCCTTCCGCAGGGCGGCGAGAGAGGACGCGGGATTCCGGGTGCTGGAAGGCGGGGAAGGGGACCGGGGGGATGGGGACTAGGATCATGAACCGGGACTTCGACGACATCCTCAGGGCCGCGGCCCCGCAGGTTCCCGACCCGGGACCCACGCGGCGGACCCATCGCGCCATGCTCAAGCCCAGCCTGCGGCGCAAGGAAAGGCTTCGCCGCCTGTCCGATCGCTCCGTGGCCGCCGGGGTGTGCGTGCTGGCCCTGTGCTTCCTCGTCGGAACGGCGGGGAACCTGGGCGGCGACGACTTCGAGGTGAGTTTCGACAAGACCGGCGTGCAGACCGGGTATTCCATTTACCGGGAGGGAATGCGGGGAACACCGCTGGTCGTTCGCGATGGCTGGACCATCGAGGACGCCCGGGAACTCCAAACCCAACACACCCTCCACGAGGGTGTCCTCGAGGCCATCGACGGCTGGAGCATCGGCGGATTGACCTCGTGGTCCATGGGTTACCGGACCGAGGTCAACGGCAAGTCCCTCATCCGCGCTGACTCTCCCCAGGACCCGGTCTCCCGGCCTTCCCGCCTGCATCTGGACTTCCTGACCAAGGAGGCGCCACGCTTCCGCGAAGCTGCCCGATCCATCCCCGGCCCCGTTCCCCGGCGGGAAGTGATCGCCATCGACGGCCGGTCCTACCTGTTCGAGGTGTTCACCATGGTCTATCCGGAATATGGCCCGGTCACCTGGTATTGTTGGGAAGCAGACCGTTGATGTCGTAGTACACCCGCAACTGCTCCGTTGCCAGGTCCTTGGCGATCGGAGCCTCGGAATCCCGCTCCACGGCCTGGAGGCAGGCGCACACGCAGGGATCTTCGCCCTCTTCGGGAACAGCCCAATCGGCGTCGAGGGTCTTCGGCTCCTCCAGCTTGCGATACATGGTCGAACCTCCCATCCGATCTCGGAAGGATCACTTCAACTCGTAACCGTCCATGAACCTACGGCATTCCGCCGGCAGGGACAACAGGCGGACGGTCATCTTCATGATGTCTTCCAGCCGCCTCCGTTCGGCATCGCAAACGGCGCCGGGAAGTTCTCCCAGCGAACGGACGTTGCCGGCGGCCAGGTGGGCGTGGCAGATGCCGCAGAGGCGGACGGCCCAGCAATCGGCGCACCGGCCGGGTCCACCGGAGTGGTAATCCGCCGTCCTGGCGGCGACCAGGGCCGGATCGAGGCCGGTCTCCAGATCCCCGAGGGTCACCAGCCGCCCCGTGCGCTCGCACGGATGGAAGACGCCGTCGACGTCCACGTGGAGCTTGCGCCGCCCGAGGACGCAGGTCCCGCCCATGGTCAGCTCGGAGCCGACCCGGGCCCGCGAACGCTTGTGGAACCGGATCAGGGACGGTTCGAAGAGCGCCCGTTCCACCGGGCCCAGCTTTCCCCGCGTGCCGGTCCTGATAGCCTCCAGGTAGTGTTCGCGCAGGACGTCCAGCTGCCTGTTGCCGGCGGCCGCCTGGTCCGCCAGGCCGGGCCAGTCCTGCCCCGTCAGATCGGCGAACCCGACCCGGACTGCGGGCTTCCGGTCGATGCCCGCCGCATGGAACGGAGGGAAGTCGGCGAAGTAGCCGGCGACTGCCGGCAGGTCGAAGGGCGGGGCCAGGGTGGCGATGAAGCTCAGGCGGTCGGCGGCGGCCGGATCCTGCCGGAGCAGCGAAACCAGGTTGGCCTCCACCGAGGCGTGGGTGGCCCCGCCGACGGCCTCCCGGCGGTGGCGGTCATGGATCTCGGCGGGGCCGTCGAGGCTGACCTGGAGCCGGAGGCCTTCGCGGACGGCCAGGTCGCGGGCCCGTGCGTCGAGCGTGACGCCGTTGGTGTCGATGCTCACGAGGGCGTCGCGGCCGCGGGGGTGTGCGCGGATGACCTCCACGATGGAAGCCACGAGGTCGAACTCCAGGAGAGGTTCGCCGCCATAGAGGGACACGGCGGGCCGTCCTGCCCCGGAGCACCGGTCCAGGTAGTAGGTGACCGCCCGTGAGGCGTTTTCCAGACTCATTCTCCGCGTGCCGTGCCCCCGCACCCACGGCAGATCCGCGCCGTGCAGGCAGTACCGGCACCGGAGATTGCAGCGCTCGGTGACCGTCAGCACCAGGTGCCGGAGGTCCCGGTCGCAATCCCCGGGCGCCTCCGGCGGGCGCGCCACGATCCGCGGCCGGTGCGCCGAGAAGAGTCCATCCTCCCGGCGGCCCCGCTCGATCGCGGCCAGGGCCTCGGCGATTTCCCCAGGGGAAAAGGCCCCGGCCAGCCTCTCAGCGATCCCGGCCGACGACAGGTCGCCGCAGAGGGGCAGCACCGCCGCCAGCGCCGGCTCGACCTCCAGGAGGGCGCTCGTGTTCACGTCATAGGCGAAACAAGCTTCACCCTCACGGAATATGTGGCAGTATGGGGAGGCTTTTCGTTCATTCATGGCAAGGTGTTCCGGGGGTCGAGGGTGCGGTTCCGGATCGGTCCACCGATTCTACCCGACGGACCTCAGCGGGCACAGCCCTTGCGGAATGTTTTCGCCCGCAGTGGTGTATGACGCCTGACGGCGTGACGATAGAAGTGAAGCTCGGAGTTCGAGACGGAGCCTGGACGGGGGTCGATCATGGCTGAAGCAACCCACAATCCTCTGCATAACCACCTGGTGGCGTTGAAGAACGACGAACGGGTGTTCGAGAACGCCTTCCAGGGGATCACCCGGATGATCCTCGAGGACGAGATCGAGAAGGTGGTCGCCAACGGGCGCACCACGTACGATTTCAAGATCTTTCGTCGGGGAAAGAAGCATATCATCGGGATGTATGACGAGATCAACAGCTTCGTCTCCTACGTGAAGGACGCGGCCGAGGGGGGCAGCAGCAAGGAGATGGCCTACGTCCTGGTGGGGGAACCGGGCAACGGCAAGACCTACTTCGTGGAGTACGTCAGCAGGCTCTACCGGGAATTTCTTGCCCGCGAGCGGAACCGCAAGTACACCTTCCGGTTCGTCGGGCTGGAAAATATCGGGTCATACGGCAAGATTACGACCATCGAGAGCCAGACCTACGAGGATCCGGCGATCCTGGCGATGAACCTCTTCGACACCGAGGAGGAGAACCGCAGCTACCTGGGTCGCAAGATCGGACTCGACGACGGGCAGATCGACGCCCTGTACGAGAACTACCGCCCCCTGGGGGCCTGCACCGGCTACATCTGGAACGAACTCCGCAACCACTGCCAGGGCCGGATGGCCGACATGCTCAAGCTGGTCGAGATCCTGCCCGTCCCGTTGACCGAGAGCCTGGGCACCATCACGGGCAAGTATCCCGCCAAGGACAAGATCACCTCCAGCGCCGTGGACCTGCTGGGGGAGGAGTCGATCCAGCGCCTGCTGCACATCACCGACACCAACAACCCCTACCGCTTCGACCTGCGGCGCGGGGCCCTGGCGCGCGTCGCCGGCGGCGGCATCCACTTCTCCGACGAGATGTTCAAGAACAAGAAGGACCTGGTGCAGGTGTACCTGGGCGTGATCCAGAACCGCACCATCGAGATCGACGGGTTCAAGTGGCCCATCGACACCCTGATCATCGCCACCAGCAACAACAGCGAGTTCAACCGCTTCCTCGCCGAGAAGGAGGAGGCGCCGATCGTCGACCGCTGCCGCATCAGCTACATCTCGCACAACACCAACTACAAGCTGCAGTCGGACCTGACCCAGTACGCCATCGGCAGCGAGACCAAGACCACGCTGACCCGCGAGGACCTGCACCAGGATCCCAACCTGAACTACGCGGCCAGCGTCTCGGTCATCCTCACGCGCCTGCCCCACAGCGAGAAGCTGACGCCCATCGAGACCATGAAGCTGGCGGCGGGCGAGGTGGCGGGGGAGAAGTCCATCAAGGCTCTGGCCGAGGTCATCGACACCCTCAGCCAGGACACGGACATCACCAACCGCTTCGGCCAGAAGGGTCTGGGCCAGCGCAACCTGGGCCGGGCCATCCAGCTGATGGTCGAGAGCAGCGAGACCAACGAGGGCCGCTGCATGTTCGCCTACGACGTGTTCAAGACCGTCGAGCGGGTGATCCTGGACTACGTGACCGACGCCAACGACCGGGCCAAGTACCTCGAGGACCTGAAGACCGCCCGGGGACTGTACCGCGAGCGGATCATGACCGAGATGTTCAACGCCTACATGGACGAGCCCCAGGCCATCCGCAAGGACGTGATGAACTACGTCAACATGATCATCGGCATCGACGCGGAGCACCTCGGTTCGGACAAGATGTGGAAGTACAAGGATCCCCAGACCGGCGAGCTGAAGGCCCTGAAGGTGGACGAGCGGTTCATCCGCAGCATCGAGGAGCGGCTCGAGCTGAAGACCGACGAGCAGCGCGAGAGCTTCCGCACCTCGATCCGCAAGATCTACGGCCAGAAGATCGGCATCGATCCGACCTACGACTTCATGGACAACCTCGAGCTGGTCAAGGCCGTCACCGACGTGCGCCTGAAGAGCGACATCGCCGGCGCGGGCAGCCTCATCGGCGCCCTTGCCAACCGCACCAACGAGGAGAACCAGAAGCTGTACGACCGGATGATCGACACCATGCTGAACAAGCTGGGTTACTGCCGGACCTGCGCGCAGAAGACCATCGAGTACTTCTGCACCCAGGAGGACGAGAACTGAGCTGAACTGAACCGACCTGACTTGACCTGACCGTGAACAGGAACGCCGGACCCATGGACGCCAGACTGGAAGCCTATCTCGCCGCGCTCAGGGCCGCGGGGCTCGACCCCAGCCGCGAGGCCGAGCTGCGCCGCGAGGCGGCCACCGCTCCGGCGGGCCACGGCCTGTCCGAGGCGCCCCCGTCCCCCGTGTTCACCGAGGGGCTGGACGTGATCCGGCGGGTGACCGGCCCGTACGACCTGGCCGACCTGACCTTCGTCCAGGCCATGACCCCGTCCCCGGGCAGCTACGCCGCGCGCCTCGGCTCCCTGGACGATCTCATGGCCCGCGACAGCCGCCGCGAGGAGGACGGCTTTCCCCGCAAGATCCGCATCGGCAAGCTGGTCAAGCCCGGTCGCGGCGGAAAGGACCGGGTCGTCGTGGTGCCCACCACGGTGGAGGAGAAGTTCCTCCACGATCCCAACTTCCGTCAGCAGGAGGAGGGCGGCGGCGGGGCCGGCGGCAGCGGCGAAGGCGAGGAGGGCGAGGTCATCGGGGAGCAGCCGGTCCGCCCGAAGGAAGGCGAGGGCGGCGGCCAGGGCGCCGGCAAGGGCGAAGGCGGATCCCACGAGCTGGAGTCCGACGCCTACGACCTGGGCAAGATCCTCACCGAGCAGTTCAGCCTGCCCAACCTGCAGGACAAGGGCAAGAAGCGCTCGCTCACCCGCTACACCTACGACCTGACCGACCGCCACCGGGGGTTCGGCCAGCTGCTGGACAAGAAGGCGACCCTGCGGCAGATCGTCGAGACGAACATCGCCCTCGGCCGGGTGCGCCAGGCCGAGCCGCCGGATCCCACGGGCTTCCTCATCGCCCCCCGGGACAAGGTCTACCGCATCCTCTCCCGGGAGAAGGACTTCGAGAGCCAGGCGCTGGTGTTCTTCCTGCGCGACTATTCGGGGTCCATGAGCGGCAAGCCCACCGAGGTCGTGGTCAGCCAGCACGTGATGATCTACAGCTGGATCCTCTACCAGTACGGGGGCCAGGTGGAGTCGCGCTTCATCCTGCACGACACCGAGGCCAAGGAAGTCCCGGATTTCTACACCTACTACAACAGCCGGGTGGCCGGCGGCACCAAGGTCGCCTCCGCCTTCCGGCTGGTGAACGGGATCGTGCAGAAGGAGAACCTGGCGCGGGACTTCAACATCTACGTCTTCCACGGCACCGACGGGGACGACTGGGACAGCGAGGGCAAGGAGCTGCTGCCCGAGCTGGAGACGATGATGGGCTACGCCAGCCGCATCGGGGTGACCATCGCCGAGAACTCCTACGGCAACTCGGGCCAGTCCGAGGTCCAGAAGTACCTGGAGAAATCGGGCTGGCTGGAACAGAAGAAGAACCTGATCCGTCTGGACGTCATGAGCGAGAACGCGGAGGAGCCGCGGATCATCGAAGGCATCAAGCACCTGATCAGCGAGTAGGTGCGGGGGAACGGCCGGCATGCAACTGATCGACCAGCACGCCAAGAGGATCATGGAGGGCTGCAAGGAGCGGGCCCGCGACGCCGGCCTGCGCTTCGACGACGAGACCCTCGAGTACGTGGTCACCAACCGCGACCTGATCGAGCTGTCCCCCAAGGTCATGATCCCCACCATGTACGACTACTGGGTCCACGACGTCGAGGTGCTCAAGGGCCGCGGCCGCTACGAGCTGTATCCCAGCAACCCTTACGAGACCGTCATCAACACGCGGCCGGCCATCAGCTACTACAACGACAACAATCCCGACTGGCTCAACGTGATGATCTTCTATCACGTGCTGGGCCACATCGACTTCTTCCAGAACAACCTGTACTTCCGGCACACCTGGGACGACGACTTCACCGGCCAGGCCCTGGCGGACAAGCGGGCCATCGCCCGGCTGCGCAGCGAGCACGGGCGCTGGGTGGACTACGTCATCGAATTCGCCCGCAGCGTCGACAACCTGGTGGACTTCCACGGGCTGCTGTCGGACCTGCACCGCCCCCCCCGCAACGGCGTCTCCACCCGGGTGGACTACTACTTCGACGTCTTCCTCCAGGACGTCAAGAAGGTCCGGGTCAACGACTACGTGAAGGAGATCGAGCGCTTCAACGCCTGCCGGCGCCGCGACCCCGAGGCCGGGGAGGACGCCTTCTTCAAGGAGGTCGCCGCCCGTCATCCCGAGTTCGCCGCGCTGTTCGAGAAATCGGCCGGCAAGCCGGGGCGGCAGCACCGGGACGTGATGCAGTTCCTGCTCGAGCATTCCCGCTTCCTGGCGGCCGAGGAGAACAAGTGGATGCAGACGGTCCTGCAGATCGTCAGGCAGACCTCGCTGTACTTCCAGCCCCAGATCCGCACCAAGATCATGAACGAGGGCTGGGCCAGCTACTGGCACGAGACCCTGTTCATGCAGGACGACCGCATCGCCGGCCACGAGGTCGACTTCGCCCGGGTGAACGCCGCGGTGACGGCCATGCCGAGGGTCGGCCTGAATCCCTACGCCCTGGGCATGCGGCTGTTCTACTTCATCGAGGAGGCGGCCGACAAGGGGCGGTACAGCCGCGAGTTCCTGTCCCTGCTGGACATCGACCGGCGCAAGCGGTTCGACACGGCGGTCGGCGGCGGCCGCGAGACGATCTTCGCGGTCCGGGAGAACCTCAACGACTTCCTGTTCATCAACACCTTCATCGAGCAGGACTTCGTGACCCGCCACAAGCTGTTCGTGGCGGACAAGGTGCTCGACGAGCAGCGCATGGTCTGGCGCTGGTTCGTCAAGAGCCGCAAGGCGGAGGACTACAAGCGGATGATCAAGGATTCGCTGTACCATCCCCCGCACATCACGGTCGACGTCGCCAAGACCGGCGGCGACGCGCTGCATCTCGTCCACCATTTCGAGGGGATGCCCCTGGTGCAGGAGTACGTCCAGAACACCATGCTGGGGCTGGAATTCCTGTGGGGCGGGAAGGTCGTCCTGGAGACGACGGAGGTCAAGTCGGTCAAGCAGCCCGAGAAGGCCCAGCAGCCGACCCTGCCGGGCATCGCCGCCCCCGTGGTGGACCAGGCGCCCGAACCGGAGATCACCTGGCAGCGGGTGCGCTACACCATGAAGGACCGCAAACTGAGCAAGGGGTTGATCTGAGGTGGAGCGGATCCGCAAGTCCCTCAAGCAGCTGGCCAGCAGCCAGTCGGGCCTGGACCAGGACCGGACCCTCACCTTCGAGGAGTTCCTGGTCCAGGTCCGCCAGCGCCCCGAGCACCTGATCCGGAGCGTCCATCAGGTCTTCCACGACATGGTCCGGTCCTACGTGGGGGAAGGGTACGACGAGTATCCCGGCGATCCGGAATCCATCAACTTCATCGCGTACGACTGCACGCGCTTGTTCGTGGAGAACACCGACCAGCCCTTCTTCGCCGACCGCATCTTCGCCAACCGGCTGATCAACATGATCGAGAGCTTCCGCGGCGGCGCCCAGCAGAACAAGATCTTCCTCTTCGAGGGTCCGCCCGGGTGCGGCAAGTCCATCTTCCTGAACAATCTGCTGAAGAGGTTCCAGGAGTACGCCAACAGCCCCGAGGGCTGCCGCTACGAGACCGTCTGGCGCCTGGACCGGAACCTCCTCGGCGAGCACCCCTCGGTCCACAATCCCGAGGTCATCAGCAAGCTGAGCCGCCTGCTGGATCGCCAGCCGGATCCCCTGGAGGAACCGGACTTCATCCCCGAACACCAGCGTTTCATCGAAGTGCCCTGCCCCAGCCACGACAACCCCCTGCTGATGGTCCCCAAGGCCCAGCGCCCGGAGTTCCTCGACGGCATCTTCGCCAACGACCAGTTCAAGTGGAACCTGTCGACGGGCAAGGAGTACGACTGGGTCTTCCGCGACCAGCCCTGCACCATCTGCAGTTCGCTGTACAAGGCCCTGCTCCGCAAGCTGGGCGATCCGAACCAGGTGATGGGGATGATCTACGCCCGGCCCTTCCAGTTCGACCGCCGGCTGGGCGAGGGCATCACGGTCTTCAATCCCGGCGACCGGATCACCAAGCAGCCTGTGCTGACCAATCCCGTGCTGCAGCGGCGCATCAGCTCCATCCTGCAGGACAGCAACCAGGTGCGGTACCTGTTCTCGCGGTACGCCAAGACCAACAACGGCATCTACGCCCTGATGGACATCAAGGGCTTCAACCGGGAGCGCCTGCTCGAGCTGCACAACATCATCAGCGACGGGGTGCACAAGGTCGACGACATCGAGGAGAGGGTGTACTCGCTGTTCCTGGGCGTGATGAATCCGGAGGACAACAAGAGCATCCGCGGCTTCCAGTCCCTGAGCGACCGCATCGAGTTCATCAACATCTCCTACGTGCTCGATTCGGCGACCGAGGTGGAGATCTACAAGAACATCTTCGGCCGCCACATCGGCGAGAGCTTCCTGCCCCGCGTCCTGGAGAACTTCGCCCGGGTGATCATCTCCAGCCGCCTCGGCGACAAGTCCCCGATCCTGCTGGAATGGATCGGCGATCCGGACAAGTACAAGCTCTACTGCGACGAGAACCTGCACCTGCTCAAGATGGCCATCTACACCGGCGTGATCCCGGCCTGGCTGGACGAGGAGGACCGCCGCAACTTCACGGCGCGCATCCGGCGCCAGGTCATCGCCGAGGCGGAGAACGACGGGCACCAGGGATTCAGCGGGCGCGACTCCATCGACATCTTCCACGACCTGTACAGCAACTTCGCGCGGGACCAGCAGGTGATCACCATGGGGACCCTGATCAACTTCTTCGCCAAGTCCCGGCCCGAGCTGGGCCGGCAGATCCCCGACGGGTTCCTGGACTCCCTGCGGCGCCAGTACAACTACCAGATCCTGCAGGAAGTGAAGGAGTCGCTCTACTACTACAACGAGGACCAGATCGCCCGGGACATCCAGAACTATCTGTTCGCCCTGAACTACGAGACGGGCACGACGGCGGTCTGCACCTACACCGGCGACAAGCTGGAAATCACCGAATCCTTCCTCGCGGGAATCGAGGACCACCTGCTGGGCGAGGTGGGGGATGGCCGCCGCCGGGAATTCCGCGAGGAGACCCAGCGGGAATACACCTCCCGGACCCTCACCCAGGAGATCATGGTCGAGGGCCGGGACATCACCGCCACCACCCTTTTCGCGGATCTCAAGAAAAGGTACGTGTTCAGCCTCAAGGAGCAGGTGCTGGCGCCTTTCCTCCGGAACACCAACTTCCGCCGGGCCCTGAAGGACTTCGGGACGGACCAGTTCCGCACCTACGACAAGAAGATCCGGGGGGACGTGGCCTACCTGCTGAACAACCTTCAGGACAAGTTCGGCTACAACGAGCAGGGCGCCCGCGAGATGTGCATCTACGTGGTGGACAACGACATCGCCGAGGAGTTCACGGAGTAGGGATCACGACCGCCCGTAGCCCTCGGGGTTCTCCTGCTGCCACCGCCAGTGGTCCTCGCACATCCTCTCCACTCCGTATTCCGCCTCCCAGCCCAGCAGCCGCCGGGCCAGCGACGGATCCGCATAGCACGCGCCGATGTCGCCGGGACGCCGGGGTGCGATCCGGTAGGGCACCGGCCTGCCCGAGGCGGCCTCCGCGGCCCGCACCATCTCCAGCACCGAATAGCCGCGGCCGGTGCCCAGGTTGATCGCGGTGCAGCCGGGCAGACGGTCGAGCCGCGCGAGGGCGGCCAGGTGTCCCCGGGCCAGATCGACCACGTGGATGTAGTCGCGGACGCCGGTGCCGTCGGGAGTGTCGTAATCGTCGCCGAAGACGTTCAGGCGCTCGAGCCGCCCCACCGCCACCTGCATGACGTAGGGCATCAGGTTGTTGGGCAGGCCGCGGGGATCCTCGCCGATGCGCCCGCTGGGGTGCGCGCCCACCGGATTGAAGTAGCGCAGCAGGACGGCGCGCCACCGCTCGTCCCCGGCGCAGAGGTCCCGCAGGATGTCCTCGATGAACAGCTTGGTCCTGCCGTAGGGGTTGGTGGCCGCCAGGGGGAAGTCCTCGGTGATGGGGACGGCGGCCGGGTCGCCGTAGACGGTGGCCGAGCTGCTGAAGATCAGGCTGCGGCAGCCGGCGCGGTCCATGGCCTCGAGCAGGCACAGGGTGCCGGTGATGTTGTTGTCGTAGTAGCGCAGGGGGACGTCCCAGCTCTCGCCGACGGCCTTGAGGCCGGCGAAGTGGATGACGGCGTCGAATCGGAAGGCGGTGAAAAGCTGATCCAGGAAAGCGGCGTCCCGCATGTCGCCCAGCCTGAAGATGGGTCGGCGCCCGGTCAATTCGGCCACTCGATGCAGGCTCTCCTCGCTGGAGTTGTCCAGGTTGTCCAGGACGACGACCTCGTGCCCGGCGGCCAGCAGCTCCAGGCAGGTGTGGCTGCCGATGAAGCCTGCGCCGCCGGTGACGAGGATCGTGCGCGGTGTTTCGATCATGCTCCGCTCCCGAATTTCAGGCCGTGATCCGGATGAATTATACGGCATGGGACCCGCCCTGACCCGGACAAATCGATTCCTGCACCGGGGGATGCACCCAGGGACCGGCGGGCTGAATGATCCGGGGGAAGGTCAAAACGGGAAGAAACCCCTGATATTGTGCACGGCCCCTCCCGAACCGAGGTCAAGTGATGTCGGGACATGAAGCGGGATGTTGCTCAACCCTCTGCCATGCACAATATCAGGGGCGCCTCCGGGGCTAACGAGATGGGCGGTATGCCCTTTTCCCCCTTCGGCCCATCAATTCTATACCCTTCGGGAACCCCGTACAACCCCCATTTTTGCCGATTTGGGTTTTTTTTTGTTTCTGGACCCGGAAAAAGGACTCCCGCTGGCGAAAACCGCCCGCGGGAGTCCGGATCATCCCTCTCGGGATCAGGAGCGTCCCACCTCGTAGGCGGAAAGGGCCGCCATGTTGACGATCTCCGTCACGTTGGAGGAAGTGGAGACGATGTTGATCGGATGCTGCAGGCCGTAGAGCAGGGGGCCGATGATCTCGCGTTGCCCCAGGTGCCCCACCAGCTTGTACGCGATGTTGCCGCTCTGCAGGTCCGGGAAGACCAGCACGTTGGCGCCGCCGCGGATCTTGCAGTCCGGCACGAGCTTCTCCGCCAGTCCGGGCCGGACGGCGGTGTCGCCGTGCATCTCGCCGTCGGCCATCAGCTCCGGATGCTCCTCGTTGAGGATGCGCACGGCCTCGCGGGCCTTGGCGCTCTCGGGCGTGTCGTTGTCCCCGAAGTTGGAGAACGAGAGCAGGGCCACGCGGGGTTCGAGGTTGAAGTGCCGGGCGACGGTCGCCGCCATCAGCGCGATCTCCGCCAGCTGGCGGGCGTCCGGATGCATGTTCACCGTCGTGTCGGCGAAGATGTAGACCTTGCCCTCGACCAGCAGGACGTGCATGCCCACGACCCGGTTCACGCCCTTGCGCCGTTCCGCCAGCGAAAGCACGTAACGGATGGTGTCGACGTAGGGCCGGGTCGCGCCGCAGACCATGGCGTCGGCCTCGCCCGTCCTCAGCATCATGATGCCGTGGTGGGTGGGGCGCTGGACCATGCGCAGGGCCTTCTTGTAGTTGTAGCCCCTCCGGGCCTTGTCCCGATGCAGCAGCATGGCCATCTGCTCGAGGGTGGGGCAGTTCATCGGATCCTTGATGACCGCGCCCTCCAGGCCGATGCCCAGGGCCTCGGCTCGGGCCCGGATCTTCTCCGGCGCCCCCAGGAGGATCGGCTTGCAGAAGCCCTCGTCCATGGAGATGCGGCAGGCCTCGAGCACCCGGTCGGCCTCGCCCTCGGCGAACACGATCCGGCGGGGAACGGCCTTGGCCTTGGACCGGATGGAGTGCATGACCATCAGGCTCCGGTTGGTCATCTCCTCCAGCCGCTCGCGATACTCGTTCCAGTCGGAGATGGGCTGGTTGGCGACGCCGGTCTCGCAGGCCGTCCTGGCGACGGCGAGGGCCACGGTGGCCAGGACCCGGCCGTCGAAGGGCTTGGGAATGATGTACTCGGGACCGAATTCGAACTGTTCGCCGCCGTAGGCGGCCATGACCTCCGCCGGCACCGGCTGCCGGGCCAGGTCGGCCAGGGCGTGGGCCGCGGCCAGCTTCATCTCCTCGTTGATGGCCCGGGCCCGGACGTCCAGGGCGCCCCGGAAGATGAAGGGGAAGCCCAGCACGTTGTTGACCTGGTTGGGATAGTCGCTGCGTCCGGTGGCCATGATGAGATCGGAGCGGGCGCCCTTGGCGGCCTCGTAGGTGATCTCCGGATCGGGATTCGCCATGGCGAAGACGATGGGCTTGGCGGCCATGGACTTGACCATCTCGGGGGTGACCAGGCCGGCGACCGAGTTGCCGAAGAACACGTCGGCGCCCTTCATGGCGTCGGCCAGGGTGCGGCACTTGGTCTCGACGGCGAAGTAGTCCTTGTAGGGGTTCATGCCCTCGGTCCGGCCCTTGTAGCAGACCCCCTTGCTGTCGGCGAGCATGATGTTGCCGTGGGGGACGCCGAGCAGCTCGGCGAACTTCGCGCAGGCGATGGCCGAGGCCCCCGCCCCGGAGATGACCACGCGGAGATCCTCGATCTTCTTCCCCTGCAGGTGGGCCGCGTTGATCAGGGCGGCCCCGGAGATGATGGCGGTGCCGTGCTGGTCGTCGTGGAAGACGGGGATGTTCATGGTCTCGCGCAGGGTCTCTTCGATGTAGAAGCACTCGGGCGCCTTGATGTCCTCGAGGTTGATGCCGCCGAAGGTCGGTTCGAGGAGCTGGCAAGCCTTGATGATCTCGTCGGGATCCTCGGTCTGCAGTTCGATGTCGAACACGTCGACGTGGCCGAACCTCTTGAAGAGGACTCCCTTGCCTTCCATCACGGGCTTGCCGGCCAACGCACCGATGTTGCCCAGGCCCAGCACGGCGGTGCCGTTGGAGACCACCGCCACCAGGTTGCCCTTGTTGGTGTAGCGGTAGGCGTCGGCCGGATTGTGTTCGATGGCGGTGCAGGGTATGGCGACACCCGGGGAGTAGGCCAGCGACAGGTCGCGGGCGGTCAGGCAGGGCTTGGTGGGAACGACTTCGGTTTTTCCGGGACGACCTTTTTGGTGATAGTCGAGCGCGTCTTGATCCCGTACGGCCATGTCTGGCTCCTTCGGCTTCGGGACGATCCAGGGTCGATGATCCACCCAATCATCATGCCGGAAAGGCGGCTTGTCCAGTTGTTACGCGCCGCATAACCCATATCCGGAATAGGTGTTTCCGTTATTTTGAAAACGCTGTACCTTGGGGGTGTGTCTTTTCCTTGTCCGGGACGGCGGGGCCGTGTAAGGTCGGCTTCCCGTGGACCCAGGATCCAACCCCAACAGGAGCGTGTGCCATGTCCCTGATCAGGCGGATGTCGTTGTTGCTGGCGCTGGCGGTGGTGTTCCTCGCGCCGGCGGCCCGGGGCGTGGTGGAGGACAAGACGGGGGTGGAATACCCCGACACCATCCCCCTGGCCTGCGGGGGGCAGGACCTGACCCTCGAGGCGACCGGCGTGGGTCTGCGCGAGAAGACCATCATGAAGGTGGACGTCTACACCATCGTCTCCTACGTGGCCGCCGGTGCGGCTCCCGGCGGGGACGACGTGGGCGTGGCCCTGACGGCCCTGCAGCAGCCCAAGCAGCTGCAGATGGACCTGCGCCGGGGCTTCAGCCGCGAGAAGCTGATCAACGCCTTCGTCGAGGTCATCGACAAGAACTACGAGGACACCTCCGGCTTCGCCGCCGACATGGAGACCTTCAAGGGCTACTTCACCCGCGACGCCCAGGACAAGGACGTCATCGTGTTCTCCTACTGTCCGGGAGAAGGTCTGACCACCACCCTGAACGGCGAGGTCACCGGCGTGATCACGAACCCCGCCTTCGCCGAGGCTCTGTGGTCCGTCTGGTTCGGCCACAAGTGCGCCAACGACGGGCTGAAGAAGGACCTGCTGTCGGCCCTGGGGGATTGATCTCTCCGGATCCGCATGGGGAAGGGGCCCGGGATCGACCCGGGCCCTTACCTATCTGGGGCCGGCCGGCGGGAACAGGAAGACCAGGGCTTCGGGCAGCCGCCGGGCCCATGCGCTCTCGTTGTGGATGCCTCCCACGTCTTCCACGGTCATCAGGTCCACGCCTGCGGTCAGGCCCAGACCCTCGAGGGCGGCCTGCACCCGGCGCAGGTCGTCGAACGGGTCGGCGACGCCGTTGCCGTCCGCATCCTCCCTTGATCCCGACTCCCGGTCGCCCATGTCCAGATAGACCTTGAGCGGAGAGGCCGCGCGCCCGGCGGTCCAGGACGCCAGCCGGTATTCGGCCCAGTGGACGGTGGTGGAGAAGGCGCCGACCAGGCCGAAGACGTCGGGCCGGGACAGCCCGCCGTACAGGGCCATCAGGCCGCCGAGGGACGACCCCGCCAACCCTGTGTGCTCGGGTCCCGCGAGGACGCGGTAACGGGCGGCCACCGCCGGCATCAGGGTCGCGATGACGGCTTCCAGGTGATCCGCTCCTGCGCCTCCGCCGCGGTGCGGATCGGCCCAGGGAGTGTACTCCAGGATCCGGTCGCGGCCTCCGTTCTCCATCCCCACGACGATGACCGGGCGCATCCGGCCCGCGGTGATCAGGTCCTCGCAGGTCTCGTCCACCCTCCATTCGCCGGCGAAGCTGGTGGCGGCATCGAACAGGTTCTGGCCGTCGAACATGTAGAGGACGGGATACTCCCGCGCCGGGTCGGCGGCGTAACCGGGCGGCAGGTAGGCCCAGACCCGTCTGCCCTCCAGGAACCCCGGTACGGTGAAGGTCTCGATGGTGCCGGTCCGGGAGGATTCCCTGAGCGCCGGCGCGGGGTTGGACGCCCAGGAGGCGACGGTGAACCGGTGCTTCCCGGAGGCCGACACGGTCAGCGTCCGGTTGGGGATCTCCTCCCCGCCGGGCCCCTTCTCCACCACGCCCCAGTGTCCCAGGGTGAACTTGAACCCGATCGTGGCCCCGGCAGGCAGGTCCAGGGTGATGCGGTGCAGGCCGTCGGCCCCGCGGACGAGCCGGCAATCGGGGGCGCCGGGGTCCCAGCCCTGGAAATCCCCCGCGATGTGGACCGCGGCGGCGGGATCGGTCCCCACGGGAACCGCGACCTCGAAGGTGACCGGAACGGCCGAGGACGGATCGGCCGCCGCACCGGCAAGGAAGACGCACAGGCCCAGGACGGGGGCGAGGCGAGGGCGATTCATCGGGACGCTCCTTGGGGTCGGGACGACGGTGGACGGTCGGACAGCCTCAGAATTGACGGCTCAAGGCCTCGGCGTCCAGGACGAATTGATGAGGACTGGCTTCGGTTCCTCACCATTCCCCCGGAGACAGGGGTGCCATGCCTCGCACGTCGACCCGGGCCGCCGCCGGCCTCCTGATCGCCCTCACCTTCCTGGCCTTCCTGGCCGCCGCACCCGCGGCCGGCCAGGATGATCGGCCCACCGTCAGGGTCGGCGTCTTCTCCGTCGAACCCATCGTCTTCCTGGACGGGGACGGACGGCCCCAGGGCGTCTACGTCGACCTGATCGAGGCCGTCGCCGAACAGGAGGGATGGAGGCTCCAGTACGTCCCCGGCACCTGGAACGAGGGCCTGGAGCGCCTCAAGGCGGGCCGGATCGATCTGATGACCTCGGTGTCGTACGCGACCGAACGTCTCGGCACCATCGCCTACGGCAGCCAGCCGGTCATGATGATCTGGGGCCAGGTCTACACCCGGCCCGAAGCCGGGGTGCAATCGGTCCTCGACCTCGACGGCCGGAAAGTCGCCGTGGCCGCCGGGGATCTCAACGGGGAGAACTTCCGGACGCTGGTGGGCAAGTTCGGGCTGAACTGCACGATCCGCGAGGCGGCGACCCACGACGAGGTCTTCGGGATGATCGCCCGGGGCCAGGTCAGCGCCGGGGTGGTGCCCAACGTCTACGGCTACGGCCACGCCCCGGCAGCGCACCTGGTCGGGACCTCGATCATCTTCGATCCCCTGCCCACGCACTTCGCGGCCCCCCTGGGCCGGGGGACCCACCTGCTGGCCGCCGTCGACCGCCACCTGGCCGCCTGGAAGCAGGATGAATCCTCGGTCTATTACGCCGTCCTGGACAAGTGGCTGGGGGGAGGCCGGGATGGACGGGGGGGGATTCCCCGCTGGCTGGCCGTCATGCTGGCTTCGGTCATGGGGCTGGTCCTGCTCCTGACCCTGTGGAACCGCGTCCTCGACCGCCAATTCAAGGCACGCACCCGGCAGCTGCGGGAGAGCGAGGCCAAGCTGCGGACCATCTTCGACCAGTCCTTCCAGTTCATCGGACTGCTGGACCCCCAGGGGCGGGTCCTGGACGTGAACCGGACCGCCCTGGATTTCGCCGGGGTGCAGCCGGGCGACGTGACGGGGCGGTTCTTCTGGGATACGGTCTGGTGGTCGCATTCCGCGGAGGCCATGGACACGGCCCGCGAGGCGGTGGCCGCGGCGGCGGCGGGCGGGATGTTCCACGGCAGGACGGCCCACTTCGATGCGTCCGGTGAGTTCCACGACATCGACTTCAGCGTCACGAACATCCGGGACGAGGCCGGCAGGGTGGTCCTGCTGGTCGCCGAGGGCCACGACGTGACCGAGATCCAGAGACTCGAGGCCAACCTGCGCCAGGCCCAGAGGCTGGAGGCCGTCGGCACCCTGGCGGCGGGCATCGCCCACGACTTCAACAACATCCTCTCGGCGATCTTCGGCTACACGGAACTGGCCCAGCTGCGGGTCAAGGGGGACCGACCGACCGAGGAGTGCCTGGAGGAGGTGCTCCGCGGCGCGGATCGGGCCAGGGAACTCGTCCAGCAGATCCTGGCCTTCGGCCGGCGTTCCGAACAGAAGCGCAGGCCCATGGCCATGGGCCCGGTGGTGCAGGAGGCCCTGAGGCTCATCAAGGCCTCGGTGCCCAGCACCATCACCATCGAGGAGAACGTCGGTCCCTGCGACCAGATCCTGGGCGACCCCTCCCAGGTCCATCAGGTGGTCATGAACCTGTGCACGAACGCCTACCAGGCCATGGAGTCGGGATCCGGGCGGCTCCGCGTCAGCCTGCGCCAGGTGAGGGATGTGCCGCAGGTCGGCGTCGGCCGCGGCGAGTTGCCGCCCGCAGCGGGATACGTCCTGCTCGAGGTCGCCGACACGGGCCAGGGGATGGATCCGGCCACCCTCGACAAGATTTTCGAGCCCTACTTCACCACCAAGGAACCCGGCAAGGGGACGGGCCTGGGTCTGGCGATGGTCCACGGCATCGTCAAGGACTGCCAGGGCGTCATCGAGGTGACCAGTTCCCCGGGGCGCGGCTCGACCTTCCGGGTCACCCTGCCCGTTCTGGGAGCCCAGGGGGCAGCTCCGCAGGAGGCCGCCCCCCGGGTCGGCGCGGCGGGGGGAGAGCACATCCTGTTCGTGGACGACGAGGTCGCCCTGGTGAAGCTGGCCGAGTCCTACTTCACCGGCAAGGGATACCGGGTCACCGCCCTGAGCGACAGCTCCCGGGCGCTGGACGTGATCCGGAACGATCCGGAAGCCTTCGACCTGCTGATCACCGACCAGACCATGCCCCGGGTCACCGGCATGGACCTGGCGGCGGCCTTCAGGGTTCTCAGGCCCACCGCGCCCATCATCCTGTGCACGGGATTCGGTGCGGAGCTCGACGGGCAGGACCTCGACGATCTGGGCATCGACGCCCTCCTCCAGAAGCCGGTGGCCATGGGGGCCCTGACCGGCAGGGCGCGGGAACTGCTAGACGAATGCTGCAGGGCCCCCCACGCCGTCTGACCAGGATCCGTCATCCTGCCTGCGGCCCCAGCCAGCCGGGGTACAGATCGGGGCGCCTGTCCCTCAGGAACAGCTTCCGCGCGTGGGAACCTGCGACCTCGGCCAGGTCCACCTCGCACTCCAGGATCTCCTCGGTCCCGGAGCCGGCCCGCGCCAGGACCCTCCCGTCCGGGCCGCAGACGAACGATTCCCCCGCGAAGACCAGGTTCTCCTCGCGTCCCACCCGGTTGCACAGGGCCGTGAAGTAGCCGTTCTGGAAGGCGGCCACCTGCATCTCGGCCTCGTAGAGGCCGTCGGGCCATTCGCCGACCGATCCGGCCTGGGGGACGATCACCAGCTCGGCGCCGGCCACCGCCAGGGCCCGCATGTACTCGGGGTAGTGCCGGTCGTAGCAGATGGCCACCCCGATCCGGCCGTGCCGGGTCGTGAAGACCGGAGCGCCGCGGTTCCCGGGCGCGTAGTATCCCTGCTCGTGGAAGAACTCGTACTCGGTGATGTGGACCATGCGCACGAGGCCCAGGATGGAGCCGTCGGCGTCGATGACCGGCGAGGTGTCGAAGCAGGGCCCGCCCGGCGAGGCCCGCTCGAACATGTTGGGCACGATGACGGTTCCCGTTTCAGCGGCCAGGGCGCAGAACGCCTCGGTGACCGGTCCGGGGATGGTCTCGGCCAGATCGGCGAAGCCGGGTCCGGCCGGGACCTGGGGGTGGAATCGTTCGAAGGCCAGTTCGGCGAAGCCGATGATCCGGGCGCCCCTGGCGGCGGCCCGCCGGGCCGCAGAGAGGCCCCGGGCCAGGTTGGCCTGCCGGTCGGGGCCGGCCGGCTGCTGGATGAGAGCGATCTTCATGGGGGGAGCCTGCCTTTGCTGGAGGAGGCCGGAGGATACCCGCAGAGCCGGGAGGTGATCAACGGGGGATCTCGACGCGGTCGACCTCGAGGGTCTTGACAGATTTATGACAATATGATTGTCTTGATGACAAGTAAGTTGTCAAAAGGAGCGCGACGATGGACCTTAAACCCATCCACCCGGCCGGAATCCTCGATCTGGGCAATCTGCTGCGGGAAGTCCAGGACCTGGAGGAGGCCATGAGGGCCCTGACCGCCGATCTGCTGGAGGTCGAGGATCTGACGGCGGGTCAGAGATCCCTGCTGGTGGAGCTGCGCCGGGGGCCGGCCCGCACCATGGCCCGGCTGGCTCGCGACCTGGGGCAGTCCCGGCAGCACGTCCGGGCGGTGATCCACCCCCTGGCGGAACGGGGGCTGGCGGGGTTCCGGGAGAATCCGGACAATCGGCGGTCGCCCCTGGTGGAGCTGACCCCCGGAGGAATCGGAACCGTCCGGCGCATCCTGCACCGGGAGGGGGAGATCCTGGCCGGGCTGGCCCCCCGGATGGAGTCGGCCGGCCTGAAGACCGCCCGCGGGGTCCTGGCCGGTCTCAGGGAGATGATGGAAGCCCGGCGGGGATGATCCCGTTCAATCCCGAGGCGTCCGGGCGTTCCTGACGATCCGGGCGGCCTCCTGGGGCATGCGCTCCAGCTGGGACCGGTCCAGGACGATGAACAGCCCGGTGGACTGGCAGTGGATGACCGTCTCGGCGGTGTTGGTGAGGAAAGCCCGGGTGTGGACCTTGCGGCCCTCCACCCCGGTCACCTGGGCCTTGACCACGGCCCGCATCGCGAGGGGCAGCAGTTCACGGAAGGTGATCTCGAGCTGCGCGGCGACCACCGGATAGCCGGCCAGCCAGGCCGCGCCGCCCATGGCCTCGTCCATGATCCCGGCCATGGCCCCGCCGTGGACGTGTCCGGGAGGGCCTTGGGCGTGTTCCCCGAACAGGACCTTGGCCCGCAGGGAGTCGTCCTCGTCCCGCCTGAAGTAGCGGATGGTCAGCCTCTTCCCCGAGGGATCACCCGAGACGAAGGTGTTCTCGAGGGCGAGGAAGGGCAGCGCGGCGGGCGTCCAGCCGGGTTCGGGCCTCTCCACCCAGAGCAGATGTTCGGATTCCATGGCGGACCCTTGCCGGAGGCCGGCCCGGCGAGCGCGGGCTAGCGGAACAGGGATTTGGTCGCCCCCCAGGAGGCGGACTGGATCAGGCCGTCCGAGTTGATCAGGAAGACCGGCCGCAGGGGATCGCCCGAGGACGGCTCCATGAGCACCTCGTTGAACTCGCCGTCCAGGACGGTGAGATATCCATTATGGCTCGGCGGCTGGCTGGGGCCAAGGAAGATGTTGGATTCCGGCCGGCCCAGGGTCTGGACCATCAGGGTGGCGATCAGGGTGGCGCCGTAGCCCACCGGGACCGGCTCCCCGAAGCCCACGATGAAGTTGCCCAGGCTGCCCACGTTGATGGACGGCACGGGAAAGCTGGCGTCCAGCAGGAAGTCGACCGGGGACTGGAAGGAGACCAGCGCCTCGAAGCCGCGCAGGCTGGAGATGGGTCGGCCGTCCAGGACCGGATCGATGGCGAGCATGTACAGCTCCAGCTGGCCGGCTCCTCCGGTGATCTGGTTGACGGCGCCGGAGGTGTCCCGGTACAGGCCGATGCGGCCGTATTCAGCGCGGGCCGGCAGGGTGGCCAGGCAGCAGGACAGAACGAGGGCGGGAAGGACCAGGGATTTCATGACAGGCACCCCCAGGGCTAGGGTGACCCGGCAGGGCCGGGGCGGATCCGTTCATGACGATACGGAAACGCCCCGGCCCGGCCAAGCGCCGGTCGGGGAGGGTCAGCGGACCAGGCTCATCCGGGCCACGGTCCCCAGGGGCCTGCCCCACTGGTAGAGCCTGGCGAAGTAGGCGCCGCTGGGCACGCCGCGCCCGCGGGCGTCCCGGCCCGACCAGATGACCTCGTGGACCGGACCTGCGGTCAGGTGACCGGCATCCAGGTCGGCGATCAGCTCCCCGCGCACCGAATAGATCCGCACTTCGCAGGGCCCGTCCTGGGCCAGGGAGAAGGCGATGGTCGTGCGGGGGTTGAAGGGGTTGGGATGGACGCCGGCGATCCCGGCCGCCCGTTGCGGCTGTTCGGCGGCGGAGATCCCTCCGGCGGTCCTGATCTCCACCGAGGAGGGCAGGCTCCCGGCGGCGAAGCGCACCGAGTCGCCGGCGCGCAGGTCGGCCACCGCGACCCGGTTCTCGCCGGGCACGTAGAGTTCGAGGGTGCGGTCGTGGGGCAGCCGGTCGCGGTCCCAGGCCAGGGTCAGGTCGCCGGCGGGGGCCCCGGCGATCTCCAGGATCCAGCGGGAATCCGTGGCGCCCAGCCCGCGGACGTCACTGCAGAAGGAAGCCCCGCAGGCCAGATCCCATTCGGGATGGGGGAGGGACAGCCTCAGCCCGCCCAGGGGCGACGCCGGGGGCAGGAAACGGTCGTGGCCGGGATCGAAGAGATCGCCCGCCTCCGGATGCGCCCCGATGCTCACCGTGCGGCTGCCGCCGTCGGCGGCCGTCAGGGTGACCGGCAGGGTCCACGCCCCCACCGGATCGACGGCGGGCAGCAGGCTTGCAGCCAGGTGCGCGGGCAGCACCAGGAAGTTCGGCCAGTCGAAGCGCAGGGCCACGCCTTCGGCCAGGGCGCCGATCCAGTAGCCCCGCCAGGGATCGAGGATGGATGCCTCGACGTAATCGTCGAGGGCGGCGTCGTAATCCCAGACTCCCGCTGCCACCAGGCCCAGGTTCACGGCGTCGGGGAAGCTGTAGGACATGCCGCCGTGCTGGACGACCATGCCCTCGACCGGTCCGGGGAACCACATGGGGTTGCCCACCAGGTTCCAGCCGGGGTCCAGGGCCAGGGTCACGCCGCCCAGGGCGCGGTCGCCGGCCATGGTCCAGGTGAAGGGGGCGTCGGTGGCGATCCAGTAGCCTTCGCCGTGCAGGGCGGGGTCGGCGGCGGTCTTCAGCCGGTAGCCTCCGCTCTGGAAGTCGAACAGGTAGGCGAAGCCGGGAGCCTGGTCCAGGATCACGTCCCCGAGCAGGGCGGGGGGCGCCGGGATCAGCGGCAGACCGACCATGGCCCAGCCGGCGGCGAGCGGACGCGAGGTCGGATCCAGGGGTGGCGCTGTGGCCTGGCCGGGCCCCACGGTCAGTTCGAAATCGTAGACCCCGGCGCCCGGGGAGTTGAACACGTAGGACAGGGACGGGAACAGATCGAAGGTCAATCCGGACTGCAGGTCCTCGAGGAACAGGCCGTAGCCGCCGTCCTGGCCGAAAGAGGGGGAGAACAGCAGGGTCACGTGGCCGGCGACGTCGGTCTCGATGCGCAGGGGCCAGACCTTGGCGTCGACCACGGGGTCGTAGGGGGCCCGGAAGTCCGTGCGGAAGCGGGGACCGAGCAGCCATCCGGGATGGTGGAAGGCCGCGGTGAGGTAGCCGGTCGGGGGCGGAGCCGGCTCGGGAAAGTCGAGGGAGGCGTCGAACCCGTCGGTGGCGATGACCTCGGTCCCGGCCAGGTTGGCGGTGTCGGCCAGACCCCCGCCGTGGGCTTCGATCTCGACCGTGAACTCGGGCAGGACCGGCGGCCCGCAGTAGTCCAGGGCGGGCCCGTTCAGGCGACCGATCGGGGCCGTGAAATCACCGCTGATGGGTTCCATGACCACCAACTCGAAATCGCCGTCAATGATGACAATCTCGCCGGGGATGGAGGGAGGGACCGCGGGGGCGCAATGGAAGTCGATCTGCTCGCTCGAGAGGGTCAGGACGTCGATCCTGGCGAGGACGGCCGGCTCGTCGCCCGTGACCACCGGAGAAGCAAAGCCGACGATCAGGTTGGTGGTGGTGCCGATGTTGACCGCGGACACCGGAAAGGTGATTCCCAGGGGGATCAGCTTGTCGGGCGGGTAGGTCCAGGAAACCTCGAACCCCCGGATCTCATCCACGCTGGGGTTGAGGAGCACCAGCTCGAACCAGCTCGGATTGAAGGAGGGGATGGTGTCGGTGAGGTCGCCGTTGGGCATCCGGAAGGCGAACAGGTCGGGATCGAGGCAGTCGGCGAGGCCCCCCAGCGCCGGGACCGCACCGATCAAAACGGAAAAGAAAACAGAAATCCAGACGATCTTGGACATGGCCAACCCCCCGCTGGGCCCTTCGGACCCCTCTATTGAAAACATCCAGACAAATGCCCCCCTTGATTGAACAACAAATCCCCGGATCGGTCAAGAGTTAACTTGTTTTTTGGAAACATGTTGCATACCAAGAGAAAGAAGTGCCGGCGACATGTGGCCAAGGACACGGCGGATGCGGCGGAAGAGGCGGCCCGCCTCGCGGCGGGCCGCAAGGCCGCACACTCAGTCGAAGTTCCCGATGCCGAGCCGCGCGATCGCTTCCAGCACCGGCCGGTGGACGTGCCCGTTGGTGACGATCACGCCCAGGTTGTTCTCCAGCTTGTATCCCTTGCTGAAATCCAGGTCCCGGCCCTTGACGTCGGTGACCCGGCCGCCGGCCTCGGTGACCACCAGGACCCCCCCGGCGTGATCCCAGATCTTCTCCCGGTACTTGCCGTCCCGGGGCAGGCGCAGGTAGGCCTCGGCCTCGCCCCGGGCGACGACGGCGTACTTGGCCTGGCTGTCCAGGCGGGCCGGTTCGGCGGCGATGGCCAGGGTCTCGGCGATGCGGGCTGCATCGCCGTGGGAGGAGTGGGCGGCCTCGACCGATTCGCAGAAGCGGATGGTCGTCGGGTCGGTTCGGCCGCTCACGCCCAGAGGGGTGGGCTCACCCTCGCCCAGGAGGGGCATCTGCCAGGCGCCCAGGCCCCCGACGGCGACCATCAGGGTGCCGTCCCCGCGGTCCCCGGCCAGGGTCGGCCCCAGGTTGGGGCAGCCCAGCAGGCCCAGGGCGATGTCCCCGTCGACGATCAGGGCCAGGGCGATGGCATACTGCTCCTTGCGCAGGAAGCCCTTGGTGCCGTCGATGGGGTCCAGGGTCCAGAACCGGGGCGAGTAGGTCTTGGCGCCGCCAAAGTCGATCCAGGTGCAGACCTGGCGGGGATCGGCGCCCGGAACGAGGGCGGCGACGTGGCCGTGCACGCGCTCGAGCAGGGTGGAGTTCTCGGGGTCGCGCAGGGGGGCCGAATCCTCCTCCCCGATGATCGGATCGCCGGGGAAGGCGGCGTGCAGGGCCCGGCACACCAGGGCCTGGCTGCCGAAGTCGGCAACGGTCACGGGACTGCGGTCCTGCTTCTGCAATTCGCCGGGATCGATCCCCGCCTGGACGGCCCGGCACAGCCGGCCCGCCTGGCGGACGGCGGCCACGGCGGCCTCGATTTCCGCTGCCAATGGGTGGTCAAACCAGGGATAAGGCATTATGATGCTCCGGGTTCTCGGGAGAACGCGTCTCCGTTTTCTTGAAATTTAGCTGGATTTTCAGCTGAGGTATGGGTCAGTATACGCTCAAATCGAGCAGCCTAAAAGGTGTTTGTCAGAAAGGGGATGACCAATGAAGCGTCTGACATTGTTGATGCTGGTGCTGTTGACCCTGGTGGTGTGCGGCGCCGCGATGGCGGAGGACTTGACCGACCGCTGGGGCGTCGGCCTGACCTTCGGGCTCATGAAACCCGTCGGCGGCATGCATGACTACGCCGCGGTCGACCCCATCTACGGGGTGTGGGGCCGCAAGGGCCTGACGGACCGCTGGTCGCTGGACCTGGGCCTGCGCATGGGCAAGTGGCACCAGGGCGTCGAGTTCCCCGGCGGCGACGCCGATCTGACTTTCGACACCTTCGGGAACGACTACACCAAGATGTGGCAGGCCATGATGGGCGCCCGCTACAACCTGAATCCCGAGAGCCGGTTCAATCCCTACTTCGGGATGCACGTCGGGTTCGCCAAGTGGCGCGTCGTCGACGACGACGGCAGCAACGACCTCGGCTTCGTCCTCATCGACGACGACACGGTCGTGGGCTACAACCAGAACGGCGACCCCTCGATCCTCGATCACACCAACCTCACCGGCACCCTGACCCTGGGCATGGAGTACTTCTTCTCCGAGAGCACCAGCATGGATCTGGGCGCCCGGTTCAACTTCCTGGCCAGCAACGACCTGGACAACATCGGAACCAGCGCGGTCTGGGGTCCGAACCATCCGGACGACAACTCGGGCTTCTGGGAAGCCTTCGCCGGCCTGACCTGGTACTGGGGCGGCAACAAGGACAAGGACAAGGACGGCATCCTCAACCAGGATGACGCCTGCCCCGACGATCCCGAGGACTTCGACTCCTACCAGGACAAGGACGGCTGCCCCGACCTGGACAACGACGGCGACGGCCTGCTCGACGCCGAGGACAAGTGCCCCAACGAGGCCGAGGACTTCGACGGCTTCCAGGACGCCGACGGCTGCCCCGACCTGGACAACGACGGCGACGGAGTGCTCGACACGGCCGATCAGTGCCCGGGCGAGGCCGAGGACCGTGACGGGTACATGGACAACGACGGCTGCCCGGATCCGGACAACGACGGCGACGGCGTGCTCGACGCTGCCGACCAGTGCCCGGACACCCCGGCCGGCGCCGCGGTCGACGCCAACGGTTGCCCCACGGCCGAGCGCCGCGACTTGATCCTCAAGGGCGTGAACTTCGAGTTCAACTCGGCCCGGCTGACCGCCGAATCCTCGGCCACCCTGGACGAGGTCGTGGAGTCGCTGAGCGCCTTCGACACCATCACCATCGAGATCGCGGGCCACACCGACAGCCTGGGCGACGCCGCCTACAACCAGCAGCTGAGCCAGGCCCGAGCCGAGACGGTGTTCCAGTATCTCGCCGGCAAGGGCATCGCGCGCGATCGCATGCGGGCCGTCGGCTACGGCGAGGACCGTCCCATCGACACCAACGAGACCGAAGCGGGCCGGGCGAAGAACCGCCGCGTCGAGCTGAACCGCACCGACCAGTAGCGTCCGGTCAGGCGGAAAACCGAAAGGCCCCGGGAGCGATCCCGGGGCCTTTTTCGCGGCGTGCTCCTGGCATGGGGGTCCGCCCCTATTCCCACTCGATGGTTCCGGGGGGCTTGCTGGTCAGGTCGTAGGTCAGGCCGCTGACGCCGGGCAGGGCCAGGATGTCGCGCCGCAGGTCGTCCAGGAAGGCCGCCGGCAGTTCCGAGGCGGTGGCGGTCATGGCGCGCTCGCTCTGGATGGGGCGCACGATGCACAGCTCGCGGCCGCGGCCGTCGATCTCCAGCGGAACCAGCACGGTGGGGCACTGCCAGACCTTCTCGTAGAGGCCGTGCCGGCGCAGCCCCTCCATCACCAGGTGGTCGCACTCGCGCAGCAGGTCCAGGCGGTCGCGGGTCATCCCGGCGGGCAGCAGGCGGAAAGACCGCGGCATGTCCGGCGCCAGGTTCCACAGGGCGCGGTTCAGGCCGCCGACTTCCTTGAAGATGCGGCCGGACACCTTTTTCAGCGTGGCCCAGTCCGCCTTGCCGTGCAGCAGCACCGGGTGCTCGTAGCTGCGCAGGTCGGCCTTCACCCCGACGGACTTGATGGGCAGGGGCGCGGCCTGCAGGCCGGCAGGGCCGGCCACGGCCTCGACTGCCGGGGCGATGGCCGCCAGCTGGTCGGCGTCGGTCTCCCGGCCGTCGGAACACAGCAGCCGCACGCCCAGTCCGGGACCGGGGAAGGGGTGGCGCCAGATCATGGCGTGGGGGATGCCGAGCATCTCGCCCAGCTCGCGGACCTCGACCTTGTAGAGATCCGCCAGGGGTTCGATGACTTTTCCCGCCTTGATCATCTCCTC
>Ga0180009_10001266_pt1 | contig 31416 bp, 26 predicted proteins | sample OS_PC_MetaG_FD_123537 | JGI IMG/M metagenome (GOLD analysis project Ga0180009, IMG submission 123537) | Groundwater microbial communities from the Aspo Hard Rock Laboratory (HRL) deep subsurface site, Sweden - OS_PC_MetaG | ecosystem: Environmental > Aquatic > Deep subsurface > Groundwater...
ACTTATATTTATTTAAATATTATAATTCACATAAATTAATCAATAGTGTCAAACAGCTGCGGAGCAGCGACACATTAGTAAAAAAACAAATAAAAGGGAAAAGAAGCCTCAGAGAGGCGATACATTTATTTCTCAACATATATCCTATTCTAAGTAAACCTTGTTTCGCTCCTAACGGAGCTTTGATTTTTTAAATAACATATGGTTACTAATATATCGCCGCGCTGCGGCTAAATAATGATACCATAAAATAAATTTCCTTTAAAATAAAAAAGCCCCTCAATTGAGGGGCTTCATGTTAACCTGCAAGATTACATGCAGGTAAAAACCATAATGTTTGTTAATTACTTAACAAGCATCATTTTCTTAATAGATACGAAGTCAGTAGCTTCAATTCTGTAAATGTATAAGCCAGTGCTTAATGATGAAGCATTGAAGTTAACTTCATGCCATCCGGCTGCTTTTACAGTATTTAACAATGTTGCAACTTCTTGACCTAATAAGTTATATACTTTTAATGTAACATTTGACTGCTCTGGAATTCCGAATCTGATAACAGTAGTTGGGTTGAATGGGTTCGGATAGTTTTGTTCAAGAGCGTAATCAGTTGGGATACCCAATTCATCAACACCGACAATGTTCGGATCTTCTGTAACAGTTACTTCAGCAACAGTTTCTGCAACACCGCCGCGTGAGTCACCAACTCTTACTTTAATCAAATAAATAGCAGTTTGATTAAATTTAGGAGTCCATGTGAATTCACCGGTTGTACCGTTGATTTCTGCACCTTCAGGAACTTCGCCGTTAAATGCATATGTTAACACGTCACCGTCTGCATCAGTTGCTACATAAGTAAAGTTAACTGGAGCAGGATAAACAACAGTTTGATTTGGCATAACCGCTGTAAATACTGGAGGATTGTTGTCAATAACTGTAACTGTACCAATCGCTGATAAAACAGTGTCAATATTATCTGTAACACCTACTTGGAACATAACAGTTTTACCTATATCTACTGTAGCAGGTGTCCATGTTAATAAACCGGTCGCGCTAACCGCAGCTGAATTTGAAATAGCGTCGCCTGTTGTTGCTTTCAAGAAGAACTTAAGAGCGTCGCCGTCTTCATCTGTTGCAGCATACTGGAATGAGAATACATCGCCAGCTCTTGCTGTAACTGTGTCTGTTAATTCAGCTGTAAATTCAACTGGTCTGTTAACATTGTTAACAGTAACTGCAATAGTAATATCTGAAGTTAATCCACGAGCGTCAGTTGCTCTTAATACTACTGTATAATCATTAGTACCAGTTGCATATCCAGGTGTTAATGCTAATGTACCTGTTCCAGCTGCTACTGCTGTATAAACAGCAAAGTCAGGACCGGAAACTTTAGCAATCGATGTAATTTCTGTACCAATTTCTCTGGAGATTGCTGTTATCGTTATTGTAGAATCTTGGCCTTCGTTTAATACATAATCTGTTACAACAGGTGCTGAAAAGATAGGACCTTGTGAAGGAACACCAACGGTAAATCTTGTACCTTCATTAACAACACCGCCGATAGATGATGTAGTTCTTACAACTGCCAAAGTATCAGTTCCAGTAACAACCTGATAGTTAGCATAGTTAGCACTGCTTCCTTGTAATGACCAGCCGTTTGATTCAGATGAACCATCTTGTCTTCTAATGATTCTTAAATTCTGATCACTGTCATATGGGTAGCCAATATTAGTAGCATGCATTTCAACATCAAAGTTTTGTGTTGATGTAAAGCTTGATGGAGTAGTTTTTACTAACCAGTAATAACTTGGATAGTTGCCGATAGTTAAACCGTTACCTGCGTCAAGCGGGAAGTTTTTTGTACCTTCTGGGCTAGCATCAACATGATTTACAACAACAGTTGTTGGGTTGATTGCTGGATATGCGCCTGTAAAAGTAATTACATATGGACGATACTGTGTTTCTGTACCAACCGGGAATTCATAACGACCATTTGCCCATGTTGCTGTACCAGCACCGGCTGTAATAGTTTGAGCGACATTACCCATAATATGACTTACGTTAGGAGCTACAACACCTGTATGATCAAATCCCTGAGCTGTAAGAGTTTGTTTTAAAGTAACTCTGTTTGCAGCTGTTGCTAACACACCGTTAATGAAGTAAATAGTTGTATTAGCACCACCGGTTAGATTTAAGTTACCACCAGCTAAGTCGAAACCAGCAGCATTGTTAAGAGTAACGTTTGCTGTCAATGTCAAGCCTGTTGCAGGTACAGTGAAAGTTTGTCTAGTAGTACCACCAAGAATTAAACTTCCACCGTTAGTAATATTACCGTTGGTTAAATTAAGATTACCAGTTACGGTTAAATTATAAGGTGTTGCTGTTAAATTAATAACACTATTTGCTTTAGTCATAACAACATCTTTTACTGTCTTACTTGCAGCTAATTGTAAAGTAACACCATCAACTGTAAGTTCATCAACTTTAGCTGAAATAAACTCTTTTGCAGAAGTTCCAGCTGTTGTATATTTTAATTTATAGGTTGTAACAGTTGGAGCTGTATCAATATCACCACCGTCATCAACTAAAGTAGCACCAGTAGCTAATGTAACAACTTTAGAGTTTGTTGAAAGATCTAATGTACCAGCATCCAAAGTTAATGTACCGTTAACAGTAACATCAGCTGTTAAAACTGTGTTAACGCTAACTTTTAATCCACTTAATTTATCGGTCGCAGTCGGTAACTCTTTTGCTGTATTTCCACCAGCAGTTTTATAAGTTACATTCATAAGACCATCGAAAGTTGGAACTTCGTTTAATGAAGATTTAGCCGCATCTCTTTCAATTGTGGCACCTTCAGCTATATGAAGCAAGCCAGATGTTGTTGTACCAAGGTTTGTAAAGAATACACCGTCAACCAAACCTAATGTTCCAGTTACTGTCATCATAGCATCGGCAGCACCCGTTTTAACTTCAGTGCCAGAAGCAGCTGTATTATTAATTGTTAGATTAGCAATAGACCATGGTGTTTCGTTAGCACCTGCATCAGTATCAAATGTCTGATCAGCTATACCAGCAAAGATCAACGCACCTGTTGTTTGGACAATGTCACCAGCTGTTCTGGCATAAGCTGCACCAGCACCAGTTAAGCTAACATCGTGTTTGCCTTGATTCAATACACCTTTTGTTTGTGTCAATGCGCCAGAAATTGTAAGTGTAAATTTAGTACCACTTGTTGATGCTAACCAAGTAGTATCAGTTGAATTTACAGTTACATTATCGAGTGTCAATGTAGAAGCTACAGCGTCATCTAAGGTTAACGTAGAACCCGTGAAAACAACAGCACCAGCGCCAGTAAATGTATTTCCATTTACTGATTTGAAGGCAGTAGGAATAGTTAAATCGTTACCTACACTGATAATTGAACCACCAGTTTGAATGTTACAAAGTGTACTTACAGTAACATCTGAACCTAAAGTTAGTGCCCCACCTTTAACAGTAACGTTTGGAATCTCACTGCTGTTACCATCCAAAGTACCTGCAACACCGTTCAAGTAGAATTTACCTGTTGAAGCAGTTACATCTTCATTTAGTGTAAGTGTTTGACCAGCTGTTTTAAATTCAATGTCATAAGCGCCCATGTTTAAAGTACCGCCAACGTTAACTGTTACACCAGCGTCAGCAAATACTTTGCTAGTTAAATTAAATGTACCGCCAATAGTTAACAAAGCATTTAATTCTTGATCACCAGCTGCTTTATAATACAATCCGAAATCAACCACTGAGCTTGCTCCAGTAGTAACTGTTTGACTAAATGTTTTTATTCCCGTTACAGTTACTTTAGTAGTAGAATTAAGATTAGTTGCTGCATTAACATGTGCAGGATCAGTGGTTGCAACATAACCACTAACAGTAGCATTTGCTCCTGCAATGGTTAATATATCAGCTGTTCCAGCACCATCTGTAAAATCTATAGTACCACGAATGCTATAAACACCGCCGTCTTTATCTAATGTGTAGGTGTGTGCTCCACCAGTAGCAATAATAAGAATTGCACTTGGTCCTACCGTTAAATCCCCACTCATTATTGCACTAACTGCTGGTAAAGCAAGTTTACCACCATTTGAAGTATTAACAGTTAACGAAAGTAATTTTGCAACTACATATTCATTTGTTGTGGTCTGCGTACTAGTTGCATCAAGAGCGCCAAAATATTCTAAATTATAAGAAGTTCCGGCGTTATTAAATGTTTCAGTTCCAGGACCGGCAGCAGATATACCAGTTCCTTTTGGTACGTTTGTCCCGTTCGCGGCACCGTCGTTATCTGCTAAATTAACTCTAACAGATGGAGTTGTTAATGTTGTAACAGGATCCAAAATAGCTGTAGTTGCACCAGTTGTAACCAACTGAATACCGCCACTGGTTGTTGTTAAAATTCCTGAGAATTTGACTGTTACATCTGTAACTAATACATGTTTAGTTGCATCACCCAAATTTACTTCAATATTTGAATATACACCAGCACCAGCTAAATTTTGATCAGCTGTAGGGGCTTGGAATATTATACCACCACCACCATTTGATGAATAAGATCCTGATAATGTGAAAGTTTTGTTATCTCCTGCCATACGAATATTGTTTGTACCAAAAGCCATGCTACATGTAGCAGCAATTGTTGCATCACCATTAACTACTAACGATGAAACTAATGTCACAGCAGAAGCAGTACCTGTTACAGTTACATTATAAACATTGTAGTTAGCACCACCATCGAAAGTCTGAGCTCCACTAGCAGCAAATTGCAATGTTCCTGTAGCTGGTGTCATAGTACCACCGGTTCTTGATAAATTGCCTTTTAAAACCAATGTTGCAGAACCATAATCTAAATCACCACCTGTCTGAGAAATACTTCCATTCACAGTACTTGTGCCTGAATTAAGATCAATTATACCCCCGTTTAAGGCAATATTAGCTACCGACGATCCAGTGAACAAAGTAACTGTCCCAGCTGTTACCGAAAGGTCTTTTTGCATAGTTGCCGCAGCACCAAATGTAAATCCACCCTTGGTAGATGTTACATTTCCGGTAAACGAAGTAGCTGCCAAAAAGGTTACAAGTCCAGTATTTGAATTTTCAGTTGTTGCGAAAGTACCGGCACCGGTTACTGTTACAGCTCCTGTTTGATCAAAAACAAATTTACCACCAGTGTCAGTTATTGTACCAGTTGTATTGTTTATCGCCGTATTTTTAAGTGTAAATACATATCCATTAAGTTTCAAGGTACTTCCACTGTTGTCTACGGCACCGGCGACACTAACACTTCCAGAAAGTGCAAAAGTACCAGTTCCGTCATTTGTCAAAGTGCCTTTAATTGTTGAAGTCCCCAATGTAAAGGTTTTTGTACCATTGTTATCTATACTAACTGTTGAATTATAAGGGCCACCGGTAGTATATGAAGACGCTGCTTCTGTAATTGCTCCGAAAGTTGCTGTACCTGTATTTGCAATAGTTAAAGAAGCTTGTCCAGTACCAGCTGAAGTTGAGTTATTGTTAAGAGAAAGTGAAGTTACGCTAATACTGCCAGTTGCGTTTCCAACGTTAATATATGAAGCACCTAAAGCTGCTTTTGAATTAACTACTACGGATCCGAAAGTAAGTGATCCGGCAGCTCCGGTAACTTTAATACCGTTAGCACCAGTTGCAGCAGCATCAAAAGTAACAGATGCTGAAAAGATTGCTGTACTTGTTGCTGTTGTTATAGTTCCGTCATTTAAATTAAGAGTAGTTCCAACTGTTACAGTTTTAGTACCACTAAAAGTTAAAGTACCGTCATTAATATCCGATGGCAATTCAGGACCTGATTGAAGTGCAGCAGCCGTATTATTATATGTTACATTGTAGTCGCCTGATGCACTAAAAGTTGGTGTGCCAACTAAAGTGCCTGCAGTTCTTGTTATAGTATTCCCCGCATTATATACAAATTTAGTACCAAGACCAGTAATATCTAAAGTACCGGCAGTTAAAGTGAAGTTTCCAGTTAAGTCAATTCCTTCAACTCCATTTGTTGTAGCACTAATTGTAATTGTTTTAGTAGTGTTATTAAGAGTTAGTCCGCCTGCAGGAATTGTTACTGTTGAGAAACTGCTGAATGTTCTTAATATTATAGTTGCAGTCTTTCCTCCAGCGAGTGTAATACCATCGCTATCATTACCACCGGAAATACCGTTACCATCTGTTCTGGCACTTCCGTCAAAATTATAAGTACCGCCGTCAACATAGATTGTAGCACCCGTTTTGGCAGCAGCAAAACCACCTTCGATGGTTTGTTTAGGGCCGGTGCCAGCCGGGTTATTTGTAGAATTTTCGCCCGTGTAACTGTCATCACCGTTAGTAGAGTTAACATAAACAGTATTCAATACCTGTGCATAACTTGCACTAGCAAAGAATACAGTTACAGCTAACACTAAAAGTGATAGGCTTAAAAGTTTTTTAAGATTCATTTGTTTCTCCAAATATGTTTAAGAGTTAATTAGTGTAAAAAATATTCGTGTTTCTTTTTAGGTTTGCCTACCGGGTGGTAGAAAATAAAACCTAAGGTGGTAAGTTATTCCGCATAGACTTTCTCCTTTGATTTAGTACTTCTATTATAACTAACCGCCATTAGTTTTTTATTTTCTATGTAATGATATGTGGTAAAAATTTTCGTCAAATTCCCTCGAACTGTAGGTGACAATATAAAAACAACAATAGAGGATAGCAAACAGATGCTGTTATCCTCGTCACATTATAATTAATATTTTAAGTAGCCTGCATAAAATAAATATTTGGTCATTGCTTGTCAATGAATATTTTATTTAAAACAATAATTTAAAATTTATTTAACTTGACACAATTTCCTGTTTTAAAAGAAATTTTAAAGCTTTTTTCAGGTTTTCAAAATTTCACTTACAAAATATAAGCATAAATTATTATTACGCAAGTACTTTTTTAAAAAATTAACCTGATTAAAAATAGCTAGTTCTCCAGGTTTTTTAAGACTGTTTGTTATGTTAATTCCAGTAACTCATTGTTTTTTATAGCGATAACTCTATTTGTAAGTCCGATAAACATTCCATTTTCCACAATTCCGGCACGCCTATTTAAAAGAAATTCTAGCTGTCCGGGATTTTTTATTACCCCAAAATCGGAATCCAGTATAAAATTGTTTTCATCCGTAATGTAAATTTCTCCGTTTTTATTTTTTCTTAACTCCACTTTAGCGCCGAGACTTTGCAGATATTTTGTCTCAACTCCAACCGCGAAAGGAATTACTTCAATCGGCACGGCCCACTTAGTGCCCAGCTTTTCGGATAACTTTGATTCGTCGGCGACAATAATTAATCTTTTACTCGCCTGCGCAATTACTTTTTCCCTAAGCAGCGCGCCGCCTCCGCCTTTAATTAGATTAAGACTTTCGTCAATCTCATCGGCGCCATCAATTGTAATATCAATTTCCTGATGAAGATTAAAATCCGTTAAGGGAAGCCCCAGTTCTTTAGCGAGATTTTCAGTATGTATGGAACTTGGAATACAATTAATATTTTCTATTATTCCGTTTTTATATAATTCGCCTATTTTTAATGTAGCATAATAAGCAGTGCTGCCTGTGCCTAAACCGATTATCATATTTGACTTAACATACAAAGCGGCTTTTTCGCCTACAAGTTTTTTTTGTTCTTCTTCTTTTGTCATTATCTCTCTTTATGGATTAGTTAGATTCCTGGTGAATTTTTGTGACTTTATCTTTGTGACTTCGCGGCTGAAAAAACTTTGCCACGAAGGCACAAAGGCTCTAAGAATCACAAAGTTTATTTTTCTTTTCTTTGTGTCTTAGTGACTTCGTGGCTGAAAAAACTTTGCCACGAAGGCACAAAGGCTCTAAGAATCACAAAGCTTATTTTTTTTTCTTTGTGTCTTAGTGTCTTCGTGACTGAAAAAATTTTGCCACTAAGGCTCTAAGGCACTAAGCAACACTAAGGAAATTATAAAATGAATCTGCGTATTCCCTGCTTTATTAAAGGAATATTAAAATTAATTAAATAACCAAGCCGTAAACCTGTAAGTTTAAGATGACTCAATATCTGCGCTTCCCAAACCGGATTGACAAGTTCAACTGCTTTTAGCTCACATATTACCAACTCATCAATAAGAACATCCAGCCTTAGTCCTTCATCAAATTTAATATTTTCATAATTAATAGGTATTTCTACCTGTCTCTGGATATTTAATCCCATTGTTTTTAGTTCATGACAAAAACAAACTTCATAAACCTTTTCAAGCAGACCTGGTCCTAAAGCTTTGTGAACCTTAAATGCGGCCTCAACAACAGCGCTTCCTATCATTTCTTCTTTTTCAGTTAATGGAGAATAATTATAACGCTGCTCATTTATTTCTAATTCATTCATAAACATTTTCTTCGCTAATCTTTGTGACTTAGTGTCTCTGTGGCCGGGAATATTTTGCCACGAAGGCTCAAAGGCACTAAGGAACACTAAGGTTATAATTCATTCTTTGTGTCTTAGTGTCTTCGTGGCTGAAAAAACTTTGCCACGAAGGCACAAAGGCTCTAAGAATCACAAAGTTTATTTTTCTTTTCTTTGTGTCTTAGTGACTTCGTGGCTGAAAAAATTTGCTACTAAGGCTCTAAGGCACTAAGGAACACTAAGATTATAATTCTTTCTTTGTGTCTTTGTGACCTCGTGGCTTAAATTACTTTGCCCCCAAGACACAAACCTGCCTGCCGGTAGGCAGGGGCACTAAGTTTTGTTTAGGTGATAAACAGCCTATTAAATATAATAAATTCAAGCCTCGACAAAAAAATATAATTCTTGAAACTTTTTTTATTTTTTTATATATAAGTCATTAAAATATATGTACAATAATTAGGCATGAGCCATAATACATACAAATATTTAACAAAAAAGGAACTGCCCTTAAAACGAACACCAAAAAAAATCCCGGTTTGAAAACGCACTGAAAACACTTTGAATACACTGTGAAAACACTCTCAAAACACACTACCCTCGAGATAAATCCAAGACACATATAATATAAATATAATGCGTTTATAATAGTATTAGAAGAAAAACAAAAAATCCATCATTGGCATTAAAGTCTGTCTCAATTTACCGCAACTAATATTTGTTGATAATTTGGCTCATAATATAGGACATCTCCTATTTTATTTGTTATTGAAAACGAATTATAATAGTTTTGCAGTTAAGAAATGAAAGAGCCGCGTAAACTAAACCGGCTCAGATAGTTAGTTTTATAAATAGTAATAAAAAAAGTTGAATAAAATACCCGGAAGAAAAAATTTAATGAGCAAAAATAATTTCTATATAGAAACATACGGCTGTCAAATGAATCTGGCCGATAGTGAAGTCGTGGCGGGCGTATTAAACGGAAAAGGCTATGAAGCCTCAAACGACCTAAACAACGCGGATATAATATTGCTGAATACATGCAGCATTAGAGAAAACGCGGAACAAAGAATATACGGCAGACTTGGTAATCTGAAAAAATATAAAGAGAAAAATCCTCAGACTGTAATAGGGATTTTAGGCTGTATGGCAGAACGACTTCGCAAGGATTTAATTGAAGATAAAAAAATGGTGGATCTTGTTGTAGGTCCCGACGAATACAGAAGACTCCCAGAATTAATTGACGCCGCTTTGCACGGCGAAAAAGGAATTAGCGTTAAACTTTCGCGTACCGAAACGTATGACGATATTATTCCATACCGTGAAGACGGACTTTCAGCATGGATTTCGGTAATGAGAGGCTGCGATAAATTCTGCACATTCTGCGTTGTGCCATTTACCAGAGGAAGAGAAAGAAGCCGCGGACTTGATTCTATTGTTAATGAAATTAAAATTCTATCGGACAGGGGATTTAAAGAAGTTACACTGCTGGGACAAAATGTAAATTCTTATAATGACAACGGGAATGATTTTGCGGATCTGCTTGCAGCATGCGCGGTTGTTGATAGATCATTCCGTATAAGATTTTCAACATCTCATCCGCAGGATCTTTCGGACAAGTTATTGTACACAATAGCGGAACATAATAATCTTTGCAATTATATTCATCTGCCCGTTCAATCGGGCTCAAACAGAATTCTTGAACTGATGAACAGAACGTATACTATCGAACATTATCTTGATATAATAGATAAAGCGCGCAAGATTATTCCAGGCGTTAGTTTTTCTACAGATATAATTGCGGGATTCCCGACAGAGACGTACGAAGATCATCTCGCTACAATTGACGTAATGCAGAAAGTAAGATACGACGGCGCATATATGTTTAAATATTCGCCACGCGAAGGAACTAAAGCATTTAAAATGGAAGATGACGTTACGGAAGATGCAAAGACTAAAAGACTTAATGAAATTATCGATCTGCAGCAATCCATTTCATATGAGCTGAATCAGAATCTTATAGGCAAAGAAGAGATTATTCTTGTTGAAGGATTCAGTAAAAAATCGGATCAGTTTATGGCCGGAAGAACCGATACCAATAAGGTGGCGATATTCCCGATCACAGAATCAGTAAAACCTGGCGATTACATCAAGGTAAAAATAAACCGTGCGACTTCAGCCACACTTTTCAGTGATTATGTCGGAATGGTATCGGACAGAAATGAGAAAGCTCAATTAACAGCATAATTTTTGCCAACAATTTAAAACGCTGAAAATATGAGAATACAATATTCTATAATATTTTTATCCTGTTTGTTATTTATAAATATAACCGCACAGGAAATTGATATTGTAGATTATTTAAAAAGAATAGAAGCCGGTGAAATTGAGAATGTAAAAAATGAAATAGTTATGCTGCGTGCGGCAAATCCAAACGACCCATCGGTAAAATTTCTTGACGCCGTTCTTACTAATGACGGGAATACCGCTCTAAAAAAATATGAGGATGTTTATCTTAACTCGCCCCAAAGCAGATACGCCGACGCCGCATTATATAGGATCTTTTCTTACTATTATTCATTGGGAGTATACAACAAGGCGGAATCATATTTAAATGAACTTAAAAGCCGATACCCTTCTTCGCCTTATATTAAAGCAGCCGATAGAAATATTCCCGACCATGAAGAAAGCATTACAGATTCATTCGATAAACTTTCTGAAATCGCAAATACACCGCCCAAACAAAATGTCCAGCAGAAATTTAATTTTACCGTTCAGGCAGGCGCCTTTTTAAGTTTTGAAAACGCCGATAAATTAAAAAATGATTTAATAAATTCCGGATATCCCAGCGAAGTTACTCCCAAATCTGTGGGCGGATCAATTTTAAATGTTGTTACCGTCGGTAAATTGCTAAACGAAAAAGAAGCGGACCCGATTCTTAATTTGCTGAAACAAAAATTTAAGCTTAACGGCAGAGTAATTTCTATAGCAAATTGATGTGAGATGTGAGATTTGAGATTTGAGATATGAGATATGAGATATGAGATATGAGATATGAGATATGAGATGTGAGATTTGAGAAATTTTGAATAAGTTAAGTACTTTTTAATATTAGTTGTCTTGTGTCTCAAATCTCACATCTCAAATCTAAAAAAGAAAAATATGAAACTGCAATTTATAGGAACAGGTTCGGGAAAAACATCTCTTAAAAGATATCACTCTTCGATATTAATTACGGGGACAAAACATACATTATTAATAGACGCGGGAGACGGAATATCAAGAGCGCTTCTCTCTCAAGAAATAAATCCTAATTCCATTGACTCAATTTTATTCACACACTATCACGCCGATCATTTCGGCGGCATCGCGTCTTTAATTACGCAAATGAAATTAAGCGGAAGAACAAATTCACTGTCGATTTTTACTCACAACAAATTAATTAATCCTTTAAAAAACTATTTAAACAGCTGTTATTTGTTTGATGAGAGATTAGGTTTTGAATTAATGATAAATGGTTTTAACGCGGAAGAACAAATTATTGTTTCGCAAGAAATTAATTTTACAGCCCGGGAAAATTCGCACATTCAGCCTGGTACAATATCTAAAAATTATCCTTCTATAAATTTTATTTCATGCAGTTTTTATTTTGAACTATTAAACGCCAATTCAGAAATAGAAAATAAAAAAATAATTTATACATCCGATATAGGTTCAGAAAAAGATTTGTACTTATTTAAGGATAAATCAGCTGATTATTTCATAACCGAAACTACTCATGTAGGTATGAATGAAATTTATAATTTTTATAAAACTACAAATCAAAAGAAGTTATTTTTGACACACATTGACGATAACTCAGAATATGAAATTTCCCGCTTTTTATCGAACTTAGACTCATCTGAGCTGAATAATATTTTAATGGTTTACGACGAATTCTACATTTCCTGCTGAAAAGACGACTTTTAGGAGAAAGATAAAAAATAATATTCATACTTTGATTTAATATTTTTGTTATTTTATGTGTTACGAAAAATTATAAGTATGTAAAAATGTCAGTAGAAGAGTTTCAGAAAAAATTCGGAATAATCGGTAAATCAAAAAAGATAAAAGATTTAGTTGATATAACAATGCAGATCGCTCAATCCGATATTTCAGTATTAATTTACGGAGAATCGGGCACCGGTAAAGAAGTATTCGCGCGCGCTATTCACGGATTCAGCGGCAGATCTGTAAACAGACTTGTTTCCGTCAACTGCGGCGCCATCCCAGAAGGCATCCTCGAAAGTGAATTGTTCGGTCATAAAAAAGGTTCTTTTACAGGAGCTATTGACGACAGAAAGGGTTACTTTGAACTTGCCGACGGCGGTACTTTATTCCTTGACGAAATTGCGGAAATGCCTCTTACTACACAGGTTAAATTATTGCGTGTGCTTGAAACAAAAGAACTTATGCCGATTGGAAGCGAGACTGTAAAAAAAGTAGACGCCAGAATTATAGCAGCGGCAAATAAAGATCTGCAGAGAGAAGTCGATTCCAAAAAATTTAGAAGCGATTTGTTTTTCAGATTAAAAGCAGTTTCACTTAATATTCCTCCGCTGCGCGAAAGACCTGAAGATATTTTTCTTCTTATAAATTTTTTCCTGGAAAGTTATACGGAAAAAAATAATATCCCGAGACCTAAAATTACTAACGCTGCTTATGATCTTCTCCGTAATTATTTCTGGCCGGGAAATATAAGAGAATTAAAAAATGTTGTTGAATCGGCAATTGCTTTAAATAGCAGCGGCACAAGTTCCGCAGGCGTTCTGCTGGATGAAGATTCATTTCTCCCGCTGCTTACTTTAGAATCTACTCAAGAGGAGCGGCTTAGAAACCTGCCCGTTCATCTTGCTAAATCGGCGGAAGAACTTGACAGGGAAATGATTTACAGAGCGCTTATTGAAATTAAAAAAGATCTTGTCGAGATTAAGAATTTAGCGGCAAATCCGGGCAACGGAGAATTTGATTCCTTAAACAATATACCCGTTAATGAAGTGGTGCCGTTGGAACAATTGGAAAAAAAAGCTATAATTAATGCTTTAAATTTTACAAGAAGCAATAAACGTAAAGCGGCAAGACTTTTAAATATTAGCGAAAGAACGTTATATAGAAAATTGAAAGATTATGATATTCAATAATAAATTAATACTAACTTATACAGCGCTATTTGCCGCGGTTGTTCTTGTCGCAACCTCCTGCAGTTATTCCTTTACAGGAGCTTCCGTTCCGGGGCATTTGAAAAATATCGCCATACCCATTAGCACTGACAGAACCGGATCGGGCGAAGCGAACTTAAGCGACGATTTTACAAACGAACTAATAAATAAATTTTTAAACGACAACACTCTTCAGGTTTCGGAAAGAACAAACGCAGACGCAATTTTGGAATGCACGATTCTTTCTCTAACCGATTCGCCGCAGGTTGTTACAGGAGGAGAAGATATACAGACAAGAAGAATAACATTAAACGCGAAAATTGTGTACAGGGATTTAGTAAAAAAGATTAATATTTTTGAAAGAAACTTTTCAAATTACGGCGATTACAACGACTCTGAAGAAATTACATCTGCCAGGGAAGCGGCAATCGAAACTGCAATAGACAAAATAACGGAAGACATCCTTTTAGGTGTCGTTTCAAACTGGTAAAAAAGGTTATAATAAAATGACGATTGACGAAATTGTATTAATAGTTTATATATTAGCGCTTACGGTGCTTATGATATTTGCAAGTCACGGTTTTGTGATGCTGTTCTATCACAGAAAATACGGGAAACACGAACATAAAAACACAGAGAATGACGATCCGGTTAAACTGGTGACAATTCAGCTCCCTTTATATAATGAATTATATGTAATAGAAAGATTGATTGATTCAATCTGCGAAATTGATTATCCCAAAGAAAAACTTGAAATACAGGTGCTCGATGATTCAACCGATGAAACAGTTGAGCTTGTAGCACGTATTGTTGAAGAAAAACAAGCCCTCGGTTTTGATATACAGCATATAAGAAGAGAAAACAGAAAAGGTTATAAAGCCGGCGCGTTAAAGGAAGGTTTGGAATACGCAAAAGGCGAATTTATCGCTATTTTCGACGCCGACTTTGTACCAAAAAAAGATTTCCTTCAGAACACAATGAAATATTTCAATAATACAAACGTTGGAATGGTGCAGACACGATGGGAACATCTTAACGAAGATTATTCAATCCTAACAAAAATTCAGGCTCTCGCTTTAAACGGTCACTTTGTAATCGAACAAACCGTGCGCAACAAAGCCGGGTTCTTTATTAATTTTAACGGTACCGGCGGTATTTGGAGAAAAGAATGTATTTTTGACGCAGGCAACTGGGAAGCCGATACATTAACAGAAGATCTTGATTTAAGCTACAGGGCTCAGTTAAAAGGATGGAAATTTATTTTCTTAAGAGATATCACAACTCCCGCCGAACTTCCATCGGAAATGAACGCTTTAAAAGCTCAGCAGTTCCGCTGGACAAAAGGCGCTATGGAAACCGCGAAAAAACTTCTGCCCCTTGTTTGGAAATCGGATCAGCCGATTAGAGTTAAACTCCAGTCGACATTTCATCTTACAAATAATATTGTATTCCCTTTTATTCTTTTAGCGGGTATTCTTAACGTACCTCTTATATTTATTAAAAACGCCGGACCTTATGATCAGTTTTTTAATTTCATGTCCGTGTTTGTTATAGCGTTTATAAGTTCTTTTATGTTTTATTTATACGCTCAAAAAGATGTGCATACAGACTGGCGGAAAAAAATTGCGTTGTTCCCTCTTTTTATGGCCGGCAGTATGGGATTCGCAGTAAATAATACACGCGCTGTTGTTGAAGGATTGCTAAGCAAAAAAAGCGAATTCGTACGCACGCCTAAATTTAAAGTCGAGAAAAAAACAGATTCGCTTTTAGCCAATAAATATATGGAGAAAACAAAGGTTGATCCATCCGCCTTTGTTGAAATGGTTTTAGCCACATATTGTTTTATAGGTGTGGGCGCATCAATATACTTTTTGGAAATCGCCGCGCTTCCTTTTCAATTGATGTTTTTCTTCGGATACGCGTCTGTTTCTTATTTGTCTTTAAAGAACTCATTCTTCAAAAGCAAAAAGGCGGAAAATTGAGTGAGCCGTTAAAAGATAAGGTTCCTGATAAAATCGCATTAATTTACGAATTCAACAAACAGTCACCGTTGTTTGCAAGGGTTGCAAACGCGGAATTAAACAAAGGCAATGTTGAAGAAGCATTAAATATATTATCAACCGGATTAGAGCTTTATCCGGATTACGCTTCGGCCCGTTTGGTAAACGCGAAAGCGCTTGCATATTCCGGCAGTAAAGAAGAAGCGATTGAAGAAGTAAAAAAAGCAGGCTTATTAATTAATGACTTAAAATCCGAACAATACTACCTGAATCAAATAGAAAAAATTTACGCCGAATCGTCTGCTTTTTCCGAAAGCAGACGAACGGCATTCTTCCCTGAAAATTTTGAAGCAATTGAGGAAGAAGTAAAAACCGAAATAGAAGAAGAAATTATTGACGACGGACTTGAACAGCTTGCCGAAGAATTAAACAGCGCAAAATCTATTGAAGTAGAAGAAGAGGAAGAAAAACCTTCGTCGGGATTTGTTTTTACCGGGGGTAAACCTATTATTTCCGAAACGCTGGCTGGCATTTATATGGCGCAGGGAAATCTTAAGGACGCGAAATATGTTTATGAACAGCTGATAATTAAAGAACCCGAAAAAGAAGAACGTTTTAGAAAAAAACTTGCTGTTATTGAAGAAAGATTATCCCAAAAATAATTTCTAATTCACTCCCCTTTTTAATATGATTTTATCGAATAATAAACTGCCCGTAAAATTTTATAAACGTAATGTAATAATTGTTGCCAAAGAATTGCTCGGCAAAATAATTGCGGTAAATAAAAAAGGTAAAATTCTAAGCGGAAGAATTGTTGAGGTAGAGGCATACGACGGTTCCATTGATCAAGCAGCGCATACATATATAGGCAAAACAAAAAGAAATGAAGTTATGTTTGAATCGGGCGGATTATTATACGTTTATTTTACATACGGTATGTATTACTGCTCAAATGTAGTAACGGGAAAAGAGAACGAACGCACAGCGGTTCTTTTACGCGCGCTGGAACCTATTGAAGGAATTGACACTATGGCCTTTAACCGGTTCGGCAAAATTGAAATTTCCGAAAAACAAAAATTGAACCTAACAAACGGTCCGGGCAAATTATGCATGGCGCTGGGAATTGATAAATCTCAGAACGGAATTTCTTTAATTGGTGATGAAATTTATATATTAAAAAACAAAAAAATTCCAGAAGAGAAAATAGCTGTAACAACTCGAATTGGAATTTCAAAATCCAAAGAACTTCCGTGGAGATTTTATATTAAAGAGAATCCTTACATAAGCAGAAAATGATAAATTATAAAAACATATTACTTGTCCGCACTGATAGAATCGGCGATGTTGTATTATCCCTTCCTCTTGTCGGAATTATTAAAAAACATATACCTGACGCGAAGGTTTCAATTTTATTAAGAAATTATACTAAAGAACTTGCCGACGGTTACCCCGGATTACACAATATTATAATTTTAAATGAAGAGAAAGGCAGAACTTTATTTTTATCAAATATCCGGGAGATAAAAAAATATAATTTCGATTCATGTATTATTGTTTATCCTACGTTTAAAATCGCTTTGATTCTGTTTCTTGCTAGATTAAAAAACCGCATTGGAACAGGATATAGATGGTATTCTTTTTTATTCAATAAAAAAACATACGAGCATAGAAAATACGGCGAAAAGCATGAATTGGAATATAATACCGCTTTGCTGAAGAATATTGGCCTTGATGAAAAAATTACTCCGGATAATGTCTCGTTTAATATACATGTTAAGGAAGAAAACACACAATTTGTTGAAAAGATACTTCTGTCCGCAAAATATAACAATGAACTGCCGACTGTCATTATTCATCCCGGAAGCGCAGGAAGCGCGGTTGATCTGCCTATTTCTAAATTTAAAGAGCTTGCTTCATTAATGGCACGGCAGTTGAACGTTAATATAATATTAACCGGTTCGGCAACCGAAAAAGAAATTTGTAATGAAATTAATAATGAAAATAATTTGATAAATCTGGCGGGTGAGTTTAATTTAGGTCAGTTAATAGCATTAATAAATAAATCTGATTTGTTAATTGCAAATTCAACGGGTCCTATTCATATTGCGGCGGCGCTAAAGAAAAGTGTTATCGGTTTTTACCCTAAAATTGCCGCATGTTCACCCGAAAGATGGGGACCATATACAAATAAAAAATATATATTCTCCCCGGAAATTGAATGTATAAACTGTACAAAGAAACAATGCGAAGAGATTAACTGTATGAACAGCATTAATATAAACGATGTAATTAAAGCGGTAATCAAAGCGATTAATAATGAAACCGTACGGAGCTGAAATGAAGAATACAATTAGGTGCTTATTTATTTTTTTAATAATAGCTTCTGCCGCTATTGCTCAAAATGACACTGAATTCAGAAAAATTAAAAATACAGCGTTTAAAGTCGGAGAAAAATTAACCTTTGACGTTAAATACGGTTTTGTAACCGCCGGAGTTGCCGAAATGGCAATCCCGAAAATGAAAAAAATATTCGGAAGAAACGCATATCATATTACTTTTCAAGTGAATACTGTTCCGAGTTTTGATCCGTTTTATAAAGTGCGCGACCGCTACGAAACATATCTTGATAATGAAGGATTATTCCCATGGCGGTTTGAACAGCATATACGCGAAGGAGGTTACTCCAGAGATTTTTCGGCATTCTTTGACCAGCGGAACGGCAAAGCCAAAACCAGCGAAGGCTCATACGACATCCCCGAATATGTAAACGATATTGTTTCGGCTTTTTACCTTGCCCGAACTTTTGATTATACCAAATTAAAAATCGGCGATAGATTTAATCTGCAGAACTTTTATAAAGATAAAGTTTATCCGCTCGATGTTGTATTTAAAGGGAAAGAAACAATTGAAGTCAGCGCGGGAACTTTCGACTGCATTATTGTTGAGCCGCTTGTTCAGGAAGGCGGCTTATTCAAAAGCGAAGGCAATATAATTGTCTGGCTTTCGGATGATGAATTAAGAATTCCCATAAAGGTAAAAACAAAGGTTCTTATCGGTTCTATTGATGCGGAATTAACCGCATATGAAGGACTTGCCGGGAAACTGAAAGCAAAGAAATAATTTCTTTTTCAAATTACTTAAACGGCTAATTTTAATATTAATTTTGCCGGGAAAATTTAAACAAGTAAAAAGATAATTATAAAATATAATAGCGTATATATTAAACATATTTGATGAATATTAATCGCCGATAAACGGTCATGTTTAACACACATATTCTTTAGGAAATATTCCCCTACTTTTTTATCTTGCCACCTGAATGCAGGAATAATGACATATTTATAACAATCTTGAAAAAAATTTGGAAAACATCCCCAGCGAAAATCCGGAAAATAACCATGAAGATAATTATCATGAGGATAATAACGGAATAATTCCTACAATTTCTCCAATATCGGCTGCCGTATTCGGTTTAATCGCCGTTTTTATTTTATACCAGTTCGGCGGAGGAATACTTACTCTCGCAATTTTCGGGTTTGATATTAAAAACGCGGATATAAACGCGATGCGTTTAATGCAGGCGGCCGGACAAATGTTATTTATTCTACTCCCAGCATTAATACTTACAAAATTTGTTTATGAAGATATATCAACAATAATCCGTTTCAGATTCCCTTCATTAAAAGTTGTATTAATTTTTCTTTTAGGTATGGCGCTGCTGGTTCCGCTTCTTCAAAGCTTTTTGTACATTCAGAATTATTTACTTCTTAAACTTGCCGAGGCGGTTCCCTTTGTCCAAAGTATTAAAAATGTTTTTGACGGGCTGGACAAAATGGTGGAAGATACATATATAAGTCTTCTAACTCAGAACTCTCCGCTCGAAGCGGTTTTTATAATTTTTATTGTTGCCGTTGTTCCGGCAGTATGCGAGGAGTTTTTTTTCAGAGGATTTGTTCAATCAAGTTTTGAATATAAACTGTCCCCCTTTTGGGCGGCATTTATTACAGCATTCTTTTTCGGGATTTATCATTTTAATCCTTACGGACTAATCGGTCTTGTTGCGTTGGGCACTTATTTCGGTTATGCCGCGTATAAAAGCGATTCAATCTTTGTGCCTGTTATTCTTCATTTCGCTAATAATTTTTTCGCGGTATTCGCTTTTTTCGTATTCGGAAGCGAAGAATTTATGGAATCCGCCGCAATTGATGTTGAAAATATCGGCATTCATATATATACATTCATTATTTTATTGACCTTCTTCCTACTATTTCTATTTTGGGTTAATAAAAACCTTGTTAAATTAACTTTCACAAACCTGTCCGACGACAGGAAGGAGTAGTACAATGATCTGTCCAAGTTGTGAATATGAATATGTAGAAGGTACAACAATCTGTCCCGATTGCGGCACAGAATTAATTCCTAATAAAGAGTTTGAAGGGAATCTTTTAAATCCCGAAGATTGGGTTATAGTTTACACATGCCCTGAAACATATGTCGCCGAAATGATCAAATCAAATTTAAGCGGCGCCGATATTGAATCAATTGTATTAGCGCAGAAGGACAGCAGTTACCCGGTAACCTCTGGTGATTTGGCGGTTGTTAAACTTCTAGTAAAAAAGAAAGACGCAACCGAGGCCTTGGAAATTATTAATGATATTTCCAATGAAAAAGAAATTTAGGAATATATGATTAATGAGTAATACTACCCAGCGCATTCTCGTATCAGTAATTGCAATTCCTTTTATTATTGCCGCATGTTATTTCGGGAATGAGTTATTTCTTTTGTTCGCCTCGGGGATTGGTTTTCTAAGTTTCTACGAATTTTCGAAGATGGTAAAAAATAAAGGAATTATTACAAACCTTTATTTCGGTTCTGTTTCGGTAATCTTATTAATTATTAATTCTTATTATGTATTTATTGACTTCCAGATACTGATTATACTTATAATTTTAATATTATTCTTTTTTGAACTTTTCAGAAATAAAGAAAGTGCAATACTGAATTTAGGAACTACTTTAACCGGTATTTTCTATATTGGATTATTTTCCAGTTCATTGGTTCTTATACGCGAATATTTTAATTACTCGGGGTTTTTATATCATCAAGGCGGATATTTAATTATTTCCCTTTTATTTACAATATGGATATGTGATTCGGCCGCTTTTTTTATTGGAACTGCATTCGGTAAACATAAAATTTTTCCGCGTATAAGTCCTAAAAAAAGTGTTGAAGGTTCAGTCGCGGGACTCGTTTTTTCAATTATAACTATGCTGGCGGCTAAATCTTTTTTTATAGAATTTTTAAGCTGGACAGATACAATTATAATAGGATTGATTGTAGGTACTGCCGGACAAGCCGGTGATTTTATTGAAAGTATGATAAAGCGGGACGCGGGAGTAAAAGATTCTTCTTCATTAATTCCCGGTCACGGCGGCATTTTCGACAGGTTCGATTCTCTTCTTTTCAGCGCCCCGGTTATATATCTGTATCTTCACTATTTCATTTAATGACATAAACAGATATTTTATCTCTCTAAATTTTAATTTAATTTTTAAGAAAGGAAAAGATGCTAAGCAAGGATAAGATTGGAATAATTACGCTCGGATGCTCAAAAAATACAGTCGATTCCGAAAGAATTGCCGGACAGTTAAAATTGAATAAACTTAATTATACCGAAAATACGGAAGAGGCCGATACAATTATTATAAATACATGCGGATTTATCGACGCTGCAAAAGAAGAATCGGTAAATACAATTTTAGAAGCAGTTGAGTTAAAAAAACAGGGAAAAATCAAAAAAGTAATTGTAGCGGGATGCTTATCCGAAAGATATAAAGTTGATCTTATAAAAGAAATTCCAGAAGTAGATTCTTTTTTCGGCACTGAAGATTATGAGGGAATTGTAAAAGAATTCGGCGGCGACTTAAAATACGAGTTACTAGGCGAACGGGAATTATCTACACCAAAACATTTCGCATATTTAAAAATTTCGGAAGGCTGCGATAATCCATGTTCATTCTGCGCAATTCCGCTTATGAGAGGAAAACATCAATCAAAACCTATTGAAATGATGCTCAGGGAAACTAAATCGCTCGCTAAAAAAGGTGTAAAAGAAATTATAATAATCGGGCAGGATACTACCGATTACGGGATTGATATTTACGGAAAAAGAAACGCAGCGGAATTATTCAACGCGATTTCAGAAATTGAAGGAATTGAATGGATCAGATTATTATACGCCTATCCTTCGCATTTCCCGGAAGACCTAATTGATGTTATCGCGAATAATCCTAAAATCTGCAAATATATTGATATCCCTCTTCAGCATATTTCCGATAACGTATTAAAATCTATGCGGAGGGGAATTACTCAGCGCAGAACTAAAGAACTGCTTTATTTGTTAAAAGAAAGAATCCCGAATTTAACTTTACGCACTACATTTATTACGGGTTATCCGGCTGAGACCGAAAAAGATTTTAACGAACTTTGCGAATTCGTAAAAGAATTTGAATTCGACAGATTCGGTGCTTTTACATTTTCGGTGGAAGAAAATACGCCGAGTTATTTGCTAGGCGATCCGGTTCCTCAAGAAATTAAAGAAGAACGTAAAGCAATATTAATGGAAATTCAGCGTGAAATATCATTAAAGAAGAATGAAAGTTTAATAGGCAAAAAACTTAAAGTAATAATTGATAATAAAGAAGGAGAATATTTTATCGGCAGAACTGAAAGAGACGCGCCTGAAGTTGACGGTGAAGTCTTAATTAGTGCAAAAAATTCGGACTTAGCTATTGGCCAATTTTATACCGTTGAAATTTTCGATTGTAATGATTATGATTTATTCGCACATAAAATTTAATATCATCGGGGGTACGATGAAAAAATTATTAGCATATTTAATGATCTTCGCTCTTCCTGTTTTTGCTCAAGTTGAGCAATCCGGTAACGAAAGATTAATATATAAATCTTTTCCCGGTTTTAATGTCGATATCGCAAGTTATAAAAGCGAAGTTGAGGGAAAAACGAGGGTGGATTTATTTGTTCAGGTGCCGTATCAAAATCTTCAGTTTATTAGAGATAATGAAGGTTATAAAGCTAAATACAGCATACATATAAAATTTTCGGAAAAAGATACAGACAAAATATTAATTGAAAGTACTTGGAATGAAAATGTTTTAGCACAGTCATTTTCGGAAACGGAAGCAAGATCCAATTATAATTTTTCCGTCAGATCTTTTAATATTCCTCACGGAAAATACGCGATGCGCTGCGAAGTAGTAGATAAAGATTCCCGGAAAAATTTTGTAATTGAAGCTACTGCCAATGTACTTAACTTATCCGACAGCTTGAATATAAGCGACCTGCTTCTAGTTTCATCAATCATTAAGGATGCGCAAGGTCAAAAAATAGTTCCTAATATTTCAAGAAAAGTAACTACGGATGACTCATCATTAACAATTTATCTTGAGTTATATTCTGATGTAAAACGGGATATTAAATTAGAATATGACATTAAGAACAAAGAAGGCAAAAGAATATTCGCGGAAATTGTTGAGAAGGAAATTCATCCGGGAGTAAATAGAATAATCCACGCAATTGACGGAGCTAAATTCAATCTCGGTGAACATGTTTTAGAAGTACAACTGAAAAATTTTGAATTGGAAAATGTAGCGACAGTAACTAAAAAATTCATCTCGAAAATAGCGGGTTTCCCCGATACAATCACTGATATTGATTTGGCTGTTGACCAGATGATGTATATCGCAACCCCTGGTGAACTGGATTTTATAGATTCTGCCGAAGATGAAGAAACCAAGTTAAAAAGATACAGGGATTTCTGGAAAGCTAAAGACCCTTCCCCTAATACTGAAGAGAATGAAGTATTCATAGAATATTACAGAAGAATTGATTACGCCAATTCAAAATTCGGTCATTATTTCAAAGGCTGGAAATCAGATATGGGAATGGTTTATATTACGCTGGGACCTCCAAGCGCAGTTGAACGGCATCCGTTTGATATGGGAACAAAACCTTATGAAATTTGGGAATATTATCACATCAACAGAAGTTTTATTTTTGTGGATAATACGGGTTTCGGTGATTACAGACTAACTTCATCTCCTTACGGTGATTGGTTCAGATACAGTCAATGATATGATTTTAACAGTTACTACAAATCCGCTGTTGGAAAAAAGAATAAACGGCGATGTTGAATATTATAAAGCAGGCGGCAAAGGAATTAATGTAAGCCGGCAGCTTAATCTTTTAGGCATTAAAAATCTGGCTTATACATTTCTTGGCGGAAATAACGGAAAAATAATCCGCCAAATTTTAAAAGATGAAAAAATAGATTTTAAACATATCCCCGTAAAAACCGAAACTCGCTCTGCGGTATTAACTATTAACGATAATAAAATTTCTACTCATTTTAATCCTAACAATGAAGTAAACGAATTAGAGGTTGATGAGTTTAAATCAAAACTTGAAAAAATGATTTATAACTGCTCGGCGGTAATATTCTCCGGTAGCGTTCCTTCAAAACAAGCTGAAGATATAATACCATTCGGAATAGAGCTCGCTCATAAGCACGATAAAATTTCCATAGTTGATACATATGGCTCGCATCTTAAAAATTGCATAAACGCAGCTCCCACAATTATACACAACAATAAAAATGAAGCGGAAACATCCTTAGAAATAAACCTGGATTCAGAAAAAGACAAATTGGATTATCTCGATTTTCTTTATTCAAAGGGAATAAAATTAAGTTTCTTAACCGACGGCGCAAATCCGGCATACGCCTCAAAATTTGATTTTCATTACAAAATTGAAAATCCAAAAATTGAGGAAGTAGATTCAACCGGAAGCGGCGACGCTTTTATGGCAGGTATAATTTATGGATTGGAAAAATCAATGGTCTTTGACGAATTTGTAAAAATCGCTTCCGCGCTCGGCGCGGCGAACGCTTTAAAACTTTCGTCATGCGAAAATACTATTGAAGAAATGACCTGCTTTTTAAACAGTATTAAATTGTTTACATTAGGAAAAAAGATGAAGATAATTAATGACTCGCCTACTATTTAAATTTGTTATTCTGCTTTATGTTTTTTCCCCCGCTTCGGTCTATTCTCAAACTATTAATTCGATTGAAATTTCAGGCGCTGAAATTCTTTCAGAAAACATTTATTATAACTTTCTTTCACTTCAAAACTCTAAATTGTTTGAGGGAATAAATGACACTGTCCGCTCTCGCATACAATCAAAAGCGGTTGATTACGGTTTTTTCAAAGTACAAATCGACACGGTTGAAATCCAATATTCACCCGACTCGCTTTATGCTTCATTAAATATAAGAATTACAGAAAACCTGCCTGCGGAAATTCACAATATAAATTTTACCGACGTTGATTCATCTGTTAATGATGAACTCACTAAAATAGTAAGTTACCTGCAAGGCTCTATTTTTAATAAATTTGAATTGGAAAATTCCTTTAATGAAATATTGCAATATTATGAAGAATCCGGTTTCCCTTTCGCAAATGTTAAAATATCTTCTATTTATTTTTTCAATGAAAATGATAATAATTATGCCGATGTATATTTATCAATTGACAAAGGGCTTCAAAGTTCAATTGATGAGCTTAAGATTATAGGAAATGATAAAACAAAGGATTATGTAATATCACGCGCGCTTCGTTTGCAGCCTGGTGAAAAATATTCACAGTCAAAAATTAATGAAATCCCGAATAGATTAAATAGGCTGCGTTTTTTTGAACCAGTTGAAACTCCGGTTTATTATATCAACCCGGAAAACAAAGGCGTGCTTCAAATTAAGTTAAAAGAAAAAGAAACAAACAATTTCGATGGGATAGTCGGTTACGTTCCTTCATCGGGAAATAATGATAAAGGATTTTTTACCGGTTATGTAAATATTAGTCTGCGTAATTTGTTCGGAACAGGAAGAGCCGCCGCAATTCGCTGGCAGCAGGAAAGCCGGAACTCACAGGAGCTTGAATTAAAATATCTTGAACCATGGCTGTTTAATTATCCGTTTAATATTTCCGCCGGACTATTTCAGCGCAAACAGGATACAACATACGTAATAAGAAATATTAACGGCACAGTTGATTTTCTTGCATCCGAAGATATAACAGCTTCATTTATTATAGAAAGCGAATCTACTATTCCCAGCGATAACGGCAGCAATATTTTTACGGTTTATAATTCATCCGCTTTGTCAACCGGTGTAAATTTTACTATTGATACTAGGGACGATGTATACTCCGCAACCGAAGGATTTCTATTTAAGAATACATATATTTATAAATCTAAAACTATAGAAGGACCGGCGGAATTTTTAACTCCCGGCTTAGAAACAAATATAAACCATCAGCGCCTGGAATTAGATTTCAGTTTTTTCCATACTTTGTTTTTCAGGCAGGTAATTGCCGCAGAAATTCACGCTAGAGAAATGCGCGGAGGATTTTTTGAAATTAGTGATTTGTATAAACTTGGCGGAACAAATACATTAAGGGGATACCGTGAAAACCAGTTTTTAGGGAATAGAATTTTCTGGTCCAATCTTGAATACAGGTATTTATTGTCCGACCGCTCCTTTGCTTTCCTATTTTTTGACGCCGGATATTTTTTAAGAAATGAAGATATAGAAAATAATATAAAACGTTTGTCGGAAATTAAACTCGGTTACGGTCTGGGTATGAATCTCGAAACTGCTCTCGGTATTATGGGGATTAGTTTCGCTCTTGGAAGCGGGGATTCTTTCAGCGAAGGGAAAATTCACTTTGGACTTATTAATGAATTTTAAAAGTAGAATTTGAGAAAATACTTTTAAAATCAATCATACTAAAAAAACTTTCGCTACATCAATCAGAAGTCCGGGTTTATTTGCCAGCGCTATCATAAACAATCTTTTCATTGTTCTTTTTTCGGGGGGCAGATCCAGCATTTTCCCCATAATTTTATTAAAGTCTTCGTCTTTAAAATCGTAAATGCCTTCTTTTAATCTGTTAAATATTTCGTGAGTCTTGCCGCGTTCTTTATGCCATTCTTTATCGTAATCAAAGATGTGACTTAAATTATTTTTTTTTACCGCTTCGCCGGCTAATCTTCCTGCAATACTTCCTCCAATCATTCCGCTAGCTATTCCGCCTCCGCTTAAAGGATTAACCTGCCTGGCCGCGTCGCCTACGAGCATAATTCCTTCGCCTGATATTTTTTTAAGTGTAACCGAGCACGGAACTCCCCCGGCTACTTGAGTTAAAATTGAAGCGTTGGGAAAAAGTTTTTCAAGATTTTCATTAAGGTACGAAAGTGAAGATCTTTTTTTGCATTCCGCTCCGTTAATTCCTAAACCAATATTTGCTGTATCTTTTCCTTTGGGAAAAATCCAAAAATATCCGCCGGGTGAAACCTGTGAGCCGAAATGGAAATAAAGCGTATTTGGATCAACGCTAATATTTGATGCAGTAACTTGAAAACATGATTCCATATCGCGGAAATCAATATGCGTCTGTAATCCCGCCCATCTGCCTACTCGAGATTCGGTACCGTCGGCGCCAATTACAATTTTCGCCCTTATTTCTTTTTTCTCACCGCGGTATTCCATCGTAACACCCGAAACTTTTCCGCCTTCCATAATTAATCCGTTAACATAAGCGCGTGTAATAATTTCGGCTCCGGCAGCTGCGGCAGTTTTTGCTAATTCATAATCGAAAATTCTTCTTTCAAGAACATAACCCTGAACGGAATCAAATTCTAAAACAACTTCTTTTCCGTTAGGCGCGGTAAAAGAAAACTTAGTAACATCGGCTGTAATCCATTTATAATCAGGTTTAATAAACATTTCAACGCCGGCTTTGTTAATTGCTTCGGCGCAGCGCACAGGATAACCTACGTCGCGGTCCTTTTCAAGCATCAAAACCGATACCCCTTCCTGTGCGGCAAATCTTGCCGCTATAGAACCTGCAGGCCCGGCTCCGACAACTATTACATCGTATTCGTTTTTCATTTCTTTTTATATCATTCCCTCATTCCGCCGCGGTGGATTAAGGGAAATCTTCCAAAATTTATATAATGAATTCCGTCATACTACATTATGACATGACGGTCAAAAAGCACACCTTCTTTATTAAACTTAATAACTTCAATTGGGCATGAGTAAACGCACTTTGCGCAATTGGTGCAACGTTCGTCAATAATTTTTATTTCCGCTTCTTTTAATTCTATTGCGTCTTCCGGACAAACACCTACACAGCATCCGCAGAAATCGCATTTATCGGGAAGAATATCAATCATCAGCTTCCCTTTTTTTGCTGTTCTATACATTAAAGCGCTTTCATTTATTGAGTAAGATAATTGGAAATTCAATATATAAAACAACATAGTCATAATAAATAACATTTCATTTAATAAAGTAATAAAATAAATTGCAGTTATTATTCAATGTCATATATGATAAAAGCAATTATAAAAATATCGCGGCCGGTTAATTTTTTAATCACTTTTTTTGCCGTAGTAATCACGGGATTAATTTCGGCAAAAAGCAGTTCGATTGGTTTTGAAATTGTATACGCCGCTTTCGCTATGGCCTTTGCCTGTTCTGCCGGCAATGTATTTAATGATATCGCAGATATTGAAATCGACAGAATTAATAAACCCGACCGTGTATTAGCCAAAGGAATTATTTCAATTAACTTTGCAAAAGTTCTTTACGCAATTTTTATTGTATTGTCGTTTTTATCAGCGTTTTATTTTGGAATTGAATCGTTCATTTATCTTGCGGTCATAAACTTAATTTTGATTTTTTATTCAACTCATCTAAAAAAAATTGTTCTGATCGGTAATTTCACAGTCGCATTATTAACTGCTTCGGCATTAATTTATGGGGCCGAGATAGCCGGGAACATTAATGCCGGTATAATTCCGGCTTTGTTCGCCTTTTTTACAAATCTAATACGAGAAATTATTAAAGATATGGAAGATGTTGTCGGGGACAGCACATACGATATATTTACATTTCCTAAAATATACGGTTACAAAAGAACAGTGTTTCTAATTTTTGTTTTAACATTTATAATAGTTTTTTTCACGATAGGTTTGTACTTATATAATATTTATAAAATAGAATTTTTTCTTATTTTGATGGTAATTGTAAATCCGTTATTTATCTTTATGCTGAAGTTACTTTATAAATCGCAGAATCAGGATACGCTGAAAAAAGCCGGTAGAATTATAAAACTAAATATGGTAATAGGCTTGATCGCGATTTATATCGGCTCATAATTTTTACTTAAAGCCGCAACAAAATTATATTAATACGGGAATAATTTTGAAAGATTTTGACAGAACTTTTTTATGTAAATCAATTAATATTATTGCGGGAATTGATGAAGCAGGACGGGGTCCGCTGGCCGGGCCGGTAGTTGCGGCCGCGGTTATTTTTGAAAATGAAACAATTATTGAAGGTATAAACGATTCTAAAAAATTAAGCGCATGTAAAAGAGAAGAACTCTTTGAAAAAATAATAACTAAATCTCTCTGTTATTCAATCGGCATTGTTGATGAGAAACAAATTGATGAAATAAATATTTTAAACGCAGCATTAAAAGCAATGAAAAACGCGGCGGATAAATTAACAGTAAAACCTGATTTAATATTAATAGACGGAAATAAACCATTCAAATCAGAAATCCCCGTAAAAACAATTGTTAAAGGGGATGCGAAATCATTTTCAATTGCCGCCGCATCAATTTTAGCAAAAGTAACGCGTGACCGAATAATGAAAGAAGCGTCTGAAAACCACCCGGAATATTTGTGGCATAAAAACAAAGGATACGGGACAAAACAGCATATTGAAGCTATTCATATTTTCGGATATACCGATTTTCATAGAGTAAGTTTTTTAAATAAAATATTATCATCTAATTAATATTTTTATGTCCGGTAATAAAAAACAATTCGGTGAAAGCGGCGAAGAGCTTGCTTCCGATTATCTAATTAAGAAAGGTTATAAGATAATTAAAAGAAACTGGCGATTCAGTCACGGTGAAATTGATATAATCGCAAAAGACAATAATACCCTGGTTTTTGTTGAGGTTAAAACCCGCCGGAATCTTGAATTCGGTCCGCCGGAACTTGCAGTCCCAAAATCGAAACAGATACAGATTAAAAAAATGGCTGAAGCTTATTTATACATAAATGAAATTAAGGATCAGGAATGCCGTATTGACGTTATCGCAATTTTAATGATTGATAAAGATACGCCGCAAATTAATCATATTAAAAACGCTTTTTGATTAATGTTCGATGTTAAATTCTAAATGCTAAATGATTATTAAGAATTCTGATTTTTTCATTTATCATTTAGAATTGAGTTTTTAACATTGGGATTTAGTCATTTAACATTACAATATTATTTGCTATTTTTAATCCGTGATTTACAAATCAATACTAATAAAGTGACCGCATGAATCTACCGCAAATAATCAACAGGAAAAATCTAACGGTAAAAGAAAAATTTTATAATTTTTTCGCGACAATAAGCGGATTAACAATATTTAACATGGAATTTTTCAAGCAGGTATTTATCCCCCCCTACGAAATAGGCGAAATAAAAAAGCATATGAGTGAACTTGGGGTTAAAACTTTTCCTATTGTTTCAATAACCGGATTTATTATCGGGCTTGTTTTATCGTTACAAAGTCTGCCTGTTCTTGAAAGATTCGGCGCTACGGATTTTCTTCCGGCTACAGTCGCTTTATCTGTTGTACGCGAACTGGGACCTGTAATTACGGCTTTAATTTTTGCCGGGAGGGTAAGTTCGGGCATTGGCGCAGAACTGGGCTCAATGCGTGTTACAGAACAAATAGACGCTATGGAAGTTTCTGGCGTTAATCCGTTTAAGTACCTTGTTGTTACAAGGGTATTCGCTACTACAATGATTCTTCCCATATTAACGGTTTATGTTATTTTTATTGCTTTATTCGGCGGTTTTCTTGCGGTTATAATTTCGCAAAATATGACTCTCGAATATTTTAAGAATTCGGTCGTTTCCGCGGTCGAGTTCGGCGACTTTATACCCGGAGTAGCTAAAACATTTGTCTTCGGATATTTAGCGGGAATTGTAGGCGCTTATAAAGGTTTTACAACAGAAGGCGGCACCGAAGGCGTTGGTAAGGCGTCAACAACATCCGTTGTGCTTGCTTCTCTTTTAATATTAATTTTTGATATGGTGCTTGTTAAAATTACTTTATGGTTATGGCCGACATACTAGAAGTTAAAATAAAAAATCTTTCTAAAAGATTTGAGAATCTTGTTGTACTCGATGATATTACGCTCGACGTAAAACGCGCCGAAAATTTAATTGTATTCGGGCAAAGCGGCACTGGTAAAAGCGTACTGCTTAAATGTATTATAGGATTATTAAAACCCGATACAGGCGAAATTTATATTAAAGATAAAAACGTGCTCGAACTTGGAGCTGACGAACTAAATAAAGTAAGAAAAAATATCGGATTTTTGTTTCAAAGCGCTGCTCTTTATGATTCAATGTCGGTTCGTGAAAACCTTGAATTCCCTTTGAAGAAAATATTAAACATGCCTCAAAATGAAATTAATGATAAAGTACTTCATACACTGGAATTAGTTTCACTTGAAGAAGCAATAGATAAAATGCCCTCGGAACTTTCAGGCGGAATGAGAAAAAGAATAGGGCTTGCAAGGTCGATTATTACCGATCC
>Ga0180009_10001267_pt1 | contig 31415 bp, 30 predicted proteins | sample OS_PC_MetaG_FD_123537 | JGI IMG/M metagenome (GOLD analysis project Ga0180009, IMG submission 123537) | Groundwater microbial communities from the Aspo Hard Rock Laboratory (HRL) deep subsurface site, Sweden - OS_PC_MetaG | ecosystem: Environmental > Aquatic > Deep subsurface > Groundwater...
AGGCGCAAGGCCAAGCGGGTAAAGCAGCTCTTCGATAGTAAAATCGAGCTGCATTCCGCCGACCGGACCAGAATTAAAAGATTGATTCCCTACGGGGTTGGCTAGATAGGAGGGGCATTCCTTGCCACGAGTGAAAAGAGGGGTTACCACCCACCGCCGACATAAAAAGATACTCGCCATGACCAAGGGGCAGAGGGCGTCCCGGCACACCCTCTATCGTCGTGCCCACGAGGCGATGCTGCATTCCTTGAGCTACGCCTACCAGCACCGCCGTGAGCGGAAAGGCGATATGAGAAAGCTGTGGATTCTGCGGATTAATGCCGCCAGCCGTGCCCAAGGCTTGAAGTACGGTCAATTTATGAACCTGCTGAAGAGGTCCGGCATTGGCATAAACCGTAAGATGCTGGCCGAAATGGCCGCGAGAGAGCCAGAGGCTTTCACCAATCTGGTCAACGCCGCGAGAGAGAAGGCTTAAGTTCAAAACGGAACAATCGGCATTTGCCACCATCCTTCATTTATCCTTCCAAACCAAGGGAATGACCGTATCGGGAAAATGATACAGCAGCTTGACGAACTGAAAACAAAGGCGCTCCAGGAACTGGACAAGATACAGGACGTTAAAGAGCTGGAATCATGGCGAGTTCGTTACCTTGGCAAGAAGAGCCCCCTGACTCAGATTCTGCGCAGCCTGGCCACGTTGCCCCTCGAAGAGAGAAAGTCAGCTGGTGCCCGGGCCAATCAGGTCAAGGCTGACCTGGAAAACAGGCTGCAGGAGAAGGAACAAGCCCTGCGAGAGACACAGCTGGTTGCCGGAACACAGCGGGAAATCATTGATATCACCCTGCCCAGTCGCCCACTGCCGACCGGTCGTCTGCACCCCATCACACAGACCCTCAATGAAATTTACGATATCTTTGCCTCCATGGGCTTTCAGATAGTCGAAGGGCCGGACGTAGAGTGGGACTACTATAACTTTGAGGCCCTGAATATTCCCGACGAACACCCTTCTCGCGATACCTTGTCGACCTGCTGGGTAGAGCCGAAGGCCGAGAGCGGTGAGTACAACATGCTCCTCCGCACCCATACCACGGCGGTGACCGCACGCGTCATTGAAAAAATGAGTCCACCCATAAGGGTAATCGAACCGGGCAAGGTCTATCGTTACGAAGCTACGGATGCCACCCACCTTCCCATGTTCCACCAGATCGATGGTGTCGCCGTGGACAGGGGTATCACCATGGCCGACCTTAAAGGTACGCTTTACGAATTTGCCCGCCGCTTTTTCGGCGAGGAGAGAAAGGTGCGTTTCCGCTGCGATTTCTTCCCCTTCGTTGAGCCCGGTGTTGAGATGGCCATAGAATGTCTGACCTGCAACGGGAAAGGGTGCCGGCTCTGCGGACACAGCGGCTGGATAGAAATACTCGGTGCCGGGATGACCCATCCCGAGGTGCTGCGGCGGGGCGGCATCGACCCTGACGCGTACAGCAGCTTCGCCTTCGGCATCGGCATCGAACGCCTGCCCATGCTCCGTTACGGCATTGATGACATCAGGCTTTTTTACGGTAACGACCTCAGATTTTTGAGACAGTTTTAACAGGATAAGATGAAAGTACCGCTCAAGTGGCTCAAGGAATTCGTTGACGTCAATCTGACGCCAGAAGAAGTGGCGGACCGGCTGACTATGGCCGGTACTGAGGCCAAGGGGATACAGGTAATCGGCGGCAGATGGAATAATATTGTGGTCGGCCAGATTGCAGCGGTCAATCCCCATCCCAACGCCGACCGCCTCCGCCTGCCCACGGTTGACCTCGGCACCGGGCAACAGACGGTGGTCTGCGGTGCGCCGAACCTCAACATCGGCGATAAGGTGGCTTTTGCCAGCGTTGGCGCCGAGCTTATCGACGGGCACACCGGACAAATGACCCAGTTGAAGCCGGCCAAAATCCGCGGCGTCGAGTCGAGCGGAATGGTCTGCTCGGAAAAGGAACTCGGCATCTCGGACAATCATACTGAGATTTTAGTTCTGCCCGCCGATGCGCCGGTGGGTGCACCGTTAGCCGATTACCTCGGCGACGCTGTCCTCGACCTGGATGTAACGCCCAACCGGCCCGACTGCCTCTGCGTTATCGGCATCGCCAGTGAGGTGGCGGCATTAACCAGTCAGAAGCTCCAGGCACATGAGGCAGCCTACGAAGAAGCAGGCGCATCAATTGACCAGAACATCGCGGTGGAAATCATTGACGCCGACCTCTGCCCCAGGTACTGCGCCAGCCTCATCACCGGAGTCAAAATCGGGGAGTCCCCGCCATGGATGCAACAGCGACTCCTGGCCTGCGGCATGCGCCCGATTAATAACATTGTCGATGTCACCAACTACGTTATGCTCGAGCTGGGACAGCCCCTGCACGCCTTCGACTATGAGCTGATACGAGGCAAGAAAATCATCGTCCGCCGGGCCACCGAGGGTGAAATTCTTGTCAGTCTGGATGGCACGGAGCGCAAGCTCTCCAGCAACATGCTGGTCATCGCCGATGCCGAGCGGGCGGTAGCCATCGCCGGCGTGATGGGCGGTGCCAACAGTGAGGTCACCGAGGACACGACCTCAATTCTGCTGGAGGCGGCCAATTTCAACCCGGCCAGCATTCACTATACCGGCCAGCATCTGTCTCTGCCCAGCGAAGCCTGCATGCGCTTCGAGCGGGGCATTCGCCCTGAACTGACCATGCCGGCGCTGAGACGGGCCACGCAGTTGATAATGCAACTCGGTGGCGGCCAGGCTGCCAAAGGCGTGGCGGATGCCTACCCGGGAAAACGACACCCGGAGCCAATCGTTATCTCCACGGAACGGACCAAGCAACTCCTCGGCGTGGAATTCACCGCCGACCAGATAATAAGTACTTTGACCTCGCTGGGGTTTGAATGCCAGCCCGGTGCCTCAAGCACCGAGATAAAAGCCACCGCTCCCTACTGGCGCAGCGACATCACACAGGAAGTTGACCTCATTGAAGAGGTCGCCCGCATTATCGGCTATGATAAAATCCCGACGACCATGCTGAGTCAGTCGATACCGCCACACGGTCCGGCGTCCATGCTCGACCTGGAACGCAAGATACGGGATACACTTGTTGGCTTTGGTTTTCAGGAAGCCATAACCTATTCCCTCACCAGCCTGGAAATGCTGCTCAGACTCAAGCCTCAAACCCAGAAGATTGAACCGATGCCGGCCCGCCTGGCCAATCCCATGACCGCAGAGCAGGAATACCTAAGACCCAACCTGCGCGCCAATCTGCTGGCAATCCTGGTCTCAAACCGGAGACATGAAGAAGTCGGTATCCGACTTTTCGAGCTCGGCAAAATTTATCTGCCAAGAATAAAAGAGCTACCCGATGAACCTGAGGTGCTTTGCGGCCTGCTCGGCGGGTCCAGAAACAATATATCCTGGCTCGGCGATGGTGGGCCGCTGAACTTCTTCGATGCCAAGGCTGTGCTGGAGGGATTGTTCGGGAAATTGGGCATTTCTGCCAGCTTCAAGCCGGGTAATGACGAAAGCTTTCACCCAACGCATCAGGCAGCCATTGTCATTGATGATAAAGAAATCGGCGTCATCGGGGAGCTGCACCCCAAGGTAATGGAAGCCTTCGACCTTGCAGAAGCGGTCTACTTGTTTGAAATCAACGTTACTGAACTGCTGCCCTTCACGGCTGAGCACCGTATGTTCCAGTCGATACCACGCTTCCCGGCCACGGTCAGGGACATTGCTTTGATTGTTGATATCGGCGTCAGCCACCAGCAGATAGGTGATATAATCGAAGGTTTCTCACTGGTAAAAGGCGTGACCGTATTTGATGTCTATTCGGGGAAGCAGGTGCCCGCAGGAAAGAAATCGCTCGCCTACCGCATCACCTACCAGTCGCCCACCCACACCCTCACCGACGAAGAGGTAAACAAAGTCCAGGAACAAATCTTGAAGAAGCTGAGCCAGCAGCTGGGCGCCACCTTAAGGGGTTAATCTTTGGATTCTGATTTCTTGCCCTTTTCCTTGAGCTTCAATTGTCGCTTGACCAGCTCTTTCTCGTGGTCGTAGTTGATGACCCGCTGCAGCATGATTTTCTGAGTCTGCACCGGCCCAGCGCCATGCCAGGTTCCAACGCCGTGCAACCCCGCCGTCCAGTTCTGCAGAAGTTTTGTAACCTTCATGATGTTTTCCGTCGGCTCGTCAGAGCCGAAGCTGTAGAACTCCTCCACGTAATTCTTGACCTCGGGGTTTTTCAGCTCCTTCAACGAGGGCAGGGTAACAATAAGCCCTCCCCCTATATCTCCGGCCAGCGCCATCACCCGCCAGAAAGCGTTGCAGACATTGAGCTTGGCCACGTTGCCCATCAACTCGTCGGGCAGGAACACGCCAGAGCCGGGAGGTTCTTCTGCACCGCGGCGCGCCGCCTCCAGGCCGCAGGCCCGACTGGTCTCCCGCAGCACCACCATTTCCGCCAGTTGCTCGTTGATGTGGGCCGCTTTCTCCAGGCCTTTGTATTCCTGAATCAGCCTTGATGCACCGATAATCTGGTTCATGAAGCCCACCTTGCACGTCCCGCCGCAGGTCATACGGTGCGTCCGGGCAAAGCGGGCCACCAGTTTACCGGAATAGGGATATTCGCCGCAGTGAAAAACGCGCTCCCAGGGCACAAAGACGTTGTCAAAGACGACCATTGACGTCTCGCGCTGGCCGTAGAGTGGATTACCCAGCTCTTCAAGGTCATCCGCCTGCTCTCTTTCTGCGGAATAGGGCGTGTACTGGCAGACAAAAGTGATACCTTTAGCATCCACCGGCGTGGCAAAGGCGATGGCGTAGTCTTCCTCACCCTCGGCATGGGCGCCCTGGGGCAGTACCACGAGCTCGTGGCTGGCGTAGGCGCCGCTGATGTTGATTTTGGCCCCCCGCACCACGATGCCATCCTTGTTTTTATCCACCACCTTTAAGGAAAGATACGGGTCGGACCAGTCCAGTGTTTTTTTACTTCTCGCTCCCCTCGGTTCGGTGAGGGCGCCGGCCGCAGACAAGTCCTGACGCTGCACCGTCTTCAGGTATTCCAGAAACCTCGGGTGGTATTCGGTGCCGAGGTCGCGGTCCATCTCCCAGGTGGTGCTCGCCAGGGCATGAAAGGCGTCGTAGCCAACGCAGCGGTAGATGCACGTCCCGAGCATCTCGGCGGTGAAGGTCCCCGCCTCCGCCTTTTTGATAAGGTCATCAACGCTGGCGCTCACGTGGGTATAGCGATTGACAATCTCATCAACCAGCGGCGAATAGCAGGTCATGATATCTTTATACCTGGGGTCTAGGGCCCAGGCGTAGCTGGCTTTGTTCGCCTCCACCACGGTGCGCGTGTTCCTGTTCTCCAGGACATCCGCCACCCTTTTCCCGTTCATGAACACGCGCGGCTTCTGTTTTTTCAGGCTCTCCTCGAACTGCTCCGGCGTCATCAGCGCCATCTTGTACTACCTCACTTTGCTTTAACGAGTTCCTTCACTCTGGCTACCGCCTTATCAATGGGAACCAGCGCGGCCTCCTTCTCGGAGCGCCACTTCACCTCAACGCTGTTGCTTTGCAGCGTGCGCGGGCTGACCGTTACCCGCAACGGTATTCCCAGCAGGTCGGCATCGTTGAACTTGACGCCGGGGGACTCCTCACGGTCGTCAAAGAGCACCTCGAGGCCAGCTTTTTCCATATCGGCATATAGCTTTTCAGCAGTGTCCGATATATTTGCGTCTTCACGGTACAGAGGGCAGAGATAGACCTGATAGGGCGCGATGGAAAGCGGCCATATAATGCCCTTGTCGTCGTGGTAGTGCTCAACGGCGGCAGCCAGCAGCCTTCCCAGCCCTATTCCGTAGCAGCCCATGATTATCGGGTGGGAGTTACCCTTTTCATCGATGAAGTTGGCGCCCAGTGCAGTGCTGAGAAAAGTGCCCAGCTTGAAAACGTGGCCGATTTCAATCCCCTGCATGGATTTCAATGTACCGGAGCACTTGGGACAGCCGTCACCGTCCTTTGCCCGGGCGATATCGGCCACGATGTCTGCCTTGAAGTCGCGCGGGTAGTTGACGTTCTTGATATGCGTGTCCGGTTTGTTGCCGCCGGCAACGAAGTTTATCCCCTCCGTCACCGAATCATCGGCCACTATCTTTATGTTTTTCAGGCCCATCGGCGAAGCGTAGCCGGCAGCGATGCCCGCTTCACTCACCTCAGCCTCGGTGGCCAGGTGCAGATCGGTGCATTTCAGCAGTCGCTGCAGCTTCACCTCGTTGACATCGAGGTCGCCCCTTATCATAGCGAAGACCACCTGCCCATCAGCGACGTAAAATACCGCCTTCAGGGTATGGTCTTTGGGCATATTCAGAAAGTTGGCCAGTTCCTCTATGGTCTTCATGCCCGGGGTGGCCACCTCCTCCAACGGCAGCGGTTCTTCAGGCCCGATCTTTCTTTTCACGCTGACCGCCTTGTCGGCGTTGGCGGCATACTTACAACTATCACAGTAGATAACTTCATCCTCGCCGGTCTCGGCGATGAGCATGAACTCGTGGGAGTCCTTGCCGCCGATGGCGCCGCTGTCCGCCTCGACAAGCACCGTGGGCAGGAAGCAGCGGTCATAGATATTCTGGTAGGCCTGTATCATTTTCTGGTAGCTCACGTCCAGCCCGGCTTCATCAACGTCGAAGCTGTAGAGGTCCTTCATGATGAACTCGCGCACCCTTATCAGCCCGCCGCGCGGCCTCGGCTCGTCGCGGAACTTGGTCTGAATCTGGTAGAGCAGTTTGGGCAGGTCGCGGTAGCTCTGGACGTGGTGGCTGACCATCTGGGTGAGCACCTCCTCGTGGGTCGGCCCCAGGACAAGGGTGCGCTCCCGGCGATCGAGCAGGGTGAAAAGCCCCTTGCCAAAAGATTTATCTCTCCCCGTCTCCTGCCAGAGCTCAACGGGCTGGAGCACGGGCATTGATAGTTCCTGTCCCCCCGCCCGGTCCATCTCCTCGCGGATGATGTTCTCAATCTTTTTCAGCACTCGCCACCCCAGCGGCATATAGGAGTAGACCCCCGCCGCCACCTGCATTATCATCCCAGCACGTAGCAGCAGCTGGTGGCTGGCCGTATCTGCCTCGGATGGTATTTCCCGCTGTGTCTTGCCGAATAACTGTGATAGACGCATAAGCTAAAACTCCAATCTAGTTTGGTTTGTCTTGTGAACTCCCCTCTTGTGATGATTCGGTTTGCCTTCTAGCCTGTTCCTTCATTCTGTCTTCCTTAATTTCTTCTAATCCTCTTGGATACTTTTTATTTTCCCATAATGCTTCACTCTTCTGCTCGTCAATTAATTTCATTAACGTCTCCACCAACGGTATCCCCTTATCTTCAATACTAGTTTGATAATATTTAATTTCAATATCATTTTCTTTAAAATACTCTAGAGAACGCCTAGTAAAAGCTTCAAAATTTTCCCCGTAATAACCACGCTGCTTCTGTATCATTCTGAAATAATCTTTTAACACATACCAGAACCTTAAGGCTGGAGGTCCTCCATAAGCTTCAATTGCCAACTTATCGTCAACTATGCCTTTTATCACTAAGTTACCTAATGTGTCTAGTCTATCTAAAATATAATCTACGTCCTGTTTCTGTTGATTTGATAAATATTTAATCTTTCCTCCATCGATTGTATATATATTACGAAGTTTTTGAATAGCTTTTTCATCACGTAACTCCCTATATAAGCCCATTGCTATTTGTGCATTAGTGCTTCGTTTCGCCTGATTTATTTGCAAAATTGCAGCAAACACGCCTAAAACTAGAACCCACGCACCTATGGCTGCAAGCATATCCCAGTCCTTACATGTAGTCCATATCCCTATCAATATGCCAAGCCAGATTAAGGTTACAGGTAATAAAATCTTCCAGTGTTCTTTAATAAAACGCATCAAAGTCCTTCTACTTCCCTCATCAACGCGCTCAAGAAGTCTTTTTCCTCCACCACCGCCACCTTTTTTCCCTTCCTGAAGATAACACCTTTCCCCTTCCCGCAGGCGATGCCGACGTCGGCGTCTTTGGCCTCGCCGGGGCCGTTGACCACGCAGCCCATCACCGCCACCTTTACCGGCCTGGTTATCTTTAAAAGCTGCTCTTCCACCTCTTCCGCCAATTTTACTATATCAACTTCCGCCCGACCACAGGAGGGGCAGCTGACCAGTACCGGGCCGTGCTGGCGCAGGTTCAGGCTCTTCAATATCTCGTAGCCGGCGATGACCTCCTCGCGGGGATGGGCGGTCAATGAAACGCGGATGGTATCGCCGATGCCCATATAAAGCAGAGTGCCGATGCCCACCGCGCTGCGGATAACGCCTTTCTTCGGCGTGCCCGCCTCGGTAACGCCCAGGTGCAATGGATAAGGTATCTTCTTGGCAATGCTCTGGTAGGCCTCAATCATTGTCGGCACGTCAAACGCTTTCAGCGATATCTTTATCAGGTCGAAGTCGAGGCTCTCCAGCAGCCGTATCTGCTCTAAAGCTGCCTCGACCATCCTCTCGGCAACGCTTAAATCTGGATTCTTTGTTTTCGGCAGGCTGCCGGCGTTCACCCCGATGCGGATGGGCACACTCCTCTCTTTGGCCGCCACCGCCACCGCCTTCACCTTCTCCGCCTCGCCGATATTGCCCGGGTTCAGGCGCAGCCCATCGACGCCCGCCTCCAGCGCCATCAGCGCTAATCTATAGTCAAAGTGGATATCGGCAATGAGAGGAATTTGGATGCCTTTTTTAATTTCAATTATCGCCCGGGCGGCTTCGGCATCGGGCACAGCCACCCGCACCAGCTCGCAGTCGACTTCTTCAAGCTCTCTTATCTGTTTTATGGTCGCCCTTACATCGCGGGTGTCCGTGCTGGTCATCGACTGCACCACAACCGGTGCACCGCCTCCTATTGCCACCCCGCCGATATTAATCTGCTTGGAAATGCGTCTTTTTATCATGGCAGCAGGCTCTCGCCGCTGACGATGCGGATGATATCCTGATAGGTAACGAGCAGGATAAACGTGATAAGCAAGGCAAAGCCGGCCATATGAATCATCCCCTCGATTCTGGCCGGCACTCGCCTGCCGCGTCGCACCCACTCCAGGAAAACAAACGCTATCCTCCCGCCGTCCAGCGCGGGCAGGGGGAGAAGGTTGATGATGGCCAGATTGATGCTCAGGAAGGCTGCGAACTCAAGCAGCGGGCTGAGCCCCGCCTGGGCTACCTCGCCGGTTATCTGTGCGATGCCCACCGGCCCGGCGACAATCCTGGGTACGCTGCCGATAATCAGGCCGATAATGCCGTTTTTGAAGAGGACGAAAGTGTCAATGCACTCCCGCACGCCCATCGGTATCGCTCTCCAGAAGGGATAGCTCTGCCGGACGACCGTTGGGGAAACCATTCTCACGGCAACGCCAATGGCGCCTTCACCTTCCGGTGGCTGCCAGCGCGGTACTACCCTCACTTCCTCAGTTGAGGCATCGGCATGCTCGACGAGGACGGCAATCTCCCGACCCAGGTTGAGCTGGACAGGGCGCTGCAAATCGCCAATGTTATTGACTTTCTGCCCGTTTACCTCAAGGATAGTGTCTCCGGTAACGATGCCGGCCCTGGCCGCCGGCGAGTTCGCAGATACCTCATCGACCTGCACCTGTCCGTAGACAATATTATGTGGGACCATAAATGCCACCGAGAAGAGGAGCAGGGGCAATAGCAGGTTCATCAGCGAGCCGGCGCTCAGCGTCAACAGTCTGACCGGTATGCTCTTGCTGGCGAGGCTTCCGGCAACCTTGGGGTCTTCTTCGCCGGCCATCTTGACAAAGCCTCCCAGCGGTATCGCATTCAACGAGTATATGGTTCCCCCACGCTTTAACGAAAGCAGTCGGGGCGGAAAACCGATGCCGACCTCCTCTACCGTGACCCCCGAGGCTTTAGCAGTGATATAGTGCCCGAATTCGTGGGCGATAATCAGCACCACCAGCACTCCCAGGAAAGCAATTACGGTGATGAACGCTTCCATTACTTAACTCCGCTTATCGTTTTGAGCAATGTCTCCCTGGCCCAGTTATCCGCCGCCTCGATTTCCTCAAGGCCTGGTTTACTGATAGACTGGTGCTGCTCCAGCGTCCGCTCGATGGAACTGGCAATATCCGTAAACAGAATGCGCCCGTCGAGGAAAAGTTCAACAGCTACCTCATCGGCAGCGCAGAGCGCTGCCGGGTATGTCCCTCCCCACCTCCCAGCCTCGATTGCCAGTCGCAGGCAGGGGAATTTATCGTAATCAGGGGGTTCAAAATCCAGGCTCCTCACCAGGCTCCAGTCAATCCGGGGGAGCTGGGGATTTATAAATCGTTCCGGATAGGACAGGGCATATTGAATGGGCAGGCGCATATCCGGATAACTCAGCTGAGCCTTGATTGAGCCATCGATGAACTCCACCATGGAATGAATGATGCTCTGGGGATGGATGAGCACGTCAATGCGGTCGTATGGCATATGGAAAAGCCAGTGCGCTTCAATCACCTCCAGCCCCTTGTTCATCAGCGTCGCCGAGTCTACGGTCACCTTTTTCCCCATCTTCCACGAGGGGTGCTGCAATGCCTGCGCCACCGTTACCTCTTTCAATTGCTCTGGTGAAAGCCGACGAAACGGTCCACCCGACGCCGTCAGAATTATCCTCGCTGCTTCTTGATTTTCACCGTTGAGACACTGCCATATGGCACTGTGCTCACTGTCAACGGGCAGAATCCGGGCGCCGCTTTTCTTTGCTTCACCGGTGATAATCTCACCCGCCGAGACCAGCGATTCTTTATTGGCCAGCGCTATATTTTTGCCCGCCCGCAACGCTGCCAGCGTCGGCCTCAGCCCCGCCTTTCCGGAAGTGGCAATGACCGCTATGTCTGCATCCGGATGTGCCGCCACCTCATCCAGGGGCAATAAATCACTTTTTATGTCAACTAATCCTCTTAATTTATCAATGTCATCATTTTCCGGTGGGCAGCCGATGAATTCCGGCTTGAACTCTTGAACCTGTTCGGCGAGCAGTTCCAGGTTTTTCCCCGCCGCCAGCCCGACCACCTGAAATCGCTGTGGCAATGCCCTGATAACATCAAGCGTTTGCCGGCCAATGGAGCCGGTGGAGCCGAGAACGGCCACCCGCTTTATTGAGTCAACCATTGCCCTATTATCTTACAACAAATGTGTTCATGAATGTAGTCTTGAGCCTATCGAGGCGCCGTTCAAGGACAAATCCCCAATGGTAAATGGTATTGACATCACGTCAAATAGGTTTATAATTATCCTACCTGATGTAATACAGCCTTAGAAATAGCATATTGGATTAGGTGTGTGATGAAGAATGGGGTGTCAGTGACCGTATGAAATTGTGACGGTGGCTGGCACCCTTTTTGATTTAATGAGCAGAGGTCTTCCAATGAAGGTAAAAACGAATATGTTAACGACAGAAGAGGTAAAGGAAAAGGCAGAGTCCCTTTCTTTTGACTTATTCGGAGTGGCAGACCCTTTTTGTGCTGAGCTTCAGAGAGCGCCAGAGGGTCATAAACCCCAAGATTACCTTCCCAGCGTTAAGTCTGTCATAGTTTTGGGTGTTAGAGTAATTGACTCGATACTTCAGACGACTCCGAGCGGCATTTACAGCAAACACTATGATACCCTCAACGAGCTGCTAGGCTCTTGTGCTTACAACTTAGTTAGGTGGCCGGAGGATAAGGGCTATCGAAGTATGACCTTCCCTGAGACTGATAGCTACGCAATTCTCTGGGAACAATATAACGCAGGATACACTGGCTTTGTGCCTTGCTTCAATCACATGGCTATAGCCGTTGCAGCAGGATTAGGGAAACTTGGCGCCTGCGGAGTTGTCTTAACCCCAGAATATGGGGCAAGACAAAGATGGATTAGCGTGGTTACAGAAGCTCCTCTGGACTTTGGTAAAGAGATAAAGGAGGAAATTTGCTTAGAGAAGCAAGCACCTAATAGCTGTAGAAAGTGTAGTGAAGCTTGTCCCATACAGGCTATCAACCTTAATACAGGAACAGATGTTAGGAGATGCTGGATTAACTGGACTGAACTACGTGAAAAGGGGTTAGCCTGTGGTGTCTGCATTAAAGTCTGTCCGGTGGGACGCTAGTGGCCGTAAATTGAATGCGTTTGCTGGCACCCTTTTTGATTTGAGGCATGGAGGTGGAGAATATGATATCTCAAGAAATTCTAAAGGAATTTGCACTTTTTGAGGGCATAAATGATGAGGTACTAAAGGACATTGCGGAACTTTGCCATGAACGCAGTTATCGCGAGGGTGATTCCTGCTTTCTGCAGGGCAGAAAAGCCACTGAGTTGTACCTTTGCCGTAGCGGCAGAGTTGATGTCACGGTCCAGGTTCGCGAGCCCTGGGGTATGGAAGTCACAGTTCATACGGCAAGGGCGGGCGAACTCTTTGGATGGTCTGCGATGTTGGAGCCATATGTCTACACGGCATCGGCAAAGTGCCAGGAAAGAACTGAGGTCATCTGCATCAATAGTTCGGATTTGATTAACTTTTTCAGGAAAAAACCAGAAGCAGGCTATTTGGTGATGACAAACCTTGGTGCGGTAATCAGTTCGAGACTAACGGAAAGCAGATTAAAACTAAGTAAAGCGATGGCTGCGGCTGCCAACCTGGAATGGTAGAATACATACCTCTCTACAGCTACGATTTCTCCCCGCTTTCTTCCTCATCTTCACTCTCCAGCATGTTGGGCAAATCGAAAACCCGGGCATCCTTACCCATATAGCTGGAAGCTATCCATGAATTTTGGAACTCCTTTTCCTCACCACAAATCTTACAGATACCTCTGCTCACCGGGCCATCAGCTTCTTCAATATGCCAGTAATGCCGGCAGGCTTTTATTTCTACCGGCTCACTTACTTTCAGGTTACTTCTATTCCTCATCACGCACCTCCTCTCCTTGTTATCTAGCCTATTTTAGACTGGTAGATTGCTCCTGTATGTGACTTTTGTCCCATATTTAAAATAACGAAAAAACAGGTTAAAAGATAGCTGGAATTTAAAAAAGAACCGGAAATCAATATGGCCGGGACAGGTCAGCCAAACGCTGCTACTCTTCGGTAACCACCTCGAAGGGGCACTGTATTGCCCCGGTGGGACAGACCATTTCACACATCGTGCACCATCTCATACACTGCCGACATTCTATCTTTGACCTTATTTTGACCACGTTATCAACCAAGACCAATTTCTGACACATGCACACTTCCACACAGAGACCGCAACCATTGCACTTGCTAAGGTCGATTATTAGCATTTCAGTCATTTATCCCATTTTCTCCATACAGCAAAAGTTTAATACCCGATTTGCCCCCCTGTCAGCGACTTTTGTCTCACGTGCCGACACCGGCGATTTCTCGCAGCGCCTCCTTATCCCTGATAACAATACGATTGCGCTCCAGCCTCACCTTTCCTTCATCCTCCAGCAGTTTGAGCGACCGTCCAATCATTTCTCTTGCCGTACCAGCCATGGCGGCCATCTGCTGCTGGGTCAGTTTAGGCTGTTGTCCGCTCGTGTCTTCAGCATTCTCAAGCAGTATCTTGGCCACCCGCCCGGTCACGCGCCGGAACGAAAGGTCCTCAACCAGCGAGACTATCTGCTCAATTCGCTGTGACAGCACCTGCAATACATTCTCCGCCAGCTTTTGATGTTCCCGCAGCCTCGCTTCCATATCACCCTTTTCCATCCCGTAGAGTACTACCTGTGTCAGTGCCTCGGCACTGGCCAAGCTCAGCCCTCCATCAAAGACGGGTACATCATTAAATGAGTCACCAGCCCGAGCCAGATATAGAATTTGCTCCTTGCCATCGGCGGAGGTTTTAAATACCTTCACCACACCGGATATAACAAAATGCACCGCGCGAGCTGGCTCGCCTTCAAAGAGGATTATCTCTCCACGCGCTACCGTTTTCTCAAAAATATACTTCCGGATTGAATCAAGCTCTTTCGAACTCAATCCCGAAAAATAGGTACTCGATTGTAGTAACTCCACCTCTACTGACATATCGTCTAGGATTATACCAGCTTCAGGATTATTAGGTAAAGTATAAGACACAGAGCTTTCACCTTAAAGATTTGCTGAAGAGATTTACCGTCAGGCCGGCTTCTGAAAATAGTAGCCAACGCCGGGTTCGGTGATGATATATTTGGGGAGGGAAGGATTCGGTTCTATCTTTCGCCGCAGATGCGAGATATAGATACGCACATAGTCGAGGTCGTCGACGTATTCCCAGCCCCACACTTTTTCCAGCAACTGCTGGTGTGTCAGAATGCGGCCCGTGTTCTGCAGTAGGAGAGCTAACAGACGAAACTCAATAGGCGTTAATTTGACACGTTTCCCATCTACCACCACTTTACGCTGGACAACATCCGTGGTAAGGTAACCATTGCTAAATGTGGAATCTTTGCCCTGGTCTTCCATAGCCGAAGGCATCTCAGCACGACGCAGCATTGCCTGCACCCTTGCCACCAGCTCCTTATTACCTACCGGCTTAATGAGATAGTCATCAGCACCGTAATCTAGACCACGAGCCACGTCATCCTCCGTTTTACGCCGACCGGTGAGCATGATAATCGGTATGGTAGCCGATATGTCACGAATGCGACCGCAGGTCTGCCAGCCATCCATTGTGGGCATAACCACATCAAGTAGTACCAGGTCTGGCTTGCAGCTGTATAGTATCCGCAGCGCTTCCTGACCATTATTGGACTCCAGTACTTCATACCCTTTCCTGGTTAGGACCTGCGAAATCAGCCTTACCATTGCGGGGTCATCGTCAACAATCAGTATCTTTTTCGCCATCTTCACACCACCCTAAGCAACATTTTTTTTGTGCACTTGTAACATCTGATCAATTATCACAGGCAGTTCACGGGTGCTGATCGGCTTCGATAGATAGGCATTGCAACCTGCTTCCAGAAAACGCTCCTTGTCCCCTCTCATCGCATAGGCAGTTAGCGCAATAATCGGTGTATGACTGAAAACAGGCATCTGTCTGAGCCGCTTTGTTACCTCAATTCCGCTCATTCTGGGAAGCTGCATGTCCATGACAATCAGGTCAGGCTCTTCCCGGGTAGCTATATCCAGCGCTTCTTCACCGTCATATGCCTTGAGCAGGACATAGCTCTTCGACCTTAGAAGCATCTCAATCAATTTCATATTCTGCGGGTTATCTTCCACAATCATTACTTTTTCCTTCAGCAATTTGTACCTCCCGTCAATCCGCCTGAGATTTACCTATACGGGACAAACAGTACTAGGCATGACCAAGGGCAAAGTAAAATGAAATTGACTCCCCTTACCATACTTACTGTTTACCCATATTCTGCCACCGTGCTTTTCGATGATTTGCTTGGCAATGGCCAGCCCAAGCCCGGTACCACCTGATTCTCTCAGTAGCGAACCATCAAGCTGGCTGAAAGGTTCAAAAATGATTTTTTGGTCCTTCTTTTTTATCCCGATGCCATCATCGATAACGCTGACCCGGCACCAGCCGTTGTCTTTGAACACCTCGACACGAAGATGACCACCATCTGGAGTAAATTTGGTTGAATTGCTCAGCAGGTTGATCAGCACCTGCCGTACCTTGTCCCTGTCAGCTCGCACCGGCGGCAGCTCGTCCTCGATGACTACTTCAAGGTTTTGCTTACGCCTACTAATTATGGGCATTATTTCATTTTTTAATGACTCGAGAATATTCTTCAGCGTGATATTCCTAATTTTTAATTCCATTTTGCCTGCTTCTATCTTAGAGAGGTCCAGAATATCGTTGATGAGGCTCAACAGTTGCTGCCCGCTACTCAGAATATCATTGAGGCACTGTTTATGTTCCTCATTGAGGCTTCCCACCGCACCATCCAGCATCAATTCTGAGAAGCCGATGACGACGTTGAGCGGAGTGCGCAATTCGTGTGACATATGAGCCAGGAATTCGGACTTCGCTTTGCTGGCCACTTCCAGTTCTCTGGTCTTCTCAACAAGCACCTGCTCCTGCATCCTTAACGCCTGACTCTGCGCCTGAAGTTCCTTGTTTTTTATCTCCAGGAGCCTGCTTTTCTCCTTCAATTCCTGCTCCATTCGCCTGCGCTCGGTGATATCCCTGACCACAGATATAGCGGCGACGACTTTATCGGCCTCCCATAAAAACGTTATTCGGGCTTCAAAAAGGAATAAGGAACCGTCCTTCCTTCTCATGCTGTGTTCCGAGATGACTACACTTTTACCCTGTTCTAACCCCTTCTGAATCCTTCTACCAACATCTTCGTATATTTCCCGACTGGGATAGAGAAATTCCACACTCTGTCCTATACATTCCTCTGGCTTGTATCCCAAAGCACTCTCAATAGACCGGTTAATATACTGGATTGTTCTTTCCGGCAATTTGACATTGAATATCACATCAGGAATCGCATCATTTTGCTTTTCCAGGTAATCGCGGCTCTCTTTCAACTGTTCCTCTATCCGTTTACGCTCGGTAACATCAACCCAGTTCGCTATATAGTACTTATACTCCCCGTCTATAATGAGAGGGGTTGCATTTATATTGACCCAGAACCGCTCACCATTTTTCTTCTTAAATAGCTCCTCCCTTCCAACGATACCTTTACTCCGTGCTTCTCTAAAATCTCGGTCCGTTTTACCCAAGGTCTCTTCCGTCCACCACGGATACGGCGCTTTCATGCCAATAACCTCAGACAGGGAAAAGCCGGACATTTCCTCCAGTGCCGGATTAACATATTTAATTGAGGTATCGGCATTGAGCACGAGCATTGGATAGGGAGCGTTTTTCAGCAGTGTGGAACTGAACTCTTCAGACTGCCGCAATATCTCTTCCCACCGCCGGCGCTCGGTAATATCGGCCATAATGTGAACCGCACCCATGATATTGCCCTGGTCGTCAGCGAGAGGGTCTACGGCTATCTCGAGCCACTTATCATCCAGAGATATCACCTGAGTTTCCCGGCGATGTGATTTCTTCATGCGCACAAAAGGGCATCTTTGAACTGGTTCCGTCCGGCCGTGTAACAGCTCACAGCAGTTTCTACCGTTTATCTCGCTGTACGACCTGCCTATCAGGTTGGTCATCGCTTTGTTGCAGCGTATAATCTTGGCATCATCATCCAGTAGACAGACCGCATCACCGATGCCATCAAAAGTGGTTTGCCACTGATGTGCCGATAGTCGCAGCGCTTCCTCGACTCGCTTCCGCTGAGCGATGTCATCCTGCAGCTTTTCATTGGTTTCAAAGAGAAGCTTGCTGGAGCGCTGCAGTCTTTCCACCAGCTTTTTATTTTCCAGCGAGAGCCGCTGCTGCTTGAGCGCATTAGCAATGGTGTTCTTGATTTCATCCGGATTGACCGGTTTCGTAAAATAGGCATAAGCCCCTTGGTTAACCGCGTCCACGGCAGTCTCAACGCTGGCAGAGCCCGTGGTGATAATTACCGCCGCTTCTGGATTTATTTCCTTGGCCATCTCCAGTATCTCCAAGCCGCTGATGTCTGGTAGTTTTATGTCAACAACAACGACATCGAAAGGGCTCTTTTTCATTATCTTTAGCGCGTCAGCCCCTTTTTCCAGCCCAATAACTCTGTAGTCGACTTCTTCAAGTATGCCACATAGCGTCGACCTCGCCCCTGCCTCATCCTCCACGACCAGTATAGTGGTTGGTACCGACATCATTTTGGTTTCCCCCTGGACACTGCCTCAACCAGAGTGATTACCTTTTCCATATCAAAGGGCTTGTATAGACATGTATAGGCACCAGCCTCAACGGCACTTTTGATGAGGTCTTCTTCAGCATAGCCGGTCATCATTATCACCGTTGCCTGCGGGTCTATCTTTTTCACCTGTTCAAAGGTCTCGAAGCCGGTCATATCGGGCAGCCTGACGTCCAGGAAAATGATGTCATAATGGCGACTCCTGACCATCTCAATTGCCTCATTACCATCAGCAGCCGTGGCGACCCGGTATCCTTTTTCCTCGAGAATTGCCTTTAACGTCTCCCGGTCAGCGAAATGGTCATCGACCACGAGCACCAGTGTTTTATTGGTCAGCATTTCCTCGATGATGGCGATGACCATACTTATATCGAACGGTTTGTAGATAATGGCATAGGCACCTTCTTCCAGAGCTTCTTTGACCAGCTCTTCCACAGAGTAAGCGGTCATCATCACCACGGTGGCATCAGGGTCTATCTTTTTAATCTCCCGAAAGGTCTGCACTCCATCTATCCCGGGCATCTTGATATCGATGAAAATGGCATCAAAGTGCCTATTCCGCACCGCCTCAATGGCCTGATAGCCGTCTTCCACGGTTGTGACACTGTACCCTTCGTCCTCCAGTATGCCGCCGAGCGTCAGCCGCATGCTGCGCAGGTCATCAACGACCAGGATATTGGTTTGCCCGTTACTGCTTTTCAAAGCTGTCCTCCTGAACCGGTGTCTTCAGTGGTAACCTGATGGTAAACGTGGTCCCCTTGCCGGCCGTGCTCTTGGCCTCGATCTGCCCGCCGTGACGGTCAATTATTGACTTGCTGACGGCCAGTCCCAGGCCAATACCCTTTGCCTTCGTTGTAAACAGGGGGTCAAAAATCTTGCCCTTTGTCTCATTGGTTATGCCGCTTCCGGTATCGGTTACATCCAGCTCCAGGAACCCTCTTTTTTCTCTGGTGCTAATGGTTAATTTTCCACCTTTTGGCATTGCCTGCACCGCATTGGTAATCACGTTAATCAACACCTGCTGAATCTGCCCCGCGTCCACTGCAATTTCAGTCGAGTCAGAGTCCAGATTCTCGGTCAGCTCTATGTTTTCCGGAACAGGTGCCCGTGCCAGGGCTTCTTCAACTATCTTCTTCACCAGCGTGGGTGTAACCGCTGGCTTGCCGACACGGGAAAACCCGAGCAGGTCATTGATGATCTTGTTGGAGGTATTTATCTCATCATCCACGATGTCAAGAAATTCCAGAACCCGCGGCTCCTTCTCCGCCAACTCACTTTTAGCCAGTTTACCCTTGATATAGTAGGTGGCATTTTTGATGGCACCAAGCGGGTTTCTGAGCTCGTGGCCCACGCCTCCCGCCAGCTGACCGATAGCCGCCAGCCGCTCCGAGCGAATCAGCTGCTCCTGCGCTTCCCTCAGTTCCTCATTGGTTGCCTGAAGCTCTTCATTGGATGCTCGGAGCGCCTCCTCCGCCAGCTTGCGCTCGGTGATGTCCCGAGCGTAACCGACTGTGGCCAGTTTGCCGTGGTAGGTAATCGGGCCGCCGCCAGAAACTTCAAGTGGCACTTCGGTACCGTCTTTGGTGATAACGGAGATTTCCCAGCGGCCAGGAATATCTTGTCCCTGCTGCAGCCGCCATCGCACTCTATCGGCTACGGCGGCGCGGTGTCTGGGATGGATGACGTCATAGTACGATATTCCCCTAAGCTCTTTGATGGAGTAGCCAGTTATCCGAGACCATTCCTCGTTGGCAAAGAGGTGGGCTGCTTTCACTTTGTCGGTGTCCTGTAGTAGGAAAATGCCCTCCCTCATATGTTCCCCAGCCTCAACCAAGGAGCGGTAGCGCTCTTCCGATTCCTGCAGTGCTTCCTCAGTTGCCCGGAGCTCCTCGTTAGCCGCTCTGAGCTCCTCTTCACTGGACTGGAGCTTTTCATTGGCGGTCTGAAGCTCCGCCGCATAGGTACGGACGTTCTGGAGAGCCCGGTGAAGCCGGCTAGCGGCAAACCAGCTCAGGAAGGCGACCAGATAGAAGAATACTATCCGCGAACCGACGGCCAGGTAAGAAATAACCGCTGCTTCCTCTTCCTGGACAACCAGCTGCGGTAGGAGACCCGCCTGCTCCACCGGTATCATCGCCAAGTAAAAGACAGTTGCCAAGGTAGCAATGAGGAAGCTATAGCCTATGCCGAGCACCGTGCCGGCAACCAGGATGGGAAATAGATAGACAATAGTCATCGGTCCAATGAATCCCCCAAATAAAGGGGAAATGACCGCCGCCACGATGAGAGAGCCAACCACAAAAATGTAGCCGGCTAACCTGGCCCGACCAGCTTTTGCCAGCCGGTAGGCTGACGAGCTTATCAGCATCATCGCCAAAGCTACAGTGGTGATCGGGATAACCGGGTAAGAGGGAACAACGAGCCAAAAAATGATCGTTAGAATCACGCCGACTGCGGCGGCGCCAAATATACCCAGGGAAAGAGCCTTGATTGCGCTCGCTCTTCGGGATATTTCATCCTCCGGCAAAGCTGAACTCTTCGCCATCCTCGTCATCTCCTCATGTTTCACTTACCACTGGCATCGACCTTCTTATATATCTTCGCCTTGCCATCAAGGCATTCCAGTTTCTCGAGCAGACCGTTCGTCGGGGTCTCCACCTCACCGAGAACCAGGTATCCGGGCACGGCCAGCGAATTATAAAACTTGCCAAGCACCCTCTCCTGAAGTTGCCTTTGAAAGTAAATCAATACGTTGCAACAGAATATGCAGTCCATCCCCGGTAATGGCTGCCTGTTCACCGAAGTAAGGTCAAAATGGAAAAACTGGACCATCTGCCTGATATCCGCCCTCACTTCGTAGTTATCGCCATCAGGTATAAAATACCTGTCCAGAATGGAATAAGGCAGGTCTTCAACGTCTGCCGCTGTGTAAATTCCGGACCGCAATTTGTTTAAATCGAGGTAGCCAATATCAGAGGCGAAAATCGTAATATCATAGTCGGAACGGGATTCTCCCAGGAAATCAGCCAGCATGATCGCTATTGAATACGGTTCTTCGCCGCGGGCGCAGCCGGCACTCCAGAACTTCAAGCAGGACTCTTCCCGTCTCTTTCTGTTTAACAACAGTTCCGGTATCACTAACGCTGCCATCTGCTGAAATGTATATGGACTGCGGAAGAAGCGGCTTACCTTTATGGTGAGGTAATTGGCAAACTGGCCGTACTCCTCGGGGTGCGAGTCCAGAAAGTACATGTAGTCAATATAGGTCTTTACGCCCGTGGCCAGCATTCTTCTTTCCAGGCGCCGTGCCACAGTGCCTCGTCGGTAGTCACGGAAATCATGGCCGCTGTCCCGATACACCTTTTCTAGGAGAATATCGAGCACGGCCTCTTGGTGCTCGGTAACCTTACTCTCCATCTTGAGTATCACAACCCTCTTTACTTATGTGCCAATTGTAGAATAATAATACTATTATTGTCAAGTGTCACGTTTTGATTATGTCAATAATATCATTTAAGCACGATAATTTTCGCCAATTGGCAAGTGGTGAGCTTTAAAGTGGGGAAGGATAATAAGCATTGTGGTGGTATAAATTGGGCATCAGTTGGGGATAATTCAGCTACTTGAGACAGTCCGATTAGGATTGGTTTTGTTTGCATTTGGTTGAACGCATATCCCATTGACTGTTTCATACGTTGCGTTTGCTGCCACCATTAATAGTTCGCTCAATTCGGTACCCCCCATCCGGGATTTAATGCCCTATTTAGTTCGTATTGCAACAGGGCTATTTGATGTAACAGATCGGCATTTTCAGCCGAGTAGTTGTCGACCAGTTCTTTTAATATCTCAGCGGTATATATGTTAAGCTCTGCGTTCTGCCGATAGTAATCAGCGGCCACTTTACTTTTGTAAGCCTCTTGCTGCCAAGCCTGGGTGTTTTCAATCCACATGTATATCAGGGACTCGCTTTTTAAATACGTAGAGTAAGTACCCACACCGAAGCCAGCCGCGAATACGATCACCGTTGTCACAATTATTACCAGTAGCTTTTTCATTTAATGTACCTGATACCTGCCCTTTAAAGGAGAGAAGCGAATAGGGAGTAAACCCACTAAAATAGCCATGTGGAATCGTCTCTTGCTAGTATCTGGATAAATCTCTCCCTGAGGAAAAGCGCAATATCTTCCCGTCGATACCGTCGGTCTGCCCGCGGTCCAATACGGTAACCCTTCAGTAATTTTCCGTTGTTCCAGCGCCTCACCGTACTAGGATGGACATTGAGTATGCGGGCAACTTCTCCGGTGGTCAACATATTTCGCACCTGCCGATAATACCTCACGGGCTACCATTCCTCTATGTTTACGGTTACCGGGATAGAGTTACTGCCAAACCAGTGAAGGAACACAGCCTCCAGAGGAGCATCCTTAAGTATCTTCTCCTTGACGCTTTCATACTGACCCTGGTAAGCAGTCATCTGCTCCCCTCTGTCATCAAAGACCATAACCATATCATCCTTCAGCCTGATCACCGTTTTTATCATTTCTCTACCGTCCTTTCAAAAAGATTTTTAATTGCTACTTTCATCTTATAGCTGCATGATTAATTCCCCATAAAAGAGGCGTTTAAACTCTGTTAAAAAGCGATATAGGGTCGATTTCTTACCGCGGCCAGCTTTGTGCTATACTAATCCAGAGTCAGCCAGATGACTAGACACTGAGCTAGCATACGGAGGTGGCGTGAGCAAGCTGATCGATAGACTAATCCAGACTGCGGAAACGGTTTCCTCGCCAATGGGATTCAGGGCTGCCAGAGCAGTCCAGCCAAAACCGAAAATGGCGCTTATCGCCAGGGTTGAGCCAGCAGAAAATATGGCGCAACTGGCTGATTATGTTTCCAGTGCCGATGCTGCCATCATTGCTCAAACTGGCGCAGAGAAGAATACCGTAACCGATATTGCCCGGTCATTGCCCGGCGTGACCTGGGGACTGTGGCTGGAAGAGAAAAGCCGCCAGCAGATAAAAGCATCAGCCGAAGCTGGTGCTGACTTCATCATCCTGCCCCTGAATTTGGACTTTGGCCTTCCTGGTACTGAGAAAATGAGCAAAATCCTGCTTGTAGAGTCGTCACTGAGCGAAGGTCTGATAAGAACGATTAACGAACTGCCGGTCGAAGCCGTACTGCTAACCGATGACGAAAAGGAAAAGCCCGCCCTTACCTGGCATCAGCTCATGCTCTGTCAGCGTTTTTCCGACCTTTTGTTCAAACCACTGCTACTGACAGTACCGGCGTCGGTCGACAGCGATGAACTCAAAGCTCTGTGGAAAGCAGGGGTGGATGGGGTAGTCATCTCGGTGAAAACCATAAAACAGGCGGAAAGGTTAAAAGAGCTGCGTCAGATAATCGAGCAATCGGACTTCGCCGCACGACCGCGAATAAAAGTGGCCGCTTTATTGCCGCGCATCCATGAGGAAATCAGCACCGTCACAACCGATGTGGAGGAAGAGGAGGAGGAGGAAGAGTAATCTTTTCCTCAGGACACTCTCAGGAACCGGACTGAGCCTTCTGCCAGGATTTCCCTTCCGTGGTAATCGCTGGCGCAATTACCATTTCCGCCTCATGCATTTCCCGAATGGTGGTTACCCCGCAGATGCCCATCGCGGTGCGGATGGCCCCGATGATATTCTGACTGCCATCGGTGACTGACGCTGGACCGAAGAGTATCTGCTCCAGCGTGCCGGTGGTGCCAACCTTTATCCGGGTTCCCCGGGGCAGTGCCGGGTGAGGGTGGGCCATACCCCAGTGGAAGCCCAGCCCCGGCGCCTCCTTGGCCTGGGCGAAAATAGAACCCAGCATCACGGCATCAGCACCGGCGGCCAGCGCCTTGCAGACATCACCACCCTTGCGAAAGCCGCCGTCAGTGATTATCGGCACGTATCTTCCTGTTTCGCGATAATACTGGTCCCGGGCGGCGGCACAGTCAATTGTCGCCGTCACCTGAGGGACGCCGACACCGAGGACTTCTCTGGTGGTGCAGGCAGCACCCGGCCCAACGCCGACCAGAACTGCCGAGATGCCGGTCCGCATTATATCGAGGCAGGCGCTGAAGCTGACACAGTTGCCAACTACTACCGGCAGAGGGACCATCTCACGTAACTCGGAGAAAACCAGGCCACGGTAACTTTTTGAAATGTGTCGTGCTGTGGTTACGGTGGACTGCACAAACAGTATATCCGCCCCGGCCTCGACCATAATCGGGGCAAAGGTCTTGGTGTTGGCCGGCGTCACCGAAACAGCACAGCTCCCGCCCCGCTTTTTGATTTCCTGAATTCGCTCGCCGATGAGGTTTTCCTTGATTGGTTGGGCGTAGATTTCCTGCATCAGTCCGGTTATTTCGGACTGCGGTGCCTGTGCGATTCTGGCCAGTATCTCGCTGGGGTTATCGTAGCGCGTCTGCACCCCTTCCAGGTGGAGAACGGCAAGGCCACCCATTTTGCTCAGCAGCACGGCGAAATCGACATCGGTTACCGCGTCCATAGCCGAGGCGATAATGGGCAGGGCGAACGTGTAATTCTCAATGGTTAATTCGATATTGATCTGGTCAGGATTGACCGTGACGTCTCCGGGGACGATAGCTACTTCATCAAAGCCATAGGCACGTCGTAGTTGTTTGTACTGGGGGGATTCCATTTTTTTCTGCACCATTTGAATATCAAATATAGCAAAAGCCAGCGGACAAGTCAAGAAATCCTGCCCGCCCTCGCAAAGCTAGACAGGTAATGAAGCGTAGGCTATAATAATTACGTTAGGAAAATTGACATTCATGCCTAATTTATACGTGGTAGCAACTCCGATCGGCAACCTGGAAGACATATCCCTGCGTGCCATCCGTGTTCTGCGTGAAGTCAGGCTGATTGCCGCCGAGGATACGCGTAAAACAAAACGACTGTTGAATGCTTACCATATTAAAACGCCGATGACCAGCTATCACGAGCATAACAAAAAGGCCAAACTTGATTATATTATAAACTACTTAAAGGAAGATGATGTGGCACTGGTTTCCGAGGCCGGAATGCCGGGAGTATCAGACCCGGGCTATGAACTTATCGGGGCAGCGACCCGAACCGGTATCCCGATTATCCCGGTACCCGGTCCATCAGCGGTCATCACGGCCCTGGTGGTCTCCGGGCTTCCCACCGACCGATTCCTCTACCTCGGTTTTCTTCCCCGCAGAGCCGGTGCCCGGAAGCAGGCATTGAAGACAGTGGCACAGGAAACGGGAACGCTGCTTATCCTGGAAGCGCCGCACCGGCTGCAGCCGACACTCAACGACCTGCAGCTGGTCCTTGGCGACAGGCAGATTGCGGTCTGCCGTGAATTGACCAAACTTCATGAAGAAGTGTTCCGGGGAACCATCAGCCAGGCAATCGCCCGCTTCACCGAGCCCAGAGGCGAATTTACCCTGGCTATTGAAGGTAAAAGCGAAGAAAAACGTAAATCGGGTGAGGATATTGAGAAACGACTATGTGATATGTATCAAAGTGGTGTCAAAGCGAAGGAGGCCATCGCCAGAGTGGCTGAGGAGACCGGCCTTTCCCGCCGTGAACTATACCGGGCCTGGCTTAAAATGAATAAGGTCTGGATTAAAAAACAGAATCCGTGTCACAGTTTGGAGAGGAGTTGAGCAATGCGTCGTGGATGCGTTTCACTGGGAGAAGTAAAATGCGATGATTGTCAGCGCGACATCCCCTACCCCGAGCGATATCTTGCCGTCGATGAAAGGGATGGAGTCGAAGACGAGGAAGGTGAAATAAGGCGGTACTGCGTTGAATGCTGCCTGAAGAAGGGCTACGCCCAGTACAAGACGGAAAAAGGGGAACAGATACTGACCTTCCTTGAGTCTGGTATTCCAGAACATGATTGAGGTCGCATGAGCGAGAAAATTTTTATTGCCGTTGCCTGGCCATATGCTAACGGTTCGCTCCATCTGGGACAGATTGCCGGTGCCTATCTGCCCCCGGATATCTTTGCCCGCTATCATCGCACCAAAGGCAATGAGGTACTGATGGTCTCGGGGTCGGACCAGCATGGGACACCCATCACCATCAAGGCCGAGCAGGAAGGTAAGAAACCGAGCGAAATCGCCGCCAGGTACCACCAGCAGTTCCTCGAGTCCTGGCAGAAGTTCGGCATCTCGTTCGACCTCTTCACCACCACTGGCACGGAAAACCACGCCCGGGTTACCCAGGATATCTTTCTCACCCTGCTGGACCGCGGCTATATTTACAAGGATACGCTATCGCAACCTTACTGCCCCAACTGCCAGCGCTTCCTCGCCGACCGCTATGTCGAGGGGACGTGCCCCTACTGCAACTCACCCGGCGCACGCGGCGACCAGTGCGAGGCCTGCGGTAAACAACTGAGCCCTGCCGAGCTCATCGAACCGCGCTGCCGCATCTGCGGCACTACGCCCGTTTTCCGTGATACCGAGCATTTCTTCCTGAAACTTACCGCCTTCAATGACCAGCTGCTGGAATGGGTGAAGCAGCAGACACACTGGAGACCGAACGTGCTGAACTTCTCCACGCGTTACCTTGAGGAGGGATTAAAAGACCGGGCAATTACCCGTGATATAGACTGGGGGGTGGCCGTACCTCTGGAAGGCTTTGATGACAAACGGATTTATGTCTGGTTTGAAGCTGTCATCGGCTACCTGTCTGCCGCCAAAGAATGGGCCGCCTCAAGCAGCGACGGGGAGAAATGGCGCCAGTTCTGGCAGAATAATGATACCAAGAGTTATTATTTCATCGGCAAGGATAATATCCCATTCCACACCCTCATTTGGCCGGCGATGTTAATGGGCTACGGGGATAACCTGAACCTGCCCTATGACGTTCCGGCAAACGAGTTCCTGACCATTGAAGGCAGGAAGCTCTCCACCAGCCAGAACTGGGCGGTCTGGCTGCTTGACTACCTCGACCGCTATGACCCCGACCCCCTGCGCTACCTCCTGTCCATCAATATGCCGGAGACTTCCGATACCGATTTCTCCTGGCGCGAGTTTGTGCGCCGCAATAACGACGAACTGGTGGCCACGTACGGCAACCTGGTGCACCGTGTGCTCACCTTTGTCTACCGTAACTTTGAGGGCAGTGTACCGGAGCCCGGTGAGCTTGATGCCCTCAGTAAGAGTGTCATGGCAGATTCAAAAGCTTTCCTTGGTGAGATAGGCGACCTCATATCAAAATGCCATTTTAGGCAAGCAATAATGCGAGCTATGCTTTTAGCCCAAGAGACAAACCGATACCTCGATGGAAAGTCACCCTGGTTAGTAATCAAAGAAAATAGAGAGGATGCCGCTAAATCACTTTATGTCGCTCTTCAGGTAATTGCCAATCTGAAAACGATGCTCTATCCCTTCCTGCCTTTCAGCTCCCAGAAGCTGCACGAATACCTGGGCTTTACCGGGAGCATCGAGGATTTCGGCTGGAAACCACAGTCATTGCCACCAGGGCAGAAGCTGCTGCCGCCACAGCCCCTGTTCTCCAAGCTTGATGACAGCCTGGTGGAAGAAGAAACCAAGAAACTCGGCCAACCACCATTGTAGGTGAGAAAGGAGACCCTTGGACCTCAGCGGAATATACCAGTCCATACAGGATGACCTGTCCCAGGTGAAAGAATACCTCAGGTCAATTATCAAAGTTGATTTTCCCTGGCTTTCCGAGCAACTGGACTACGTGGTGGGTGGCGGCGGGAAAGGTATTCGGCCGGCCCTGACGCTGCTGTCAGGCAAGTTCTACCAGTATAATCTGAAATATCTGCTGCCCATGGCCGTGTCCGTGGAACTCATGCACACGGCCACCCTTATCCACGATGACGCCATTGACAAGTCGATGACGCGTCGCGGCAGGGCTACGATATATAAACTCTGGGGAGAAGAGCCGGCCATACTCCTCGGCGATTACCTCTTCGCCAAGGCAGGCGAATTTGTCTCCGATACCCAGTGCCCGCGCGTAATCAAGCTCTTCTCACAGACGCTGGCCACCATCTCCAGCGGTGAACTGAACCAGTTCTTCAGCACATATAATTTGAAACAGACCAGGGAACAGTACTTCAAGAAGATATCCCGTAAGACCGCCTCCCTCTTCTCCCTCGCCACCGAGTCAGGAGCCGTCCTGAGCGAGGCCCCGGAGAAATCAACCAAAATACTCCGGGAATATGGATATTACCTGGGTATTGCCTTTCAGGTCGTGGATGATATTCTGGATTTCATCGGCACCGAGGAAGAACTGGGTAAACCGGTTGGCTCGGATTTGACGCAGGGAACCCTTACCCTGCCGGCGATGCTGCTGATGGAACGTTACCCCGAAGACAACCCGATTAAACGGCTCTTTGAGAACCGAGACGACAAGGATAACATTAAGCAGGCAATAGATTTGATGCGGAACTCACCGATTGTGGACGAGTGCTACGCTATGGCTTCGGAATACAGCGCCCGGGCCTGCCAGAACCTCAATGACCTGCCGGAGAATAACAGCCGGGAGGCGTTGCTGGCACTGGCTGAATACGTTGTGGCCCGTAAAGAATAGGGGCAAAAAAAGAGGGGGCGTAGCCCCCTCTCAATCGTCTTTCACCGGCTTTAATCAGGAGCCGCCGGCGTTTGCTTCGGGACCAGACGGGGTACTATAGGCGCTTTTTGGGGCTTGGTCGCCAGTTCAGCTTCGCCAACCGGCTTGACCGGGACTGGTCTGGGTTCCGGTTTGACTTCCTTTGACGGCTTTGGAGCCGTCTCACCCAGGATAGCTGCCAGTTCCTCCCCTTCCAGCGTCTCTTTAGCCATAAGCTGCTCCGCAATCGACACCAACCTGTCTTTGTGTTTGCCCAGTATCTCCTGCGCAGTCCCGTGGGCTTCCTCGATAAGTCCGTAGACCTCTTCATCAATGAGCTCGGCTATCTTATCGCTGTAATCCCTCTGCTCCGAAATCTCACGACCGAGGAAGACCATCTCCTCCTTGCGCCCGAAGGTACGCGGCCCCAGCTTATCACTCATGCCGAAGTTGGTGACCATCGCCCGGGCTATCTTGGTAGCCTGCTCGATGTCACTCTGGGCACCAGTGCTCATTTCATTGAAGATAAGTTTTTCTGCCGTGTGCCCTCCCAGGAGCCCGGCCAGCATATCCTTGAACTGCGACTTCGTCAGCAGGTAGCGGTCCTCAACGGGCAGCTGGCGGGTATGACCGAGCGACATCCCCCGGGCCACAATCGATATCTTGTGCACCGGGTCGGCGTTGGGCAGCATCCTGGCAACCAGAGCATGTCCGGCTTCATGATAGGCAGTTATCTCTTTCTCCCTGGAGCTTATCTTGCGGCTCTTTCTTTCCGGCCCGGCAATCACCCTGTCCACCGATTCTTCAAATTCACACATACCAATGGCATTTTTATTGCGCCTCGCTGCCAGGATAGCGGCTTCATTGACCAGATTGGCCAGGTCGGCGCCGCTCAATCCCACCGTACCCTTGGCCAGAACCTCCAGGTCCACTTCTTTATCCAGCGGCTTGCCATTGGTATGAACTTTGAGAATGGCCACCCGACCGTTAATATCCGGCCGGTCCAGAATCACCCTGCGGTCAAAACGACCGGGTCTTAAAAGCGCCGGGTCAAGAATGTCCGGTCGGTTGGTGGCTGCCATAACGATGACGCTAGTGTTGGTATCAAAACCATCCATCTCCACCAGTATCTGGTTGAGAGTCTGCTCTCGCTCATCATGGCTACCGCCCAGACCAGAACCGCGTTGACGGCCCACCGCGTCAATCTCATCAATGAAGATAATGCAGGGAGCGTTGCGCTTCGCCTGGTCAAAGAGGTCACGCACCCTTGAGGCACCGACGCCCACAAACATCTCCACGAATTCGCTGCCGCTTATCGAGAAGAAAGGTACATCAGCCTCACCGGCCACCGCGCGTGCCATCAGCGTCTTGCCCGTGCCCGGCGGTCCGACCAGCAGGACACCTTTTGGAATGCGCGCGCCCAGCGCCTGGAATTTCTCCCGCGATTTCAGGAATTCAACCACCTCCAGCAGCTCCTGCTTGGCCTCCTCCACACCGGCTACATCGCCAAAAGTTACCGTAGGCCGATTGGCCGGGAAAAGCCGGGCGCGGCTCCGGCCAAAACTCATCGCCTGATTATTTGCCCCTCTTGCCTGACGAAAGAGGAAGAACAGCAGACCACCGAAAATGATAAGCGGCAGGAAGCTGAGCATCAGGCTCCCCCAGTCGATGCCAGACGAGCCTTTGATATTCACCACGATGCCTTCAAGATTGAGACCCTCTATCTCATAGATGCTGGCATTGCTCTCCTTGAATGCCCGCAGCTCAGTCTCATCAACTGTGGTGATGAGCAGCAGGTCGTCCTCCACCGTAATCTCGGCGATTTCCTTATTCTGCGACATGGCAATTATTTCACTAAGGGGCACTTCCTCAGGTTTGTTCGCCGACGGTAAGATATTAACGAACAACGCCACCGCCGCCAACAGGATGGCGATGTAAATTAAACTACTCCGTTTCCAGCTTGGTTTCACACTTCACTCCTAATACTGGCTCTTTTAGCCATTCCATTATACCACAGGATAACATGCATTTGTATTCGCTGTGGATTACAGACTGTTATAAGTCGCCTGCAGCCGCAGCGCATCCTCTTCCAGGTTCGGGCTTTCACATATCACCATGCCTTTGACATCGTAGTCCTTCAGCACCCTGAGCAGTTCTCTGTACTGGAAATCAGACTCACCCAGATTGAGGTGCTTCAATTCACCCTTCTTACCGTAGCTGATACCGGAAACGTGAATATGCATGTTTTCCAGTGCCGCCTCTCCCAGACGTTGCCTCATCTGGAGCAGGACGGCTTCAAACTCCGGATAGGAATTGAACTTGCCGGTACGGGCGTGCCAGTGGGAGAAGTCGAGGCAGAGTGCCACACCCTCAAGTTCGGCGCTGAGGTTTACCAGTTCCTCAATGGTGCCAAACTGGCTGCCTTTGCCGGTTACTTCCGGCCTGATACATACCTGAATCCTCTCGCGCTCAAGCTGGTCCAGTATTTCACCCAGGTAATTCTTCACAGTACTATATACTTCTTCCGGCGGTCGTCCCATATAAAATGCGGGATGAAAGACCACGTTTTCGGCCCGGCAGAGCGAGGCGATGCGTGCCGTCTGTAAAATGCGGCTCTGACTGGCCCTCACCTTTTCCATATCATCAGAATTCAGATTTATATAATAGGGAGCGTGCGCGGACAATCTCACACCGGTTCGAATCGCGGCCTCACCAACCAATCTCGCGGCTGTCTCCCCCATCTTCACACCCTGGACAAACTCTATCTCCATGCAGCCCAGTCCCAGCTCGGCAATACGCTCAATGCCGCCGATTGTTGATGGTGGCCAGGCACTGCGCGGAACCCCCGCCGTTCCGAAGAGCAAACCGCCCATTCTCCTCTTCAGCCTCCAAAATCACCGAGCCAGCGGTCGGATTCGAACCGACGACCGGCGGTTTACGAAACCGCTGCTCTACCCCTGAGCTACGCTGGCAT
>Ga0180009_10001268_pt1 | contig 31389 bp, 24 predicted proteins | sample OS_PC_MetaG_FD_123537 | JGI IMG/M metagenome (GOLD analysis project Ga0180009, IMG submission 123537) | Groundwater microbial communities from the Aspo Hard Rock Laboratory (HRL) deep subsurface site, Sweden - OS_PC_MetaG | ecosystem: Environmental > Aquatic > Deep subsurface > Groundwater...
ATAATGCCATGTCGATCACTCCGTAGTCCTCGTTGAAAACACGAGGGCAAGGTTCAAACATGGGTCAATTCTCGATGGAAATATCCTGGGCTACCGGGTCAGTTCTCGTTGGAAATCAACATCGACGGGATTGAAAGACTCTTCGCCTCCCTCCAACACCGCGACTTCACTGGTCAGCTCTGAGGAACCATGTCCAACTTCGCGTTCCTCACCGCCGAGTTTCCCGAGATCTTCGACAGTGCGAAGCGGGCGGAATTCTATGCGGCGAGCGATCCGCGCACGGCGGCGTTTCATGCCAGGCGCACGGTGGAGCTGGCCGTGCAGTGGGCCTACACGCACGACAGCGGGCTTCGGTTTCCCTATGACGACCGCATCTCGGCGCTGATCCACGAGCCGAGCTTCATCAAGCGCGCCGGCCAGGCGGTGTTCACCAAGGCCAAGCTGATCATCCGCATCGGCAACCGCGCGGTGCACGAGGCGAAAGAGACGTCGGCCAGGGACGCTGGTGACGCCGTGCGCGAGTTGTTTCACCTGACCTTCTGGCTGGCTCGCACCTATGCCAAGGCACCGCCGCCCGACGGGCTGGGCTTCGATCCGGCGCAGCTCACCCGCAAGGACGACTTGGTCCGCAAGGCCTTCGCCGAACTCACCCGCCTGAAGGCCGAGACGGAAGCGAAGGACAAGGCCTTTGCCGCTCTGTTGCGCGATCACGGCGATCTCGACGCCGAGCTGAAGGCGGCGCGGGCCGAGCGTGACCGCATCCGCCGCGAGAACGAGGCGCGGCCCGACACCCATGATTACTCCGAAGCCCAGACCCGCGACCTCTATATCGACCTGCTGCTCAAGGAAGCGGGTTGGCCGCTGGATCAAGAGCGCGACCGGGAGTTTCCGGTGGAAGGGATGCCCAATGCCGAGGGCAGGGGCTTTGTTGACTATGTGCTGTGGGGCGACGACGGCAAGCCGCTGGGGCTGATCGAGGCCAAGCGCACCCGGCGCGACCCGCGCGCCGGCCAGCAGCAGGCCAAGCTCTATGCCGATTGCCTGGAACAGAAGTTCGGGCAGCGGCCGGTGATCTTCTACACCAATGGATACGACCACTGGATCTGGGACGATGCCGCCTATCCGCCACGCGAGGTCTCGGGCTTCTACAAGAAGGACGAGCTGCAGCTGCTGATCCAGCGGCGCAGCACCCGCAAGCCGGTGGCTGGCCTGCCGGTCAACACGAAGATCGCCGGGCGCTACTACCAGACCCGCGCTATTGCCAAGGTGGCTGCGAGCTTCGAGACAGAACGGCAGCGTAAGGCGCTTCTGGTGATGGCCACCGGCAGCGGCAAGACCCGCACGGTGATTGCCCTGGTCGACCTGCTGATGCGGGCCGGCTGGGTCAAGCGCGTGCTGTTCCTGGCCGACCGGGTGGCGCTGGTCAACCAGGCGGTCAAAGCCTTCAAGGCGCATATGCCGGACGCAGCGCCGGTCAACCTGGTGACGGACAAGGCCGGCGAGGGCCGGGTGTTTCTCTCCACCTACCCGACGATGATGAACCTGATCGACGACCGCCAGGCGGGCCATCTTCGCTTCGGTCCGGGACACTTCGATCTGGTCATCATCGACGAAGCGCACCGCTCGGTCTACCAGCGCTATGGTGCGATCTTCGACTATTTCGACAGCCTGCTGGTGGGGCTCACCGCCACCCCGAAGGACGAGATCGATCACAACACCTACGGGCTTTTCGAACTCGAAGACGGCGTGCCGACCGATGCCTACTCGCTCGACAAGGCGGTGGAGGACGAATATCTGGTGCCGCCCGCGGCGGTCTCGGTGCCGCTCAAGTTCCAGCGCGAAGGCATCCGCTACGACGATCTGAGCGAAGCGGAAAAAGAGCAGTGGGACATGCTGGAATGGGACGAGGAGGATGGCGACCCGCCCGACAGCGTCAATGCCGAAGCGATCAACAAGTGGCTGTTCAACGCCGACACGGTCGACAAGGTGCTGGCCCATGTGATGACCGAGGGGCTGAAGGTGGCGGGCGGCGACCGGCTCGGCAAGACCATCGTCTTCGCCAAGAACCAGGCCCACGCCGAGTTCATCGAGAAGCGCTTCAACATCGCCTATCCGCATCTGGCCGGCCACTTTGCCCGGATCATCACCTTCAAGACCGAGTATGCCCAGAGCCTGATCGATGATTTCTCCAGGAAGGAGTCCGATCCCCACATCGCCATCTCCGTCGACATGCTCGACACCGGCATCGACGTGCCGGAGGTGGTCAACCTGGTGCTGTTCAAGCTGATCCGCTCGAAGACCAAGTTCTGGCAGATCATCGGCCGCGGCACGCGCCTGTGCCCGGATCTGTTCGGGCCGGGCGAAGACAAGGAGTTCTTCCGGGTCTTCGACTATTGCCAGAACCTCGAATTCTTCCAGCAGAACCCCAAGCCCGACGAGGGCCGCAACGCGAAGAGCCTGGGTGAGCGGCTGTTCGCCGTGCGCTTTGATCTTGTGAGGGCGCTCGACGACAAGCACCGGCTGGAGAGCGTTCCGGGCGTCGCCGAGGAGGGTGCACCCTATGACGCCGGCGGCGACGCGCCGATCGACGAGCGCGAGATCCGCGAGAGTGCGCTCAGCGTGCTCAAGGACACGGTGGCGGCGATGAACCTCGACAACTTCATCGTCCGCGGCAAGCGCCGTCTGGTCGAGAAATACAAGGCGCCGGAAGCCTGGAGCGAGTTGAGCGACACCATGCGCGAAGAGCTGCTCGACGACGTGGCGCCGCTGCCCTCCGAGCGGAAGACCGAGCCCGAGGAGGCAAAGCGCTTCGACCTGTTGATGTTCAACCTGGAGCTCGCGCTGCTGAAGGGCTCGAAGCGGTTCGACAAACTCAAGAAGCAGCTGGTCGAGATCGCCTCTGCGCTCGACGAGCAGGTAACGATCCCGATTATCGCCGCACAGCACGCGCTGATCCTGGATATCCTCTCGGATGTCTGGTGGGAGGGCATCACCGTGCCGCTGCTGGAATTGGTGCGTCTCAGGCTGCGCGGCCTGGTCCAGCACATCGACAAACGGAAGAAGGCGATCATCTACACCAATTTCGAGGATGAGCTCGGCGCCGGCGCCGGCATCGACCTGCCGGAAGTCGGGGAGGTCGATTTCGCCCGCTTCAAGCGAAAGGCGCGGCATTTTCTGCGCGACCACGAGGACCATATCGCCATCGCCAAGCTCAAGCATGGCAAGCCGCTGACGCCGGTCGATATCGCTGAGCTGCAGCAGATGCTGCTCGCTGCCGGCATCGGTAATGCCGAGCATATCGAAAGGGCGTCAGAGATCGCCCATGGCCTCGGCCCGTTTATCCGCTCACTCGTCGGTCTCGATCGCGGCGCCGTGTCCGAGGCCTTTAGCGACTTTCTATCCGACCAGGCCGCAAGCGCCGACCAGATCGAGTTCATCGACATGGTGATCGAGCACCTGACCGAAAAGGGCGTGATGGACCCAAGCCTGCTCTACGAAAGCCCCTTCATCGACATCGCACCCAGTGGTCCCGAGCAGGTGTTCGACATCGCCCGCGCAAAGAAGCTCGTCGGCGTCATCAAGGGGCTCAACGAGAGTGCTGCGGGGTAGGTTGTTTCCGAGGCGTTTTTGACCCGATCCAGAGACTTTCAGTGAACGTTGATCTCGGTTTCCGGCCGCCACCGCAGAGCATCCCTTTGGCGATCATGCCATTGTGCGCATGTTTGGCGCAAAACCGGGTATTGATTGCAGAATGCAATCAATTATTGGTGCGAAATTCTGAACAGTTCTAATGATTGCAAATTGAATTGAGAAAGGAATTTCAGAAACTTATTTCCTCATGTTTTCGGAAGGTCAATCGCCCCGGCCCACCCGGAGAAACAAGATCTTTTGCATTTCGGCTATGTTCCATGAAAATCCACAATGTAGACAAATGTAGATAAATCGTCTCCCGCGCGCGCGGGCGCGCGAGACGGTTTCGCATTTTCCGGTATATCCGCTGAGCAAAATAATCGAGTCCCACAACGGCGTCACCAATTTGGAGTCATCTCTGATTGGGACGCGTATCCCCTTTTGATCTTTCATCAATCAACCAGCCAGGCGGCGGACATGTTTTTTGGGCCCGGCTGCCATGTCAAAGCGGCGAGAGGTTCCCTGAGCTGGACGTGCGTTCGCAACTGATTGTCCATCAACCCACACGGAGGCTTTTCAAGCACAACGAGAATATATGTCGTCTATGGAACTTGGTCTTGTGACGGATAGAAGGCTCCCGCCTCCGGATGAGCCTGGCGGGAATGCGCCCCAACTCTGCCGTTCGCTGTCTTGGACCCAGCTCCTATAAGCAGCCGTTCGCGACATTGCGCAGAAAGGTCCTGATTGGGCGGGAAGCAACCATTCGCTTTGGCAAACGAACATCAACTATGCTGACAAAACAATATGTCCAGAACGTAAAAGAACGGCATTCTTCGGCTCTGAAACAATTCCGTTTTCAGGTTTGTATTCACCTTAAACCGAGAATCAAAGCCAGGCTGTACCGCTATTTGGTCACGTTGCCGTTACGGATAACGCAAAGTTGCTTTGCAGAGACTTGATCACAGACGTCGCAGAAACGGAGAACCGGAATGCCAATCCCGGTTCGGAATGGTCGAGCGGCTCCAGCGTCTTCAACTGGCTGTCAAGCAGGGCTGCCGGCATGAAATGGCGTGTTCTTGCGGCCATCCGTTGGGCAAGCGTCTCGCGATCAAGATCGAGGTGGACGAAAGCGGCGCCCTCACGGCCGCCCAAAAGAGTGCGGCGGTAGCTTTTCTTCAGCGCGGAACAGGAGACAACGACTCCCGCCCCCTGCCCTCGGCTCCTGTTGATTTCCTTGGCGATCGCAGCAAGCCAGGGCTGACGCATCTCGTCGGTCAGCGCTGTGCCCTTGCTCATCGCCTGGATGTTCTGTGCCGGATGAAGATCATCGCCCTCGACATAGGTCCAACCAAGCAAATCGGCGAGCTCCATTGCAAGCGTTGACTTTCCACAGCCGCACACGCCCATGACGATGATCACGGTGAGCGTCTGGCCTGAGCGATCAGCACTCATGTCAGGTTAGTATCCGCGCCGGCCACAGCACGATCTCCGGAAATACCGCCACCGCCATTAGCACAATGATGTTGAGAATATAAAAGGGAATGGTGGCCATGGTCAGACGCTCAACCGGGATGCGGGCCACCTGTGCGGCCGCAAAGAGGCAGGTTCCGACCGGTGGTGAGGCCAGGCCGACAGCAAGACAAGCAGTCATGAAGACGACAAAATGCAGCGGATCGACTCCCGCGAGCACCGCGGCCGGCATCATCACCGGGATCAGCATCAAAGCTGCGGCAACAATGTCCATCAGCATGCCGACGATGAGAAAGACAATGCCCATCAGCAGAAGCGTGGCAAAGCCGCTGCTGGCAATATGGGACAGCAGCCCCGCAGTTTTGTTGGGCAAAAGGTCGACGGTAAAAATGAAGGTTGCTGCATTAGCAACCATCAGGATCAACAGCACCGAACCAGCCGTCCTCCCCGAATGAACGATCAGCGGCACCAGATCGCCGAGTCCGATTTCCCGATAGACCAGAAAGCCAACCAGAAAGGTGTAGAGAACGGCGAGACCGGCGGCCTCCGTCGGTGTGACAATGCCGGAAAACATGCCTGTCAGGATGATGACCGGCGCTCCGACCGCGGGCATCGCGCGGCCGATGGCGCCGAGGCTGTGGCGCGCGGTGTGTCGCTTCATCTCGCCATAGCCGCGCCGCCAGGAAATATAGCCGTTGTAGGCGGCCAGCGCGACGGCGAGCAGAATGCCTGGCCCGAGCCCGCCGGCGAGCGCCGCACCCACGGACTGGCCCGAGGAGGAAGCCGCAACGATCATGAGGATGCTGGGCGGAACCAAGGTCGCCAGCGTCGCGGTTATCAGGGTCAGCGCCGCCGAATAGGGCAAGGGGTATCCGCGCGTGGTCATGGCGCGAATGGTGATCGGCCCCAGACTGGCGATGTCGGCGACCGAGGATCCGGAAATCCCGCCGAAAACGAAGCTCGATGCGATGTTGACATAGCCCAGCCCGCCGCGGAAGCGCCCGACCACGGCTTCCGCCGCGTCGAAGATCCGCTCGGACAGGCCGCCGCGCTCCATGATCTGGCCGGCCAGGATGAAAAGCGGCACGGCAATCAGCAGGAAGGAATTGATCGAGGTCGCCATGTTCTGGGTGATCATCGCCACAGGCAGGCCGTAGTACCACAAGGTGATCACCGCCGAGAGGCCCAGCGACAGCGACAAGGGCACGCCAAGCACGGCGATGATGGCAAACATAACGAGAAGGGTAATGCTCATCGGCGGACCTCTGCTGCGTCGTCAAATTCACCCGGCTCGAGAAGGGCATGGGTGATGGCTCCGATCGGCGCCAGCACGGCGCCGATGATCAGCGGCAGCGTGGTGATCCACATGCCGACCTGCAGAATGGGCGAGATCTCGCCGAAACGGATCTGCTGCTGGAACAGCTTGAAGCCGAACCAGGCGACAATCGAAAAGAACAAAAGCGCGGCCAGCGGCGTGAGCAGGCGGAGATATTTTCGAACGGACCACGGCAGTCCCTCGGCGAACAGGCCGAGGGACGGATGGGTGCCGTAGCGGAAGCCGGTGGCCATCCCCAGGAAGGTAGTCCAGATGAACAGGAAGCGCGACAGTTCCTCGGTCCAGGGGGCGGACTGGCCGAAAAAGCGGGTTGCGACCTGGGTGCAGATGAGCAGCACCATGCCGACCACCGCGACGAAGATCGCCGCATCGACACTCAGCCAGACTGCCCTGTCAAACCGTTTCATCGCCGTCCTCCTCCGCGCCGGTGCAGGCAGGGACCCTCCATGAGCCCCTGCCCGACGACCTTGCCTGGCTTATCCCTGCAGGAACTGCATGCTCGTCTTCATGAAGTCCGCGCCGATCTTTTCTTCAAACTCAGGATAGATCGTATGCGCGAGTTCCTGGGTTTTTTCCAGTTCGCCCGGCTCGAAACGGTTGATCTGCATCCCGAGTTCCTCGAGCTTGACGATGATTTCGGCTTCCTGGGCGATCTCCTCGTCATCATGCCTGGTGACCATGTCGGTCGCAGCCTTGCGAACCGCTTCATGATGCTCGGCTGGGATCTGCTCCCAGGCGGTCTTCGACAGCGCCAGCAGGAACGAATCGGCCAGATGCTGGGTCATGTTGAGGTGGCCTTGGACTTCGAACAGCTTGTTGTTGAAAGGCACTTCGACCGGGTTTTCCTGGCCGTCGATGGTCTTGAGCTGCAAGGCGCTGTAGACTTCGGAGAAGGCCATCGGCGTCGGGTTGGCGCCAAGCGTCTGGAACAGGCGGACCCAGAGCGGATTGTTCGGCGTGCGCAATGTGAGGCCCTTGAAGTCCTCGACCTTGGTGATCGGGGTTTCGCGTGTCGTGACATTGCGGAAGGTGCGCAGGAAGATGCCGAGGCCGACAATGTCGAGGCGCTCCAGCGAAGTCAGCAGGGTCTGGCCCGGTTCGCCGCCGAGATAGCCGCGCAGCTGGTCATAATCCTTGAACAGGTAAGGCAGGCTGATGGCATTCATGCGCGGCTCGAAAGAAGCGTAGACGCTGCTGGCGAGAATCAGGCCGTCAAGCGAGCCGGCGCCAAGCTGGTTGATGGCGGCGTTCTGATCCTTGCCGAACAGGATGCCGTCGGGGAACACCTGGAAGGAGACTTCGCCGCCGGTGCCTTCCTTGACGAAATCGGCAAACTGGGTCGCAGCGCGGCCGACCGAGGAGTCCGCTGGATCCGGGACGGCCAGACGCAGGGTCGTGGCAGCGCGGGCACCGGTGATGAAAGCCGGAGCGGCCAGAGCGAGGGCCGCCGCGCCGCCGCCATACTTGAGCAGCGAGCGACGATCGATCTTCGAATTGAACAAGGTCTTCATGGTCTTCTCCTCCAAATATCGGACAGGTGGCACTTGGCCGGTTAACCGCGCCGCCTCAGGCGGTGAGCGGAGCATACTCTTCAGGTGGCAGTCCATTCCGCCTGGAAAGTTCTAGAAAGACAGCGCTGTGGTCGAGGTCGCCGCCGCCATGGGCGACGAGATCGCCGAACAGCCGGTCGGCGAGATTGAGCATCGGCAGGTCGAGCCCCAGCGCCGTCGCGGTCACGCGCGCGGCGCTTGTGTCCTTGACCTGGTACTTTGCCGGGCCGCCCGGTTCGAAGGCGCCCTCGATCATGCGCTGGCCGTGCAGGTCGAGAATGCGCGAACCGGCAAATCCGGCCATAAGCGCCTCCCGGACGCGGGCAATGTCGGCGCCGCCCTGGCGCGCCAGCAACAGCGCCTCGGCGACGGCGACGATGGTGCTAGCGACCGTCAGCTGATTGACGAGCTTGGTCAGCTCGCCGGTGCCGACAGGACCGATGTGAACCGGCTTGCCCATGGCCCTGAAAATTGGATCGGCCGCCGCCACATGCTCGGCGCTGCCGCCGATCATGATCGACAGCGAGGCAGCCTCGGCGCCAACCTCGCCGCCGGAGACGGGGGCGTCGAGATAGGCAATTCCGGCGCGGCCGGCCCGTTCGGCCTGGGCCTTGGCGGTCTCGACCGGGATCGAGCTCATCACGATGAGCATGGAACCCGACCGCATCGCCTCCATGGCACCGCCGTCGCCAAAAAGCACCTCGTCGCAGACCGGCCCCGAACTCAGCATCATTACCACCGCGTCGCGTCCGGCCGCGGCCTCCGCAGCACTCCCCGCGATCGCCACACCGTCAGCGGACAATCTTTCCGCCTTGGCGGGATCGCGGTTCCAGGCCGTCACCTCGAAACCGGCGCGTGCCAGATTGCGAGCCATGGGCGCGCCCATGATTCCGGTGCCGAGAAATCCGATTCGGCGGATTGCGTCAGGCCTGGTCATTTTCTGCCTTCCGGTGGGTGTGCTCGCAGGTGAGAAACCGGACCGGATGCTCCATGTCGATCAGCGCCGGGAACGCCCGCCTGAACCGGTCCAGATGCGGCGTGTCGAGATGAGCATCGAACGCCGCTCTTGACTGGTAGACTTCATAGAATGTCACCAGATTGGGTTCGTCCTCTGAGGTGCAGATATCGAACTGCAGGCAGCCTGCCTCGTCAGCGACCGAGTTATCCGCGTCGTCGCGGGCAATGGCGAGAAACTCGTCCCGCTTGCCCGGCTTGACGTCAAACTGGGCAATCACGGCGAAAAGCGGCGTCCTGGCGGAAGGCTGCATGATCAGCGGCCTCCATCGACAAGCATGCCGTTCTGTTCTTCCCGCAAGGCCACGATGTCGGCGTCATTGACCAGCTCGACATCCGAGAAGCGAACCACCTGGTCCTTGGCAATGGCGTTCTTGAGGCGGACATTGTGGGCCAGTCCGATCGGCAGGGCATCGAGCGACCGCGACTTTGATGCCGGGATCGCATTGGCCCAGACCGCGAAGCCGCCCTCACCGTCGAGCATGTCGCCGGCCTTCAGATCGCATTTGGCGGTCGCCACGGCGTCGCCGCGGAACTCCTTGCTGGAGCCAGTCGGCTCGCCGCGCAGCACGGCAGACAGCACGCTGACGCTGGTTTCCAGCCCGATCAGGTGGAACGGCCGCCACATGGAGCCGTACCAGCCGGACTTGTCGGTCAGCAGGCCGTATTGCTTGAAGCAGGCACGGGTGTATTCGTCCGGCGCCTTGAAGGTGACGAACATGCCGTAGCGAATGTTGTTGAGCACCTCGCGGCCGTCCGGCTCCTGGCTGGCGGCGATCTCGACCAGGCCGGTCTTGGGCATCCTGCCGCCATCCGACGCTGGCTTGAACACCTGCGCGAGATCCTGCAAGCCCGACGGGTAGAAGGCAAGGCCGTCGTCTGGGCAATCCAGGCCGGTGCCGTTGGCGACAGCCGCCATCTCGATGGCTGCCTTGGTGCCGTCGGTGAAGGAATTGTACATTTTCGGATTGAAGTCGCCGGCGGCGACCTCTTCTTCCGACCAGCCGAAGAAGCTCCAGACCGTGTCCGGCGTCGAATAGCGGTAGCGCGGCTCATAATTCATGCCCTTGCCCGCAGAGATCAGCTCGAAGCCGCAACTGCGGACCCAGTCCACCAGCTCGCAGATGAAGGCCGGTTGGTCGCCATAGGCCATGGAATAGACCACGCCTTTCTCTCGCGCCTTTTGAGCGAGGATCGGACCGCACATGACATCGGCCTCGACATTGACCATGACGATGTTCTTGGACGCCTCGATCGCCATTATCGCGTGGCGGGTTCCGGCAAGCGGATGGCCGGTGGCTTCGATGATGCAGTCGATTCCCTCGAAGGCGACCAGGGCTGCGACGTCGTCGGTGACGCAGGTTGCGCCCGATTCATAGGCGTCGGCCAGTGTCCTGGCGCTGTACTGGACTTCGTCCCAGCCAACCCGCTTGAGCGATTCGCGCGCCTTCGCCACATTGAGGTCGGCGACGCCGACGACATGATAGCCCTCGATGCACTTGGCCTGGGCCAGCATCATCGAACCGAACTTGCCGGCGCCGATGATCCCGACCCGGACAGGACGCCCGCTTTCATTGCGGGTTGCAAGCATTGACGAAAGGTTCATGGGGCGCTCCTGTTGCAGCCATCCGCGGATGCGCGGATTGTCGGATTTATCTGGCGGGATCGGTTCGAAACAGCGCGGCAGGACCTGCGCCCAAGGCACAGTTATCCATCCGGGCCGAAGCCCGTGCCAGCGGCAATGTCTTGTATGTCTCCTCGACCGGGCTTCTCTCTCCCACCCGGCCATTGGACTTTACAAGCGTGTGTTGATGTAGTTCAATTGAATTAATCTAACCTATTTGTTAGATTTTCTTCTGTATTTCGGCGCAACTCTCAAGCCAGAGCTTTGCCTCCCGATCAATCCAGCTGATGAACCGCTTGACCCTTCCGCGGCGCAGGTGGTGCGGCGGACAGACAAGCCATTGCGTCGTCAGCATGAAGGACGGCGCATTGGCGATCGGCACGACCAGGGCGCCGCTTTCCAGTTCCGCCTGCATCATCAACAGGCTTTCAAGCGCCACGCCCATGCCCGACACCGCGGCGTCCACAGCCATGTGCGAGCGGTCGAAATAGATCTTCTGCCAGTTGCCGTCGCCGGGAAGCGACTGGGCTGAAAACCACGCCGACCATTGCAATTGCGATTTGACCGAATGAATGAGCCGCATGGCCTGCAGATCGGCAAGATCAAGACTGCCTGCAGCGGCGAGCCTGGGGGAACAGACCGGGACGAACATCTCCTGGGCCAGCGGCTGGACATGCATTCCGGTCCAGCGGCCCTCGCCATGGCGGATCTCGATGTCGACATTGTCACGGGTGAAATCGACCGGCTCGTTGGAGCCGTCGAGCCGTATGTCGAGACCGGAATTTTCTTCAATGAAACCCGGCAACCTCGGCAGCAGCCACTTGGTCGAGATGCTAGGGGTCGCGCGGATATTGAGGAGTTCGGTGGTGCGCGCGCCGGTGATCTGCCGCGTCGCCTCCCAGATATGCTCAATGTTCTCGGCGATCATTTCGAAATACCGCTCGCCGGTTTCCGTTAGGCGCACCTCACGGCCGACCTTGCGCACAAGAGTGGTTCCAAGCTGCTCTTCGAGTGTGCGGATTTGCTGGCTGATCGCCGAAGGCGTCACCCCGAGATATTCAGCCGCCTTGGAGACGCTGTTGAGCCGCCCGAGTTGGTAGAAGACACCGATAGAGCGCAACGGAGGCAAATGCATGACCGTCTGATCCTCCAGGCACAAGTTGACACTGCCATTGCAGGTAACCTGCAGGCGCATTAGCCGGGTTCTTCTCGACCAGACTATGTCATACAAAATCGTCGTGAAATGCGAAACTCTGACGTAATAGCCGAACTTCTCGAATGGTGCTCGATATAGCGATAGCCCGCGAGGCCTTCGCCAGCTTTTAATTTTTTACGCAACTGAAGTAGGCAAGAGCGTCTGTGTTGAACGGCCCCTGACCGGACGGCACGCATTTTCGTTGAGTATTCGATAACCTACATTCTTGAGCACTAAAATGGACACCTCGAATTATCGTGCTTCATGTCATTGACGGTGCGACTTGATGAATGTCTGGTTTCGAACAACCTTAGCCAGAAGCCGTCAGTCTGAAACCGGCCCAAAACGAGCCGGGCGGGGATGCGCCCCCAATTCGGACGTTGGGGGTAGCATTACCGTTTCCTGAAATCAGACATTGCTGGCGACCGCGCCAAGGGCAAATAATTGAAAGTTTGAGACGTTCGTCTTGCGGATCGGCTTTGGCAAATAGGGGCATGAAAGCCGTCACTTTCGGTGGATGCGAAAGAATATATGCAGTTTCCCTGAAACGGATAGTGCGAGACTGAACTGGAAAATTCCTCCGCCGACGATCGGAGTAGCGCGCTCGCAGCATGGTAGCCGCTTTGCCTGCAGGCGTGCGTCGGCATACAGACTCCGTCAGGATGTCGGTGCACGCGTGGAGGGGCTTAATTGCGCCACCAGCCTGACAACAATATAGATATGAGTAAGCAGCATGATGGGGGCGTAGATGACCAGGAGGAACCACATCGCGCCGATATCGGCCTCAAACACGCCGGCATTCAAGGCGGTCGGGCCGACGGTAAGCAGGTCCCCAATTCCTACGACCGAGAACAGGATCACCAGCGGCACCGCAAGCCGGGAGCGCAGGGAAATGGCAATGACCGCGATCAGAGCGCAGATACCGGAGGCGTAATCGCCCCAGGCCATGATTGCCAGCGCATCTCGGGATACAGCGGCATCGACCTGTCCGTTCACCACAAGAGACAGCCCAAGATAACGGAAGGCATGCAGCACGAGGAGCGGCAGTATTGCCGTCTCGAAGGTCTGCGCCCGGAACCACGGCTGCAGATAGATCCGGAAGATCACAAGATAGAGGGCGATTGCCGTGGTGAACTGGATTGCAAGATAGGCAAGGTTGTTCATGGTTTCATCCCCTCTGGTCAACTCGCAGAGATAGCCGACCAAGGGCCGGATGTTTGCTCTTCATGCGAAATTGATGCTGTCGTTGAGCGGCAGCGTTCTGATGCGTTGGCCGGTCAGGGCGTAGACTGCGTTAGCAAGTGCCGGTGCAGCACACGGCGTTCCGGGCTCTCCGATGCCACGGATATGCGGCGCGTTTTCGAGAATGCGCGTCGTCACTCGTGGTGCCTGATGCATCCGCAGCGGCTGGTAATCGTGGTAATTTGACTGCTCAACCTGTCCTTCGGACAGAGTGATTTTCTCGCCGATTGCAGCGCTCAGGCCGAAGTTCACGCCGGAGATCAATTGCGCATCAAGATTGCGTGGGTCGAGCGCAACTCCGACATCAGCAGCGACCCAGACATGGATCACCTTGATGCCATCCGGTGTCTGCGCGATCTCCACGACCTGGGCGACGGGCGCACCGAACACCAGCGCAAAGGCCACGCCGCGCGCACGCCCCGCACCGGGAGCTGTGCCCCAATCGGCCATTTCCGCGACGGCCTCCAGCACTTTGCGGCTCGGTTCATCCGTGATCAGCTCCAGCCGCATCTCGACCGGATCGCGCCCGGCAGCAACAGCCAGTTCATCCATCATGCACTCATGAAAGAATACATTCTGCGACGCGCCGACAGAGCGCCAGAAACCAACAGGCAGAAGCGCCTCGGCTCGATAGGCTGTCGCACGGTAGTTCGGGATCCCATAGGGTTGGTCCCACAGCGCCTGACCGATGGTGAAGTCGGGTACAAAGCCGGGGATCGGAGCAGGCGCGCCGCCGCGACCGTCGATGCCCTGAAAGATCGAGGGGGAGGCGGTGGAAATATCAACGGCCAGAGGCAAGCCGTCCTTCACCACGGCGCGAAAACGCCCGATGGACGCCGGGCGATACGGCCCGCGCGACGTGTCTTCCTCGCGGCTGTAGGTCAGCAGGATAGGCGTGCCTTCCATCTGCACTGCAGCCTTTGCAGCATTCTGCACAAAGTCCATCTCGCCACGCCGGCCAAAGCCCCCACCCAGAAGCGTTGTGGTGATCGTGACTGCGTCCTGCTCGATTCCGGCAGCCTTTGCGGCCTCGCGGCGGGCGACTGTCGGACCCTGCGCACCGGTCCAGATCTGCAATTTCCCGTCCTGCCAGAGGGCCGCAGCACTCATCGGTTCCATCGTGGCATGGGCGAGATAAGGCACGCGGTACTCGGCCTCGATGACGTTAGCCCCTTCCAGAGCAGCTGCGACGTCGCCGTCGTCGCGCTGGCGGCTGTCTTGCTGGTCCGGAGTGAAGGCACGGGCAATCGCGTCAAAATGGCCTTCTGTACCGGATGGATAGGTCGGCTGCTCCCACTCATAGCTGATGGCATCGAGTGCCTGAATTGCAGCCCACGTGGTGTTGGCAATGGCAACCACGCCGGTGCCGATATCGAGTACCTTTTCCACGCCGGGCATCGCCAATGCCTCTGCGGCGTCAAACCCGCGGAGTGCGCCACCCAGATATGGGCTGCGCCGGATAGCGCCAAAACGCATGCCCGGCAGGCGGATGTCGATGGCATAGATCGCCCGGCCCGTCGACTTGGCGACCACATCCACCCGGTCCTGTGACTTGCCCAGAATGCGCCACTGGCTTTTGGGGCGCAGCACAGGAGCATCGGCCAGATCGACCGTGGCAGCGTCCGCAGCCAGGTCCGTGTATGGCAGAGGCGTCCCGTCGGGCAAAATAACAGCGCCTGCCTCAGTCGTGAGTTGCGCGATGCTCACACCTGATTGTGCGGCGGCAACCGCCTTCAATGTCTCGCGTGCAACTGCGCCGGCCTTGCGCATCTTTTCATAGGCATCGTGGGTGGAGGTCGAACCGCCGGTAATCTGATAGCTCAGGAAAACAGCCGGTATGTCGCGCTGTGAGCGTGCGAATTCGGCCACAGCACTTTGGTCCGTCGCCGGAAACGGATAGCCCTCTTCGATCACGCCACCATTGTAATAGGCCGATGAAGCCGGGCCGTGCTCCACTGCGATATCGGCAAGTTCGACATCAAGTTCTTCTGCGACCAGCGACGCGAGTGTCGTGTGAATTCCCTGCCCCATCTCGGCGCGGGGCGTGATGATGGTGATGCCATCCGAGGTGATCTTGACGTAGGGCGTCAGCGCCGCCTCTCCCGGAGCAAGCGAAGCCGTCAGCGGGTTTTCAAGCTTAGCCCCATAGCTGCGGACGCCAAAGACCACGCCTCCGACAACTGCGGCGGAGGCAATCAGAAATCCGCGACGAGAATATGTGCCGAGCTTGCTCATGCTCACGCCCCCCGCATATTGGCGGCAGCGGTGTGGATAGCTGCGCGGATCCGTGGATAGGTTGCGCAGCGGCAAAGATTGCCGCTCATGGCCTCATCGATGTCCTCATCGGTTGGGTCAGGATTGGTGTTCAGGAGGTCAACGGCCTGCATGATCTGGCCGGACTGGCAGTAGCCACATTGCGCCACCTGATGGGCGATCCATGCTTCCTGAACCACGTGCAGTGCACCGGGGGTGCTTAACCCCTCGATCGTCGTCACTTCGCCCCAGGTATCGCCCAATGCCACCTGGCAGGAGCGGACAGCGGTTCCATCAATATGGACAGTGCAGGCCCCGCATTGGGCAATTCCACAGCCATACTTGACGCCGGTAATTCCAAGCCCGTCACGCAGCGCCCAGAGAAGTGGAGTGTCATCAGCCAGGTCAAGCGTGGCCTTGTTGCCATTCACGATGATGTCCATTGATGCCTCCATCTTGCAATGCGATCAATGTGTGGCGGGCACCCGAACCCGGCAACTTGCAAATCATCCCATATTCTTGCAGATCGTCCCAACCGCTTGATGTCGCTGGCGCCGCCGTGCACAGTGACGTCAATGCAGCGTGGGGACCCCGACATCCATGGCTTCAAGTCCCGAACCGATGACCTTCTCAACCTCAATCGTCTTTGGTGCCGTATGCAAGTTGGTGGGCCTGGAGCCCGCCGAACTCGTATCGCTCGCGGGGCTGCCGCAACGTCTTGCCACCGGGCATGGTGTGCAGGTGACTGCGGATGAATACCATGCCCTGATGGATGCAGTTGTTGTTGCCGGCAAGCGCCCTGATATTCCTCAATTCCTGGGGCGGATGATGGCAAATGGCGCAGTTGCGCCGGTGTTTTTTGCCCTATCCTGCGCTCCTGATCTTGAAACCGGCTTCACTCGGTTTGCACGCTACAAACGCGTCTTCGGGCCCGTGGGAATGAGCGTTCGTAACCACGGAGACGAGCTGGTCGTCAGGCTGACGCCAGTGGCTCCGGGACAGATCCTCCATACCTGCCTCGCAACGTCGATCATGGTGTTTCTCAACGAGAAGGCCAGATCCTGCACAGCAGAACCTCTGGTCCCCAAACGCGTACAACTGGCGCTTTCGCCTGTCGAACTGGCCGCCTTGACGGAGGATTTTGGTGTCATGCCGGAGCCAGGCGATCCCTGTCTGGTTTATCGAGCCGAAGACGGAAAGCGGCACCTGGTCTCGGAGAATGCGACGCTTTGGTCAGCCTTTGAGGCGGACCTCGATACGCAGGTGCTGCTCTCAAACGCGGCGAAGTCTTTGGAGGAGCGTGTGCGGGCCTGCCTCATCGAAGCAATTTCCGACCAGGATCCTTCGGTCGCATTTGTGTGCGAACGGCTTGGTCGCAGCCGAAGCGGCCTGCTTCGCGACCTGGCCGCCAATGGCCTTACGTTTCAAGGCATACTTGATAGCACGCGAGAGAGCATGGCCATGCGGTATCTCCTGCATAGCGACCTCCCGATCAAGCAGATCGCAAACCTCTTGGCCTATCGTGACGCCAACGCGTTCTACCGCGCATTCAAGTCCTGGACCGGGCATACTCCAAGCCGCGCAAGAAACTCACATGATTGATGCAGAAAGTACGTCATGTGTGGCGACTTGACTGTTTTCGGCCCCGAAGCTGTCCGACGGCAACGCGCCCCATCTCAGTCGTTGCCGTAACAATGGCCGCTGCCCAGAAGCGGACATGTGCTTCGCTGGGAAGAACGGCCCTTTGCGCCCCAACTCGGTCATTTAGCATCTGCGATGCCGGTTCCCTCTCGGCTCCATAGACTCCTTTCTTCAGCGCATAATTCCGACGGCCAATGACGGCCGAAGGAGAACTTAGATGGGTATTGCACAATATGATCCTGCTGCACTGGGGCGACCGGCATGGAACGCCGGCCGGAAGGTCGGTGTTAAGAAGCCACTGAAGCAGCGCCAGATATGGGCGATCCGCTTCTTCCTCGATAGAGAGGGACGCATGAGAGACCGCGCGTTGTTCGACCTCGCGATAGATAGCAAGCTTAGAGGTTGCGATCTCGTGAAAATCAAGATCGGAACCCTTGTGACCGGGCCCGAGATTCGATCGCGCGCGATGGTGATCCAGCAGAAAACCGGTCGTCCGGTTCAGTTCGAGATCACGGCCGACGTGAGGGCCAGCCTGCTTGCCTGGCTTGAGCGAAGAGGCGGATCGGTTGACGACTACGCCTTTCCCAGCCGGGTCGATCCTGCCGATCACCTGAGCACTCGCCAGTACGCAAGATTGGTCGATGAGTGGGTGGCCGCGATCGGCCTGCGATGCGAGGACTACGGCACACACTCGCTTCGCCGAACCAAGGCGGCGATGATCTACAAGGCGACAGGCAATCTTCGCGCGATCCAAATTCTCTTGGGCCACACCAAGATCGAGAATACCGTCAGGTATCTTGGGGTAGACATCGAGGATGCCCTGGAGCTGGCGGAGCACACGGAGATTTGACAGAGCGGCCCCGTGCTTAACGGGGCCGTCGGTCTTGGCGCAGAGGCCATGCAAAAGAAGTTGCTTTGAGCCCCGATGCGGAAAATTGTTTCCACATTCGCCCCCATGCCGGCCATACAGAACAGCAATGGGGGCGACTGGCAGCAGATGTCGATCAAAGGCGGCCCGCAATCAAGCGGCCTGTTTCTCCCCGATTCTACCGGCCTCGACCAGGGCGGAGACGATGACGCCCGCCACCAGGGCCCAGAAGGGGGCGCTGATGCCCAAGAGCGAGACGTTCGACATGGCGACGGCGAGCGCCACAAAGGCGCCTGTCTGGTTGCCGAGCGACTTGCCGAAGGCGTTCTGGAAGGCGGACAGGAGCACGCTGATCATGGCGAGGCCGGCGACGGTGCCGATGAGCGCGGACGGCAGGCTGAGCACGATCGGAACGGCAGCTCCCGCGAGGAGACCGAAGGCGGCGAAGAGCACTCCGTTGACGACTGTCGCGGCATAACGCCCCTCCTTGTTCTCGCCCGCCTGCTCGGACGAGCAGATGGCGGTCATCGGGCCGGCGATATTGGCATTGTGGCCGCCGAGGAAACCGGCTGCGACACCGCCGATGCCGGAAATGATCGTCATCGCGTTGACCGGTGGCCGATAGTCCTCGGCCATGAGCACACCGGTCGCCTGCGCGTTTTCGGCGCCGATCACCAGAAGGGCGAGCGGAATGGCAATCGCGAAGAAGGCGTCGACGGAGAACACCGGCATCGTGAATTCAGGTGCGGCGAAGGCGATGTTGGCCGCGCCGCCGCCAACCGCACCGGTCGCAAGCGCAACGATCAGGCCTGCGACAAGGGCCGCCAGAACCGGAGGAATGGATTTGGTGAGCCGCATCGAGACAAAGAAGGCGAGGATTGCAGCGCCGGCAATTAGCGGCGCCGAGTTGAGCGCCGTCACCGTGCCGATGGCGAACCGGATCAGCGCGCCGGCAATCATCGCCATGACGATCGGCATCGGCAGCCAGCGCATCACCTTGCCGATGAGCCCGCTTACGCCGAGCAGCAGAACCAAGAGGCCCGCCATGATGAAACCGCCGACGGCCTCGTTGAAGGGAATGGTGGCAAGCGAGCCCGCGACAAGGGCCGCGCCCGGTATCGAGTAGGCGCCGTTTATCGGCTGCTTGTAATAGAGCGCGAGAGCCAGGCTGATAAGCCCGCCGAGTACGTAGATCGCAAAGAGCCAGGCGACGGTCTGCCCGTTGCTGAGATGGCCCGCCTCGGCGGCGCCGATGACGATCAGGGCCGGACCGGAGCAGCCAAAGATGGCGGCGACGAGCCCGGCGCTCATGGTCTTCACGCCGAGATGTTTCGGCAGGTCTCTGAGACCCGACATAAGGCCGGGTCCCCGTTCGACAAGGCGTGTTTCGAGTGTCTTCTGCTGGGTCGTATCCATTCTCAATCCTCCCGAAGCGGATCCGAGGCCGCTCCCTCCTCGTGGAAATGAAGCCGGGCTCCCGCCCGGCCGTTGGCTCAGCGCCCGACGAAGGACGGCGCGCGCTTTTCGTGGAAGGCGAGCACGCCTTCGCGGAAATCCTCCGATGTCCGAAGCCGGCTATAGCAATGGCCCTCGAGCTCAATGGCCGTCGACAGCAGTGCGTCGTCGGTGTCGTTCAGCAGCTTCTTTGCCGTGCGCTGAGCCAGCGGAGAGAAGCCGATCAGTTCCTCGACAAGCGCGTCGACCGCCTTTTCCAGATCAGCATCCGCAACGATCTCCGAGGCGATGCCCCAGTCGTAGGCCTCCTGACCGGTGACCCGCTTCGAGCGCATCACGATGTTCTTGGTGCGGGTGACGCCGACCATCTTCTGCAGGCGGGCCGAGCCTCCGGAGCCTGGGATTTGGCCGAGCTTCTGCTCGGGCAGTGCGTAGCGCGTGGTGTCGGTCGCGATGCGGAAGTCGCAGGCGAGCGACAGTTCGAAGCCGACGCCGAAGCAAAAGCCGCGGTTGGCGGCGATGACCGGCTTGGAGCAGCGGGCCGGTGCCGCGATGTTCCAGGCGAGGTGCGAGACATGCTCGGGACTCGCCTCGAGGAAGCCCTTGATGTTGCCGCCGGACGAGAAGTGCTCGCCCTTGCCCGCAACGACGATGATGCGCACCCGCTCGTCCTCGTCGAGCGCCTCGAAGACGAGGCGCAACTGGTCGCGCGCCAGCATCGAGACCACGTTGTAGGGCGGATAGTCGAGCATGATGTCGGCGCGCCGGCGGGCTGCATCGATGGTGACGGTGAAGCCGTCGAGGTCGGCCAGGCGCGGGTCCTGGAAGGTGGCGTGTTCGGCCATGAAATGTCCTTTCGTTGGTCACGCGGCGGAGTGCCGCTCAGTGATTTTCGGGAATGCGTTCTTCGGTGTACTCGCCAGCCACCAGAAGGCGGCGCAGCAGCTTGCCGACGGGCGATTTCGGGATCTCCTCGACGAAGACGATGCGGCGCGGGCGGCGGAAATTGGCGAGACCGGAATCGCGGCAATGGCGATCGAGATCTTCGGCCGTGACATCGCCACGCCGTTTGATGAAGGCGACAACGATCTTGCCCCAGCGCTCGTCGGGGAGGCCGACGACCGCGACCTCGGCGACGCCGTCGTGCAGCGACAGGCAGCTTTCCACCTCGACCGGCGAAACATTCTCGCCACCGGTGATGATCATGTCGTCGGCGCGGCCGGTAACGAAAAGATCGCCGTCCGCATCGAAGAAGCCGGTGTCGCCGGTGAAGTACCAACCGCCGTGGAGCGCCTTGGCATCCGCGTCGGGCCGGTTCCAGTAGCCCTCGAAGGCCTCGTCGCTCTTCATCAGCGCGATGATTTCGCCTTCCTCGCCGACGGCTGCCCGTTCGTCGGGGTTGCGGCTGCCCAGCTTCACGACCCGGATCGTCTGGTTGATGCCGGCGCGGCCGGCGGAGCCGGGTTTCGCCGCCGCTTTCTGCTCGATCGTGAAGGTGTAGATTTCCGACGAGCCATAGTGGTTGACGAAGAGCTCGGGCCGGAAGGTCTGCTCCAGCCGCTTCAGCAATCCGTCTGTCATCGAGGCGCCGGCATAGCCGAGCTTTCTGACCGAGGCGACGCGCTCGGGCGAAAAGGTCTCGTGATGCACGAGGTCGTGGTAAAGCGTCGGCACAAGATAAAGATTGGTGATCTTTTCCTGTTCGATCAGGTCGAGCGCCTTTGCCGCGTCGAAGCGCGGCAGGCAGACGAAGGCGCCGCCGATCAGTGAGGATGCGATCAGGGAGCGCACGCCCATCGTGTGATAGAGCGGCATGACGCCGAGTGTACGCTCGCCATGCCGGTAGAGGTTCTGGGCGACATGGGCGACGGCACCCGCGCGTTCGGCCAGGTGACGGCGCGGCACACCCTTCGGCTTCGACGTCGTGCCGGATGTATAGAGCATCAACGACCAGTCCGCGGCGTCCGCGACAGGCACCGCATCGGGGACTTTTCCGTCCATGATGTCCGCGAGCGCCTCGGCCGAGAATTGCGGCAGGTGCTGCGCAAGGCGCGACAGGCGCACGGCCTCTTCCGTCGACGCGTCGTAGAACACGGCCTTCGCGCCGGCATCCTCGATGCCGAAGTCGATTTCGTCGGCCTTTGCCCGCCAGTTGAGCGGCGTGATGATCAGGCCGAGAAATTGACAGGCCCAGTGCAGCGTCGCGTTCTCCCAGCGGTTCTGCATGGCGGTCAGCACATGGTCTCCGCGCTTCAGGCCGGTCTCGCTGAGCGCTGCGGCAAGCGCCGAAACTTTGTCGTACCATTGGCGATAGCTCAGTCGCATCTCCCCGTCGACGATCGCGAGCGCGTCCGGGTCGCGTTCGACGCTCGCGAGGAAGCTTGTTCCAAGATCAAGCATTAGGTGTCTCCTCCTTCCGTTGTTCCTCCGCGGCGGCGAGCGCCGCCTCGACGATGGTCGCGTAGCCCGTGCACCGGCAGAGATGGCCGGAGAGGTGTTCGCGAACGTCTTCCCGACCCGCGTCCGGCCGCTCGCGCAAAAGGGCGTCGAGCGACATCAGGATGCCGGGCGTGCAGAAGCCGCACTGCAGGCCGTGATGGCGGCGAAAGGCCGCCTGAAGCGGGGAGAGCTCGGCCGGACCGGGAGCCAGCGCTTCCACGGTCCGCACATCGCTGCCGCGCACCTGCTGGGCAAGCGTAAGGCAGGCGCGCGCCGGCTTTCCGTCGATCTGCACGGTGCATGCTCCGCAGACGCCGTGCTCGCAGCCGACATGGGTGCCGGTCAGCCCAATCTCGTGGCGCAGCAGATCCGAGAGCAGCATCCGGTTTTCGGCCTCTGCGCGGACCTTCCGGCCGTTCAGCGTGAAATCGACCACATGCCTCTGGGCAGCGTTCATGCGCGGCATCGGCTTGCCTCCTTGAGAGTCTCGCGGCCAAGATTGCGGACCAGTTCGCGCCGGTAGCGGGCGCTTGCGTGAATGTCTTCCCGGGCGTTCAGCGACCAGGCGATGTCGTCGAGGGCATCGTCGAACTGGTCGTCATCGAGCGCCGGCAGCACGAAGACCCGCGGCCGGTCATCGACCCCGGCGATCCCGAGCCGCAGGCCCTTGTCGTCGGCCACCGCAGCGCAGGCGACGATGGCGAAATCACCATGCCGGCGGCCGACCTCGCGGAAGGCATAGCCGCTGCCGGGCCGGGCCTTGGGGAAATGCACGGCCTCGATCATCTCGCCCTCGGCGAGATCGGTCGCCATCATGCCGATAAAGAAGTCGTCTGCCGTGACCTTGCGCTTCTGCTTGCGATTGCGCAGGCTGACAGCGCCGCCGAGTGTAACCAGTGACAGCGGCAGCTCGGCGCTCGGGTCCGCATGGGCGACCGAGCCACAGACCGTGCCCCGGGCCCGCGTCTGCACATGACCGATAAAGGGAAAGGCGGCGGCGAGAAGAGGCAGGTCGCGCAGAAGGTGCGACCAGTCTTCCAGTTCCGCCTGCCGCACGCCGGCGCCAACGGTGATCTCGTCACCCGACGTTTCGATCCGGCGCAGAGCCTCGAGCCGCATGATGTCGACGAGCAGGACGGGACGGGCGAGCCGCATGTTGAGCATCGGCACCAGCGACTGCCCGCCAGCGATGATGCGCCCGTCTCCGCCGGCTTCGGCGAGCGCGGAAAGCGCTTCGTCCAGCGTGTCAGGACAGAGGAAATCGAAGGATGCAGGCTTCATCCACGCCTCCTGAAAAGGCTCAGAAGCCGTTGAGTGAAGCCGGCGGCGGCGCTGGGAGGCCCTCCGCCGCCGGCATGACGGGCGAGCGCCTGGAAGAATTGTCCGATCACCACGCGCGCCGCGCCGTCGAGGAGGCGGCCGCCGACCGAGGCGACCTTGCCGCCGATCGCCGCCTCGTAGCGATAGTCGATGCGAGTGCCGGTCGCCGTTTCGGTCAGCGTCACGCGGCCCGTGCCGCGGCCGGAACCGAGCGCGCCCTCCGTGCCGCCGGAGAGCGTGACCGCTTCCGGCGCAACCATGTCGGACAGACGGATATCGGCGCGGTACCGGCCCTTGACCGGACCGATGCCAAGCGTGACCTCGGCGCGGAAATGCGTGGCGGAAACCTTCTTCACGTCGTGGGCGCCGGGAATGATGGCCTTCAGCGTGTTCGGGTCGAGCAGCATTGTCCAGACGGATTGGCGGGTGGCGACGACATCGGCCGAACCCGCGCCCGTCAGCAATCGTTCGCCGGAAGCGCCGGTGGCGACCGGGGCTGCGTCCTGCGGCTTCGACGGCGGTCGCTCCTCGGCATAGAGCCATTCGCTGACCCGACTCGGCGACAGCGGCAGCCGTATGTCCTCGACTCCGAGCGCATCGGCGACGGCGTTGGCAATGCAGACCGGCGTCGACATGCAGTTGCCCTCGCCGACGCCCTTGGCGCCAAGCGGCGTGAAGGGCGATGGCGTTTCGTGATGGAGGATCAGCGGCTCCGGCGTCTCCATCACGGTCGGAATCAGGTAATCGGCGAGCGTGCCGGGCAGGAAACTGCCGTCGCTGCCATAGGCATATTCCTCGTAGAGTGCGGCACCGACGGCCTGGGCGAAGCCGCCACGCACCTGGCCTTCGACCATGCCGGGATGCAGGATGCGGCCGCAGTCGTGCATCGTCACGTAGCGGTCGATCCGCACCTGCCCGGTCGCTCGGTCGATCTCCACGCCGCAGATGTCGAAGATGAAGCCGTGGCAGAGCGACGAGTTGATCCCGTCCGTTGCCGTCGGCGCCTGAAGTTGCTCCGGCGTCCAGAAGACAGTCTCGCGGATCGTCTGGACGTTTCCATCCGGCAGGGTGCCGGGCGCCCAGTGGCTTGCCGCAGCCACGCGTCCGAAGGAAATGGCATTGTCCGGATTGTCGCGATCGAAGAGCTTCCCTGCCTTGAACTCCACGCGGTCCGCCGTGACGTTGAGCTGGCTCGCGGCGATCGCTGCAAGGCGGTCCCGGATACGGTCCGCGGCGAGAGCCGCGGCGCCGGCGACGGCAGCGGCAAACCGGCTTGCATAATTGCCCGAGGCAATCGACCAGGCGTCGCGCGCGGTGTCGAGTTCGGTGTTGACGCACACGGCCTCCAGGGGGAGCCCGAGCCGCTCGGCGACCACCTGCGCCAGGACGGTGCGGTGGCCCTGCCCTTGCGGCACCGAGGCGACCTTGACAGTGACGGAGCCGAGAGGATCGATGGCCACCGTTGCAACGGACTGGGCGCCGTTCTTCGGACCTGCCTTCGCCCGTTCCTCCGGCGCCAGGACTGTCGTGATGTAGCCCATGTTGGAGACGCTCGGCTCGACCACGGTCGCATAGCCGATGCCGTAGAGGCGCCCTTCGGCACGCGCACTGTCCCTTCGCAGCTTCAGAGCCTCAAGGCCGCCTTCCGCACAGGCGCGATCGATTGCGGTCTGATAGTCGCCCGAATCCAGGAGCCCGCCGGTCGCCGTGCGATAGGGAAAGGCGCCGGCCGGCACGAGGTTGCGGCGGATGACCGCAAGCCTGTCGAGGCCAAGCTCATCGGCGATCTTATGGACGAGCCGCTCGAGCGCGAAGTAGACCTGCGGTCCGCCGAAGCCGCGGTTAAGCCCGGTCGGCGTCTTATTCGTAAGCACGACGCGGTTGCGGATGGCGACGTTTTCGATCGCATAGGCGCCCGTCATGTTGCCGTGCATGCGGTAGAGCGTCGCCGGCTCCGGTGCGCGCAGATGAGCGCCGCAATCCTCCAGTTGATCCCAGTTCAGCGCGATGATGCGGCCGTCGGCGGCGACCGCCGCCTCCAGCGTCGTCACGCGGTTGGTTGCCGAGACGGAGGCTGTCAGGTGTTCGAGCCGGTCCTCGATCCATTTGACTGGCCGTCCGGCGACGCGGGCAGCGACGGCGGCGAGGATGACATAGGGAAACACGCCCTGCTTGATGCCGAACGAGCCGCCGGAATCGGGCGGCGTGCGTAGCCGCATGCGGTTGCCGGGCACGTTCAGCGCGCGGGAAATCACCGCATGGATCGAGAACGGTCCCTGGAAATTCGCGGTGACGTCATAGGCGTCCTCACCGGGATCGTAGTCGGCGATGACCCCGTAGGTTTCGATCGGCGTGCAGGAATTGCGCGGATAGGCGATGCGGATGGAAATGCGGTGGTCCGCAGTCGCGAGCGCTGCTTCGGGGTCGCCGTAGCGAAAGCTGCGCTCGTTAATGAGGTTGGTGCCGAGCGAAGGATGCAAGACCGGTGCGTCTGCGGCGAGCGCCTTCTCGGGATCGACAATGGCGATAAGCCGCTCGTACTCGACCTCGATCAGGTCGAGCGCATCCTCGGCGACATAGCGGTTCTCGGCGACGACGAGGGCGACGGGTTCTCCGACATAGCGCACACGGTCGCGGGCAATCGGCCAACATTCGACATTGGCCTTGACCCCGACCGTCATGCTGCGGGTGAGCCGCGCAACGTCGTCCCCGGTCAGCACGGCGGAGACGCCGGGCAATTCCCGAGCAGCAGTCGTATCGATCGCACGGATTTCGGCATGGCCATGCGGCGAGCGCAGGATCGCCAGATGGGCGGTGTCGCGCCGGACGGGCAGGTCGTCGATGTAGCGGCCGCGGCCGGACAGCAGCCCGGCATCTTCGACGCGTTCGACGGTATGCCCGATGAGGGCTCCGGCCGTCTCCAATCTCTTCATTCGCTCCTCCCGCACCCGCCAGTGATGGGGTGCTGTGAAGCGAAGGTGGAGAAGGGCGGCCGATCGGGCGATACCGAGAGGTATCAGACCTTACCGAGGAGTCTCAAAACCTGAGTTTGACAGCCGAGCAACGCTGCGAAAGATGCTCGGCGACGACCCAGCATGATCATGGAAGAAGCGTGAGAAATGCGCCGGCATGGAAAATCCGAGTTGGTCGCTGATCGTCGCGAAGCTGTCCGTCGCGTCGGCGACGGCCGTGACCGCACGTTCGAGCCGCTGCACATTGAGGAAAACGCGGGGCGTCACCCCCATCGAGGCCTCGAACAGCCGGAAGAAATGCGCCCGCGAGAGGCCGACGTCGGTCGCGAGCAGATCGAGATCGGCGATCTCGCCCGGTGCCGCCTTCATGCGCTCGACGGCCTTGCGGATGCGGAAGTCGATCAGTGGGCGCGAGGCGAGGTCGCGGATCGAGTTCGGCACAGCCCGCCATTCGGCGAAGCGCTCGATGACGGCGACCATCAGTTCGCCCAGAAGCACTTCGTGCACATCGGCACTGTTCGGATCCTTCACAATGGCCTCCGCAAGAGTACGCGTGCGCGAATGGATGTCGGGGGTGATCGCGCCGACATTGGAGGCGAAGAAGTCGGGTGCGTGGCTCGCCGCCCAGTTCGGCCGGAAATGGCCGAGCCATTGCGGTTCGATATAGAGCGCGAGGATCACCGTCTTCGGCCGCGTCTGGTCATGCGCATAGGCATGTGGTTCCCAGGCATTGATGAGGACGGCGCTTTCATCCGTGAGCGGCACCATTCGGTCGCGCACCGAAAACTGCGTATTGGCCCCCTCGACTTTCAACAGGACATGGCAGTGCGGATGCGCATGCCGCACCAGGGGCCGATCCATATCCAGCAGCGCCACCCTCCCGAAGCGGCCGCGTGCGATGCGCAGAGCATTCGACATTGCACACATATTGATCAATTTTCGGAAAATACAAGTCCGGGATGGACCAACCGGCAAGGCCCGTGCCTGCATCAGCCGTCCTGGCCGACGTTCCAGGACGGGCGTGACATTTTCTCGAATACACCGTTCGCCAGTCGGACTTTGGTCATTTTACTTTGACGATCCGGCAGCGCTGTGGGACCATTTCCGGAACCGACAGGCCTCGGCGAAAGCTTTGGGTCCTTGTCTGCGGTGGGAGTTATCCTCGTGCGGATCGTGATCTTCGTGCCTGCCGACGTGCATTCCCTGGAACTTGCCGGGCTCACGGATGTGTTCGCCGAAGCGAACGCGCGTGCCGGCAGCAAGTACTATGAGGTAGCCATCGTCGCGGAAGAAGATCGCACGATCCGCTGCGCATCGGGATTGAGGGTCCTGCCCGATTGTGCCTTCGATGCGTATCCAGGGGATCCCGACACCGTACTCGTGGCGGGGAGTGTCGGGGTTCCGCACCGTCCCAGCGGGGCGATGCTTGACTGGCTGGTCGATATCGCCGCGCGGGCGCGGCGCTACGGCTCCGTCTGCACGGGCGCCTTCGTGCTCGGCGAGGCGGGCCTGCTCAAGGGCCGGCGCGTGACCACGCACTGGCAATACGCAACCCTGCTTGCCGCGCGCTTCCCCGAAGGACAGGTGGAAGGCGACCGGGTCTTTGTCCGTGACGGTGCGATGGTCACATCGGCCGGATCGAGTGCTGCGATCGATTTGGGTCTTTCCCTCGTCGAGGAGGACCTCGGCCGGGAGGTGGCGCTTTACGTCGCTCGCCGGCTCGTCGTCTTCCTGAAGCGCCCCGGCGACCAGTCACAGTTCAGCGTGCATCTGGCGGCGCAGGCGATCGACCGCAGCCGTCTCCACACCGTCCAGCAATTCGTGCTCAACCATCCCACGGCCGACCTCTCGGTCACCGCCCTGGCGAAGATCGCGGCGATGAGCCCGCGCAACTTCACGCGTGTCTTTTCTCAGGAAATCGGCATCTCGCCATCCGAATATGTCGACCTCACGCGGATCGACGTTGCCCGCTTCCTTCTGGAAGGCAGCCGGTTGCCGATCGCATCGATCGCGGAGAGGAGTGGGTTCGGATCGGCGCGCGCGATGCGCCGTGCCTTCGTTTCGCATGTGGGCGTGACGCCGTCCGATTATCGCGATCGCTTCCGGACTTCCGGCGACGGCACAAGGAGCAGTTTGTCCGAAAACGGCTGACAGTTGTCCTGTAACCGCCCCGGCTGCGGGTTGCCCGGTTTCGGGCCGCCGTCCATGCTCCCTGTCATGGAAGAAATCAGAAACTTCATGCCGTTGGACTTCATCAAGCGCGATGACGTTGTCGCCCGGCTTCACGTCATCGAACGGGCACAGAAAGTCGAACTGGCGGGAAATGCCGGGGCACATGACGGAGGAAATTCTCATCGTACCACCTGCCTAAGGGATCGTGAGCGTTCCGACGCCGACACGCCGGGGACCAAGTCAGATGACATGTCACAAGTGCATGTCTTCTCGTAGGAACTACCTGACGAAACTGGCCTTTGAGCAGGAATCCCGCAACTGGGTGCGGCGCAGCTGCAATGTTCTCGTCCATGTGCTCTTCACGCTCAAGGGAGTGCGGCAGGTGAGCCAGGCCCAGTTGCGCGTCCTCGACATCTCGGAGAACGGTTTGATGGCCACCAGCCATCGCCATGACATTCCGGACCATTTCTTCATCTCGATCGGCGACCGCCAGTATCATATCGGCTGCGCGGTCGTACACCGCGAGAACGGTGTGCTGCATGTCCGCTTCATCCGCGAGCAGCCGACCGTGTTCATCAATGTCTTCGCCTCGCTGGCCGATCCCTTCGCTCTGCTCGAGGAGATCCGCCCCGCCCTCTATGGCCTCGAAGGCCTCGCCTGAGGCGGGAGGGCGCCTGGCCCGGCAGCGGTCGCAGCCCCGGAGCAATCGCCCCAAACCGGCACGCGCAATGCGCCGCGCCATCGTCGCGCTTTTGGGCATGACGCCGTCCGATTATCGCGACCGCTTTCGGACATCCGGCGACGGCAGAAGGCGCAGTTTGTCCGAAAACGGCTGACGGTTGTCCTGGAAGCGCCCCGGCTTTGGGTTGCCCGGTTTCGGGCCGCCGTCCATGCTCCCTGTCATGGAAGAAATCAAGAACCTCATGCCGTTGGACTTCATCAAGCGCGTGCCGAGCATTGCCGGCGACGGGCTGGCCGATGCCGATTCAATCCGGTCCATTCTTCCCACGCTGGTCGAGGAACTCAGCGACGGGATCGCCATCGGGCAGCGCTCGGGGGCCAATTCGCCGTTGCTTTACGTCAACAAGTCCTTCGAACGCCTGACGGGTTATGCCCGTCATGAGGTCATCGGCAAGGACTGCCGCTATTTGCAGGGCAATGAACGCGACCAGCCGGAGATCGCGCGCATTCGCGCCGCGATCGAGGCGGCGGAGCCCGTGGATGCGACGCTGCGCAACTACCGCAAGGACGGATCGGAGTTCTGGAACAGTCTCAGTCTCAGACCGGCCTGGGTTGGCGACGCGTTGCTCTATGTCGCCATCCTGCGCGACGTCTCGTCGATCCGCCAGACGCACATCGCGCTGGATCGGGTCGCAAACCTGGACGGGCTTACCGGCTGCCTGAACCGTCAATCGTTTCTCCTGACCGCCGACGAGCGCTTCGCAACGCAGGCCGAGGCGCTGCTTCTGGTCGTGAAGCTGGATGTGATCGACTTTCACGATCTCAACACCGGTTACGGGTTCGAGGTCGGCGATGCGCTTCTTTGCGAAACCGGGCGGCGTCTCAGGGACCTGGGCGCCGCGCTGGTGGCGCGGATGGGCGCGAACGAGTTCGCCCTGGCCTTCCAGTTGCCGGATGAACAGAGTGCCGACGCCATCGTCTCGATGGTCACCGCCCTGCTTGCCGCGGACTTCGTCGTGGCTGGCGCCAATGTCTCGCTGCGCTTTGCCATCGGATACGCGATCGGCAAGCCTCTGGGCGGCACCCTGTCCCTGATCCGGAATGCCGGCACCGCCCTCTGGGCAGCCAAGTCCGATCCGCTTGGCGGGCCGCGCCGGTTTCGCGACTCAGACGACGAGCAAGCCCGGCGCCGGTTGCGCATGACACGCGAGTTGAAGTCCGCGGTCGCCAACGATGAATTCGTGTATCACTTCCAGCCCCAAGTCGACCTCGTCACCGGCGAGTGGCTCGGCGCCGAAGCGCTGATCCGCTGGAACCATCCCCTGTTCGGAAGCCAGCTTCCCGGCAGGTTCATCGAGACAGCCGAGCGATCAGGGCTGCTGCTCGAACTGACCGAACGAAGCCTGACTATGGTCGCGACGTTCGCCAGGCGCATCAACGCCCACCGCCACAAGCCGCTCCGCTTTTCGGTCAACGTGTCCGCAGGCGAATTTCTGCGCCACGACATGGCCGAACTGCTGGACCGCATCCTGCGTCAGACCGGCGCCGACCCGGCCTGGCTCACTCTCGAGATCACCGAAAGCATGTTCCTCAGCGACACGCCCGGCGTCATGGACGCATTCGAGCGGCTTCGACAGATCGGCGTCGGGCTTTCGGTGGACGATTTCGGCACGGGCTATTCGAACCTGCGATCGCTCGAGCGGTTTCCGGTGACCGAGATCAAGATAGACCGCACCTTTGTGAGCGAACTCGCCACGGCGCCCTCCAAAAGGGTGATCGTCCGCGCCATCATCGAACTCGGGCGCGCCCTGGGCCTGACGGTGGTCGCAGAGGGAGTGGAAACGGAAGCCCAGCGGGCAATGCTTTCCGAAATGGGCTGCCCGGTCGGCCAGGGCTACCTGTTCGGAGTCCCGACCGATGAAGAAAGCTTCGCCGCAAGCCTGGCGCGGCAAGCGACAGGTCGAACTGACGCAGCGTGAGGGCAGCTTCGGTTATTCTCCGCGCAGAAGCGGACAGACAGCAATCCAATCCTTGCCGTTAAAATGAGCTTTCTATTTTTCCCAAGAACAGCCGTCAATCTGAAGCGGTTGGTTCGGACAATATGCCAGCACGCAATTCATGCGGCGGTCCGGCGCATGGCATGAGAAAATCTAGTTGATGCAGTGCCCAGTAGTCTCGCAATGCGAACCCACCTGCAGGCGCCGTTCTATGAGGCCCAGCTCGAATTCGTCGAGGATAATGGGGCTGCTCGAGGCCTTAGTCTGGTTTGAGGCTTGTGCGCGCCGTGATGCAGGCAAAAATCTGGCCGTCAGTGCTGTGCACCGCACCCATATTGCACACATAAGTGCACTCCATACACTAAAGCAAAATTATTCATATATTTTACAATATATTACAGGCTTGTATGGCGGAGAGGGTGGGATTCGAACCCACGGTGGAGTTGCCCCCACGCCGCATTTCGAGTGCGGTACTTTCGACCACTCAGCCACCTCTCCGCGTCTTTGGTCGGCGCAGTATCAGTGCGCGG
>Ga0180009_10001269_pt1 | contig 31361 bp, 22 predicted proteins | sample OS_PC_MetaG_FD_123537 | JGI IMG/M metagenome (GOLD analysis project Ga0180009, IMG submission 123537) | Groundwater microbial communities from the Aspo Hard Rock Laboratory (HRL) deep subsurface site, Sweden - OS_PC_MetaG | ecosystem: Environmental > Aquatic > Deep subsurface > Groundwater...
CTCCGGGCTTCGTGGGGCATTCCAAGTTCTACATGGGCTCTTCGAAATTCATCAGCGCCGACGGCGGCATCGCGCGGGTCGTCTGGTTGCCGAAAAAGCTGAAGGAAGAGCTGAAGGACCTGATCACGGCGAACGCGACCAAAGCCGGCTACGCCGACCTGTACGATAAGATCGCGACCGAGGAGAACGGCACGGAAGAGGATGAGATAATGACCTTCCTCTCCGAAGTCGGGCACCCCGCGCTCGAGATGGACGCGATGTTCTAGAAGACGGGATGGAGGCCGGGGCACATAGCGCCCCGGCCTCCGGAACGTGCTGATTCAGGTCCCGATCTGTGACGAGAGGACGAAAGGAGTGACACGTTGGCTCTGAGTGGGCTTCAGATATTCAAGCTGCTCCCGAAGACCAACTGCAAGGACTGCGGTTTCCCCACGTGCATGGCGTTCGCCATGCAGCTGGCTTCGGGGAAAGCGGAGCTTTCGCAGTGCCCGCACGTAACAGCTGAGGCGGCCGCCGAGTTGGGCGAGGCGGCAGCACCTCCGGTGCGCAAAGTGATCATCGGCGCGGGCGACATGGCGGTGGTCCTGGGCGAGGAGACGGTACTCTACCGCCACGAGAAGCGGTTCGAGCATCCCCCCGGCATCGCGATCCTCGTGGACGACACGGTGGACGACGCGGAGTTCCAGGTCAGGCTCGACACGTTCAAGGCGCAGGAGTTCGAGCGCGTGGGCCAGATGCTGCGCGCGAAGCTGTTCGCCATCGAGTCGGCTGACGCCGGCAGGTTGGCGGCGCGGGTCAAGAAGGCGTCCGACGAGACCGGCGCCGGCATCATCGTGATGAGCGACGACGCTGAGGCACTCAAGGCCGCCGCGGGACCCATCAAAGACAAGAAACCGCTCCTCTACGCGGCGACGGCCGCCACGTTCGACGCCGTGTCCGCGGTTGCGAAGGAGCTGGGCGTGCCGTTCGTCATCAAGGCCGCCACTCTTGAGGAGCTGAGCGAACTCGGCGACAAGTGCGTCGCCGGCGACTTCAAAGAGGTCGTGCTCGACCCGATGTCGGCCAATCTGCAGGACGCGATCCGCGATCAGACCTACATCCGGCGCGCGGCTATCAAGAAGAAGTTTCGCGCACTCGGCTTCCCGACCATCGCCTTCCCGTGCCGCATGACCGACGAACCGCTGCTGAAGACGGTGTTCGCCGGGGTGTTCGTGACGAAGTACGCGGGGCTGATAGTGCTCGACACACTCGACCCTGCCCAGGTGATGCCTCTGCTCATCTTGGCGCAGAACATCTACACCGACCCGCAGCGGCCCATGCAGATGGACCAAGGCATCTACCCGATCAACGAACCGGGGCCGGACAGCCCGCTGTTGATCACCACGAACTTCTCACTCACGTACTTCACTCTGGCCGGCGAGGTCGAGGCCAGCAAGGTGCCCACGTGGCTCCTCGTGATGGACACCGAAGGTCAGTCGGTTCTCACCTCGTGGGCGGCCGGCAAGTTCGTGGCCGACGCGATCGCCGTCTTCGTGAAGAAGAGCGGCGTAGACGAGAAGATCTCTCACAAGAAGATCGTCATCCCGGGCTACGTGGCGCAGATCAGCGGCGAGCTCGAGGAAGAACTGGGCGACTGGGAGGTCGTCGTGGGCGTGCGGGAAGCGGCCGATGTACCGCGGTACCTCAGGGGCCTCGGAGCGTAGTAGCCAATACCGGATGGCCCCGGATGGGACCGTCCGGCGAAGCGTCAGGAGGGGCGTCCAAACAGGTGCGCCCCGGATGAGAGATCGGAGGTCGAACGAGTTGATCATCAGTAAGCAGAAGCCTTTCGAGGAGATCCTCGAGAGTCTGAAGAACGACGACACCGTGTACATCGTCGGGTGTGGAGAATGCGCCACCATGACCCAGTCCGGCGGTGAGCAAGAAGTCGCCGACATGAAGGCGCGCCTCGAGGAGGCGGGGAAGAAGGTGGTCGCCACCGACGTGGCGCACTCCGCCTGCCACGAGCTCGATATGAAGCGCATCCTGCGTCAGAACAAGGAGGCAGCGAGCGAGGCGGGAGCGTTCCTCGTGCTCTCCTGTGGCGCCGGAGTGCAGTCGGTGCGCGAAGGAACGGGCAAGCATGTGCTCCCCGGCGCGAACTCCTTGTTCGTGGGCAACGTGAAGCGGCAGATGGTCTTCGACGAGAAGTGCTCCCTCTGCGGCGAGTGCATCATCGACGAGTACGGCGCGATCTGCCCGGTCACCCGCTGCGCCAAGGGCATCCTCAACGGCCCCTGCGGCGGCACCAACAACGGCAAGTGCGAAGTCGACTCCGAGAAGGACTGCGCCTGGGTCCTCATCTACAACCAGATGAAGACTGAAGAGAAGCTCGACAAGTTCATGACCATCCACGGGCCGAAGCATTGGAACGCCGTCGCCCGCCCCGGTCATATGGACGGACGCGCTGACGAAGCAGAGAAAGGGGCGTCCTGATCATGGGTTCGTATCGTGAAGCGTGTGAGAGCGGCAAGTTCGTGATCTCCGGCGAAATCGGTCCCCCCAAGGGCACCAAGGTGGACACCATGCTCCACCATATCGACCTGCTCAACCCGCTTGTCGATGGGCTGAACGTCACCGACAACCAGAGCGCGGTGCTCCGGCTCGGCTCGATGGCCGTTTCGCACGAGATCGTGACCCGGGGCGGCGACGCCATCTATCAGATGACGTGCCGCGACCGGAACCGGCTGGCGCTGCAGAACGACCTGCTGTCGGCACACTTCCTAGGTCTGCGTAACGTGCTCGCCCTCACCGGCGACCACGTCAGCGTGGGCGATCACAAGGACGCCAGGGAAGTCTACGACTTCGAGTCTGTGCAGCTCATCCAGTGCATCAAGAAGATGAACGAAGGCTTCGACTGGGCCGGCAACGAGCTCGAAGGCTCCACCGATTTCTACATCGGCGCAGTCGTGACCCCCGAGTCCGACCCCATCGAACCGCAGAAGCTCAAGTACGAGAAGAAGATCGCCGCCGGCGCTCAGTTCTTCCAGACCCAAGCGGTGTACGACATGGACAACTTCCAGCGGTTCATGGAGTACTCCCGCGGCGTGACCGAGGGGAAAGACGTCAAGGTCATGGCAGGACTCGTGGTGCTCACCAGCGTGGGCATGGCCAAGTACATGAACAAGTTCGTGCCCGGTGTCTTCGTGCCCGATTCGCTGCTCGAGGAGATGGCTTCCGTGCCGAAAGAGGAGGCCCTCAAGAAGGGCATGGAGATCTGTGCGAGGCACATCCGTTTCTGCATCGACAACAAGGTGTGCGACGGAGTGCACGTGATGGCCATCGGCAAAGAGGAGATCGTGCCCGAGATCCTGCAGTTGGCGGGTCTGGCCTAGAAGAGAAGCGTCGGACCCGTGGCGCCGCCGGTATCGGCGGCGCCGGCGGCCGGCCTTTGTGAAAGGGAGAGCGACAGTGGCGGAAGCTACGAGGATAGTCATCATCGGCGGGGGTCCCGGCGGCTACGTCGCCGCGATCCGTGCCGCTCAGCGCGGCGCCGAGGTGACGGTCGTTGAGAAGGACCTACTGGGAGGCACCTGCCTGAACCGGGGCTGCATCCCCACAAAAGCCTTGCTCGGCAGCGTCGAGGCCTTACACAAGGCCCGCTCGGGAGCCGACTTCGGTTTCGGCATAGAGGGGGAGATCGTTCCCGACTTCGCCCGCATGATGGAGCGCAAGAACGAGATATCGAAGATGCTCCGAGATGGCATCCATGGGCTGTTCAAGAAGAACAAGGTCAAGCTCGTAGAAGGAACGGGCCGCATCACGAGCCCCACGACCGTCGACGTGGATACCGCCGAAGGCCTTGTCACGGTGGAAGCCGACAAGGTGATCATAGCCACTGGCTCCGAGCCCGCGCGTCTGCCGTTCTTCGATTTCGATCAGCCCACGGTGCTCACCTCCACGAGCGCCCTGCAGCTGGAGAAGATCCCCGAGACCCTGCTGATCATCGGCGCGGGAGTCATCGGGTGCGAGTTCGCCTCGGTGTTCTCCGAGTTGGGCACGAAGATCACCATCGTCGAGATGATGCCGCAGATGCTCCCCTTGGAAGACAAGCGCCTGGCCAAGCAGTTCCAAGGCATCTTCAAGAAGAAGGGCATCGAGGTGCTGCTCAAGACCAAGGTCGACGGCATCGCGGAGTACGCTGAAGACCACATCACCGCGAACCTCGAGGGCGGCCCCCAGATCACCGCTGAGAAGATGTTGGTCTCCATCGGCCGTCAGCCCAACACGCAGGACATCGGTCTCGAGACCGTTGGCGTGGAGACCGATAGCAGGGGCTACATCGTGGTGAACGACAAGCTCGAGACGAACGTGCCCGGCGTCTACGCCATCGGCGATGTCAACGGGGGCATCCTCCTCGCGCACGTCGCGTCGTACGAGGGGCTGGTCGCCGTGGAGAACTGCCTGGGTGGAAACCAGGAGCGCGATCTCAAGGTCGTGCCCAGCTGTGTGTACACGCTCCCTGAGATCGCCAGCATCGGTCTCAACGAAGACCAGGCCCGTGACGAGGGGTACCACCCGATCACCGGCACGTTCCGCCTCGGCGCCGCCGGCAAGGCTCTGGCGATCGGCGAGGCTCAGGGCTACATCCAGATAGTGGCCGACGAGGCCACCGACAAGGTGATCGGGGCCAACATGATGGGGCCGCACGTCACCGACTTGATCCACGAGATCGCCGTGGCTATCAAGAACGGGCTTACGGTGAAGCAGATCGGCGATACCATCCACGCGCACCCCACGATCGGTGAGGCGCTGATGGAGGCCGCGCACGACGTGCACGGGGAGTCCGTACACGTGGCGAGCTGAGTCGCCTGCAGAGGGCGGAGGCGCCGGCCCAGGCGACAGAGATACGGTAGACGCAGCGAACCTACGGAGTCGCACTAGAACACAACATGGTCGCAGTGGTGAAAACGACAGAGGGTCCGGGAAGGAAGCCCGAGTGGCTCAAGAAGCCGCTCCCCAAGGCTGCCGCGATGCGGGAGGTCGAAGCCACCCTGCGTGGTCGTTCGCTTCACACTGTGTGCGAGAGCGCCAAGTGCCCCAATAAGGGCGAGTGCTTCGGCCGCGGCACCGCTACCTTCCTCATCATGGGTGACGTATGCACGCGGGACTGCGGTTTCTGCAGCGTCTCCGGCGGGCTCCCAGGCCACCTGGACCCGGCTGAACCAGCGCAGGTGGCCGACGCCGCCGCGGTGCTGGGCCTCGAGCACGTCGTGATCACATCGGTGACCCGTGACGACCTGCCCGACGGCGGGGCCTCGCATTTCGCCGAGACCATCCGTGCGGTGCGCGGGCGTCTGCCGGAGTGCACGGTCGAGGTTCTGATCCCCGACCTGGGCGGAGTCCGTGCGTCGATCGATGCGGTTCTCGATGCGGCGCCGGATGTGTTCAATCACAACGTCGAGACGGTCCCTCGGCTGTACGCGCGAGTGCGCCCACAGGCGGATTACCGCCGCTCGCTGGAAGTGCTTGAATACGCAGCTGAGCGGGGCGGTGTCGTCGTCAAGACGGGGCTGATGGTTGGTCTGGGAGAGACGGAGGAAGAGGTGCGGTCGTTCTTGGCGGACGCGGCGGGAGCGGGGGTGGCGTTGGTCACCATCGGTCAGTACCTGCGCCCGAGCAGGGACCATCTGCCCGTGACGGAGTACGTGCCGCCGAGAGTGTTCGAGCAGTATCGAAGTGCAGGTGAGGCGCTGGGGTTGCTGGTGGAGTCCGCACCGTTCGTGAGGAGCTCGTACCACGCGGAAGAGGGTCTGCGGCGCTTTGGAGCAAGGGGAGCCGGAACAGCTAAGGAGGATCAGTGCTAGTAATCGCCGAGAACATCAACGTGATGACCACGCGCATCGGCAACGCCATGAAGGAGAGAGACAAGGCTCCGATCCAGGATCTGGCGAAGAAACTGGTGGCGGCGGGCGCAGATGTCATCGATATCAACCTCGGTCCAGCCCGCAAGGGTGGGGACGAGATGATGGAGTTCGTCGTCGAGACCGTGGCTGAGATCACGAGGCTTCCTTTCTGTCTCGATACCACGAACCACATCGCGATGGAAGCGGGCCTGATCAAGTGTGCCGAGCTCGGCCTTCCGAAGCCCATCGTGAACTCCTTCTCGGCCCAGCCGGACAAGATGGAGCACATACTGCCGCTCGCCGCGAAGTACGACACCGAAATCATAGGTCTCACCATGGGTCAGGCCATCCCTATCGACGCGAACGAGAGATTGGCGTTGGCCTACGAACTGGTGTGCGCAGCCAACGAACTCGGCATCCCCAACGAGAGGATCTACATCGACCCCATCATCTTGCCCGTGGGCGTGGATGTGGGGCAGGCGCACGCGGTGGCGGTGCAGGATGTCTTGAAGATGCTGCCGGAGATGTTCGACCCGATGGTGAAGACCACGTGTGGTCTGTCGAACATCTCGAACGGGGCTCCCGATGAGCTGCGCGGGCCCATCAACAACGTGTTCGTGGCCATTCTCGCCGCGGTCGGGATGACGTCAGCCATCGTCGACGTGCTCGACGCCGAGATGATGCGCACCGTTCGGCTCATCAAGGCGCTATCGAATCAATCACTGTACTCCGTCTCAGACGCGGAACTGAAGTAGGGGGAGGGCTGCGTTCGAGCATGGGGGAATACCAGACACGCGCGAGGACTTTGGAGGTCAACCCATGAGTGTCGGCCAAGGCGTGGAGAGCGCCGTCGAGGCCGGGGGGTTCGATGAGGCTCCCCTCAGAGATCTGCTTGAGACGTACCAGGACCAGAGAGGGGCCCTGATACCTCTGCTCCAAGGGACGCAGGCTGCATACGGCTACCTGCCGGCCGAGGCGATGGAGTCTATCGCCAGGGCGCTGCGCGAGCCGCTCAGCCAAGTGTTCGGAGTGGCTACGTTCTATGCTCAGTTCCGCCTGGTTCCGCGTGCAAGGAACGTGGTGCGGGTGTGCCACGGCACGGCCTGCCATGTGTCGGGCGCCCCCCTGGTATCGCTGGAGATCGAGCGGAATCTGGGAATCGGTGACGGAGAGAATACCGAGGACATGATGTTCACCATCGAGAACGTAGCCTGCCTTGGTGCGTGCGGCATGGCTCCGGTCATGATGATCAACGAACGGACCTACGGCAAGCTCTCGCCCGATTCGGCTGTGAAAGCCGTCAAGGAGTTCCGTGCGAAAGAGGAAGCCGGGAACGGCTCGGGAGACACCAGTGCTGTGCCCGAGGTCGAGGATGCCGATGGAGAGGAGGCCTAGATGACTACTTCCACCGCCATCCGTAGGCCCACTGAGCTCCATGCGCGTCTTGTTCTGCCCGATGTCGAGATCGGCATCTGCCTGGGCACGGGAGGTGTGGCCGCAGGTGGCGACGAGGTCTTCGCCGCCTTTGAGGCCGGATTGGCCGGAACCGGCGTCTTCGCGGTGGTGAAGCCCCGGGAAGACACGTGCCCGGGCTCGTGCGCCTCGATCATCGGCACCGGGTGTCGCGGCATGTGTGCCATGGACGTGTTGGTCGACGTGCTCACACGCAAGGAAGGCGTCGAAAGCAAGGTCACCTACGGCACCGTCACCGAGAAGATGGTGGCCAAGATCATCGAAGAGCACATCATCGGCGGCGAGCCGGTGCACAAGTGGATCGTGCTATCCGACGACGAGCCCACCTCGCACAACGAGTTCTACCAGCTCCAGGACCGCCTCGTGCTGCGCAACTGCGGCACCATCGACCCCGAGATCATCGATGATTACCTGGAGGCAGGCGGATATCGAGGGCTGTACAAGGTTCTCACCGAGATGACGCCGGAGCGGGTGCACCAGGAGGTGCTGGCTTCGGGCCTGCGCGGACGCGGCGGCGCCGGCTTTCCCACGGGGTTGAAGTGGAAGTTCGCGGCTGAGGCGCCCTCGGCCACCGGTGAGAAGTTCTTCATCTGCAACGGTGACGAGGGCGACCCGGGAGCTTTCATGGACCGGTCGGTCCTCGAGGGCGATCCGCACTCGGTATTCGAGGGCATGGCTATCGGTGGCTACGCCATCGGCGCCGATCACGGCTACGTATACGTGCGCGCGGAGTACCCGCTTGCCATCAAGCGCCTGAAGATAGCGCTGAAGCAGGCGGAAGACCGCGGATTGCTGGGCGCCAACATCATGGGCAGCGACTTCTCCTTCCACCTGAAGATTAAGGAAGGGGCCGGCGCGTTCGTGTGCGGCGAAGAGACGGCCCTCATGCAGTCGATCGAGGGCAAGCGCGGCATGCCCCGACTCCGTCCGCCGTTCCCCGCCCAGTCAGGGCTGTGGACGAGCCCCACGAACATCAACAACGTAGAGACCCTCGCGTGCGTCCCGTGGATCATCACGGAGGGGGCCGAGGCGTTCGCCGGGCGCGGTTTCGAGAAATCCAAGGGCACGAAAGTATTCGCCCTCACCGGCAAGGTGAAACGATCCGGTCTCGCCGAAGTGCCCATGGGATTGACCCTTCGCGACGTGATCTACAGCATCGGCGGAGGGATGAAGGACGACAAGGAGTTCAGGGCCGTGCAGATGGGCGGGCCGTCGGGAGGGTGTCTGCCGGCGTCGTTGCTCGACACCCGCGTCGACTACGAGGAACTCAACGAGACCGGCGCCATCGTGGGCTCCGGCGGCATGGTGGTGCTCGACGTCGACAACTGCATCGTCGATACCGCCCGCTTCTTCTTGAAGTTCACGCAGGCGGAGAGCTGCGGTAAGTGTGTGCCGTGCCGTGTGGGAACCGTCCGCATGCTCGAGATCCTCACCCGCATCTGCGAGGGGAAGGGCGTGCAAGAGGACATCGGGCTGCTCGAGACTCTCGCCGACGACATCAAGGCTGGGTCTCTCTGCGCCCTCGGTGGGACGGCGCCGAACCCCGTGCTCACCTCCCTCAAGTATTTCCGGGAGGAGTTCGAAGAGCATATCCATGAGAAGAAGTGTCGGGCGGGCGCGTGTGCGGAACTCACCACCTACTGGATCGTGGCGGAGACGTGCACCGGTTGCCGCGCCTGCTCGCGGGCCTGCCCCGTCGATGCCATAACCGGCGAGAAGAAGGAAGTCCACGTGATCGATCCCGAGGCGTGCATCAAGTGCGGCGCCTGTTATCAGAAGTGTAGATTCGACGCGGTGAGGAGGCAGTAGATGGCTGTCGTGAGTGAAGCCGTAGAGAAGACCCTCACCATGACCGTGAACGGGCGGGAGGTGAAGGCCGCTCCAGGACAGACGGTGCTGGAGGTGGCACGCAGCATCGGAGTCGAGATCCCGACGCTCTGCCATGACGACCGGCTCGAACCGTACGGCGCCTGCCGGTTGTGCCTGGTCGAGGTGGAGGGTGCTCGGGGACCCGTGCCGGCCTGCGCCACCAAGGTGGGCGACGGGATGACGGTACAGACGAACACCGACAAGATCCGCCGGCTACGCAAGTTCGTCATAGAGCTCCTGCTCAGCAATCATCCTCTAGACTGCCCGATATGCGAGGCCGCGGGCGACTGCCGCCTGCAGGAGTACGCGTACGAGTACGAGGTGAGCATGAGCCCCTGGGGCTGGCATCCCCTGGAGTTCGAGAGCCGCGACGACCACCCCAACGTGGCCCGCAACCCCAACCGCTGCATCCTCTGCGGCCGCTGCGTGCGCATCTGCCGCGATGTGATGGGGATAGGGTGTTGGGGCTTCACCAACCGCGGCTACGACACCATCATCGACACGCCGTACAACCTGCCACTTGAAGAGGTGGGCTGCGTCTCCTGTGGCCAGTGCATCAGCACCTGCCCGGTGGGCGCCCTCAGCCGCAAGCGGAGCCGCTATGCGGCCCGTCACTGGCAGACCGACAAGACCCGCACTATCTGCCCCTACTGTGGGGTGGGATGCGAGCTTATCGTGCATACGAACCGGGGCAAGCTGGTGCGCGTCACGGCCGACGTCGGCAGCGGCGTGAACAACGGCAACCTGTGCGTCAAAGGCCGTTTCGGCATGGACTACGTGAACTCAGAGGAACGGCTCACCGCCCCACTGGTGCGAGACGAGAACGGCGATCTGGTGCCCACCACCTGGGACGTCGCGCTCGACCGCATCGAGCAGAACTTCAAGCGCATCAGCGCCGAAAGTGGAGGCGCGGCCTTCGCGGCTCTGGCCTCGGCGAAGGCCACCAACGAAGAGAACTACCTGATGCAGAAGTTCGCGCGCGCGGTGCTGGGCACCAACAACGTGGACCACTGCACCCGGCTGTGCCACGCCCCGAGTATCGAGGGTCTCACGGTCGCATTCGGGAGCGGGGCGATGACGAACTCCTTCGCCGACATCTCCGATGCCGACGTGATCTTTGTGATCGGCTCCAACACCACCGAGACACATCCGGTGGTCGCCTTGGAGATAGTGAGGGCTCTGCGGAACGGCAAGAAGCTCATTGTGGCCGACCCGCGAAGCATCGACCTGGCGCGGAAGGCACACCTACACCTGGCCATCCGACCGGGCACCAACGTGGCTCTGCTCAAAGGCATGATGAGGCACATCGTCGACTCGGGCCTCGAGGACGAAGCGTTCATAGCGGAACAGACCGAGGGCTACGGCGTTCTTCGCGACAGCCTGCAGGATATGACCGTAGCGCAGGCGGCCGACGTCTGCGGCGTGGATCCTGAGGCCCTCCGCAACGCCGCGGAACTCTACGCGGGCGCCGACGCCGCGGGCATCCTCTGCGCCGTGGGTTCGACCCAGCACGAGTCGGGCACCGATGGCGTTCTCTCGATGGCGAACCTGGCGATGCTCTGTGGCAACGTCGGCCGCCCGGGGACGGGGGTCAACCACCTGCAGGGCCAGTCGAACGTGCAGGGAGCCTGCGACATGGGCGGTCTGCCTGACGCTTTCAGCGGCGGACGGAGGGTCGATGACCCGGCGGCGATCGCGCAGATGGAGGCGGCGTGGGGCGTCGTCTTGGCCGATCGGAAGCCCGGCAAGACCCTGTTGGAGATCATGAACGCCGCCGCCGCCGGTGAGATCAGGGCGATGTACATCATGGGCGAGAACCCCGCGCTCTCCGAGCCTGATCAGACGCACGTGCTGCAGACCCTGGCCGCCGTAGGATTCCTGGTGGTGCAAGACATGTTCCTCACGGAGACCGCGGAGTACGCCGACGTGGTCCTTCCGGCGTCGGCCGTGACGGAGAGGGATGGCACCTTCACCAACAGTGAGCGACGCGTGCAGCGGGTTAGGCGCGCCCAGGAGCCACTGGAAGGCACCATGCCCGATTGGCGCATACTCCAGCTGGTGGCCAACCGTATGGGCGCCGGGTGGGAGTACGACGGCCCCGAAGACGTGATGCATGAGATCGCCTCGGTGACACCGGAGTACGGAGGCATCACATATGAGAGGCTCGAAGAGCGGGGACTCCAGTGGCCGTGCCCGACTGCGGATCATCCGGGGACGCCTGTCCTCCACGCGCAGGGGTTCGCTCGCGGAAGGGGGCTGTTCTCGGCGGTCACGCACCGCCCTCCGGCTGAGGTAGCAGACGAGGAGTATCCCTTCGTGCTGATTACGGGGCGTGAACTGGAGCACTATCATACGGGCACCATGTCGCGGAGGTCGCCGGGCCTGAGTGGTCTGGTCTCCGAGGGCCGCCTGCAGTTGAATCCGGCTGACGCCTCGCGTTTGGGGGTCGATCAGGGGACGCTTGTGAGGGTCACGAGCCGCAGGGGCTCGATCGACCCGACGGTCTGGGTCACCGATCGTGTGCCGCCCGGCTGCGCCTTCATGCCCATCCACTACAGCGAGGCGCCCGCCAACGTACTGACCCACGCCAACCTCGACCAGGCCACGCAGACGCCCGCCGTCAAGTTGGCGGCAGTGAGGATCGAGCGGATAGTCTCGACTGCGGAGAACCACAAACCCGGAACGCTCGAGGACTAGCGGGAGTACCGGGGGCGGGCACCTGAGACATGGGTTCGCGCGGGCCCGCGCCTCCAGGACTTCACCGGCAGGTGCAGCCGCTGGGACGGGTGCGTCGTGCGCCGACCATTGCGAAAAGGAGTTGACGTGAAAGAACGGCTCGAGCAGGTCTTCTCAGCCCACGCAGGCACAAGTGCGGAGCTCATCCCCATCCTGCAACAGGTTCAGGAGGAGTTCGGCTACCTGCCGGAAGAGGCGATGGAGAGCATCGCACGGTTCCTCCGTGTCCCCGCGAGCCGGGTCTACGCGGTGGCTTCTTTCTACGCGCAGTTCCGCTTCAGTCCTATGGGCCGCCACAAGGTCTCAGTGTGCACCGGCACGGCATGTCACGTGAAGGGCGCCGACCGGGTGCTCGACGGGGTAGAGAGAGTGCTGGGCGTGTCCGAGGGTGAGACCACGGAGGACGGCGAGTACACGCTCGAAACGGTTGCGTGTATCGGTTGCTGCGGTTTGGCCCCTGTGCTCACGATAGACGATGAGGCGCATGGGCGTCTGACTCCCCAGGGAGCAGACAGGCTGTTCGCCAAAGGGGAGGATTCGAGGCAATGAAGAAAGACACCCGCTCGTTGCTGGTCTGCCAGGGGTCCATGTGTATCTCCGGCAAATCTCGCGCGATCCAGGAAGCGCTGGAGAAGAAGGTAGCGGGAACGCAGATGGACGGCGATGTAGAGGTCAAGTTGATAGGATGCCACGGCTTCTGCCAGCAGGGCCCGTTGGTGATAGTCGAGCCTGAAGCCACGTGCTACACGGGTGTCACCGTAGAGGACGTCGACGACATCGTCCAATCCGATCTGAGGGACGGACAGGTGGTCGAGCGATTGCTCTTCCACGATCCCGAGACCGGTTCTCCTATCGCTTCGTATCACGATATCCCGTTCTACGGGGCACAGACGAAGCTGCTTCTTCGCCATTGCGGCTTGATCAATCCCGAGGATATAGACGACTACCTCGGGGTGGGGGGCTATGAGGCGCTCGGGAGCGTTCTGGAGCGCCCGGACGGACGCGAAGTCCTCGCTGAGTTGAAGGCTTCACAGTTACGCGGACGGGGCGGCGGCGGGTTTCCCGCATGGCGGAAATGGGAGGCGTGCCTCGATGCCGACGGGGACGAGAAGTTCGTGGTCTGCAACGCCGACGAGGGTGACCCGGGCGCGTTCATGGATCGCTCCATCCTCGAAGGCGACCCGCACGCCGTTCTCGAGGGAATGAGCATCGCCGGATTCACGGTGGGAGCGCGGAAGGGGTACATTTACGTCAGGGCGGAATACCCCCTGGCCGTCGAACGCCTGCGGGTCGCTATCGACCAGGCGAGAAGGAGGGGGTACCTAGGTTCGGACATTCTGGGTAGTGGGTTCTCCTTCGACGTAGAGGTCTTTCTTGGCGCGGGGGCCTTCGTGTGTGGTGAGTCGACCGCATTGACTCTGTCGATCGAGGGAAAGAGGGGCCTTCCCAAGGCGGCCCCCAGGCCTCGCACCACTGAAGTCGGTCTGTTCGACAAACCCACTCTGCTCAACAATGTCAAGACGTTCGCGTTCGTTCCCCTGATCCTCGCGCAGGGTGGAGAGTGGTTCGCCCGCATAGGGACGGAGGGGAGCAAGGGAACGGCTACGTTCGCGTTGAGCGGGCACGTCGTCAATTGTGGCCTGATCGAAGTGCCGATGGGGATCACGCTTCGCAAGATCATCTACGAGATCGGCGGGGGAGTCCCAGAAGGCAAGGCGTTCAAGGCCGTGCAGACAGGCGGACCTTCGGGCGGGTGCCTGCCGGAGAGCTTCTTGGACACGCCCGTAGACTACGACTCCCTCCTTCAGGCCGGGTCGATGATGGGATCGGGCGGCATGGTGGTGATGAACGAGGACACCTGCATGGTCGATGTCGCCCGCTACTTCCTCCAGTTCACCGAGAGGGAGTCCTGCGGCCAGTGCGTGCATTGCCGGCTTGGTACCAAGCAGATGCTGACGATCCTCGAGGAGATCACCCGGGGCGAAGGGAAGCCGGGGGATGTGGAGTTCTTGGTGCAGATCGGCGAAGCCGTGAATGCTGGATCGCTCTGCGGCCTGGGGCAGAGCGCCGCGAACCCGGTCTTGACCACGATCCGCTATTTCTTGGACGAGTATGAGGCGCATATCGTCGAAGGTCGTTGCCCGGCACGATCGTGCAAAGCCCTGATCTCGTTCCAGATACTTCCTGATAAGTGCATCGGGTGCATGCTGTGTGCGAAGGCGTGTCCGGTCGATGCGATCGCGGGTGAGCGAAAGAGCGTGCATGTGATCGACCAAGGAAAGTGCATTCGGTGCGGGATGTGCGAGGAAGCCTGCCCGAGCCGATACAGCGCAGTGGAGCGGACCTCCGGTTCGTTGGCCGAAGGAGGTGAGGAGGCATGAGGGTGCACGATCTGACTATTGACGGCGTAGCAGTATCTGCGCCGGAGGGCACGACCGTCCTCGATGCCGCGCGCAAGAAGGGGATCTACATCCCTCATCTCTGTGATCGCCCCGACCTGAAGCCGGTCGGAGTGTGCCGTATGTGCACGGTTGAGGTCGAGGGCAAGGGCCTGGTCATAAGCTGCAAGACCCCGGTCCGGGACGGCATGGTCGTACGAACCGAGAGCGAGGGTGTGAGCAAGGTCCGACAGGTGGCTTTGGAGCTCCTGATCGCCGATCATGACTCCGACTGCCTCACCTGCGCGAAGGACACGAACTGTTCGCTCCAGCGGGTGGCGCGCCACGTGGGCGTGGACTCCCCCCGACTGGCGCGGATCAGGCGGGAGCGGGACAGGCGGCCGCTCGATACGTCTAACCCATTCTTCGATTTCGATCCCAACCGTTGCATCCTCTGCGGCATCTGCGTGAGGACATGTGACGAATTGCAGAACATCAATGCCATCGACTACACGTTTCGGGGCACCAAGACCCTGATCGCCGGGTTCGGGAACCGTCCGCGGATCGAGACCAATTGCGAATCGTGCGGCGAGTGTGTGGTGAGATGCCCCGTGGGCGCCCTGGTGCCCAAGGACTCCAGGCAGCCATCCAAGTTGGTGCGGACCATCTGCTCGTTCTGCGGGTGTGGGTGCGGGATGCTCCTCGGAGTGCGGGATGGCGAGATCGTCAGCGCGGCCGGCGATTTCAAGAATCCGGCCAGCCGGGGACGGTTGTGCGTGAAGGGTCGCTACGGGTACCGGTATGTGAACAGTCCCGAGCGTCTCACCACACCGCTGGTCAAACGGGATGGTGAGTTCATTCCTGTGGGCTGGGACGAGGCGTTGGATCTGGTGGCGGAGAAGTTCTCTGAGAGCATGGGGGATTCGTTCGCGACCATCGCCTCCGCGAAGTGCACCAACGAGGAGAACTACGTGGTGCAGAAGTTCACCCGGGTGGTGATGGGCACCAACAACATCGATCATTGCGCTCGCTTATGACACGCTCCGTCTGTGGCCGGTCTGGCCACCACTCTCGGCAGCGGCGCAATGACGAACTCCATCGAGGAGCTCGGAGACGCCGCGACCATCCTAGCCTTAGGCACCAACACGACGGCGGCCCATCCGATCGTGGCTCTGCGTGTGAAGGACGCCGTGGTCAAAGGGGCAAAGCTGATAGTGGCCAACCCCAAGGAGATCGATCTCTGTCGGTTCGCCGATCAGTTCATCCAGCACAAGGCAGGCACCGATGTAGCCCTGCTGATGGGAATGATGCGGGTCATCGTCGATGAAGGCCTGCACGATCAGGAGTTCATCGCGGAGCGCACGGAAGACTTCGAATTGCTCCGAGCTTCGCTGAAGGGCTTCGATCTGGAAACGGCTGAACGGCTGACCGGCGTGCCGCGCGAGAAGATAGCCGAGGCGGCGCGCACGTACGCCACGAACAAGCCGGCGTCAATCATCTACTGCATGGGCATCACGCAGCACATCCACGGCACCAACAACGTGATGGCCGTCAGCAATCTCGCGCTTCTCACGGGTAGCATCGGGAAGCCGTATACGGGCGTCAATCCCCTGAGGGGTCAGAACAACGTGCAGGGCGCGTGCGATATGGGTGCTCTCCCCAACGTCTACCCGGGCTATCGCCCCGTGGTCGACCCAGGCGTGAGGGATGCGTTCGAGACCGCCTGGGATTGCTCGCTCAGTCCGACCCCTGGTCTCACGCATACAGAGATCTTCGACTTGGTGGGCGAAGGCAGGATCACCGCGCTCTACGTGATCGGTGAGAACCCGATTCTGAGCGAGGCCAACGCCGGGAAGGTCAAGAAGGACATCGAGAAGGCCGGCTTCATGGTCGTTCAGGATCTCTTCATGTCCGAGACGGCTCAACTGGCCGATGTCGTGCTACCGGGCGCTTCGTTCGCGGAGAAGGACGGTACCTTCACCAATACAGAACGCAGGATCCAGCGCGTTCGGCAGGCCATCGATCCGGTCGGCGACGCGAAGCCCGATTGGTGGATCACCGCCGAGATCGCGAAGAGGTTGAACGCCAAGGGGTTCGATTTCACCGGCCCGGAGGAGATCATGGCCGAGATCGCCGAAGTCGTTCCGGCCTACGGCGGCGTCACCTACGCTCGGCTCGAGCAGGTCGGGCTCCAATGGCCTTGTCCTTCCGAGGATCACCCCGGCACTCCGATCCTGCATGTGGAACGATTCGGTACGCCCACCGGCAAGGGCAGGTTCATGCCGCTGGAGCACGTCCCTTCGGCCGAGTCACCGAACGAGGAGTACCCGCTGCTACTGACCACCGATCGCAGCCTTTACCATTTCCACGGCACGATGACCCGCCGCGTCTACGGTCTGAACATCCTGGAAGGCGAGGAATTGGTGAAGATCAACCCTGAAGACGCCGTGACGTACGGCATCGAGAACGGGGATGTCATCCGAGTGGCGTCTCGGCGGGGAGAGGTGGAGGCCAAGGTATTGGTCACCGACACGTGTCCGCCCGGCACCGTTTCGATGTCGTTCCACTTCGCTGAGGTGCCTACGAACGTGTTGACGTGCTCCGAGTTGGACCCGGTGGCCAAGACGCCGGCCACGAAGGTGTGTGCGGTTCGGGTGGAGAGCCTGTAGGTAGCCTGCGAACCATTACCGGTCGCCTCCGGTCCGTCTTGCGGCGGACCGGAGGCGACCGGGAGCCTGGTGTGCCTCGGCTCGGCCGCGTCCGCGCTACGCGCGGAGCTTCGCCAGCGGTTGGGTGGCGGTGAGGGTGTCCAGGATACCGAGGAACAGCTCGACCATGTCCGGGTCGAACTGAGTGCCGGCCATGCGCGAGATCTCCATCCAAGCCTCTTCGAACGTCAGCGCAGGCTTGTAGGGCCGGACAGCCGTCATGGCCTCGAAGGCGTCGACCACCGCGAGGATGCGGGCGCCGAGTGGTATCTGCCTGCCTTTGAGGCCATCAGGGTATCCCGCGCCGTTCCACCACTCGTGGTGGTGCCGCACCGCCGCGATGAGCTCCCAGGAGAATCCCACCGGTTCGATGATGGTGGCGCTGATCACCGGGTGAGTGCGGATCACGTTCCGTTCCTCGGGTGTCAGCCGGCCTTCCTTATTGAGGATGTCGTCGTGGATGCCGATCTTGCCGAGATCGTGAAGGTAGCCGGCGTACTCCAGATCTCTCAGATCGGTGCCGGAGAGGCCGGCCGCCGCTGCGAGTTGAGCGCCGTAGCGGGCGACGACTGTCGAGTGACCCTGGGTGTAGCGGTCCTTCGCGTCGATGGCCGCACCGAGAGCGCGCACCACACAATCTTGAAGGTCGGTGAGGGCGGAGAAAAGGTTCGCCTTGTCGATCGCGATGGCAGCCTGGTTGGTGAGAGCCGTTACCAGGGTCGCAGTATCCTCTGTGAAGCGATCGGGATCGGTGGAGCTCTTGAGGTTCAGCACACCGAGGACGACATCCTTGTTCTCGATGGGTACACAGATCGAAGAGGCCACGTCACCGTGGCGGAATTCGTTGAGGGCCGGGTGGGATGAGAAGTCGCGGGGCAGGATCAGCGTCTGGCGGTGCTGGGCGACCCAGCCGGCGATACCCTCCGAGATAGGCACCCGGGCATCCGCGTTGCGCACGCGGTGTCTCTCTATGCTGGCCATCACCTGGAGTTCGGTACCGTCGCGACCCACCATCATGATGGATCCCGAATCTGCGCCGAGGGCCCGCGCCGTGCTCTGCAGGAGGGTCTGCAGGATGTCTTGAAGGTCGAGCGAGGAGTTCGCGGCGGAACTGAACGCGTAGAGCAGGGACATCTCCTCGAGTCGCCCTTGGATGGTGTTCGAGCTGTTCTGCAGCGACTCCGTCATCGTCGCGATACTCCGGGAAAGCCGCCCTATCTCGTCGGAGCTGCGCAGGGGGACGAAGGGTTCCAACTCGCCGCGCGCGATGTTGGCGGCGGCCTCGGTGAGATGGGCGATCGGGCGCGTGATCGCGCGGCTCACCTTATAGCTGATGATCAGAATGAGCACGAGCAGGGTGAACGTGCCCGCGAGAAGGCTGTTCCTCGCGGTGACCTGAGCGCCGGCCAACTCCTGGGTGTCGGCCAGTATCGAGAATACGCCTTGCTGGCGGCCGCCGAAGACGAGGGCGCTGTGGACAACCATGAAGCGACCTTGTTCTGCCATGGACAAGTGAGTTACCGTGGGGCGTCTCAAGCCTTGCGTGCCCAGTGTGACCTTGGCGGCGAGGGAAGAGTGGCACGCGCCACAATCGGTGGAGCTCGAGGGCGCCTTCACCACGGGAAGATCGACGCCGTCGGCGGTGAGATAGGTCTCCTCGCTCGAGGGGGTGAACTCGCCGCTTGAAGACACCACGTGGCCCACCCCGTCGGCGGCAACGGCGTACATGGAGATCACATACTTCGGAAACGCCTGATCGGATTCAATCCGGAAGCCACCCACTGCCTTGGCCGCTGAATAGAGTAGGGCCGGACTTAAGTAGGTCCCCATGACCACGAACCCGATAGTCTGAGTGCCCTTGGTGATCGGCGCTGCCGCGACCAGAGCGGCTGAGGAGCGGGGCCCGTTGAACAGGCCACCATCGTCGTCGGGGACGGTTGAGGCCGCCGGGTCACTTGCTCGGAGGGAAGCCGGTGCGATATCCAGGATCTCGACGAATCCTGCCTCGAACAGAACAGACCTCACGATGTCCTCCGACGCGAAGAAGTCCGGGTTCGCTCCGAGGAAGTCAGTTGTCAGCAGGGTTGGGGCGGCGGCCCTAGTATCGAAGATCAACACGAAGTCGTGATCCTGGCGGCGCCTCTCTTTGCTCACGACATCGCTCAGGTATGCAACTTCGCCACCAACGACAGAATCGAACAGGTCGGGCCGAGCCCCGAGCGCCTCGGTGTCTGCCCGCAGGTCATCGCGGATGAACTCGAAGAACGCCTGTACCGAGTCGGTGCGCGAGACGAGTTCGGCTGCGGCTTGTTGGTCGAGCACTCCGGCCACGTAGTTCGAAGCCAAAGGTGTGCCGATGAGCGCGATGGTGGCCAGCAGCAGTAGGAACGGGACGGCGATCTTGCGGCCGATCGACAGGTTGCGGAAGAGGTCGAGCGACCGGGCGTGCAGTGAGGCGGGATTGGCCACGTCTGGCCCCGCGATGGGCGCTTGTGCGGTCCGGTCAGACATCCGTGTATGTCTCGCTCCGTGTCAAGATCTGGTGGTCAGCCCCAGGTCCATGGCGCGGATCACCGCTTCCGTCCGGCTGTTGACATCGAGCTTGCGGTAGATATTGGAGATGTGGTTCTGCACCGTCTTGGTAGAGATGAAGAGTTCGCGACCTATCTGGGCGGGGCTCTTCGGCGTGCTCAGCTGCCGGAGGATCTCGAGTTCCCTGTCGGACAGACTCAGCCTTCGTCGCTCGGTCTCCGCCGGATCGTAGCCCATCTCCCGCACGCCCTGGAGGAGCTGAGTCGTCATCGAGGGGCTCACGATCGAGCCGCCCGCGGCCACCACCCTGATCGCTCGTGCCAACTCCTCCGGCTCGGTGTCCTTGATGAGGTACCCGGCCGCGCCCGCGTCGATGGCCGCGAACAGCGCGTCGCGGTCTTCATGGGCGCTCAAGACCAGCACCTTCACCTGTGGATAGAGCGCAGTGACCTGAGCCGTGGCCTCGACGCCGTCCATATCCGGCATCGTTATGTCCATGATCACCAGGTCCGGCAATTGGACCTTGAGCCGCTCGAGCACCTCTCGCCCCGTCGATGCCTGGGCCATGACGACGATATCGGGCTCGAGGTCGAGAAGTCGGGCCAAGCCTTGGCGGAACAGAACGTGGTCGTCGGCCAGTATGACCTCGATCTGGCTCATCGGTCTCTCTCATCCATGAACGATGTCTCCCACAGTAGATACGACAAGGCCAGCCCGAACTCCTCGGCTGCGAACGGCTTCATCAGGAAGGCTATACCGCGACGGTTGGTGAGGGCCTGGACAGCGTCGGCTTCGATGAGGCCTGAGATCATGAGCACAGGCATGTCCTGGGGGAGCTGGCGGAGCAGTGCGTGGCCTCCGCCCCTGGGCATGTTGATATCGGTGATGAGGATGTCGAACCGCTCCCGTCCCAGCAGGTCGAGCGCTTCGAGACCGCCCGCGGCCTCCTGCGTGGACGCTCCGAGTTCGTGGAGCTGCCGGCACAAGAGCCTGCGGATGGTGGCGTCGTCTTCGACCACCAGGGCATTCTTACCCTCGAGATCCGACACCGCCAAGCGGGGCAGTTCGACCGTCACACACGCGCCCCCTTCGTCGGTGTTGCTCAGTTCCAGAGTCCCCCCGGCACCTTGCACGATCCTCCGCACCACCCACAAGCCCAAGCCCGTGCCTCGCTTCTTTGTGGTGAAGAAGGGCTGGAGTAGGCGCTGCAGGTCTTCGTCGGGGAAGCCGGGGCCACCGTCACGTATGAGGAACACTGTACGCCCGTTGCGGGAGGCGAGTTCCACACGCACTAGGCCGGGCTCGTCGAGAGCTTCGGCAGCGTTGGTGATCAAGTTCGAGACGATGGAGAGCGCGTCGGACGCGTTGAGCGGCACGTGGTGTGTTCCGGATGCCACGTCTGCCGAGAAGGTGACGTGCGGGAGGCCGCGCGCGTCCTTCTCGAGGTAGGTGCGGAGAACAGAGGCGAGGTCTGTGACGGCGAGCTTGCGTGGTTCTTCCGACTGCAGAGTGAGGGAGCGGAGCATGTCGGAGATGCGTGACTGAGCCAGGACGACTTGCTCGCGGATCACCTGAATTATGTCTTGATGAGCGGGATCGATGCTCTTGCTCGCCAACTGAGCGTACATCTGGATGGTCGCCAGCGGGTTCTTCACCTCGTGTGCCATCCAGGAGGCAACCCGTCCCACCTGCGCAAACCGCTCGTTCTCGAGTCGGCTACGTTCCTTCTCGCGAACCGCCGTCAGGTCCGTGAAGATCACCACGGCCCCATCCGGTACTTCGTCTCGCATCAGAGGGGCGATCGTATATCCCAGGACCCGCGCGTCGCCACTGGGGCCGATGACTGCGGTTTGCCTGCGAAGGACACGTGGAGAAGCAAGGCAGCCGAGTAGGGCGTCGGCGAGCGCACGGAACTCGTCGGAGCGACCGTCGCCCGCTTGCGCGAGTTCGGTGCCTACGAGGGATACCGGCGAGCGCAGTATCGCCTTCGCCTCGGCGTTGACAATGATGACCGTGCCGGTGGCGTCGACAGCAAGGATCGCGGAGGTCACCTGGTCGAGGAGCCTGCCGAGCATGTCCACGGAGATTGCGGGATGGGCCAAGTCAAGCGTCATGAGCGGAACCTGATACTACCATGGGAGTCGTGTACCTCGACGTTCGCGGGAGTCCGTCATAGGAAGATATCGTACATCGAGCAGATGCTCTTGAGCCAACCGTTCGGCCCTGCGACCCCGTGAATCGGTTACCAAGCCTTCAGAGTGCCGGTATACTGCCGGCAAAGGGCGGATGGAAGGGAGTGGCAGCCGTTGGATATCGGCCCTGAAAAGGTGATGGTGGTTGATGATGAGCCGGGGGTGCGGTACTTCCTCCGGCGGGCGGTGACTGCTCTGGGGCTGGAGGTCGTGGAACGTGAGACGGCCGATGAGGCGCTCGCCGAGTTGCTCACCGGCGGGTTCGCCGTGGCCCTCGTGGACATCCAGATGCCGGGACGCGACGGACGCTGGCTGCTGGATCGCATGGTGGAGTCAGGATCGGACGTGTCGGTGGTGATGGTGACGGGCCAAGGGGATGTCCGCACCGCCGTCGACTGTCTCACCCGAGGCGCGATCAACTACGTCACGAAGCCGTTCGATCCCGAAGAGCTGGGGCAAGTGGTGAACCGAGCCCTCATGGACCGGAGGCTTCGCCTCGAGAACCGCGCCTACCGGGAAGATCTCGAGCGCCTGGTCGCCCAGAGGACGGCTCAGCTGGAGGGTGCCCTCGACGACGTGCGGGAGGCGAACCTTGCGAGGGAGGCCGCCTATCGGGAGACCATCTACCGTCTGTCGGCGGCCGCGGAGTACCGTGACGAGGAGACCGGCAACCACATCAGACGGATCGGTCTCTACTCTCGCGTGCTCGCGGAAGGGCTGGATGCCGATCAGGAGTTCGTGGACCTCATCCTTCTCGCGAGTCCCATGCACGACATCGGCAAGATCGGCATCCGTGACTCCATACTGCTGAAGCCCGGCCGCCTCACTCCGGAGGAGTTCGACGAGATGAGGGCCCACACGACTATCGGCGCGGGCATACTCGCCGAATCGAGTTCACAACTCATGCAACTCGCTGAGATCATCGCGTTGACCCACCACGAGCGCTACGCCGGCGGGGGCTATCCGGCCGGGCTGTCGGGCGAGCGCATCCCGCTTGCCGGACGCATCGTCGCTCTGGCCGACGTGTTCGACGCCCTCACCAGCAACAGGGTGTACAAGTCCGCCTATCCGGTGGACAAGTCTCTGCACATCATCCGGAACGAGTCGCCCGGACATTTCGATCCGGCGGTGGTGTACTCGTTCGAGTCTGGGTTGGACCGCATCCTCGCGATCCGCGACGAGTTCGAAGACCCGGAGAGCGCAGGAGGACTGAGGGGCGCCTCGAGGTTGGAGTCTGAGGTGCTCCCGGCGCTGAGAGACCTAGAGGAACGCTCGCTCTCAGACTGAAGACGCTCCCTCTGGTATCCTTCGAAATCTCGCACGTGTTCTTCGCAGCGACGCCTGCCTCGGTGGGATCGTCGGTGCGGGCCAAGAGAGGAAGTCGATGACCACTGATTACCGGTTCCTGAAGGCCTGCCGTCGCGAGCAGGTCGATTGCACTCCCGTCTGGATGATGAGGCAGGCAGGGCGATACCTCGAGGAGTACAGGGCTCTCCGCGCACAGCACTCCTTCTTGGAGATGTGCCGCACACCCGAGTTGGCCGCTGAAGTAACCATCCAGCCGCTGCGCCGCTTCGAACTCGACGCCGCGATCATCTTCGCCGACATCCTGCTGCCCCTTCCCGGCATGGGCATCGACCTCGAGTTCGCCCAAGGGGAAGGGCCGGTGATCGGCAACCCCGTGCGCTCGGCTGCCGACATCGACGCACTGCGTCCTCTCACCCCCGAACGCGACGTGCCCTTTCTCGCCGAGGCGATCAAGATGGTGCGCCGCGAGATCGAGGGGAAGGTGCCCCTGATCGGTTTCTCGGGCGCTCCATTCACGCTGGCCGCGTACGTGATCGAAGGCGGGGGATCCCGCAACTACGTGCACACGAAGCGGCTCATGTACGGCGATCCACCGGCGTGGCACAGGTTCATGGAGAAGATGAGCGACGTTGTCTCGGTGTACCTCGCCTATCAGATCGAAGCCGGCGCTCAAGTGGTGCAGCTGTTCGACAGCTGGGTGGGCACGCTCGGCCCGGCTGACTACCGGGAATACGTTCTGCCGTACAGCCAACGGGTCATCGAGTCCATTGGCGGTGCCGTCCCGGTGATCCACTTCGGCACCGATACCGCCACGCTCCTCACGTCGATGAAGGAAGCCGGCGGCGACGTGATCGGGGTCGATTGGCGCATGGACCTGGGCGAAGCCTGGGCGCTCCTTGGCGACGACGTGGGTGTGCAGGGCAACATGGACCCGGTGATCCTCTACGCCCCACCCGAGGTGATCGAGGCGAAGGTGCAGGCGGTGCTCGACGGTGCCGCCGGCAGGGCCGGTCACATCTTCAATCTTGGCCACGGCATCCTGCCCACCACCCCGGTGGAGCACGCCAAGGTGATGATCGACGCAGTGCATCGCCTGAGCACGAGGTAGTTCCTGTGGCGGTGGAACGGGTGGCTGTGCTGGTGCTCGCCTACGGGGGCCCGGCCTCACTCGATGAGGTGGGCCCCTTTCTCGGTCGGATCATGGCGCCGAGAGTTCCTTCGCCCGAGGCGATCGCCCGCGCCGTGGAGCGCTATCGCGCCATCGGCGGCCGGTCGCCCCTGGTGGAAGGCACGCTGGCGTTCGCCGGCAAGCTACAGGATCGACTCGAGGCGGCGGCGGCGGAGCGCGAGGGGGCCTCTGGGCGTACCACCACCTTCCACGTCATCACCGGCATGCGTCATACCGAACCTTACATCGCCGGTGCCGTGGAGCAGGCCTTCTCTCATGCAGACCGGGTCGTGGCTCTGGTGATGGCTTCTCACCAGTCCGAGCGCGCGACGGGAGGCTACGCCAAGGATGTGCACGCCGCCTACGAGGCTCTCCCGTCATCGCTCAGAGATGGGAAGTCCCCACCAGTCTTCGCGCGCTCCTGGCATCGCACCGCCGCCTACGTGGGCGCCGTCGCGGACGCAGCCAGAGCCGCGCTCGAGCGCCTTTCTGAGCGAGTCGCACTCGCGGAGACTCTCGTCGTGTTCACAGCCCACAGTGTGCCGCTCGGCGGCGCCGGGGGAGACTCCGAGTATGAGGGCTCTTTGCGGGAGACCGCGGAAGACGTGGCACGCCTTCTCGACGCCGTCACCTGGCGCCTCGCTTTTCAGAGCCGATCTCCGGGTGGGTCACACGACTGGCTGGGGCCGGCTTCGGAAGACGTCCTGCGGCAGGCCGCCGGGGATGGGGTGAGAGGTGTGGCGGTGGTGCCGCTCGGCTTCGTCAGCGAGAACCTCGAGACCCTCTACGATCTCGACATCGAGCTCGCCCGCTTCGCCGACGACGCCGGACTCGAGATGGAACGAGCGGCCACGGTTCAAGGGTCGGAGGGCTTCGTCTCGACGCTGGTGGACGTTGTCTTTGCGCACCTCCGGACGGACCCGCGGATCGTGGAGAAGGAGGTGGGGCACTGATGGTTGTCTCAGAGGTCAAGCGGATCGTGGTTGTGGGCGCCGGAGTGGGGGGGATGGTGGCCGCCTGGGAGGCCCAGCGGGCTGCACGTGAACTCGATCTGCCAATCGCGATCACGGTGTTGGAGCAGCGAGACCGGGTGGGCGGCAGTATCGTCACGGAGCGCGTCGACGGGTGCCTGGTCGAGGGCGGCCCTGATTGCTTCGTGAGCGAGAAGCCCTGGGGATTGCAGCTGATCAGAGAGCTCGGCCTTGCGGACACGCTTTCCACCACGAACGACGATCGTCGCAAGACCTACGTGTACTGGAAGGGGAGGCTGCACCCCCTGCCCGACGGGCTTATCCTCCTCGTGCCGACGCGGGTGATGCCCTTCATCACGGCAACGCTCTTCTCCTGGCCGGGGAAGCTGCGCATGGCGCTCGACCTCGTGTTGCCCCGGCGCATCGATGGCGTGGACGAATCGCTGGGAGACTTCATCCGTAGGCGCCTCGGGAGTGAGGCGCTCGACAAGCTGGGCGAACCCCTGGTAGCCGGTATCCACAGCGGCGACCCGGAGACCATGAGCGTGCGGGCCACCTTCCCACGGTTCGTCGACATGGAGCGCGAAGATCGGAGTCTGATCCTCGCCATGCTGAAGAGGATGAGGGCGGCGCGTGCCGCGAGGGCCCGCGCGGCGACCGGAGCTGCCAAGATGACGATGTTCATGACGCTCACCGGGGGATTGAGCCGACTCGTCGAAGCGCTGACGCACGATCTGGGACCGGAGGCGCTCGTGACCTCGACCCATGTGGAGAGGGTGGAGCGCGCGGCCACCGGCACCTGGACCGTTCATGCGCAGACCGGTGCGAGCTGGATAGCCGACGTGGTCATCGTGGCCGCGCCCGCATACGCCGCCGCCGCCATGCTGGGGGACACGGCCCCCGCCCTTGCGGACGAGCTGAAGGCTATACCGTACGTGTCTTCGGCCACGGTCACCCTGGCCTACGACGAGGCCACCTTCCCTCGCGACCCGGACGGCTTCGGTGTGGTCATCCCCAAAGCCCAGAGCCGGAGGATCAAGGCGCTCACCTGGGTCACCAGCAAGTTCTACGGAAGGGCTCCCGAAGGCACCATACTGATGAGGAGCTTCGTACGCCCGAACGACGAGTCGGGGAACCCGCTCGACGAGCGCGCCTTGATTGCCGCCGCCACCGAGGAGATCGCTCACATCGTTGGGGTGACGGCGGCTCCGCGTTGGGCGCGGGCGTTCCGCTGGGATCGGGCCATGCCCCAGTACGTGGTGGGGCATCTCGCCCGGGTCGATCGCATCGAAGCGGCGCTGGCGTCACTACCGGGCCTCGCGCTCGCAGGTGGGGCATATCGTGGCTCGGGCATACCTGACACCGTGCGCCACAGCCGCGAACAGGCCCGCGCGGTGGTGCAGGCGTTGGCTGCGACTCCGGACTGACGGCACAGCATCGTGCCGCCCAGTGTGGCCGCGGCGGCCCGGGCCTCGTTCTTGGAGCGGACTCCTAGCCTGAGGAGTCGGCGTCTTCCTTCGGGGCGCCACGGCGCTCCTTCGCCTTCGCGACGAGTTCGGTGATTCGGTCGTACACCAGCCGGTTCACGGTGCCGGGTGGGTAGTGGGACCCGCGAAGGCGCCCGGCCTGCACCCCGGTGAGTATCTCGATGCCTTGGTCGATCGTGGACACCGGATAGATGTGGAACCGGCCTGCGGCGACAGCGTCTCTCACCCGTTTGTCGAGCATGAGGTTGCGGACGTTCGTCACCGGTATGAGCACCCCCTGATCGCCCGTGAGCCGCTTGTCGCGGCAGACGTCGAAGAAGCCCTCGATCTTCTCGTTCACACCGCCTATGGCCTGCACCTGACCGCGCTGGTTCACCGATCCGGTGACCGCGAAGCGCTGGTGGATTGGGAGCCCGGAGAGGGCCGACAGGATGGCGTAGAGCTCGGCGGATGAGGCGCTGTCGCCGTCGATGCCGGAGTACGACTGCTCGAACACCAGGCGTGCGGTGAGGGAGAGTGGCCGGTCGGCCGCGTAGCGGGCGCCGAGGAAGCCGGCCAGTATCATCACTCCTTTGGAATGCGCGGGCCCGCCCATGGCGACCTCGCGCTCGATGTCGACGACGTCCCCGCTTCCGAGGCGTGCGGTGGCGGTGATGCGGCTGGGGCGTCCGAAGGAGTGGTCGCCCACTGCCGAGACGGCCAGCCCATTGATCTGGCCGACGATGCTCCCGGTCGTATCCACCAAGATAGTGCCTTCGGTGATCATCTCGCGCACGCGCTCTTCGATGCGGGCGGACCGGCGGATCCGTTCCTCGATGGCCTTCTGCACATCGGCCGCTGAGACCACTCGCGCTGTCTTCTTGCGGCGCGTGGTCCAGAACACCGCCTCCCTCACCAGATCGACCACCACCATGAAGCGGGTGGAGAGCTTCTCCTGGTCCGCCACCAGTCTCGATGCGTATTCGACCACACGAGCGACGGCGGCGGCCGAGAAGTGCGGGCTCTCATCGATGCGGCAGATGTGGGCTACGAAGCGGGCGTACAGCTGTTCGGCCTGAGGAGTGCGGTCCTCCACCGTGTCGAAGTCCGCCTGCACCTTGAAGAGTTCCTGGAAGTCGGGGTCGAGCGCATAGAGCAAGTAGTAGAGGTAGGGTTCGCCCACGATCACGATCTTGGCCCGAAGGGGGATGGGCGCGGGGTCAAGGGTCGCGGTGGCGGTGTAGCCGAGCTGCTGACCCATGTCCTCGATGCGGATCTCACGGGTCTTGAGAGTGCGCTTGAGGGCGTCCCAGGCGAAGGGTCGGGTGAGGAGGTCGCGGGCCTCGAGCATGAGGAACCCGCCGTTCGCCGCGTGGAGGGCTCCGGGCTTGATCATGTTGAAGTCGGTGACAAGCGCGCCGAACTGGGCCTGATGCTCCACTCGCCCGACGAGGTTGTGGAGGTTCGGGTTCGTCTCGCGCACCACCGGAGCACCGTCCAGCTTGCTGTTGTCCACGAAGACGTTCACGCGGTACTTACGGAACGCGGCCTCCGCCCGCTGTTTCGCGGGGATGGTGATGCCCATGAAAGACGGAGGGGTTTCGTCTTCCGATGTCTTGAACTCGGACGCATTCTCCACGACGTCTTTGAGGATGGCGTCGAGGTGTTCACCTACAGCGGCGACATCGGCCCATCGGTCACGCACATCGTCGACGAGGTGCTTGGCCGCGTACGTGGTCACCTGTTCGTCGAGTTCGCGGAGGCTTTCTCGGCCGGTCTTCTCCTCCTGACGCACTTGACGCATCAGTTGCTGCAGTTCCTGGTTCAGCCGCTCGAGGCCCGCGTCGATCGAGGCCTGCTCGTCGGCTGGGAGTTCGTTGTACTGGTCGCGCGACATGGTCTCGCCTTCCGACGTGCGCGGAGCGAAGGCCAAGCCTGCAGGAGTACGGACCATGACGAAGCCGTCGGCCTCGGCCTGTTCGCGGAGCGCGTCGATGCGCTTCTCCTGTCGTTCGCTTACGTTCTGCGCAACGGTATGGCGCTGCTGGTCGTACTCCTCGCTGTCGAAGGCCTGGGTTATCGCTCCCTGGAGGTCTTCCAGCAGCTTCTCCATGTCACCGCGGAAGTCGCACCCCCGTCCAGATGGGAGGCGTAGAGCGACGGGTTGATGGGGGAGAGCGAAGTTGTTCACGTACACCCAGTCGTCGGGTACGGGGAGCGAGGCCGCCTCCTTCTCGAGGAAGAGAGAGATCGTGCTCGCCTTCCCGGTTCCGGGAGGCCCGAGCGCGTAGATATTGAAGCCGTCCGTGCGGATGGTGATACCAAACTCAACGGCCTTCACGGCCCGTTCTTGGCCGATGACGACATCGAGCGCCGGGAGGGCCGCTGTGGTCTTGAAGGGGAAGCCGGCCGGGTCGCAGGCCTTGTAGACCTCGGAGACGGGAAGTCCCGCGGGCATGGGAGCGTTCTTCAGTCCGGGTCTGGGGCGAGTCATGGTACCTCCGGTCGGATCGCGGTCTGCTGTGGTGACTGTACCTGTTCTCGACCCACGTTCAAGCCATCAAGACGGTATGAGATCCATGCGGGCTCCCACCACGCTGAAGGCCGCGATGGCTCGATCGATGTGCTCGGGCTCATGTGCCGCCGAGAGCTGTACGCGGATGCGTGCCTCTTCGCGAGGGACGACTGGGTAGCTGAAGCCGATCACGTAGATGCCCTCGTCCAGGAGCGCGTCGGCAACTTCGGCCGCGACGCGCGCGTCGCCGATCATGACCGGCACGATCGGATGGTCCCCGGGTTTGATGGTGAAGCCGGCAGCGATCATTCCGGCACGGAAGCGGGCCGTGTTCTCGCGTAGACGCTCTCTCAGCTCAGATGTTCCCTCCAGCATCCTCACCGCTGCGCGTCCCGCGGCCACGATGGGCGGGGGGAGGGCGTTGCTGAAGAGGTAGGGACGGGAGCGTTGGCGCAGGAGGTCGGTCACGGCCCGGCTGGACGCCGTGAAACCCCCCGAGGCTCCACCCAGGGCCTTGCCCAACGTGCTGGTGAGGATATCCACACGGCCCATCATTCCGAAGTGCTCAGGCGTGCCTCTGCCCGTCGGTCCCACGAACCCCGAGGCGTGTGAGTCGTCGACCATGACAAGGGCGTCGTAGCGAGCGGCCAGTTCGCAGATGCGGTCTAGCGGGGCGAGGGTCCCGTCCATGCTGAAGACGCCGTCGGTTGCGATCAAACGCATGCGGGAATCGGCGGCCGACTTCAAGCGTTCCTCCAACTCGTCCACGTCTCCCGACGCGTAGCGCAGACGGCGTGCCCGGCAGAGACGGATGCCGTCGATGACCGAAGCGTGGTTCAGAGCGTCGCTGATGATCGCATCGTCTTCGCCGAGCAAGGCCTCGAACAACCCGCCGTTTGCGTCGTAGCACGATCCGTACAGAACGGCGTCCTCGAATCGGAAGAAGGCGGCCAGTTCGGCCTCCAGCTGCTTGTGTCCGTCTTGCGTGCCGCAGATGAAGCGCACACTCGACATGCCGTAGCCTCTGTCGTCCAAGCCCCGGTGTGCCGCCTCCACGACTGGGGGGTGCGCGGAGAGTCCGAGGTAGTTGTTCGCACAGAAGTTGAGGACCTCTCTGCTGCCGGTCCCCGTCTCCACCGTGATGACGGCTCCTTGGGGTGAGGTGATCACCCTCTCCGTCTTCCAGAGGCCCGCGGCTCTGATTTCGGCTGCCTGAGCAGCGAAGCGTCTATCCGTTCTCTCGTTCACCTTCGCCTCCTTCGCTCCCGAGTCAGTGAGGACATCGCACCATCTGCCGCCCTCGTGCAAGCGCGGAGCATCCAGTCATCGGCCGCTTCCGAGTCAGTGCGGAGCATCCAGTCATCGGCCGCTCTCGAGTCAACGCCAATCGAGTATCACCTTCGGGTGGGTGTCGATGAGTCGAGCGAAACGCTCCTGGTCGAAGGCGGAGGCGGGGAACACGCAGTCTCGTCCCCCGTTCAAGATGGTGTCGAAGATGGATCCCTGGATGTCGGGCGCGTGCGATTCCAGCAGGTTGCGCGTGATGTGCCAGGTCTCCCAGATGCGTCGTCCCACCACGCTGTGAAGGCTGATGCCGTCGACGATCACACGGTCGATGTGCTCGATCACCGCATCACCGCTGCGGATGCCGAACAGGATCACATTGCCCCCACGCCGGGCCGCGGCGATCGCGGTGTTGAGCGCCGCCGTGGCGCCGCTCATCTCGATGGACACGTCCACTCCCACGCCCTCGGTGAGGTCGCGGATCTCCTCCGTGATGGCCGCATCGTGGATGTAGCTCTGGGGTGTCGACTGAGACGGGAGGATCACCGCGTCGGCGCCGAGGGTCAGCGCCATGCGCCGGTTGGCTTCGACCGGCTCGACTCCTATGATCTGCCGGGCGCCGAGGGCCCGCGCCACCGCCACCGCGAAGAGGCCGATCGTGCCCAGGCCGATGATCGCGACCCTCTGCCCGCGCAGGTTCACTTTCGTGCAGGCGTGTACAGCGTTGCCGAACGGCTCCTGCAGTACGGCGACCTCGGGTCGGATCCTGGAAAGGTCGGTGGGCCAGAGGGCCTTGGCGGGCAGTTTGACGGTCTCCGCGAAACAGCCGTCGAGCGATATGCCGATGATCTGCGCGGTCGCGCATACATGCTTGTC
>Ga0180009_10001270_pt1 | contig 31338 bp, 25 predicted proteins | sample OS_PC_MetaG_FD_123537 | JGI IMG/M metagenome (GOLD analysis project Ga0180009, IMG submission 123537) | Groundwater microbial communities from the Aspo Hard Rock Laboratory (HRL) deep subsurface site, Sweden - OS_PC_MetaG | ecosystem: Environmental > Aquatic > Deep subsurface > Groundwater...
ACCCAAGTAGAAATTTCAAGAACAGACAGCTTTCCGTTGGGAATCAATCCTCCGGTAAGGGAATCAGGAAAACTTGAAGCTTCTGCTCCGATTACTGTAATAGGCCCTAAAGGCAAAGTTGATTTAAAAGAAGGCTGTGTCATAGCAAAAAGACATGTTCACATGACGCCTGTGGATGCAGAAGTTCTTGGAATCAAGGATTCAGAAATAGTGCAGGTCAAGGCGGGCATAGGCACTGGGAGAGAAACAATATTTTGCGACGTAGTCTGTCGTGTAAATAAGGATTATGCAGCTGAATGCCACCTGGATACTGATGAAGCAAATGCCTGCGGATTAAAAAATGGAGACAAGATAATTATTTTGTAGGGTATTAAGGAGGAATAAATGGATTGGGGATTAAAAAATCGTATTTCAAGAATAATCAAGCCAAAAACAAACAAAACCGTGATGCTGGCGGTTGATCATGGATATTTTCTTGGGCCTACAAGCGGCCTTGAAGTTCCTTCAAAAACTATCAAACCTCTTTTACCTTATGCCGATACTTTGATGCTTACAAGGGGAGTATTGCGTTCCTGCGTAGATGCAGGCAATGATATTCCGATTGTCTTGAGAGTTTCCGGTGGAACAAGTATTTTAAGCGAATTGTCGAACGAAAGCCTCACGGTAGCCATGGAAGATGCTATACGCCTAAATGTTTGCGGTGTGGCTCTTCAAATTTTTGTCGGAGCGCCCAACGAAAAAGAAACATTAATCAATTTAGGAAAACTTGTCGATGCAGGCCAAAGATACGGCATACCGGTTTTAGCTGTAACGGCCGTAGGTAAAGATATGGTACGTGATGCCAGGTATTTAAGTTTAGCCTGCAGGATATGCGCAGAGCTTGGCGCGCACATTGTCAAAACCTACTATTGCGATAATTTTGAAAAGGTTGTGAAAACTTGCCCGGTACCGGTAGTTATTGCAGGCGGTAAAAAACTGGAAGAAAAGGATGCGCTAAAGCTTGCCTACAATGCTATTTCAAGCGGAGCTTCCGGTGTTGATATGGGAAGGAATATATTTCAATCCGCCCATCCGGTGGCAATGATTCAGGCGGTAAGGGCAGTTGTTCATGAAAAAGCAAGCGTAGAAAAAGCGTTTGGTCTGTTTAAATCTTTAAGCAGGAAAAAATAAAAATATGCGTGTTGCAATGTATTATAACAACCGGGACGTGCGTTTACAGGAAATGCCCAAGCCTGAAATTGGCCCGGGCGAGGTTCTTGTAAAAGTTGCCGCCAGCGGTATTTGCGGCAGTGATGTGCTTGAATGGTATCGTATAAAGAAAGCTCCTCTGGTCCTCGGGCATGAGATAACCGGTGAAATTGTTTCCACAGGCAGCGAAGTAAAGCAATATAAAATTGGTGACAGGGTTTTTGTATCGCACCATGTTCCCTGCAACACCTGCCGCTATTGTTTAGAAGGGCAGCACACGGCCTGTGAAACCCTGCAAAAAACAAATTTTTATCCCGGCGGTTTTTCAGAATATATACAGGTGCCGCAATTAAACGTTGACCGCGGGATTTATATTATCCCTGAAGAAATGTCTTTTGAGGATGGCACTTTCATTGAACCCCTGGCATGTATAATCCGCGGCCAAAGAACAGCGGGTTTTCAGAGCGCGAAAACTTTGCTTGTTTTAGGCAGCGGCATGGCCGGTTTACTGCACATCGCGTATGCGCGCGCAACAGGCCTCAGTAGAATTATTGCAACGGATGTCAGTGATTACCGCATGAACGCAGCAAAACAAGCCGGAGCGGATTTCGTGATAAATTCCAAAGAAAACGTTCTTGAACAGTTACTAAAAGTTAACGACAACAGAAAAGCTGATTATATAGTTGTTTCCACCGGCGCCCCTGCCGCTTTTGCGCAGGCATTGCAATGCATAGATAAAGGCGGAACGGTATTATTTTTTGCGCCAACCTCAACAGGCGAACCGGTTTCATTGCCGATAAATGATTACTGGCGTGACGGAATAAAATTTGTATTTTCCTACGGCGGAGCCCCTTATGACCTTTTATTGGCCGTAGAGATGATCCGCTCAAAAAGAATTCCTGTAAATAAAATGATTACACATAGGCTTGGCCTTGCGCAAGCCGGACTTGGATTTAAATTAGTAAGCGAAGCAAAAGAATCAATAAAGGTTATTATAGAACCAAACAGATAATTGAGAGGCGCTTACGATTATAGCTTTCGGATGTGACCATGCGGCTTTTCCTGCAAAAGAGAAGATAATAGATTATTTAAAGTCCGAAGGCCATAAGGTCATCGATTGCGGTTGTTTCAGCGCTGAGAGCGTTGATTATCCTGATTATGCGCAAACAGTCTGCAGGTACGTAGAAAAGGGTGAATGCGAAAAAGGAATCCTTGCCTGCGGTTCGGGTGTGGGAATGAGCATAGCGGCGAACAAATTTTATGGCATCCGCGCCGCGCTGTGTTATTCGGATGAAATTGCTTCCCTTGCGTCAAAACATAATGACGCCAATGTTTTGTGCGTAGGAACCAGGTTTTTCTCGTCAGAGCAAATAAACAAATGGATAAAAATATGGATAGCTACGCCTTTTGAAGGCAATAGGCACACAAAGAGAATTGACAAAATTAAAGCAATAGACAACAAGTGTGCCAGGAGAAGCAAGTGAACAGATTAAATAATAAATTGTTGTTTTCAGCCGCCTTCTTTTTTTTGAATTGCGCGATGCTTTCTCCTAAACTGATACTTGCTGATGAGAATGTTGATAAATCCCGGGATCTTATCAATCAAGGGAAATACGAAGAAGCAATTCAGTTTCTTCAGACGCTGCCTGATTCGAATGAAAAAAAACTATCTCTTGCTTTTGCTTACCTGCAGACAGAAAAATATGACCTGGCAGAAGATTGTCTTTTGCAGGTGGTTAAAGAAAGCCCTGACTCTCTGCCTGCCCGCTACAGCCTTGCAATGCTTTATGAAAAGAAAAAGAATAACCCTGAAGCACTAAGCCAATGGGAAAAGGTTTTGTTGCTGGCTCATAAAAAGGAATTGAAAAATCTGGCAACAAAACATATAACCCAGCTGAAAAAACAATGAAAAACAATATTTTTGCGTCCGCCCTAGCCTCTATGTTTTTATTGATGTTATTAAGCGGCTGCGCAACTGTTAACCGCAGCGCCATAAAACCGGGTTATGATTTTTCAAAAGTTCAAACAGTAGGTATCGGCAATTTCAGCGGGGATTCAAGCGCTTCTGTCAGCGGTGAGTTTGTAAGGCAATTGTTGCGCAGCGGATACAATGTAAAAATGTCGGCAACGGACAGAGACGTAGATTTAATACTTGAAGGCAATGTTGACCAGTATGTCCCGAAGAAGCAGTATCTGTTTTATAATAACGGCAATAATGCAAACACTGTAGTTGTCACGCCGCCAATAGCTGAAATAAGCGGCACAAATACTTATTCCCTTGGAAAAGCTTCCGGTTTGAACGATAAAGCGGAAGTAATAGTCAGTAATGCTTCTATCGGTATTACCGCGCGATTGGTAGACGCGAAGACTCATGATATTGTTTGGGCCAACTCCTATTCCTATGAAAGTTTTGAACTCAAGGGAGCTATCGAAAGCACTGTAAATTACCTGGTAAATTCATTTTCAGGAAGAAAAAAAGAAAAGTAAGCCGGAGGGCTGCTATGGCAATGAATATTAATGAACTACTGAAGCTGATGGTAAAAGCGGGAATTTCCGATATCCATTTTAAATCAGAATCTCCGCCGCTTATCCGCATTTACGGTAAATTAATGTCTTCGGAATTTGATGTCTTTACCGGTAAGCAGATTGAAGAATTGGCGTATTCATTGTTGAATAAGGAACAAAAAGAAAAATTTGAAACTGAAAGCGAACTGGATGTGTCCTATTCGGTTGAAGGAGTTTCAAGATTCAGGGTGAATGTTTACCGCCAGAGAAATACAGTGGCCCTTACTTTAAGGGTGGTTCCTGTAAAAATAAAAACCTTTGAAGAATTGAATCTTCCGCCTGAAACCTTGAAAAAACTTGCTGCGCAGTCCCGGGGCCTTATTCTTGTTACGGGAGTAACCGGCGCCGGGAAAACCACTACCATGAATTCAATTCTTGATCATATCAACGCTACTTTCAGTTACAATATAATTACTGTCGAGGACCCTATTGAGTTTTACCATAAAGACAAAAAATCCTCGCTTTCGCAGAGGGAAATAGGTTTAGATACGAAATCATTCAAGAATGCCTTGAAATATGTTTTGAGGCAGGATCCGGACATTGTTGTCATAGGCGAAATGAGAGAATACGAAGCAATAACTTCAGGCATCACTGCCGCAGAAACCGGCCATCTGGTTTTGTCAACAATCCATACTATCGACGCAGTTCAAACAATAGACCGTATTATAGATACTTACCCGGAACACCAGCAGCATCAGGCCAGAATCCAATTGTCAAATGTCTTAAAAGGTATTGTCGCCCAGCGGCTTTGCGTTTCAGCTGATGGCAAAGGCAGGGTCCCGGCAACTGAAATTCTTATCGGCACATCTTTAGTAAGAAAAATGATTTTGGAAAATAAAACCCCGGAAATTTATAAAGCCATGGAACAGGGTGAATATTATGGGATGCACACTTTTGACCAGGATTTAAACAGATTGTATATAGAGAAAAAAATTAAACTTGAAGAAGCCCTTGATAAGGCCACAAACCCGGAAGACCTGCAATTGAAGTTGAAAGGTATGTTCCAGGAAATGATGTGATTCTGCCGGATAAAACGGGGATAGATTATGGACGACAAAGAAAATTTGCAGAATGTTTTATCTGAACTAAAAAAAGTTTTAGGCGGCCTGACCAAGGAAGAAAAGGAACAGGTAGTTGAAAAAATAGAAAAAAAACTCGGAGAGGTTGGTTCTTTATTTTACCCTAATACAAAAGTTCCTGTTTCCGCCCCGGACCCTGCACTAAAACAAGAAACTCAAAAAACAATTTCCATACAAAGAATTACGCCTGCAAAGCCGGCAGCCCCAACAGCTGGTGGCAGTTCTTTTAAACCAATTTTCAGAGAACCTGCGCAAGCCCCTTCGCCCATTCCAGCCCCGATGGCTGCGCCGTCTGTTCAGGATAGTACTATCGCCAATGCTCCGCAAATTATCAAATCTAAAGCTGAGGGTGTTGTTGTAGAGTTGCCAAAACAAACCCCTCTTCCCAAAATACAGGAAGGCATGCTTAAATTTGCATGTTTCTACCCGATAGGTAAGGAAGATTTGAAAGAAGCGTTTATTAGTAACCTAGTTGATGTCTTTAAAAAAACCAGTAAAAAACCGATTACTCCTGAAAGTGTGCTTGAACTTGGCGTAGATGTTTTTTCTACCGAATGGAAAGATTTAATAAGCAAGTGCAGGGAAAAAGATGTTAAAGTTATTTTCATGGTTCATCCCGAAGGCTATGACCCGGCAGAAATAAAAAATAAAATATTGGGCGCAGGGATATTTTTTTACAGCATTCCTGCGGTGCATATAAACCGCAAATTAACCTATGTAGATTTAGTCATAGAATTGATACTTCACAAGGAATAATGAAGGATTTAATGTATGCTTGAAAAATGGGAACTGGTGCATTCGCCCAGTGACAAGGACCAGAATAGATATAGATTAAAGCTTAAAATTGAAGAGCACGAGCTGCCGGCATTGCTGACTGAATTAAAAGTTGACAGCGACAGCCCTTTTGCCGCCTTCAGTGACGGGTACAGTTGGGGATTATACATATATGGTCTCAATGAAACAAAAATTGAAAGCTTAAATAATATTCTCGCTAAAAAATCAGGGAAAACAACGCAGGCACCTATCCCAAAACCAGAGCCATCAGCCCCCGCGGCGTCTAACTCTGCCCCAAATCCAAATGGTAGCGGATTTGGGACTTCGTCCAACTCAGAAAAAACAGAAAAAGAAGAATTTTGGGAACTTTATTTAAATCCAAGGTATACTTTTGAAGAATTTGTCGTAGGTTCAAATAACATGTTCACCCACGCTGCTGCTTTGGCTGTGGCAGAAAATCATGGGAAAGTTTATAATCCTTTGTTTATTTATGGCGGTGTAGGACTGGGCAAAACGCATCTAATGCAGGCTATCGGTCATTATGTGGGAAAAAAGTTTCCTGATTTAAGAATATTTTATGTAACTTCAGAAAAATTTATAAGCGAAGTTATAGATTCTGTAGGCCGCGGGACCTTGCAGCAGTTTCGGGACAGGTACAGGCAGGTAGATTTGCTGCTTGTCGATGACGTACAATTCTTAGCAGAATCAGAATCTACTCAGGATGAATTTTTTCACACGTTCAATATTTTGCACCAGCATAATAAACAGATTGTGCTTACCAGCGACCGCCCTCCAAAACTTTTAAATACACTTGCAGACCGTTTAAGGTCAAGGTTTGAGTGGGGCCTTATTGCGGATATTAAATCACCCACGCTGGAAACTCGCGTAGCTATTTTAAAAAGAAAAGGCGAGTTCGAGCATGTGAAGCTCGACGATAATATGTTGTTATATGTGGCATCGAAATTAAAATCAGATATAAGGGAACTTGAGGGTTTTTTAAAAAGAATAAATGCTTATGCGTCCATAACCAAACAGAACGTCGATATGGAAATGGTTAAATCGTTAATGAAAGATTTGATGCCGGCAGAATATATGGATGAATATCTTCCGCCTTCCCCGGCCCCGTCAGAACCCGCAGTTCCAGTGATTCCTGTTGTGCCTCCGCCCGTTTTTCAACATCCTGTTCAGGCGCCTGTGCAACAACACGTTGAAGTACCTGTCCAGGCTCCAAGCCAGCCTGTGAGTTCCCAGTCAGTTGAGGGAATTGATAAGACTTTCAGGCCCGTAGATGTAGTCTTCTTTTATCCTGAAGGTAAAGAACAGGATCTTAATAAAACAAAAGAGAAATTCCGGGACGTCATTAAAAAACATAATCTTAAATTCAGGCTGGAAAGTATTTTTGACAGGATGTATAATCTGCAGATAAAAATAAATTACAATATGTTCACGGAACTCTGTAAAACAAATAAAGCTAATATAGCTATAGTAGTCGGGCCGCCTCCTGATCCCTGTATATCAAATGATGAATTTATGACTTCAATTTCAAGCTTTATGGAAAGCGAAAAAATATCTTTGCAGTATATTTCCTGGGACGAATTAAATAAAGATTACAGGTATCTTAACCTGGCCCTGGATATAACTTTAACAAAACACAAAGATACTGCAGGATAGTTGTATGGCTATTATTCCAAAAAAATGGATTGTTAAAACAAAAAATGAAAATCTGGTGAATGAAATTTCTCAGGGGCTTAACATCTCGAGAACCGTAGCCACAGTTTTGGTAAACAGGGGTGTTAAGAGCATTAAAGCTGCGAATATGTTCATGAACCTTTCATTTTACGATTTAAATAATCCTTATTTGCTTCCTGATATGGAGACTGCGGTTAAGAGAACCCGCCGCGCGGTCGACAATAAAGAAAAAATACTGGTTTATGGCGACAGGGACCTGGATGGGGTCTCTTCCGTAACGGTGGTTTACAGCACTTTAAAACTTCTTGGGGTAACGCCGTTGTGGTACATTCCTTCTACTGAAGGATACGGCATGCATAAGAGCGTTATAGATAAATATATTGAACAGGGTGTGACTCTTATTATCACGGTAGACTGCGGCATTACAAACTCTGAGGAAATTGCTTATGCTAAATCCAAAGGCGCAGAAGTGATAGTTACCGATCATCATGAGCCCCCTAAAAATATGCCCCTGGAAGCAGTAGCGCTCATAGACCCGAAAAGAAAAGACAGTAAATATAATTTCAATGACCTCTCAGGCTGTTCTGTGGCTTTAAAGTTTACCGAAGGATTGTTGATGTCTTACGACAAATATTATGACAAGGAAATGTTTGTGCTGGACATAGAAACTACAGGGTTTCATCCGGTTTTTGATAATATTTCGGAAATCGGTGTTTTAAAAATAAAGGATTTTGTTATCCGGGAAAAATTGCAAATATTTGTCGGCACAGGCGCGGATTGCTGCGATATTGAATCCGCGTCAGAAAAATTGCTTGGATTTATCGGAGAAAATACTGTAATAACGCACAATGCGGAATTTAATATAGGGTTCATCAGGCAGTTAACTAAAAAGTTCTATAACCGCGAGTTTGATAATTCTGTCATCGATACACTTACTCTTTCCAGAGAATATTTCCCGTTCGAATCTTATGGGCTTGGCTCGCTTACAGGAACTTTGGGAATTGAACAAATCCATTCCGGGCATGCCATTGATGATGCTATTTTGACGCTGCAGGTCTTCGAAAGATTGGAGAAAATCAGAAATAACCGGCTGAAATTTTTCCTGCAGGACAACCTGGATGTAGCCAGTATTGCAACTATCAGCGATATGATGCCTCTTGTGGGCGAAAACAGGATTATAGTAAAACAGGGCATCGAATCGCTTAAAAAAACACGCCGGATAGGATTGAAGCTTTTAATAGAGCAGTTTTCAAAAAAAGAAGATTTAAACACGAAGTCCATATCGTTCAATATAATTCCGTTGCTCAACGCCTGCGGCAGGCTGGGCCGCGCAGAGTTAGCGGTGGAACTGCTTATTGCTGAAGATGTCACAAAAGCCGAAAAAATACTTGATGAAATTATAAAGTTAAACCAGGAACGCAAAGAACTTCAGTCAGAAAATATCGATAAATTTATTGAACTGCTGAAAAAACAGTGCGACACAGAAAAGGACAAACTTTTTTTTGTTTCAAGTACCGGGATAGAACACGGTGTTACGGGAATTGTAGCATCCCAGATAGTCAGGCAATATAACAGGCCGACTCTTTTGCTTATTATTGAGGGCCAGGAAGCTGTGGGAACAGGCAGGTCCATCGGCGGTTTTAATATTCACAAAGCCCTGGAAAGGTGCGGGGATTTACTCGTAAAATTCGGCGGGCATTCCCAGGCGGTTGGGTTTACGGTAGCGGTGGATAAGATAGCAGAGTTTAAAAACAGGATGATTGAAATTGCTAACCAGGAAGTTACCAGCGAGATGCTGGAACCTATTTTGGAAATTGATTCACAGTTAAAACTTTCGGAAGTAAATATGGAACTCGTTAATGAATTGAACGCGCTGGAGCCTTTTGGAATAGAAAATCCGTATCCGATATTTTTAATTAATAACGTAAAAGTTGACGAACATTCTTTAGTCGGCACAGGCAACAACCATTTAAAATTAAAGATGTCTGAAAATGGACACAACCTTTATGCAATAGGATGGAATTTAGCGGATTTGTCTTCGATAGTATTCAGCGTTTCAAAATATATTGATGCGGTGGCGCAATTGGAAATAAACCGCTGGCAAAACAGGGAAAATGTGCAGTTGCAATTATTGGATATTAAACCAGTATTGTAAAAGGGGGAAGTGTGGTAAAACAAACAGAGATTGTAAAAATTGGTATTATTGGCGGGAGCGGTGTTTATCACATAGATGGGTTAACAGGTGTTAAAGAAATAGCTATCAAGACGCCGTTCGGCAACCCATCTGATAAAATAGTTCTCGGCACATTACAGGGCCGCCGGGTTGCATTTCTTCCCAGGCACGGCAAAGGCCATAGAATTCTCCCCGCTGAAGTTAATTCCCAGGCAAATATATATGCGCTGAAATCTTTAGGGGTTGAGCATGTTATAAGCATTTCTGCCTGCGGTTCTCTTAAAGAAGAACTAAAACCCAGGGACTTTGTCATCCCGGACCAGATATTTGACAGGACCCGCCTGAGAAGGCCTACGTTTTTTGGCAACGGTCTTGTAGCCCATATAGAATTTGCCGAACCCTACTGCAAAAATTTAAGAAAATTGGCGTACGATTGTTTGAAGGAAGCCGGCGCGAATGTCCACTTTGGCGGGACTTATGTTTGTATTGAAGGGCCGCAATTTTCTACAAAGGCTGAATCTGAAGTAAACCGCAAACTTGAGTTTAGTGTGGTCGGTATGACTGCGCTGCCTGAAGCAAAACTTGCCCGGGAAGCAGAAATGTGTTACGTAACGGTTGCGGCAGTGACGGACTATGATGTTTGGAAGGAAGGGGAGGAAGTAAGCAGTGATATGGTTATTGGAAATTTGAACGCGAATGTGAATAATGTAAAAAATATGCTCAAAATTCTTATTCCCAGGATTCCTTTAAAAGAAAGAATATGCAAATGCTCTTCAACTTTGAAATATGCTATTTTCACAAGTAAAGAAAAAGCTAATAAGGCTACAGTAAAAAAATTGGATTTGCTTATTGGCAAATATTGGAGATAATATACCCCAGGCCTTTCCTAGCAGGCAGAATGGGGTATTAAGGGGGGTAAAAGTGGCCATTCTCGTTGTAGGTTCTGTTGCGCTTGATAGTGTTGAAACACCTTTTGGTAAAGTTGAAGATGCTTTAGGCGGGTCAGCCACCTATTTTGGTGTTTCGGCAAGTTCCTTTACGCCCGTGAAACTTGTTGCTGCAGTAGGAACGGATTTCCCAGCAAAACATGTTGATCTTTTAAAAAAACACAAGATAGATACCACCGGCCTGGAAAAAATGGAAGGAAAAACTTTCAGATGGGCTGGGGTTTACGAAACGAATATGAACAACAGGCGCACCCTAAGCACCTGCCTGAATGTGTTTGAGAAATTTTCGCCGAAAATCCCTGAAAGTTACCAGGATATTCCTTATTTATTTTTAGCAAATATTGACCCGGACTTACAGTATGACGTGCTGGATAAAGTAAGCCGCAGAAAAAGGCCAAAGCTTATAGCTTTGGATACAATGAATTTGTGGATAGATATAAAGAAGGAATCTCTTATAAAAGTCCTTAAAAAAGCGGATATCCTCCTTATTAACGAGTCTGAAGCCAGGCAATTTGCCCAGGAACACAATCTGGTTAAAGCGGCAAATATTATTTTAGCCCACGGCCCCAAAGCAGTGGTTATTAAGCAAGGTGAATACGGTGCTCTCTACTTCAGTAAAACTACGGTTTTTAGCGCGCCTGCATATTTACTGGAAAGTGTTTGCGACCCTACTGGAGCCGGAGACAGTTTTGCCGGCGGATTTTTTGGATATTTGGCAAAAAAAGGCAAGCTGGATGATAAAACTGTCAGGCAGGCAATGATTTACGGAACTGTCATGGGTTCTTTCTGCTGCCAGGGTTTCAGCCTGGATAAACTCTGCAAAATTTCCCAAAAAGATATCCAAAAAAGATATAAAGAAATAAAAGAACTCACTGTTTTTTAAGGAACTTTTTTATACCTTAAAGCCAGGGCTTCTTCAATCCTTTTTTTACTATTTGTATAGTTTTACCTTAAGTGGACAGTTTCACTGCAGGGCAGTCTACCATCAGGGCAAACAAAAACCATCCGGATATAATCCAAGATGGTTTTTATCTTTTTTTAAGAGTTTAAAGATTATTATATCTTTACAACGTCTTTGGCTTTGGCGCCCTTCTCATCGGTGATAATTTCGAATTCAACATTGTCACCTTCATTCAGGCTTTTGTAACCTTCACCCTTTATGGATGAAAAGTGTACGAATACGTCTGCGCCTTCTTCTGGTGTGATGAATCCATATCCCTTGCCGGAATTGAACCATTTAACTTTACCTTTCATTTAAAAAATTCACCTACTTTTGTGAAGGTATGATTTTTGAAACGTACAAGAACTGTGGGTCCAACATGATGTGATACTGCTTTCTGATGTGATAAACAGCTCAATCGGGGTTGTAACTTGAAGAATTTTGTAATTTCAAACTTCACTGCACTAATAATATAGCATGTTATGTTTTAAATGTCAATAGGCGCAAAAAAAATGACGAACGCCCCCTATGCTGATTGGAAGTTGTTGAGTTTTTCTTCGAATTCCTTCTGGCTGGTTTCATATTCGGTGCTGTATTTTGACAGCTTTTCAAAAAATTGTTCTATTTCCTGATTAAGATAACTGTTTCTTTTTGATGTTTCCGTCATCTTGGGGCTATAACCTTCTGACGAAGCCTTGATAAGCAATTCATTATTAGCGTTTATTTCCTGTTCCATTTCAGAGATGCCCTTCTCCAGTTTATTTATCTCTGTTTTGAGCGGGCGCAGGATATTATCCCGTTCTTTCATTATTTCGGCCCTCAGTTTCCTGTAAGTCTTCTTGTTGTGGAAGGTGTTGTTCAGGCTTAAAGAAACTTTTTTAGGCTGGGCTTCCGGATCCAGGTTTCTTTCATCATCCCAGCCTATATTTTCCAGGAAGTCCTGGTAACCGCCTTCATAAAGGGTTATTTTATCTTTATCAAAAATTATGAGGCGCTTAGCTATACGCTTTAAAAAAGCTTCATCGTGGGTTACCATAACCACTGAGCCGTCAAATTCGTCTATAGCTTTGAGGAGTGCATCACAGGAATCCATATCCAAATGGTTTGTAGGTTCATCTAAAAGCAGCAGTTGGCACGGGGTAACCACCATTTTTGCCATCATTACCCTGTTTTTTTCGCCGCCAGATAGCACTGAAACAGGTTTAAAGGCGTCATCTTTCTTAAACATGAACATTCCGGCTATATTTCTGGCTGTCTGTAGGTTGCAGGCCGGGTTGGATAACATGATCTCATCTAAAACAGTATTTTTAGGGTTTAATCTCAATATATTGGGTTGTCCGAAGTAACCGGTTTGCAGGGTTTGGTTAATTTTAACTGTGCCTGAAAGTGGCTGAATTTCGCCGGCGAATGTTTTTAATAACGTGGATTTACCTTTACCGTTTTTTCCTATAACGCAGATTCTTTCTCTTTTTCCGACAGTTAAGGAAAAATCTTTTATCAGGTAAGGTTCGCTTCCTGTATAGGAAAATATAATTTCGTTTGCATTCACCATATGAGTTGATATGAAGGGTATTGAGTTAAAGGAGAAATTCAGAGATTCTATTCTTTCAAGATGTTGTTTTTCACCCATTTTTTCAAGGAGTTTCATTTTTGACTGAACTTGGCTGGCCAAACTGGCTTTGGCCCTGAATCTGGCTATGAAAACTTCCAGCTGGCGTTTTTTATTTTCTTCGTTTACTAGAGTTTTTTCATAAACTTCTTCTTCCGTGGCTATCTGGTCGTATAGTTTTTGGGTTCCGCCTTTTACTTTTTTCACTTTTGCGCGGTGAATGGCTACAGTGTGGGTGGTTACGCTGTCCATGAAACCTCTCTCATGGGTGATAAGTATCAATTCGCCCTGCCATTCTTGCAGAAAACTTATCAGCCATCTTGATGCCACGATGTCAAGATAATTATTTGGTTCATCAAGCAGGAGCATATTGGGTTCAGAAACAAGAACTTTTGTCAGGTTCAGTCTTATCTGGTAACCGCCGGAAAATACTGAACAGGGTTTTTGCATATCTTCTTTTGAAAAACCCAGGCCGGAAAGAATTTTTTCAACTTTCCAAGTGCTATATTTGTCCTCTTCTCTTAAACCCAGGCAGGCTTCCTTTAGTACGGAATCCTGAGTAAAGTTCATATGTTGTTCCAGGTGCCCTAGTCTGTACCCTTTTGGAATAGCTAGTTCGCCGGAATCAGGTTGTATTTTGTCGAGTATGAGGTTAAACAAGGTGGTTTTACCGTGGCCGTTTCTACCGACAAGCCCTATTTTTTCCCTTGGGTTGATACCCAGGGTGATATTGTCGTAGAGAAGCTGGTTACCAAAATATTTTGTAAGATTAATTATATGTATCATATTATTTGACTAAGTATTATATACATTTTCTCCGGATTTAACAAATTTCAAATAATATTATTGATTTAATCATGCCAAAAATGTACGGAATTGAATTTCTTAGAAAAGCAAATGAAGAGTGGACAAGCCTTTCTCCGAGCAGGAAATACAGGAGTTTGTAGGTAAATTATCCGAACTTAATTGATAGCGATATTTTTTGCGATTTATTGGAATCATCAGACATATTTATTCCGTAATCAAATTGAAGCTTATTTATAATAATTCCAGCCCCAAGTGTGATCTTTTCTTTAGCATCAGTTCCATCCTTATACCCTACCCTAAGCAAAATTGAATTAGTAAGAGCCAATTCCATGCCGTAGTTAATCGTGTTTGTGCCGCTTTGTTCGAAAATATTGTCAATTCCTAAAGAAATTTTTTGAGTTTTGTATCCGATGCCCGCAATAGTAGCTTTGGGCAAAATCTCCTGCCCATTCCTTAGTTTTACCGGCGAACCTATATTCTGAGAATATATCCCGACCGTATAATCCCCAAAAAATTTATACGCTATTCCTACATCATAAACCTGCATTTCAACTGTGTTCGTGCTCGAAATAGTGTCATTAATAAATTTATAGTTTATTCCCCAGTGTTCGGAAATATACCCGTCAGCAGAAATAGAAATTGTTGTTAACGATGCTGATTCAGTGGATTCTTCATTTCTGTCATATTTTAAGTAACCAATACCGAATCCCTTTTTTGCATAAGTGTAAGAAGTACAGGTTTTAAAAAATGAGTAATTAAATTCAGCGCCGGTTACGGTTGACAAACCTGCTGGATTTGCGTAGATAGTATTCGCGCCGTCATATAAACCGCCGGCGATAGTTCCCATGGAGTGGGCTCTGGCTGAAATCGCCTGATTTAAAAAAGGTAAAATAGAATCAGTGCCGGAAGCGATCGTTGGATATATAATTGAAAGGGTTATAAACAAAAATATTTTTTTCATAAAAGGCTTCTGAAAAATTGTTTCAGGAATATCAACACCGGCTGTTCATCCGGAATAAGTTTCTTTTTGATTTTAAAGCCGAAGGAACTGAACTCAATGACCTGCCCCATGTTTTTGTATAGGTATTCTACCATTTTTGGAGCTATATTGTTACTAAAAAAATGAACATCGACAAATTTTGACTGTTCTTTAACCAGAGAGACTTCAAGTTTTCTTAAAATCGTACGCAATTCTACAACATGAATAAGCTGTTTTAGTTCGTGCGGAAATTTACCGAACCGGTCTTCAAGTTCGATAATTATTTTCTGCAGTTCTTCGTCATTTTCCGTTGCCATGAATCTTCTATAGTAGGCTATTCTGATATCGTCCTGCGTGATATAGTCGCCGGGGATAAAAGCGGCGATATTAAGGTCAATTGAAGGGGTTTTATCTTCTTTCTGCCTGGGAGAAGCGCTGCCCTTGAGCCCTCCGTTTTTCAGGAGGTGCATTTCTTCGGAAATAAATTTGCAGTACATATCCAGCCCCACATCCTGCACAAAACCATGCTGTTTGTCACCGAGAATTTCTCCTGCGCCGCGGATTTCCATATCACGCAAAGCCAGTTTAAATCCGGAACCGAGATTCATGAATTCATACAGCGCCTGAAGGCGTTTTTTGGCGTCTTCAGTCAGCTCTCCTTGTGAAAAAAAGAGGTAACAGTAGGCTTTGGTCCTGCTTCTGCCGATTCTTCCGCGCAGCTGATATAGCTGAGACAAACCGAATTCTTCTGCCTGTTCAATTATCATCGTATTTGCGTTGGGTAAATCTATTCCGGCTTCAATAATCGTTGTTGCAATCAGACAGTCAATTTTCTTATGCGTAAATTCATACATAGTTTTTTCTATTTCACCGGAATGCATCCTGCCGTGCAGGACAGAAAAACGCACGCCGGGCAATAATTTCTCAAGATAATTTTTTCTGGCGAAAATGCTATGGATGTAATTATGCACATAAAAAACCTGGCCGCTACGGTTAAGTTCGGCAAGAATTGATTTTTTGATCAAATTATCATCATACCCGCCGATATAAGTATCTACCGGCAGCCTGCCTTCAGGAGGGGATTCAATTACTGATAAATCTTTTATTCCTGATAGAGACATTGATAATGTTCTTGGGATGGGTGTGGCGGTAAGGGATAGAACATCGACATTTTGTTTCATCATTTTAATGCGTTCCTTCTGTTTTACCCCAAACCGGTGTTCTTCGTCAATTATTAAAAGGCCTAATTCTTTAAATTCAACATCTTTTTGGATCAGCCTGTGTGTGCCGATAACGATATCAATCAATCCTTTTTTTAAAGCTTCAAGAGTGTCTCTCTGTTCCTTCTTTGTCTGAAACCTGGTCATCAAACCTAGGGTAACCGGGAAAGATTTTAATCGTTCAATAAATACATTATAATGTTGTTCAGCGAGGACTGTTGTAGGAGCAATCAAGCCAACCTGTTTGGAATCGAGCGCCGCTTTAAATGCCGCGCGCAAGGCGACCTCGGTTTTACCGAACCCTACGTCTCCCAGCACAACTCTGTCCATGGGATGAGCACTTTCCATATCCTTTTTAACTTCCTCAATGGCGCGGACCTGGTCAGGTGTTTCGTTATATAAAAATGAGTCTGCCAGCACTCTCTCAAATTCATTATCCTGCGGAAATTTATAACCTGGCAAGCTTTTGCGTGCCGTATAAAGTTCGTAAAGGTGTTTGGCTATATCGCTTGCGCTTTTTTTTGCACGTTCTTTCGCATGTTCCCAACTGATGCTGTCCAGTGAATAAAGCCTTGGGCGCCTGCCTTCAACTCCGATATATTTCTGTACTTTATGAAAATCCGTTACGGGTACAAACAGTTTGTCGCCCCCGCGGTACTCAAGAAAAAGATATTCCGAAATGCTTTCTCCGGTGTTTATTTGTTTTAAACCGCGGTATTTGCCTATCCCATGTTTTTCGTGGACTACGAAATCGCCGGCTGAAATTTCCCAAAGTGCGTCCAATGGTTTGCCAGATTTGAACTTTGGAAGCCGGATAGGCCGGTCATATCTGCCGAAAATTTCATTGTAGGTAATTAGCGCAATTTTTTTCCCGGGGTTATAGAAACCCTGAGTAAGCGGGGCTATGAAAACAGGGACAGGAGCGGTGCTTTTATCGTCAAAGATTTCAAGCAACCTTTCCTGTTCGCCCATATTGGCGCAGAATATTATTATTTTGTAGCATTCTTCACGCAGGGTTTTCAGTTGGTTAAAAAATAAGTTTAAATTCCCGCGATAATTTGAGTTTGGAAAAAAATCGAGAGGGGTTTCCGTTAATGCCTGAAGTTCGATTGTTTTATAGCCGGCAATCCAACCCGGTAAGGTTTCCTGGGCCACATTTTCGTCAATAAATATGGTTATGTCTTTCGGCAGGAATTCTTCCAAACTGGCGGAATTGTTTTTACCTTCGGATGCGGGAAGAACAGCGCATTCCATAAGCGTCTTTTTTGAGCGCTGGGATTCAATTTCAAATTCCTTTATTTGCTCAATTTCATTATCTAAAAATATAAGCCGGTAAGGATTTGCGCTCTGCGGAGGCCAGACATCTATTATTTCGCCGCGCACTGAGAATTGACAGGTGTCGCTGACAAAATCCTCCCTGGCGTAGCCGGTATCTCCTAAGAACTGTATTATTTTTTCGCGCGGATAAACGGTGGATGTTTTTAAATGCAGCACTTCGAATTTTTCTATTGAAGCGGTGTTTTTCGAAATTGATGAGGCGCTGGAGAGCAGAAAAATAGGGCTATCCTTAGGACGATTGAGTATCGAGTAAATGGCGGCAATTCTTTTAGCGTCTTCTTCGGGGAAGGCCGCAATTTCCCCAGGAGGTTTTTCAAGCCAGGCCCCGATTGCAGAGAGGTTGTCAGTGTAAATATCTATCGCTTCGTCATCGCTTAAAATGCACAGGCAGGATTTGCCTGTCCTGTGGAAGTTTTCTGTTAAATAATAGGCTTTTGCGCCGTCAGTCGTCAATCCCGAAATCTTCATAATATAGAGTAAAATATAATAAAATGGCCGGAAAGTCAAACGGTTTGACTTTTATTAATAATATAGTATAATAATGAGCGCCGAAAATAAATGACGGGCCCGTAGCTCAGTTGGTAGAGCACTTGACTTTTAATCAAGTTGTCGCGCGTTCGACCCGCGCCGGGCTCAAGTTAATTTAATTCCAACCATATGAAATGCCCAAAATGCGGTTTTAAAAATTCTGAGGGGTCGGCGTTCTGCCAAATTTGTTTCGAAACATTTGAACCTAAAAATGAAAAACCGGTCCCAGTCGTACCGCCGGATATAGCGCCGTCAGCAGAACCAGCCCCAACACCAAAAACAAAACCAGCAGTACAACCTCCAAATTTACCTGTAACCGGGTTTTCAAGGATGGTCGTTTGTAAAAACCATCCAGACAGGCCCGCAGAAAAATATTGCGCAATATGCGGGGCCGATTTCTGCAAAGAATGCCTAGTTCATTTCGAAAATGAACTGGTTTGCATTGGTTGCAGCAGGGATAAGAAAAATCCCGGCTGGACAAAGTATTCAAGAGAGTGGAATAACCTGCCGAAATTTAAAATCCTTTATAACGCAATGTTCAAATTGCTCGAAAAAGGTTTCTGGACTTTGTTCGGGGTATACGCCCTAGGTTCAGCAGTGCAGGTTGCAATTATCCTAGGTGTATTCTTTATTACTGGGGGCGGAGCTCTTTTACAGAAAATTATAACAGAGGGGAATAATCCAAATCAGCAGCAGTTGGTCAATGAAATAATTCAATTTTTTAAAAATTCAAGTTCGATCCTTTTAACCGGCGGCTTTATATATCTTGTAAGTTTCTGCTGGACCTTTGCAATCACTTTGCTTGCACTTGACAGCGTAGATAAAGAAAAAAAGGTCCCTTTCACAAAAATATTACTGCAGGGTGCCATAAAAACCCTTCCGATGTCCGTTGTCTGTATTGTGTACATTTTAATTGTGGCTGCCGGGCTTGTGTTATTGATTATTCCGGCATTTATTTTTGCTGTTTGGTTTATGTTTGTCTTTTCCGGCATGGTTTTAGAAGATACCGGTTTTCTTGAAGCGTTTAAACGTTCTAAAAAGCTTACGACAGGTTTTTTCTGGTCGATAAATTCGCGTTATTGCTGGTTCTTTTTTGTAGCCTGGCTTTGGATGATTGTCTTAAGGCTGGTAGGTTTGATTCCTATTATAGGCCCTATTATTTCCCAAACAGGAAACATGTTCGTCGGGTTGCTGGGAATGGTATTCTATTACCTTGTTTACCAGAACTTATGCGAAATAAATCCTCCTAAGACAGCAGAAGAAGAATCTGCCGAAACCGCCAACAAAATTGAAATTGGCGTATTTACGAAAACCATGCTTAAAGGCGGAATTGTTGTGTTAATTGCAGCGGTTGTAACGACCAGCGGTTATTTTGGTTTTACCCATTTTTCTTCATATTTTAAACTTTCCGGCATAAGCTCCCAATCAAAAGACATGCCTAGCGCCACAGAACAATTTTTTCGAATTTATGACATAAATCTTTTAAAAAGGGCGCTGAATAGCAAAAATATTTTTGTAAAAAAAGCCGCAATTGAAAGATTAGGCGAAATAGGCGATTCAAAACTTACTCGGCTTTTCGTAAAAATGTTTGATGAAGAAACCGATATCCAGATGAAAGCCAGTATCGTTACCGCGCTCTGCCGGGTGGGTGACAGCGCAAATGTCCCCAAAATCAGGGAAGCGCTGAAACATTCTGACCCTGTAATTAGAATTAGTGCTGCGCTGGCATTGGGAGAGAAAAGCGACCTGGCATCTTTGGAATATATTATACAGATGCTTAACGACAAAGATGAATCCGTAAGAGTAAACGTATGCGAAGCTCTGCGTAAATTTAATAATTCTACCGTGGTTGCTCCCTTACGTGAAGCTTTGAAAGATCCATCCCCGAAAGTAAGGGTAGCCGCACTCTCTTCATTATGTAAAATCGGGGGAGTAAAATTTATCGGCCTGGTAACAGGCGCTTTAGCAGATCCTGCGCCAGAGGTAAAGGATACAGCAAGGAAACTGGTGAATAGCCTTATGTGTGAACTGACCATGGACAGGATTCTTTATGATATAAGAATGGGTGAAAAACCGGTAAAAATAGAATTGATGAGAATTGTTGCGGAGGCTCAGGAAAAAACTGCCATGAATGCAGTAATGATTAATTTATATGATAAAGATATAGATGTTAAACTTTCTGCTATTGAAACTTTAGCCAAAATAGGAAACAAGAAAATAGTCCCAGCTATTAAAAGCATGCAAAAAAGAGAAAAGAACAAAAAAATAAAAGAAGCATTGATAAAACTTGAAAGTGTGATCCAAAAACCCGCATCAAAAACTGGCCCTAAAGTTAAATAATTTCTCTGCAGATTTTTTCTACAATTTGTTCTGCCTGTTCATTCGTCCTGGCTTCCGCCGCGATTCTTATAACAGGTTCGGTATTGGATGCGCGGATATGCGCCCAGGAATCGTTCCAGTCGATTTTTATTCCGTCAATTGTAGTTATTTTTTCATTTCTGTATTTTTCTTTTACTGTTTTTAGCGCTATTTCGATTTTACTTTTCGGGAGTTCAAATTTTGCTTTGACTATTTTATATTGCGGAAGGGTTTTAATAATTTCTGAAAGCTTCTTTTTGCTTTCTGCCAAGTATGAAAGCACGAAAGCCATGCCTACAAAACTGTCCCTGCAAAAATTTATTGCGGGGTAAATTACCCCGCCGTTGCCTTCCCCACCTATGAGTGCATTGTGTTCAATCATTCCTTCCGCGACATTTGCCTCGCCCACTTTTGTCCGGATTACTTCGCAGTCATGTTTTTTTGCAACATCTTCCGATGCCCTGCTTGTGGAAAGATTTAAAACTACTTTGCTGCTCCGCTTTTTACTCAAAATATAGTCCAGAACAAGAGCAAGGGTGTATTCCTCGCCAATAGGATTGCCATTTTCATCTACTATAGCAAGCCGGTCCGCGTCAGGGTCCTGCGCGAAGCCGATATCGGCTTTTTTCGATTTAACCAATTTGCATAGGTCTTTAAGGTTTTCGGGCACTGGTTCAGGAGTATGTGGAAAAATTCCGTCAGGCTTAGTGTTAATCGGAATGAGCCTGCAGCCGAGTTCTTTTAAAAACAAAGGAGTAAAAACCGAACCTGCGCCGTTAACACAATCAAAAGCAACTTTTAGTTTTGCTTTTCTTATTGCTTTTTTGTCTACATGTTTAAAGATTTTGCCGAAATGTGTTTTTTCCGGGTTTTTGCTGCTTTTTATTAAGTTTCCGAGTTTTGCCCATTCGTTATTTTTAAAATTGTTTTTGTCGCTATAGATTTGTAATAATTTATTATTTTCATCAGGGTTTAAAAACATGCCGGTGTTTTTTACAAATTTTAAACCGTTCCATTGCAGGGGGTTATGGCTTGCAGTGATGACAATCCCGCCGGCAGCTTTTAATTCTTTCACCATCATAAGAACTGTCGGGGTGGGGCAGATATCCAGGTCAACGATTTTACAGCCCGAAGAAATCAACCCGGAAAATATCGAATACTTTATCATGATGCCGGTAGGGCGGGTATCTCTTCCGACAACAACTGTTCCGCCGTTTAAATAAGTTCCGAATGCCTGGGCGAAATTAAGTATCAACTCCGGAGTGAGGGTATCGCCTACCACTCCCCTTAAGCCGGAAACGCCGATTTTAAGATTTTCTGAGCTGCTCATTTTTTTCTACCACCTTTTTTGAGTTCTTTTCTGAAATTTTGATGACAATAAGCATAATTGCCGCACCGCTCGTATCTATGAGCATATCAACCAAACTAGGCCCCCGGGTGGGCACAAATAGTTGGTGAAGTTCGTCTGTTGAGGCATAAACAAAGCTTAAAAAACCTGGCCAAAAGTAGAGCCTGCCTCTGAAAGCCCGGAATAAAAAGAGCGCTAAAATTGCATATTCGCCGATATGGGCAAATTTTCTAAAAATAAAATCCCAAAAACCCAAAGCTTCTATCCTGAGATTTGGAATACTGGACAAGAAATAAATCAGCCAGCACCAAAAAAGTACGGGGAGCCAGAGTGAAATTAATTTACGGATTTTATTCGTCTTATTCATTCGATGCACAAAACAAATTGTCAGCGCCTGAGGTGAAACTAAAATGTTCCTTTTCGCTTACTATTATATGGTCAAGCACTTCAATCCCGAGCAATTTTCCTGATTCTATAAGCCGTTTTGTCAGTTTGTTATCATCCTCCGAAGGAGTAGTATCCCCGGAAGGATGGTTATGGGCAACTATAATACTGCTTGCAAGGTGTTCAATTGCCGGAGCGAATACTTCCCTTGGGTGCACGATGCTTGCGTTTAAAATTCCGATGGAAATATATTCCTTGTGAATCAGTTCATTTCTTGCGTTAAGGTAAAGAACTACGAAATGCTCTTTTTGTTTTGCTCTTATGCCATGAAGCAGTACTAAAACATCCTGCGGCTTGGAAATAATTACCTTGTCTGGCCTGTTTATCGTGCGTTTTGAAAATTCGTGCCCTGCAATTATTCCTGCTGCTTTTGATTTGCCTACGCCTTTCAGGGCGCTCAATTCCCCATAAGTAAGCTTCAAAAGCTCGGTTAGCGGGTATTTTGCAAGAATTTCATCGGCTAAAACAGATACATTTTTGCCTTTGTACCCTGTGCGCAAAAGCAAAGCCAGGAGTTCGTTATCTTTCAGGCCTTGCGCGCCCAATCTTGTCAATTTTTCTCTGGGTTTCTCTTTCATATGATTTTACCATATCCTTATATATTTATCAAACACGCAACTAAATAGACGCAGATAAGGTAAAATAGTTCCCAATTATTTCGAAATAATTGGACTCCGCCACTTTGGCGTCGCCCGCGTTAATTTAGTGGTAATCTATCGGTTTGGTATTGGAGAGGGAAAAATAGTATTTTATTGCCTGGGCTATGCGGGCGCCTGCTTTGCCGTCACCATAAGGGTTTCTGGCTTTTGCCATGGCATTGTATGCTTTATTATTTTCAAGTAATTCTTTGATTGAATTGAATATTTTCTGCCTGTTAGTTCCCACAATTTTTACTGTTCCTGCTTTTACGCCTTCCGGGCGCTCGGTGACTTTGCGTAAAACTAGTACTGGTTTTCCTAATGCAGGAGCTTCTTCCTGTATTCCGCCTGAGTCCGTAATAATCAAATAAGACATTTTCATAAGGTTGATGAGGTCCAGGTAGTTTACAGGAGGGATCAGGTGTATCTTTTTATGGTTAGAGAGGATTCTATTTGCCGCTATCAGCACGTTTGGGTTCATGTGTACGGGATAAATTATTTTAACGTCTTCGTATTTATCGGCGATTTCTTTTAATGCAAGAAAAATATCTTCAAGAGGTTTGCCAAAGTTCTCCCTGCGGTGAGCAGTAACCAGTACAAGTCGCGCGTTGTGTGTATTTTGTTTATTATTGAAAAACTTTTTTAATTCCGGGTTTTCGAAGGAACGTTTTTTCTTTATTGCCATAAAAAGCGCGTCTATTACTGTGTTGCCGGTAATATAAATTTTATCTTTTGGAATGCCTTCAGTTAATAGGTTTTGTTTTGAAAGATAAGTGGGTGCAAAAAACAAATCGCAAAGCCGGTCAGTAAGTAATCTGTTAGCTTCTTCCGGGTATGGGTTGTTAAGGTCGAAAGAACGCAAGCCCGCTTCCACGTGGCCTACGGGAATTCTTTGGTAAAACGCAGACAACGCTGCCGCAAAGGATGTTGTGGTGTCGCCGTGGACTAATATCAGGTCAGGCCTGTCTTTTTTGAATATTTCCGTAAACCCCAAAAGGCATTTTGAAGTGATATGCTCAAGAGACTGGCCTTTTTTCATCAAGTTCAAATCATAATCCGGTTTTATATTAAATATTTCCAGTACCTGGTCCAGCATTTCTCGATGCTGCGCAGAAACGCATACCTTTACCATAAAATTTTTTTTATGAGTTTTTAGTTCTTTAACCGCCGGCGCCATTTTAATGGCCTCCGGCCTCGTCCCAAAAACAAAAAATATTTTTTTCAGTTGAGACATTTATTACCTCAGGGTTAATTTCCAGCTGGTAAGGGAAATAGTGACTATCGAGAGAATCAGAGTTATAACGTACATTATAAAAACAACTTCGCGATGGGTCCAGCCTAATTTAAGAAGACGATGGTGTATATGTTCTTTATCAGGCGCCATAATATCGCCGCCGCGGCTGAAACGCCTCAATATTGACAAAAATACATCCAGCACAGGAAGCGCCACGATAATAATAGGTATGAACAACGCCACAACCAGCGGCATCTTAAGTGTTCCAATAATGCTGATACTGGCCAGCATGAACCCCATAAACAACGCTCCGCCGTCTCCGACAAAAATTCTTGCAGGATTAAAATTAAAAAAAAGAAACCCTATGCCCGCCCCGCAAAGTGTTATTGATAGAATAGCGCTTAATTGAAGCTGGTTTGCCAGCCAGAGTTTGTCCGGACTGTTCATAAGGGTTGGTTTCATAAGCATCGACACAATGAAAAATGTTCCTGCGGCAATAGTTACCAGGCCGGTTGCCAGGCCATCCAGCCCGTCTGCAAGGTTTATAGTGTTCATGAAACTCACAAGCCATAATACTGTTATAAACAAAGTAAGTATTATAGGCAACTCAATGTATGTATTGAAAAATGGTATTGTAAGCCCGAAAATTCTTACTCCATATTCCAGGGCGCATAATGCCGCGATTATTTGTACAAGGAGTTTTATAAGAGCCTGAACATTTTTTTTGTCGTCTATCATTCCAAGTATAAGAACAAACACGCCTCCGGTGAGAATACCCATCAACTGGTCAAACAGTGTGAGGGTTCCTATTAGTTTGCTTTTTTGTTTAAGTTCAGATGCAAGCAATTGGCTGAATTGAGGGAACAAATAGTAGACAAGTAAAAGGCAACCAGATATGGAAAGAAAAATTCCCAGCCCCCCCCAACGGGGAATAGGCCGGGTATGAACTTTGCGCCGGTTGGGCATATCGTATACATTGAATTTACGGCTTAAAAAAATAGCTACCGGCGTGAAAAGCAGCGCAAAAAAAATACTGACGAAGAAACAAAAAATGTATACTAAAATCATATTTTAAGTTGAGGATAAAGCGGGAATTGTTTTGTAAGGTTAATAACTCCTTGTTTTACCCTTTCAAGTTTTTTCTTATTTTTCATATTTTTCAAAGCGGTATCAATAAATTCGGCTATCTTGTCAATCTCTTTTTCTTTCATTCCCCGCGTGGTTATTGCTGGCGTCCCGATTCTTATACCAGAAGTAATGAAAGGTTTCTGGGGGTCATGCGGTATGGAATTTTTATTCACGGTTATATGGATCAGGTCTAAAGCTTTTTCTGCTTCCTTTCCTGTAATCTGTAGGGGCCTTAAATCCACTACGAACATATGGCAGTCAGTCCCGCCGGAAACTATTCTGTATCCGCGGCTTGAAAGATTTTGCGCAAACCTGCGCGCGTTGTTCAATACTTGGATTTGATAAAGTTTAAATTCCGGCCTCATTGCTTCTTTTAGTACTGTTGCCTTGGCCGCTATTACGTGCATTAACGGCCCTCCCTGGATGCCGGGGAAAATCATTTTATCAAGCAATGTGGAATATTTTTGTTTGCAAAGGATCATGCCGCCCCTGGGCCCTCTTAAAGTTTTATGGGTGGTGAAGGTCACAAAGTCTGCATAAGGGACAGGCGAAGGATAAATCCCTGCCGCAATAAGACCGGCATAATGGGCTACATCTGCCATAAAATACGCTCCTACTTCATCGGCAACCTCGCGGAATTTCTGCCAATCAATTATGCGTGAATATGACGAGCTTCCTGCAACTATTAAATGCGGTTTGTGTTTTCTTGCCAGGGATAAAATTTCCTTGTAATCAATTTGTTCGGTATCTTTCCTGATTCCGACAGGCACAATATGAAAATATTTTCCTGAAAAACTCGTCGGCTGCCCGTGCGATAAATGCCCGCCGTGCGATAAATGCATTCCCATAATAGTATCGCCCGGGTTTAATATTGAAAAATATACCGCCATATTCGCCTGCGTGCCGGAATGAGGCTGGACATTGGCGTGTTCAGCGCTGAAAATCTTTTTTGCGCGTTCAATGGCCAGGCTTTCTGCTACGTCAACATTTACGCACCCGCCGTAATATCTTTTCTGGGGATACCCTTCCGCGTATTTGTTTGTCAGCACTGAGCCCTGCGCTTCCATAACCGCTTCCGAAGTATAGTTTTCCGAGGCGATAAGTTCGAGCCCGTCTTTTTGTCTGCGGATTTCATTGGCGATGGCGCTGTAAAGTTCCGGATCAGATTTTTTTAAAAAGTTCATTGAGGCGCTCCTGTTCTTTTAGTTTCTATAATTCTTTCAAAAGATTTTTTTACCAATTCTTCCATTACTCCGGCAGCTTTTATATAAACTTCATCCGGCTGCCCTATCGGGTCGGGTACTTCCGGGTCGTCCAGTTTCATGTTTTCAGCGAATTCTTTAAGCAGGTGAATTTTCTTCTTATTTTCCGGGTATCTTCTTAAAAGTTCTTCTTTATGGCGCGTTTCCATCACAAAAATATATTCCGAAACGTCAACGAGCAGTTTATTTACCGATGTAGAAATATGGCCTGATAAATCTACTCCTTCATCCAACAATAACTTTAAAACAATCTTTGGAACTTTGAAGTTAGGCGATGCCCCGGTACCGCAGGACTTTACATCCATCCAGGTTATTTTATTTTTCTTAATGAATTTCCGCAGATACCCTTCAGCAAGGACGCTCCTGCAGGTATTGCCTGCGCAGACGAACAGTATTTTCATTTACGTGGTGTAACTCGCGTTTATCTTGACGTAATCATAGGTTAAATCGCAGGTATAGTATTCAAATTTTTCCTTGCCGCAATTCAAATCTATTTTTATCTCGACTTCTTTTTGTTTAAAGGATTTGCTTAAGTCTTTTTCGGATATTTCTGTCATTGTTCCATTTTTTGTAACGCAGTGGCCGTTAATATGAATTTGAACCTTATCCGGGTTAAAATCAACACCGCTTCTGCCTGCCGCGGCAATTATTCTGCCCCAGTTTGGATCGCAGCCGAATATGGCGGTTTTAACCAGGGGCGAGGTGGCAATTGTTTTGGCTATTTGTTTTGCTTCGTTCTTGTTTTTTGCTGAATTTACTTTTATAATAACGAATTTAGTCGCGCCTTCGCCGTCGCGAACTATTTTTTTAGCCAGCTCCCTGCAAACTTTTGTAAGTTCTGTAGAGAATATTTCAAATTCACGGCTTTTTTCTGAATTTATAATTTTATTTTGCGCCTGAGCGTTTGAAAGCAGGAATACAGTGTCATTTGTCGATGTATCGCCGTCAACGCTTATACAGTTGAAGGTTTCATCCGCCGCTGTTTTAAGCGCTAAAGCCAATAAGTTTTTTGATATGTTAACATCAGTGAAGATGAAAGCAAGCATGGTTGCCATGTCAGGGTGAATCATGCCCGAGCCTTTTGCACAGCCCCAGATAGAAGCATTTTCCGCCTGAAGCGGACCAGCCTTGGGCTGGGAAATTTGAAATTTGAAATTTGTTGATGCTAATTTCGGAAAAGTGTCTGTTGTCATTATAGCTTTGACAGCTTCCAGGGAAGAATCGGATGACGACTGTAAAATTTTTTTCGAAATTATTTTTATTCCGTTTCTCATAGTGTTCATAGGAAGCAACCTGCCAATTACGCCAGTTGAAGCAACCAGAACCTGCTGCGGTTTTATTTTCAGGTTTTGTGCGGTTAATGAGCACATTTCTTTTGCGTCAATCATGCCCTGCTTGCCCGTGCAGGCATTTGCGCACCCTGAATTTGCTATGATTGCGTGAATATTTTTTGATGAGGATTTCAGGTGTTCCCGGCTGACTAATATCGGCGCGGCTTTAAACAAATTTTTAGTAAATACGGCGGCAGTTATACATGGTTGGCCGGAATAAAATAAAGCCAGGTCATTCTTGTCTTTCCTGGCCGATATTCCGCAACGTATACCGGTAAATAAGAAGCCTTTCGGAATGTTTTTCAATTAAATAATTCGAGGAAAAGTTTTAGGTTGATACAGATAACACTTCTGAATAGGTGGTTAAACCCATTGCAACTTTTGTAACGCCGTCGCCCATAAGCGTTCTCATGCCGTGTTTTATTCCTAATTCTTTTATAGGGCCGGCTGCAACTTCTTTCAAAATAAGAGCGCGTAGTTCGTCATCCAAAAGCAGAAGTTCATGAACGCCAACACGGCCTTTGTAACCGGTTTTCATGCAATACTGGCAGCCTTCGCCTTTCATAAAGGTTGCTTTCTTTATATCTACTTTGTATTTTTCGCATTCTTTCAGCAAATCTTCAGAAGGATTGGGATCAGGAACTTTGCATTTTTCACAGATTCTTCGGACAAGCCTTTGCGCCAGCACGCATTCAAGCGTGGAGGCTATCAAATAAGAATGGATTTTCATTTCAGATAAACGGGATACGGCCGTGGGCGCGTCATTCGTGTGTATTGTTGAAAGCACAAGATGCCCGGTCATGGCGGCTTCCATGGCTATCTGGCCTGTTTCCTGGTCACGAATTTCACCGACCATTATAACGTCCGGGTCCTGTCTCAAAAATGCTCTTAATGCTTCAGGAAAGGTCACGCCTATTTCGGGGTTCATACCCATCTGCATGATGCCGTCAAGGTTGTATTCTACCGGATTTTCAGCGGTAAGGATTTTTGTGTCAGGGGTATTTATATGATTAAGCATTGAATAAAGTGTTGTCGATTTTCCGCTTCCGGTAGGCCCGCATACAAGCAAAAGCCCGTAAGGTTTATTCAGGCATTCTATGATTTTTTCCTGGGTATCGGGTAAAAATGTCAGTCTTTCCAGGCTTACTTTGACGCTGGAACGGTCAAGGATACGCATAACCGAGCTTTCTCCGAAAACTGTCGGGATAATATTTATACGAAGCTCGATGGGTTTACCTCTGGCCATCAGCATTATACGTCCGTCCTGGGGCCTGCGGCGTTCGGTGATGTTCATGGATCCGGAAAGAATTTTTAGTTTTGCTATTACGGAACTTTTGAAGCTTAAAGGAACTTTGAAGGATGATTTTCGCAGTAACCCGTCTACCCTGTACCGGATGCTGAACCTTTTTTCCAGCGGTTCTATATGAATATCGGAAGCTTTCAGCCTTAGTGCTTCCAGAAGGATTGCGTTTACAAGTTTTTCTGTTTCAGGCGCGGATGCGTCAACTTCCATAATATCGACTTTTTCGTCGCCTTTGGAAAGTTTGAGCTCTTCCGCGGGAACATCGCTCAGGCTGGAAAGCAGGTCATCCATTACTTCTTTGGATTCGGTGACCATGTCGCCTGTATCCGGCGACGGGGCAGCTTCTACTTCATCCGGGGATTCTTCAATGTTCGCGGCAGCGGCTTCCTGGTCCGCGTACATTTGAGCGAAGGCTTTGTTTATATCTTCCGGCATTGCAAAGTAGGGTTCGATCTGGTAGCCGGTGAGCAGCTGGATATCTTCAATGGCAAAAATATTCCTGGGGTCGCTCATGGCTATAAAAAGGATATTTTCTTCTTTTGCGAATGGTACTATGTGGTGCCTTTTTGTGACGGTTTTCGGGATGAGTTTTATAACATCTGAATCCAGTTCAACTTCAGAAAGGTCTACAGCTTTTATTTCCCATTCCTGCGAGAGCGTGCGCAGGAGAGTAGTTTTATCAAGTAATTTCTGGTTTACAAGGATTTGCTGTACGGGTACTCCGCTTTTTTTGGATTCCTCTTCTGCTTTGTTCAGTTTATCTTCAGGAAGCAGTTTGGCATCCCGTATAATTTCTGTAACGGTTTTTCTCTTTGAAAATACTGTCATGTTTTTAATATACAAAAAAAGGTATTGTTTTGTCAATTGGTCGCATCGCGCCATGTATAATGTAACCCTACGGTTAGATATCGCGCCATCTAAAAAGGTAACCGTAAAAAACAAATATTTGGAGGTTACATTATGGGCAAAAAAAGTAAACTTGAGTATTTCAAAGCAATATACAAAAGATATTGCGATGCAGGCAAAGTTATGAAACAATTAATTTTAACTGAATTCTGCGAAGTATGTAAATATAACCGTAAATATGCAATAAGGAAATTAAACGGTTCTCCTGCGGAACAAAAACAAACAACAAATCTTCGCAAAAGGGATAAAATATACAGCCATCAGGCGCTATCTATAATTGAATCTGTCTGGAAAACTGCCGGGTACCCCTGGTCAAAACGCCTGAAAGTAATATTGCGTGATTGGCTGCCAAAAATAAAAGAACAATTTGCTCCACAATGGACACCCGAATTAGAACAAGAAATCCTTTCCATCAGCCCAAGACAAATAGATAGAAGGTTAAAATCCAAAAAAGACAAAATCAAAAAACATATGTACGGTAGAACCAAGCCCGGGAACCTACTTAGAAATCAAATCCCGATACGTACAGATAATTGTGATATACATAAACCAGGGTTTGAAGAAATTGACACAGTTTCACACAGCGGTAATCGGGCTGATGGTGATTTCGCTTATACTGTCAACCAGACAGACATTGATTCTGTCTGGACAGAAAGCCTGGCTGTATTAGGCAAAGGTGAAACCGGGGTTGTAAATGCTCTCAATGAAATGAAACAGGCTGTTCCTTTCCCTACGCATGCTTATGACCCTGACAACGGCGGTGAATTCATCAACTGGCATTTGGTTAGATACTGTGCTAAACACCATATTTCCCTTACACACAGCCGGCCTTATAAAAAAGATGATCAGGCGCATATTGAACAAAAAAACTGGACTCATGTAAGAAGGCTTATTGGCTGGGACAGATTTGATACCCAAAAAGCTGTTGATGCTATGAATGACCTTTACAGAAACGAACTAAGGCTATTTATGAACCTCTTCATGCCTTCTGTTAAACTTATTCAGTGTAAACGTATTGGTTCAAAACTTATACGTAAGTATGACGAACCCAAAACACCTCTGGCACGCCTTTTGGCTTCGGAACTTGCCAATACACAAAAAATCAAAGACCTGGTTAACCTACGCAACTCATTGAACCCTTTCCAACTATCACAAACTATTGATAAAAAATTAACACGCATTGGGAAAATGGCTAATCATAAACGCGTTGCTAATTCTAATTTCACCATTAACCTTTCAAACAACAAAACAGTTAAATTAACTCAAATAGAAAAAGATACTTTAACAGAATTATCTAAGTATTTCCCGGGATTAAAAGTAGTTACAAAAACACCAAATACCAATGCTAAATTTACTAATCCCAAAGTTACATTTTAGATGGCGCGACATGCACCTACTAAAGTTACCTTTTTAGATGGCTTGACAGGGCCCTGTCCAAAAACTTGCCAAAAACATTTTATTTTGGCAGCTGTGGCCGCAGGAGAGCCGGAATTATCAATGACATAATCCCCTATTTTTTTCTTTTTATCCAGGGAAATCTGAGCTGAAAG
>Ga0180009_10001271_pt1 | contig 31321 bp, 27 predicted proteins | sample OS_PC_MetaG_FD_123537 | JGI IMG/M metagenome (GOLD analysis project Ga0180009, IMG submission 123537) | Groundwater microbial communities from the Aspo Hard Rock Laboratory (HRL) deep subsurface site, Sweden - OS_PC_MetaG | ecosystem: Environmental > Aquatic > Deep subsurface > Groundwater...
GATGAAACTGAAATGCATAGGGAGGATTCATGCATCACCACACAAAACAACTGATCTGCGCTTTATTGCTGCTTGTCGTAGCAGGGGGAGCTTCGGCAGCAACTGATTACTCGAAAGCGATCGTACTCGACATTCCGGACGAAGTCGCGCTGCAACAATTCGGAGTGATTCCGGGGATGGAACTCTCCACGCTGGATATGATAGATATGGCTGCGAGGGCATTCGATGGCGATACTCTGAAGCTTCTGGTCATACTGGTCGACTGGAGCAACCGGCCTCACACGTACCCGAAAGAGGTTTTCGACAGCCTGATATTCTCGCGCAATGTCTATCCCGGTGGTTCGGTAGCCGACTATTACCATGAAAATTCTTACGGCCAGCTGATTATTACCGGAGAGGTCAGGAACTGGTATATGGCTGGCGGCTACGCCGGTTTCTATCAGTTCGAGAATCTCTTTGACTGGCTCGACGCACAGATAGACTACACGCAGTTTGACGGTAATCACGACGGCATAGTGGACGCCGTCGCGTTCATCCGGGCCGGCACGGGGCAGGAGGAGACAGGCTATGAGATGGATATCTGGTCATACGCGATGATTTACGGTCCCGGAGGGGAACTCGGTCCATGGGATGGGATGCTTGTCGGCCAGTGGTTCACATCTCCGGAGGAGCGCCCACTTCGTTCTGCCACGTGCCCATCATATATACTGCCAACAGATACTCTAAGTCGCATCGGTGTGCTCTGTCATGAGCTGTGCCACGATCTTGGCATGCCGGATATGTACGACTATGACGAGAAACTAAATGTGAGTACTTTCAGCACGCCGAATGATGACAACGACCATCCGCTTGTCGACTGGTGCCTCATGGGTTACGGTGGATATGGACTGCTAGCTTTCGGGTACTCATCGCCGGCACACCTCTGCGGATGGCAGAAACTCAAACTCGGTTGGAACGAGCCTGTTTACTTAGGGCAGGGCACGTATGATGATCTGGTCATCAACAGCATCGAGACGACGAATGATTCATCGCTTTACATAATACCCATAAACCCGTCGGACGGTGAATATTTCCTGCTGGAGTACCGGAATCCACGATCTTCAGCCCTATTCGACAAGTTCGATTCCGATTTCAGCGCCTATCTATGCCCTGATGTCACATTTGGCAATGACACGCTTGATGGTGGGCTGCTGGTTCTGCACGTTCATGACTCAGTGAGTCCGCCGTGGAACTGGTGGCGGATCAACGGGGGCGTTCCACAATGGGATCACTATACCGTGGCGGCCGAAGACATGGGGTACAATCCATCGATGGACGCATGGAGCAATCCCGAAGGGCATGTCACCGACAGCGCTCAGTGGTGGTATCCATACGAGACGCGGCGTGCAGCTACTATGAACCCTGATGTTGCCGGTCAGGAGGAGTTCGGTCCAATGACATACCCGTCAAGCGACAGCTATTCGGGGCCGACCGGAATCGTCATCAGAGTCGATTCGATAGTTGGCGAGAAGCTGTATGCATATATATACAACCCCAATCAATTCGATCAGGACGCCGATGGTATCGAGGATATGATCGACAATTGCGCGGCGTCATATAACCCCGATCAGGAGGATTCCGACGGTGATATGGCCGGCGATTCCTGCGACAATTGCATGTACGTATACAACGAAGATCAATTGGATCTGGATGATGATTCAGTGGGCGACATATGCGACAACTGCCCGACGGATGCAAACACAGATCAATTGAACAGCGACGAAGATGCATACGGTGATGCCTGCGACAACTGTCCCGACGATGACAACCAGGGACAGGAGGACGCAGATGGCGACAATGTCGGCGATCTCTGTGATAACTGCATGAGCACACCGAACTCGTTGCAGGAAGATAACGACGGTGATGGACTTGGAAATGTATGCGACAATTGTCCGTACCATTACAATCCAGGTCAGGAAGATTCGAATGGTAACGACATCGGTGATGCGTGCGACTTCCTCTGCGGGGATACCGACGGCAGCGGTGCGGTTGATATTGACGATGTCGTGTATCTGATACAGTACATCTTTGCCGGCGGCCCAGCTCCCGACCCGGTCGCGAAGGGTGACGTAGATTGTTCAGGCGGAGTCGACATTGATGATGTTGTTTATCTGATTGGCTATATTTTCGCAGGTGGTCCAGCACCCTGTGCCAATTGCTCGTAATGGGGCACAGGTAACCAAACGCGCTTTCGAAGCCCGCCTCGATGGAGGCGGGCTTTCTGATGCGGTTCGTTTGAGAGCATGGGCGAAGCTGAGATAAACCGTTCATGAGCTTCCAGAATGTCACTCTTTTCAGTCCCTCTTTGACGCCAATTGCCTTGCTAATATGATTCTGTTATATATATTGGGGCGGGAGGTAGGTCTTATGATTATCACAGTTGACGATCTTCACGAAACAGTCATAAAAGAATGGCCGTTTTCGGTCAAAGCTGTTGGCCTTGAAGCGAACATAATCAGAGAAATCCTCAAGGTCTCGTCCAAACCGGGATTGATCAACTTCGCGGGAGGCCTTCCTGCCCCCGAGTTGTTTCCTCAGGCTGATCTGAAATCCGCTGCTGTTCGCGGATTGGAGAAATATGGTCCCGCAATGCTGCAGTACAGTCTCAGTCAGGGTGTGACCGAGCTTCGGGAGCAGATTGCCGCACGACTATCTGAGCAGATCGGTATGGAGTTCACATCCAACATAATCCAGATAACATCTGGCTCTCAGCAGGGTCTCGATCTCGTTGGTAGAGCTTTTTTGAATCCGGGAGACTATGTTCTAACAGAACGTCCGACTTATCTTGGAGCGCTTCAGGCTTTCAATCTGAGTCAGGCGAAATATTGCACTGCTCGGCTTGAAGAAGATGGGATGAATATTCAGGAGGCCGAGGAGCAGATCAAGAAGTACAATCCGAAATTGATTTATGTCGTTCCAAATTTCCAGAATCCAGCCGGATTGACTACATCCACGGAGAAGCGCCAGGCGATTGTCGATCTGTCGAAGAAATATCAGGTTCCGATCATTGATGACAATCCATATGGAGAGCTCCGGTACAGGGGTGAGCGTCAGAAGTCATTCAAAGAACTCGGAGGTAACGCCGTCATCCAGCTTGGCACATTCTCCAAAATAGTCGCGCCAGGTCTCCGTATTGGATTTCTCGCGGCATGTCCCGAGGTTATGCAGACTATTGAAAGGATCAAGCAGTCATCAGATTTGCACGCGAATACATTCGCACAGTATATGATTGTCGAGTATATCCAGTCCGGAAGGCTAGATGGGTATCATATTCCTCTTCTAATAGAAGAGTACGGTAAGCGCAGAGACACTATGATCAAAGCGATGGAGCGCGAGTTCCCGTCGAGCGTGACATTTACGCAGCCCGATGGCGGCCTGTTTTTATGGGTGACTCTGCCTGAGCATGTCTCTGTTTCCAGCATGCTTAATAAGGCAGTTGAGGCAGGCGTCGCGTTTGTGCCGGGCAAGCCGTTCTATCCGCACGGTGATACCGACCATCATCTCAGACTGAATTTCTGCAATGCGACCCAGGATCGGATCAAAGAAGGAATTAAACGCCTCGCGGTAGTGTTTCACGATACACTCTGAGTTCACGGGGCGAACGGAAAGAGAGCGAGATGGCATCGGCTGTCTCGCTTTTTTATTGTATTCGGGGGATTGGATGCTTAATATCCAGTTCGAGGATATTTTATGGCAAGTCTTGACTTCACGAAGATGCACGGTCTCGGAAACGACTTTATAATAATCGACGGAATAGGCAAAAAGATATCATCGCGACCGTGGAGCAAACTGACCGTCCAGCTGTGCGACAGATTTACCGGTGTCGGTGGCGACGGCGTCATACTCGCTCTACCGTCGCGACGGGCCGACGCCAGGATGCGGATTTTCAACTCCGATGGTTCAGAGTCCGAAATGTGTGGCAATGGCCTGCGCTGCATGATTCGATTGATATATGATCGAGGCTATCTGAAGACGAGGCAGTGCAGCATTGAGACGATGAAGCGGAACATAGCTGCCCAAATAGTATTTGCAAGCAAGAAGAACTTTCTGGTGAGATATTGCGTTGGGGAGCCTGAATTCGTTGCTGACAGGATTCCAATGAATGTCAATCAGGAATACTTCATCAATGGAAAGATCAAGATAAACCGCAAGAACTATGTGGTTACATCACTTTCTGTGGGGAATCCGCATACGGTTGTATTCGTGGACGATCTATCATTTGACTGGAGGACAATCGGGGCTGAGATAGAGGTGCATCCGATGTTCCCGAATCGAACTAATGTCGAGTTCGCGATGCCCGCCACTAAGAGCAGAATCCTGCTCAAGAGCTGGGAGCGCGGTGCCGGACCAACTCACGCATCCGGAACCGGTGCCTGCGCTGCTGTCGCCGCCGGCGTTCTGGTGGGGCTACTTAAACGCGAAGTTGAGGTCGTCTGTGATTTGGGAAGCTTAATCGTGGAATGGCCGCAGAGCGACGGCAGCATATATCAGACTGGTTCCGCGGATTACAGTTTCACTGGAATAGCATAGGATCCTGTCCAACCTACCATGCCCAGGAGCATCATCGATTTTGTAGTTGATTACTACCGGCATTTACGAATTATCTCCCGCAATGCTGCACTATTCCTTCTCGGATCATTCTTCATCAACATGCTGTTCTCGGTTTTCTATCTGATATTTAATCTCTACCTGCGCGAGCTGGGATTTTCGGAGAGTGTGATCGGCCGGATTCTCTCAGCGACTGCCATCGGCTCTATGGTGGCGGCGATTCCGGCGGCGATACTGATATCGAAATATACAATCAAGCGCATGCTGTTGGCTTCGACAGTTGTTCTCGCCGCATCGTTCTATCTGATGGTAACATTAACTTCGACGGTTTCGATAATGGCCGCAGCCTTTCTTATGGGTGCGTTTATGTCATTCTCGCGGGTGGCGTCGGCGCCATTAATAATGAGAAACAGCACGCAGAAAGAGCGGACGTATGTCTTCAGTCTCAATTTCGCTAATTGGATGTTTGCCGGCATAATCGGGAGTTTCGCGGGCGGATATGCTCAAAAATGGTATTCGGTCACGTACGGCGCCGGACCCGGATCGTATAGATTCGTTCTCTATTGCGGCATCGCGATTTGCCTTCTGGCGCTGATACCTTATGCGATGATGAAGGCGAGACCTCCGGCCAAGGAAGAGCGTAAGTTTGTCCTGGATCGTCGGCTCCTCAAAGAGAAAGGCGGTCTGCTATTCAAGTTGTCATTCCCGTTTTTCCTTGTCGGAGCTGGTGCGGGGCTGATTATACCGTTTCTGAATCTATATTTCAGGGACGTCTTCGATATGTCGACCGAGACGATCGGGACTTACTACGCAATCGTGCAAGCGACCATGATTATCGGTGTGATGGCAGGCCCGGTGCTGTCGAAGCGTTTTGGCATGGTGCGGACGCTGGTTGTATCTGAACTGGCTTCAATTCCTTTCATGCTGATAATGGCATTCTCCGGAAATACGCAGCTCGTGGTCATCTCATTCTTGTGCAGGGGCGCTCTGATGAACATGGGGCAGCCAATCGGCACCAATTTCACTATGGAGATGGTCTCGGAGGATGTACATGCGCTTGCCAACAGCTTCGGCATGCTGGCATGGACATCGTCGTGGGCAGTCTCGACTCAGCTCGGCGGCTGGGTGATAGAAGGTTATGGGTATACTCCGTCATTCATCATCACAATCTGTTTCTATCTCGCGTCGGCAGCTCTCTACTATCACTATTTCGCGAATTCGGAGTTGAAAGAGGGGCATTCCTACCGCATAATTACACCCAGTGGGGATGGATTTTAGTTGATTAATGGCACTGTCAGGCTATATTTGACGGCTGCAGTGCGTTTTCAAGGACCGTGCGATCGGACGGCCTCCGGCAATGCAAGCTTGATTTGACAATTGATCTAATCGGTGTTTTGTTAATGAGTGAAGACATATTCAAAGAAGAGATCAGCAAGCATATCGCCGATGCTCTCGGTGTCGCGGTGGCCGATATCTACGATCTGCTTGAACTGCCGCGCGACAGGAAGATGGGAGATCTCGCACTGCCCTGCTTCACGCTCGCGAAGCAGATGAAGCAATCTCCGCAGCAGATCGCGGCCCTTATTTCCGAGAAGCTCAGCAAGGTAGCCTGGCAGAAGATGTCGCATGCGTCAGCGATTGGCCCATTTGTAAATTTCTTCTACAAGACACCAGAGCTTGCAGCGCATATCGTAAAGAACATACGGGCCGTGGGTGCGGGTTTTGGCTTGGCTGATGAGGGACAACGGCAGAAGATATTAATCGATTTCTCATCTCCAAATATCGCAAAGCCGTTCGGAATTGGCCATCTGAGGTCGACTGTGATCGGCAACGCGCTGTATCATATCTTCGAGAAGCTCGGCTATGAATGCATCGGCATCAACCATCTGGGAGACTGGGGGACACAGTTCGGCAAGATGATCGTCGCATATCGTGAGTGGGGATCAGAGGAAATGCTCGAAGAAGATCCCGTTCATGCACTCTTCGATCTCTATACGAAATTCCATCGCGAAGCCAAATCGAGACCGGACCTCGACGAAGAAGCAAGGCGACAGTTCAGGCTGCTCGAGCATGGAGATGCTGAAGCGATCGAGCTGTGGGGACGTTTCAAGCGTTACTCGCTTGCCGAATTCAATCGCATCTACGATATGCTCGGAATCAAATTTGACTACTTCACCGGTGAAAGCTTCTACAATGACAAGATGGATGCTGTCCTTCGGATTCTTGATGACAAGCATCTTACGAAAATCTCTCAGGAGGCGTTGATCGTTGATCTCGAGGAGTACGACCTCGGCGCGTGCCTGCTCAAGAAAGGCGACGATGCTACTCTGTACGCGACTCGTGATCTCGCGGGGATATTGTTTCGCCATCAGGAGTTTGACTTCGTGCGCTGCCTGTACGTGGTCGGAGCGGCTCAATCGCTGCATTTCAAGCAGGTCTTCAAAGTGATAGAACTAATCGGCTATGACTATGCTGACAGGCTTGTCCATGTGCCGTTCGGGTGGGTGAGGTTTGAGGACAAGGCAATGTCCACCCGCGAAGGAAACATTATATTTCTCGAAGAAGTGATTGCACAATCGAGAGATCTTGCCAGAAATATCATATTGGAAAAGAATCCGGAGATCGAGGACATCGATGGGACCGCCGAGGCGATAGGTGTCGGTGCAGTCATTTTCGCGCAAACCTCTGTCCGCAGAATGAAAGATATTGACTTCAAATGGGAAACAGCACTCTCATTTGAGGGCGAAACCGGACCGTATCTTCAGTACACTCATGCGCGACTCTGTAGTCTGGGTAGGAAGTTCGGGAAGGACATTCCAGACTCCATCGACTTTGGATTGTTGAAAGAAGAGGAAGAGAAGCACGTATTGAGTTCACTTATGCAATATCCGGAAAGGATCAGACAGGCTGCGAGGGAGTACGAGCCGTTTGTGATTTCTTCATACCTGATCAGTCTTGCCCAGGAGTTCAACACGTACTATCAAAAGCATCGTGTCATTACCGACAATACTTCGCTTAGCGAAGCACGGATGACCCTGTGTGATTGTGTCAGAATCATTCTGGCCGATGGCCTACGAATTCTTGGGATAGTCCCATTGGAGAGAATGTAATCATGAGCAAGCATACAGATGAGATAACGCTGCCGGCATCCTCCGAACTCGCAGAAGAACTGATCTTCCTCGGATTGATGCAGGGCCGCGAGGTGATGTTGTCTGGTGCAGGGGACCTGCAGATTTCAGAAGACCTGATGAACTTCGCTGGCAGAATGGGATACTGCATAACATATTCAGACTGCAACATAGAGATGATATCCGCAGGTGAACGAAGAACTGACACCGAGACCTTACAGGTCGCCGACAAACGGGATTTTTTCAGGAAGATGCTCGTGCTTGCACGAAGCCAGAGCGACGCTCATCTCGCCGTGCCGAAAGATATCGATAGTGATTTTGAATCAGAACTCATTCTCTACAAGAGAATGGGTTTCGACTATGATCTCATCGAGCGCAATGGCAGCAGGCTCTGTGTGCCGACACGAACGGAGACTCCGAACATCAAGTATCGACTTCCTGCCAAGAGTTACCATCTTCTGGACTCGATAATCTGCGGAACGATCGCTTCCGGGTGCTCGGTAGAGCTGACCTCACCGGTCGAAGTCCATCCGACGCCAATCATGACTTTGCCGGATATCGGCATTGAACTACTGTTGCAGAAAGATGAGCAGGTAGAGGACGAACTGGCTCGTCGCCTGAAACGCCTGAGACCATCCGGCAAGAAGAAATTCAGATACACAGTGCAGAGACATGACATTACTGAGCCGTTGCGAGCGATTCTGCCGGGAGATCACCTTCCCGGGCTATTCGTTGTCGGAGTGGGATGCATCAGATCGGCTTCCGGCTTAATCGTCCGCGGATTTGCCAAATCTGAAACGATTAGTGCATTCTGCCGGATGTTAGGCAAGATGGGAGCCGGAATCACGCTAAGAGATAGTTCGGCCGAGGCATCCGGTGGCATGTGTGAAATTGCGCTTTCCACTTTAGATCTGACAGGGAAGCGATTCGGCGGAAGTGACATCAGATCGTGCCCGGAGTCATTCGCAGTTTTGGCGACCCTCGGCATGCTCGCTGCAGGCAAGACTGTCATCCGCGATCTCCCCTTCGGATCGAATCTGTGGCGGAGACGTGTTGGGTTCGTCAGGGATGTGCTGGAACAATGCGGAGCTCGAATCGGAGAAGTCGAAGATGGCCTGGTTGTGGAGAAGGGGGTCGATTCGATGATGATGTCCTGGGTCGAAACGGTTGACCCGTATTGCGATCTATTTCAGCAGATGCTTTCAATAGCTCTCCCGCATCACTCCTCATATTGTGAACCATCGCATTTCAAGAACTCACAGCTCTTCCATCTGTACAACGTTCAGCCGGCTGAAACTGTACGCTGACACCTTGAAATCGGTACTTTAATCATGCCCGAGACTCCCGAAGAAATTCTAATCAAGGGAAGTGTCGAGAGAATCGATCTAACCTCCGGTGGTATCCTCGGAACTTTGATCAAACTGGCGTGGCCGGTTGTTGCTGCGATGTTTGTCCACACAGCCTTTCTGATCACAGACATGATCTGGCTTGGCAGGCTAGGCGCCTCAGAGATGGCGAGCGTCATCTCCAGCATGTTCTTCATCTGGATACTCTTCTCGATTGCAGAGATTGTGACAGCCGGTCTGGTTGCGATTGTCTCGAGGCATTACGGAGCGAAGGAATACGGGAAAGCATCATACGCTGCATCGCAAGCAATCGGCTATTCGGTAATGCTATCGATCATAATTACCGTGATTGGATACACCTTCGCACCGGAATTCCTGAGGTTTATGGGCACCGATGCGGATGTTACGGCCTTCGGAATCGACTACCTCCGGGTACGCTATCTGGGGACGATCTTTCTCTTTTGGTATGAAGCCGGTGCCTCCATATTCCGTGCGACTGGAGATACAAGACGACCGATGATCATATCTCTGGCTGCAGTAGTGGGAAATATCATACTCGATCCATGCTTCATCTTCGGGGTCGGCCCTATCCCCGCAATGGGGGTAAAGGGTGCCGCTATCGCGACAGTAGTATCGACGCTGCTTGCCGTAGTCGGTCTGCTGACATACATCCTGAACGGGAAGCTCACTATCGACTTGAGAATCAAAGATATTGTCAAGACAAACTCAAAATTGCTTTGGCAGATGGTCAGAATCGGCTTGCCACTGTCAGTGAACGGCGTTCTCTTCTCCGTGGTGTATGTCTTCATCACGAAGATCACAGCGTCATTCGGAACCGAAGCGATAGCTGCTCTCGGTGTCGGAAACAGATGCGAAGCATTGTCGTACATGATCTGTTTCGGTTTTTCCGTTGCTGTGTCGACCATGGTGGGGCAGAACCTCGGGGCGAAGAAGCCGGATCGCGCCGAACAGGCGGCGTGGATCGCTCTTGGGATCACCGGTGCAATCACAGCCGCTGTCTCGGCTCTGTTTCTGCTGATTCCGGGGCTTATTACAAAGGCATTCATAACGGATGCGAAAGTGATTGAAATATCGAAAGACTACCTCATGATACTCGCAATCTCGCAGGTCTTCATGGCTGCGGAGATTGTTCTGGAAGGCGCATTCTCAGGTTCAGGGAATACACTGCCGCCGATGATTGTCGGCATCCCCGGCTCGCTCATCCGCCTCCCGATTGCATATCTGCTCTGTTTCACGCTTGAGCTGGGGGTGAATGGTGTTTGGTGGGCGATTACTCTGACCACGGTTGTGAAGGGTATAATTCTTGTGATCTGGTTCAAGAGGGGTCATTGGAGATTGCAGGAAATAGAGTAACGCGTAGAGCCGAAATGAGTCTGCAAAAATATCTGGACAAAGATTCGAGTGTGGATATATTGATAGATTCGCTTCGAGTCGAAGGAACTGCCGCCTGTTTCGGCGTCGTGTTCGGGAGCGGCTGATAGATTTGATTTGAATCGACGATTTTCAAGGAGTGACAATTCAGTCAGCTAATGGAAGACCTCAAGAAATCATTCACTGACGGACGCCGTGATCCCTGGAATCTGATTTTCGGGATATTCGTGCTTTTAGTCTCGCTCATCGTTTATTTGATGACGGTGCAGCGCACGCTTTCATTCTGGGATTGCGGAGAATTCATTACATGTGCTCACATTCTGGGGATACCGCATCCTCCGGGAACTCCGCTATTTGTGCTGATCGGGCGCGTATTTGCACTTTTTCCGATCGGTGATGATCCCTCTTTCCGCATTAATATCATATCCTGCATCAACTCGGCGTTTGCTGCTATGTATGGGTACTTCGTGGCTGCCTGGCTCATCAAGAAATGGTTCGCATCGCCGAATCTCTCCGGATGGAGTCGTGTGACAGTTTACCTCGGTGGTGTCATTGGAGGACTACTGTTTGCATTTGGCCGCACAAATTGGGGCAATTCCGTCGAAGCGGAAGTCTACGGTACCTCGATGCTTTTCATGATGCTGACTATTTACCTGTTGCTGCTCTGGGTCGATCACCGCGAGGAGACGCATGGGGAGACTTATCTAGTCTTGATGGCCTATCTTTCTACGCTGGCGCTCGGTGTGCATATGACGTCCTATATCGTTGTTCCATTCGCATTCCTGCTGGTGATCGCTGTTGACGGTAAGTATCGTCGAAGCTGGCAGATCTGGGTGACATTCTTAATTCTGCTGCTCGTTATTCATCAGGTGCAGCCATTCATAGTAGCTTCTGCTGCATGGGCTGCGATTGCGTGTGCGGCTCACTGTTGGAAGCGAATATCTCAAGGCTGGATTTTCAGCCTGGCTCTTCCTGTTCTTGCTCTGGTGCTGTTCGTTTCTCAGGGAGCTCCGTTTGTTCCGGTATTCGTTCTGTCGTTTTGGGGATGGTCGCTTCTGACGTTGCTCTTCTTCCGCATCGATGCATCGAAACAATTCTGGAGAATCAGCTTCCTTGTGATAACGGCGGCGTTGTTGGGATACTCGGTTCAGATTTTCATACCGATCCGCGCGGCCCAGAAACCGATCATGAATATGAATAATCCCGATAACTGGGAGTCCTTCAAGGGATTTCTCGAACGAAGCCAGTATGGCACGGAAAGCATGATCACTCGGGCTCTTCACAGGCGGGGCGAGTGGATAAATCAATTCGGAAACCATCCTCGGATGGGATTCTGGGGATTCTTTAAAGAGCAGTATGGCCTTGTAGGCAAGCGTTTCCTGATACTGTTCTTCCTTGGACTCTATGGGATGTACTACACCACTCGAAAACACTGGAAGTCGGGGATATTCGTCTTTCTGATAACATTGGCAGGCACCGTCGGACTTGTGATCTACATGAACTTCGCCGACGGCACTCAGGAGAACACGCTGATCGGTGAGGGACATCTTGAAGTGCGAGACAGAGACTATTTCTGGACTCCGGGATTTGTCATGTTCGGATTGATGATTGGGCTTGGTGTGGCCGCATTTTTCGACATGATCAGGAATATTCTGATTATCGAAAAAGCCTCTCCAAGGATTCGAGACACAATCCTCGCAGTGCTCTGTCTATCATTCCTGCTGCCGGCATTTGCTCTTGCAAACAACTACTTCATCAATGACAGGTCTCGAAACTTCATCCCGTATGACTATGCCTGGAATATATTAGATTCTGCTCGACCGAATGCCGTTCTATTTACGAACGGTGATAACGACACATTCCCTGTCTGGTGTCTGCAATATGTGTATGGTATTCGACCGGACGTGAAAATCGCAAATCTGTCTCTGATCAACACAAACTGGTACATAAAGCAACTCAAGAATGAACTCGGTGTACCGATCAGATTAACCGATAGCCAGATTGACGGTCTCATGCACCGCAGGACGCAGGACGGCGGGCTTTACAGAGTCCAGGATCAAATGATCGCCGAAATAATCGACGACAACCAACGCGGCCATGAGCAGACCCCGGTTCAGTTTGCAGTGACCGTATCAACAAGAAACAAGAACTACAAGCTGCAAAGCCTCGATCCGTACATGCAGATGGAGGGTATGGCTCTGACAGTGTATTATCCGAATCGACAGCCAGATGCCATCGCTCTGGAAAAGACTCACGATATGTACTGGAATCAGTTCAAGTTCCGCGGAGTTACTGACACCACTCTTTACAAGGACGAGAACGCCGACCGTCTGGTGAATAACTACATCTCAGGGTTCCTTTTCATGGCTGACACATTGCAACGGGCAGGGCGTATTGACGAGGCTGCCAGCGAGATTCGCAAGGGGATAGGATTGGTTGGAGGTGGTCTGGAACCGTGGGCGTATCTTTGCCGGATGTACACGATGAATGGCCGACTCGACGATGCAATCAAAGTTCTTGATGAGGCGCCCGATGACCTGCCAAAGAGGACTTTGAAGCAGTTCATTGCTGCTGGTCTCAGCGACGCCGGACGTAAGGCGGAAGCACGTGCATACTTCGAAGATATTTACAGGAGCAACCCGGGATGGCGTGATGGTTTCAACGAGCTATTCCGGTTCTATTTTGACCAACAGATGCAGGCTGAGCTGGCCCGGCTGCTGTATGATTACACCAATGCAAATCCCGGTGATGCGCAGATTGCTGCTGCGTACCAGCAGCTGAAACAGGAAGTCCCTGAGCTATTCGTGCCGGAGAGCCTGGCCATAGGCATCGGGCAAACTGCAGTTGCCGTAGATGACACAGGTCGGCGCCTGAGAATCCTGCAGTTAGACTCCGCAGCCGCCATCGAGAATCTTCCTGACACCGGAGATGGAAAGTAAGTTGAGGATTCTTGCAGTCAATTGGCAGGATCCGAAAAATCCATTCGCAGGGGGTGCTGAAGTACATCTTTGGGAGAACCTTAAGAGATTTGCTGCAGATGGTCACAAGGTAACACTAGTATGTAGCCAATTCGATGGTGCATCCGAACAAGACTCTTATGACGGTGTCAGAGTGATTCGAAAGGGCGGGAGATTCTATTTCAATTTCGTGGCCCCTGGATTGATCCGAAAGGAACTGTCGCGAAACACTTATGACGTGATCGTCGAGGATATCAATAAGATTCCATTCTATACTCCGATATATACCGATCTGCCGATTCTGGCGGTGATACCGCATCTATTTGCCACAACTGTGTTCCGCGAAATCAATTTCGTGCTTGGCACCTACATCTATTTGGCTGAGCAGCCGATCAGGTACTTCTTCAGGAAGTATCCTTACTGTGTGATATCTGAATCGACCAAGAACGATCTGGTGAAGCGGGGGATGCCCGCGGACAACATAACCGTGGTCGAATGCGGAATCGATCATTCGTTCTACTGTCTGGATGCGGCAGTACAAAAGTATTCGAAGCCGACCGCTCTGTATCTCGGTAGAATAAAGAAGTACAAAGGTGTGCAGCACATCCTCACGGCCTGGCCTGGTGTGCTTGCGGATGTGCCGAATGCGAAGCTTCAAATTGTCGGAGATGGTGACTATCTGCCTGCTCTGAAGAAGCTTGCATCTGATCTGAAAGTGGCGGACTCTGTGGAATTCCCGGGGTTTGTGGGTGGGGAGTCGAAGATAGAGAGAATGCGGAGAGCCCATTGCGTGATATACCCATCTCTGAAAGAAGGTTGGGGGTTGACCAATATAGAGGCTAATGCTTGCGGGACTCTGGCGATAGCCGCTGATTCTCCAGGGCTGCGCGATTCTGTCTCTGACGGTGTTTCGGGTGCTCTCTTTCCATATGGCAATAAGCAGAAGCTGGTAGCGGCGGTACTGAGAGTGTTCAAAGATTCTGACTACAGGGAGAGGCTTCAGCGCGGTGCCGTTGAATGGGCTTCAAGATATGACTGGGACACTTCCGCTGGAAGGATGCTGTCTCTCTTGCAAAGTGTAATCAGAAAAGGGCGACCGAAGTAGATCTGTCAGGATTGCGGCGCATGAGATACAAGACTCGCAGAAGAATCCTCATTTATCTCGGATATATTATCTCGATTGTACTGGTGTATCTTGCGTTTCGTAAGGTGGAGTTTGCGGCTCTGTGGAATTCCATTTCAGAAGCGAATTACTGGTGGGTGGCTGTCAATATCGTGTTAGTGGTGGCGATGATGTGGTATCGTGCCTATCGCTGGAAATTCATGGTGGATCCGGTGAAGAAGATACCGATGAACAAGTTGTTTTCTTCCACCATGATCGGTTTTATGGCTTCAAATGTCCTGCCACTGCGGCTGGGCGAGTTTGTGCGCGCGTGGTCGCTCGGTCGTATCGCTGATGTATCCCGTTCGGCTGTTTTGGCAACGGTGGTTATCGAGCGCATATTTGATTCGTTTGCATTGCTCACTTTCTTGACAGCTATTCTTCTGTTCAAGAGACTTCCGCTGCCGGCGGAATTGCAGGACTTCGGCTATCTCTTCCTGCTTGCTAATGTTACTGCTCTCGCTGTTCTGATACTTCTCAGGACGAAACCTGAACCGACTCTCAAGGTGATCAAATCAGCTCTTGCCTTTCTGCCTTCCAGGATCAGTGGGAAACTGATGGAGATGTTCATTAAGTTCACCGAGGGGCTGGAAGTCATGGGCGACGTAAGAGTCATCTTGAAGATATCGTTCCAGTCCATAATCCTCTGGACAGTGACCGGACTATCTAATTATTTCATTTTTCTTGCATTTGGGCTGGGGCATCTTCCAATAGACGCTTCTTTTGTGGTTCTCGTTATCGTTTCGATAGGCATCATGATTCCGCAATCCCCGGGCTTCGTGGGAGGCTATCATCTCTGCGTCTGGTATGCTCTGAAACCGTATGGCGTTCAGCAGGATACGGCTATGGCAGTCGCAGTGGTCCTGCATGGGGCGCAATATATTGTCATTACGCTCGTCGGCTTCTACTATCTTCGTCGGGAACATCTCTCACTGCGCGAAGCCGAGGAGGCGTCAATAACCGAAAAGGAAGTGGCTCAGGAATGATCTCGCACAGAGATCGCTCCCAGCAAAGATTCCTTGACTTGAAGAAGTCTCGCCTCTAACTTAATTCAAACTATGGAGAGGAAGTTATGATATACGGCGTAATAATGGCAGGCGGCAAAGGCGAGAGATTTTGGCCTCTTTCGAGAGAAGCCCATCCAAAGCAGCTCCTGGCCATCACATCTGAGAGGACAATGCTGCAGGAGACCATCGATAGAGTAGTCGACTTCATACCGCTCCCGCGCATCAAGATCGTCACCGGGCAGAGCCTGCGCGACAAGATTCTCAGCACAATCGACTATCTGGGCGAAGATAATCTCATAACTGAACCTTTCGGGAAAAGCACCTGCATGACCATCGGCCTCGCGGCTGCGCATCTGTATCGTGAGGATCGAGAAGCCATCATGGTGGTGCTCTCGTGCGATCACGATATAAGGCCGGAGGAAGCGCTCATTGAGCTTCTGAAGGTTGGCTGTCGTGTAGCGTCGGATCAAGACTATCTCATCACAATAGGAATCACTCCTACCCGAGCTGAAACGGGATATGGGTATATCGAGCAGGCGGAAAGATACGATCGGTTCGGGGGAGTCTCCATTCACAAGATCAACAAGTTCACTGAGAAGCCTGACAGAATTGTTGCACAGCAGTATTACTATGACAGGAAGCACCTTTGGAATTCGGGCATGTTCATCTGGTCGGCAAAAGCAATACTCGATGCGATTCACAAGTTTCAGCCTGAGATGGCGAAACTGCTCGATGACTACTCGGAGGCAATCGGTACGGACAAGGAGTTAGATGCCAGGGTACATTGCTATCAGCATTGTCAGAAAATATCGATCGATGTTGCGATTCTGGAGAATGCTGAGAATGTGCTCGTGATTAAGGGCGATCTGATGTGGGATGACATCGGCAGTTGGCGCGCCTTAGAACGATTGAATATCATGAACTCCGATAATAATGTCCTGCATGGCAATGTTGAGGCGCTCGACACTTATGAAACGACAATCTACAACGATTCGGATGGCATCATCACGACTCTGGGCGTATCCGACCTCATAATAGTCCGATCCGGCGATATAGTCATGGTGACACACAAAACGAGGTCCGATGATATCTCGAAGTTGCTGGAGAAATTGCGGGAAGATGAAAGACGTGAGAAATATACATAAGGCTGAGATAGCATTTGCCGTGTTCATTCTGGCTGTCTATGCTCTAAGTTGCGGCAGTCTTGGGAGACGCAGAGATGGTGATGTAAAGCCTCAGCGCCCACACGTGGAAGAGCATTTCACAGCAATCGATCTTCCGGAGGACAGTTTCAGAGTGCCTGAACGTGTACCGGATGATGCGAGCGGGCGGATAAGCTCCGGAGGGATTGACTGGCAAACTCTGGATTCGCTGAAGCAGATGGACCCGACCGTCGATTCTGTTACTGCCGTATACCGGGTTCAGCTGTTCGCATCACAATATTTCACAGATGCCGGCTTCGAGAAGGAGATTGCGGAAGACACATTCAACGAACCGGTATACCTGCTCTATGATGTTCCTTACTACAAGGTTTTGATGGGAAATTGCACGAGCCGTGAAGTCGGGGAGAGGCTGCTGTCAAAGGCTCGCAGTCTGGGCTATGATAACGGTTGGCTGGTACAATTTCCTCCCGACTCGCTATACTACATGACAATCCTGCCCGAAAAAGCAACGGATGCAGCCGATACTACGGCTGCGAAGCCGGAGATTAACCGCTGATTACTGCCGGATTGATACTGTGACGATATTTACGCTTGATAGCAATACCGATATGAGGTTGCTGAAGGAAGAGGCACTTGACCAAATTATCGCTGGCAAGGTAATTCTCATTCCAACCGAGACGCAATACTGTCTCTGCTGCAACTCTGAAAAGGTCACAGCGATGAAAGCCCTGAATCGAATTAAGAAGCGTGACGGGTCGATTCCCACAGCGGTTTTTGTGAGAAACTGGGAGCATGCATCCGTCCTGGTCGAAAACGCTCCGTTAGGCATGCAGACATTTCTCAACCGCTTCTGGCCTGGTCCTCTGACATTAGTCGCAAAGACTGACCGGCCGGAATGGTATGGCGTTGTGAGCGAATCCGGGGATGTCGGGCTTAGATGCTCATCTCACCCGTTCCTAAGAGAACTTGTTTCGATGTCATTTCATTATCTAACTGCGACCAGCGCCAATGTGCATGGAATGGTGCCGTCAATCGATCCCGGAACGCTCACAAATTGGTTGGCGGGCGATATTGAACTCTTTATATTCGATCCGACAATAAAAAAGGACGCTGTTCCATCCACGGTTATCAGTATTGCCGAAAGAAAACTCCAGATACTCAGGGAGGGTGCGATCGAGTTTTCTGAAATCGAACGAGTATGGCGAAAGACAGTTGCCTGGAGAGTCGTATGAGCTATGTGATTATGTTCGTCTGCACCGGTAACACTTGCAGATCGCCGATGGCGCACGGAATTCTGCAGTCGATGATTGATAGCGATAATATCGAAGCTGCCGAAGTGATATCGACCGGCACCGGCACTCTTGATGGTTATCCGGTATCGCTCAATTCTACTGCCGCTGCGGCGAAAGATGGCGTCGACATATCGCATCATCATTCACTGGCACTGACACCGGAACTGATTGAGGGGTCCGATCTGATCCTTACCATGGCATATGAGCATCTGTTCGGGGTCATATCAATGTATCCAAAGGCTGATGGTAAGGTGTTCATGCTGAAGGCATTTCCTGACTCCGAACCTTCCCCGGAACTCTCTGTAGATGACCCGGTTGGGTCTGATTTTGAGATGTATCAGAAGACATACAGTGAAATCAAAGCGGAACTTGTGCGCATATGGCCCGCTATAAAGCAGAGGATTGATGAGAAACTTCGCTGAAATATCGCGCTGGGACAGAATAGTTTTCATCGGCTGCATTGTTGTGGCATGCCTGATCTATGCGACCTACCTCGAAGCACAGCAGAAAGAAGCGGAGCTTCTCGCGGATGTCGCCGACACTTGTCGGCCGCTCGATGTCGAATACGATTCGCTGCAGCCCGATTCGATTTTCCGCGATCTGTACCATGATTCATTCGGAGTTGGAGAACATCTAACATTCGAGCTCGGCTACGGGTTTCTCAAGGCGGGAACTTCGACTCTGCAGGTCGATTCGCTGTTCGAGCACAATGGCCGCCTTTGCTACATGATTAGCTCGAACGCGACGTCTTATAAGTTCTTCGATAGCTTCTACAAAGTCCGCGATCATGGCGAAACATGGGTGGACGCCTACGGATTGTTCACATGGCGATTCGAAAAGCACCTGCGCGAGGGGGGATTCAAGTCTGATGTTGTTCAGGTGTTCGATCAGTTTCGCGATATAGTCTACGAAGAAAATGACACGACGATGATCGAGACTTATGCGCAGGATGTTTTGTCGAGCCTCTACTATGTCCGCACACTTGATCTCCATGTTGGCGACACAATAGCTGTCCTCAATTATTCTGACCGTAAGTGTTACGATCTTGATGTGATCGTGCACAAGCGCGAGGAGATCGAAGTCGGTGCCGGCAAGTTCACATGCCTCAAGGTCGAGCCGCTGCTCAAGTCTGCCGGGTTGTTCAAGCATGAAGGCGAACTTGCGGTCTGGCTGACCGACGACAGGCTGAAGATGCCGGTCCTCATGAAATCGAAAGTACTCGTCGGCTCAATCACCGCCGAATTGATAGACTTCAGAATAGGCGAGCTGCTGGATTAGTTGTAGTTCAAAACCCCTGTGGTTTTGAGATCTCTTGGTCGTAGGGCAGCGATCCGAAGTCACGCCAAGCGTGACGGAGCGATCCTGCTTGTTTCTTTGTTGCGCAGAGATGGAGAATAGTCGTGTAGGGTGGAACATGTTCCACCAATTCTTCTGTAGCGCGTTTATGGATGTGGGCGGGATATTTCTCTTCGCAGTCATGACCGATTCTCCTCTGTGGGCAGGAGCCGAATATTCTGTCGAGGTGGCTGAAGATAGATTCGTGCGCGTAGGAACGATGAATATAGCGAAGGCGGTGGAACGCGTTCCACCCTACTTGTCTGCTCCCCGTCTTCACGGGGATGACAGGCCTTGGGCCTGTACACTGGATACCGATTTTCATCGGTAAGACGGAGTTGTGCGTTGTATAGGTATCTGAGGCTGCCAACCTGCCATATTTTGTTGACTAATCGCTTTCCTGACCCTATATACACCGCTATGAAAGTGGTTTTGCAGCGTGTTAACAGGGCATCGGTGACCGTTGACGATCGGATCGTCGGGCAGATAGCCAAAGGGCTGTTGCTTCTGGTCGGTGCGGGGCACGATGACACCGAGGATGACGTACGATTCCTTGCCGACAAGTGCATGAATCTCAGGATATTCGAGGATGAGGAGGGGAAGATGAATCTCTCCTGTCTCAATCTCGAATATGACGTCCTCGTGGTCTCCCAATTCACTCTGCAGGCCGATTGCCGCAAAGGACGCCGCCCGAGTTTCACCGATGCTTTGGAGCCGGTGCAGGCTGAAAAACTGTGCGACCGATTTGTCGAACTCTGCAGGGCGGAGGGTGTTAAAGTCGAGACGGGCGTGTTTGGGGCTAAGATGAGTATCGATCTCGAGAACTGGGGGCCGGTTACTATCGTTTTGGACAGCAAGGAATGACTGATTTCACGATTACTTACTCTGACGAACTGATAAATCGAATAGCGTCACTTCTCGACAACAGGCCGGTCAGGCTGGCGTCGCGATCGCCGCGCCGTCGGGAAATCCTGAAACGGCTCGGAATCGAGTTCAGTCAGTTCACACCGAACAGTGAAGACGAATTCGAGCCGGATGTGCCGGAGAGTGATCCGGTTGCACGTTCTCTTGCGATGACAAAACACAAAGCCGCCGAGGGCTGCAAGGGGGTTAACAGCGGAATAGTGATTGCTGCGGATACAATTGTGGTGCTCGATTCCAGAGTCCTTTCCAAGCCTATCCATCGCGCTGATGCCATCTCTCATCTGAAGCGTCTTGCTGGAAAAGATCATTATGTCCATACGAGCATGGTAGTCAGAGATGTTGACCGTTCTTTGGAGGAATGCGGAACATCAGACAGCCGTGTGACATTCCGCGATGTTTCCGAAGCTGCGATACTCGACTATGTCGCAACGGGCGAGCCGGACGACAAGGCTGGAGCCTATGGAATACAGGGGATGGGAAAGTTTTTAGTTGATAAGTACACTGGTCATCTTGATAATATCATTGGGTTTCCGGCGTATTTATTCGTCGAATTACTGGAAGGACTGAAAAGGCATCAGGTCTGATTCATGATAGAGTTTGAAAATGATGGCGAAATGCTGACTGTCGGCAAACTGCTCAGGAATGAGCGCGAACGGCAGGAGATTTCGCTTGAGGACATCTCGGAACGCACGAAGATAAATGTGAAGTATCTGAAGGCTATCGAGGAGGACAGCAAGGAAGGCTTCCCCGGTGAGCTTTACTGCGAGCTATTTACGAAATCGTATGCCGAGGCGCTGGGCCTGGAGTATGCGAAAATAAGAGCCGGCACTTTTGCAGCCGGTGATACGAAGAATTCATCCGGAAAGAAATTTCGGAAGGCCGAGACTGCGGCTGCAGACAAAGCAAAGGACAAGAAACGTGCCGCATCAGATAAGCCGACCCGGGAGAAACCGAAGGGTCCCAAATTTCTTCCCGCAGACTCAGCCGATGATGGATCGGAAACTGCCGCGTCGGATAGTGCTGATGCAAATGGCGTCGAGGCGAATGCCGGAGCCGCAAAGAAGGACATCGTAAGGTACTTTATCATAATTGCCGCAATCGTGTTCAGCCTTCTCATGGTAGTTGTTTACATCAGCATATCGAGCGACAAGACTGAATCCGGTGCATCGGATAGCGAGCATTCCACAGACATGCCTGCAGCAATCCATGGGGACGATGCTGATGCGGGAATAGACATTGTGGATGATGGATTGCCTCCGAGCACTGATGATTCGTTCTACGTCGGTCCGGTACAGATGTATCCCGACAGTCTTGAGGTCACACTTATCTCGACTCAGGAGAGTTGGGCGAGCGTCATTGCTGACAGCAATATAGTGTTTTCGAGTTTCTTTCAGCCCGGAAAACAGAATCTTTTTCGTGCGGCGACAGAGCTCGACATAACTCTCGGCAGGTGGGAATTTATCACGGGCAAGATATACACCCACCCCATGAAACCAATTACTTCGTTTCATGAACAGGGGAGAAATTCTGTGAAGCTCCTCATCACCAAGGATAATTGGGAAGCGTTCATAGACTCGACGCAATTACATTATGATCAACGTTAAGACAGCACTTCAGAATTTCAAAGTCAGCCGAATGAAGCGAAGCGTTGTCGCATCCTTGATTGATGTCGGCAGCCAGATCAAGGCCGAGGGGCGCGTGCTTGTCTTGCTGCCGTTCGATAGTGCTATCCGCAGCGAGATTCTGAGGGATGCGTCTGTCTTTGCGACGGCATTTCCTGGGTGCGAAATCTGCCTCGTGTCGATGCCGGATGATGGTGTCAGGGATCTTGCTCGCAGGGAAGGATTCAGAAGTTTCGCTCCTCACCGGATGGAGATGCTGTGGTACGGTTTCCCGAACAAAAGCTTTTTCGACAGGATTCGAAATCTCAAGGGCGGATTAGTGATTGATCTCGACTTCAACAAGAGTCCGATTAATGCTGCTATCAGCGCCGTTTCCGGAGCGCCGCTGAGAGTGGGGCTGTACGGCAACTGGGGACCTCCAATTCACAATCTCGAGGTCAAGTCACGAGAATCCGGCAATCAGATTGAAGACTTTCGATGCCTGCTAAATGTGCTCGCGTCAATACGAACAAGAGTTGCAAACTGAGAGAGGCGGTATGTTCCTATCAAAGCTACAACTTCTCGGTTTTAAATCGTTTCCTGAGAAGACAGACCTTGTATTTAATCGCGGTATAGCCAGTATTGTAGGGCCTAACGGCTGTGGCAAAACCAATCTCCTCGATGCGATTAGATGGGTGCTGGGTGAATCGCGGATGTCTGTTCTGAGGGGGGCGAGACTGGAAGAGATCATATTCGCAGGCACCAGAGACTATAAGCCGCAGGGCATGGCCGAGGTATCACTAACTTTCGATAATCACGATCACTCGATTCCGTCCGGTTACGATGAAATCAGCATTACTCGCAGATTGTATCGATCCGGTGATTCGGAATTCCTGATAAATCGTACACCATGTCGCCTGAAAGACATCACGGAGATGTTTCTCGATACGGGTGTTGCGCCGGGCGCCTACTCTGTCATCGAGCAGAGCATGGTCGATGTGCTCCTTTCGGATAAGACCGAGGACAGGAGATTCCTGTTCGAGGAAGCTGCGGGCATCACCAAGTATAAGCAGCGCAAACGACAGGCGCTTCGCAAGCTAGAATCGACAGAAGCAGATCTTCTGCGGCTTCAGGATGTCCTGGCCGAGGTTGAGGCGCAAGTTTCGGCTCTCAGAAGGCAAGTTTCGAAAGCGGAGAGGCACAGGACTCTTGGGGAAGAAATCAAGCGCATAGGCATCTCGCTGAGTTCGGCAGAATGGAATGCTCTCGAAGAGAAGCGCGCAGATCTGGCAAAGCAGATGGCGCAGAAAAGGATTGAAGCCGAAGCGAATATCGGCAGGCAGAGAGAGAGTGAGTTGAAACGCGAGAAGATCGCACTAGAGCGGACAGAATTCGAGAGAAGGTCGAGAGAAGTCCAGGCTGAACTCGAAGCCGCCATCGACAGATGCCACAAGCTCGAGAATGAGATCTCCGTGCTGAAGGAGAAAGAGCGCAATGCCGCAGAATCGTATACGCGAGCGGGCAACGAGGTCGAGAGCCTTCTCAAGCGTCAAGATTCTCTTGAAGACGAAATCGCAGAGAATACTCAGAAGCAATCTGAGTGTGGCGGTCAAATTGATTCGCTAAATGCGAAACTCGCGGCGGTTGAGGACGATCTGCATGCCAAGCTGAGCGAATGCACGTCTTTGCGCGAACACGTCGAGAAAAAACAGTCTTGTCTTAACGATCTGGCGGTCACTCTTGCCGGCAGGCGCGAAAACCAGCTGAGCCTCGATCTGCGATACAGCGCGGATAGCGATAAACTGACGGAAATGAATGGCGAGATTGAAAGGCTCAGCAAGGAGCTGGAGCGGATATCATCGGAACTATCGGCTGGAGAGTCTGAGGCTGAAGATTTTGAGCAACTGCTTGCGTCTCACAAAGACAAGATTACGACGCTGGACAATTCCGCCAGGATTCTGGGCGAAGACGTAGAGAATCTGGAGGCGCGGAAACGCGAATTGGTTGGCAGGCTTGAGAAAGCCGTGACTCGCATGGAGTTTCTGGAGAAAGTCATCGCCGAGTATGATGGCTATAATGAGGGCACAGCGGCGATTGGGCAGCTCAAGGATGAAATACCCGGCCTTCTCGACACGGTTGCGAATCTGATCGAGACTGACCACGAGAATTCTCCCCTCATTCAGGCGGTTCTGGGCGAATACGCCGGATACTTCGTCGTGGAAGATGAAGTGGCGGCCAATGCTGTTCTTGAGAGAGTCCGGTCGGAGAAACTCGGCAGGGTCGGTCTTATCGTCAAGAGCCGCGTTTCCGATTTGTCCAATTCTGTGAGCGGCAAAATACCTGATGGATTCAAGCCGATACGAGCGCTCGTCGGAGGTGATGACGATCTCTCTCAAGTGTTCGACTTTCTGTTTGACGATCACTGCCTTGTCGGAGATGGCGATTTCTCGCAGGCAGTAAATAATCCGCAGTTGACGCTCTGGACTGCCGAGGGGGAAGTTGTTGCTGCAGGCGGTAGAGTGCGGGCTGTCGGATCGCACGAGATTGTCCTTGTTGGCAGGAAGGGCGATTGCCAAGCTTTGGCGTCGGAACGACAGGACTTGATCGACATAATTGCTCGGGTTAATCACGACAAAGTTGAAGCTGCCGGAAAGCGCAATGATCTGATCGCCGAGATGTCGTCTCTGGAACACGGCATCGCTGAGATTCAGCAGCGCCTAACAGGATTGAGCATCAAGAATTCTAACCTCAAGTATGAAATCACAACACTTTCGAATGGCAAGACGGAAAAAGAGCGTGTGCGCTCCTCACTGGCTGGCTCACTCGATGTCATTTCTCGTGACAAGGGACAACTGACTCAGGAGCTTGAGGCCATGCTGGCTCAGAAGGCGGAGATGGAATCCGATCTGACTGTGGCAGCGGAGGAGGTCGCCGCCGCGGAGCAGGAATACGCGACCTGTGAGAAAGACAACAATCGCCTCAGGATGGAGCTTGTCGGACTGGAAGGGAGGCTCGATACGTTGAGGTCGAATCAGACGCGCCTTGATGAGCTCGGAAAGGATGTTCTGGATACGATCAAGTTGAGGGAATCTCAGCAGTCGGAGCATCTGCGAACTGCATCGGAGAGCAAGAGACTGACCCGGGACCATGAAGCAGACCTCAAGAAAGAATACATCGTCGAAGAGGAGAAGAGAAGAGAGGCTGTTGCGATCAGCTCGGCGATCTCGGAAGTGGATTGTTCGATGAGCGAGATCGACAAGGAATTGAAGGAGCTTCGTCAGGAGTCCTCGAAGTCGACTGAGATGATTCACGAGCTCGATCTCGGAATGTCAGCAATTCACTCTCGAAAGGGAAACCTGGTAGAAGACTCGATTGAACACTATGAATTCGATCCGTCGACAAGTTCGCTGAAGGTGAAGCTTACTGACGAGCAGCGATCTGAAATGACCGACGAACTCTACGGGCTTCGCGATCGTCTGAGCAGCCTCGGACCGGTCAACATGCTCGCCATTGATGAATACGATGAACAGAACAAGCGGTTTGAATTCTTGTCGGAGCAGGTCCAGGACCTGGAAACTGCAAAAGAAGATCTGAGATCGACGATCACGAAGATCAACAGCACTGCAAAGCGACTGTTTATCGAGACTCTTGAAGAGGTACGGGGCAATTTCCGGGAAGTGTTCCAGGATCTCTTTGAGGGTGGAGAGGCAGATGTCTATCTCGAAGAGGGAGTCGATCCACTGGAGGCCAATATAATCATCAAAGCCCGACCCAGAGGGAAGAAGATTCTGTCAATACAGCAGTTGTCCGGTGGTGAGCGCGCTCTAACATCAATTTCGCTTCTGTTCTCGCTCTACCTTGTGAAGCCTTCTCCGTTCTGCATTCTCGACGAGGTCGATGCTCCGTTAGATGACTCAAATATCAAGAGATTCCTGAAGATGATAAGCCGCTTTTCTGAGAACACGCAGTTTCTCATCATTACCCACAACAAACTCACTATGGAGGCAGCTGACGTTCTGTATGGTGTGACAATGAAGCACCCAGGTGTCTCCCAGATTGTCAGTGTCAATCTCAGTAGCGATGCTGACGTTGACAAGCTCCTCGGTCAATCGACAACCACCGCAAGTGCACCTGAGACTGAAGAGGCTGTCGAGATAGAATCATGAAGTTCTCGTTTTCTAAGCTGAAAAGCGGGTTGTCCAAAACGAAGGACAACCTGATCGGCCGTGTCAAATCTGTCGTCGGGCTGCACACAAAGGTTGATGAGGCTCTCCTGGAAGACCTCGAAGAAGCATTGATAAAGTCAGACGTTGGGATCAGCGCGACTGAGAAAATAATTGAAGGGCTCAAAGAGAGAGTCAAGGAACTCGGCGAGAAGGAGACTGAAAACGTAGTCGACCTTCTGAAGGCTGAAATGGCTCAAATATTGAGATCAGATAATCACCGCGAGAGTTTCTTCGATAATCCTGCAAAGCCACTTGTGATAATGGTTGTCGGTGTCAACGGGACCGGCAAGACGACATCGATTGCAAAGCTCGCACACACATTCAAGGAGAGTGGCAAGTCTGTTATGGTTGCAGCGTGCGACACGTTCAGAGCGGCAGCGATAGAGCAGCTCGAAATCTGGGCGACCCGTGTAGGCTGCGAATTCGTCAGATCGACTCCCGGTGCCGACAGCGCAGCAGTCGCTTTCGACGCCGTGCAGGCAGCGAAATCGCGCAATATCGATGTCGTGATCATCGATACTGCCGGCCGCCTTCACACTAAAGTCAATCTGATGGAAGAACTGAAGAAGATTAAGCGTGTTGTGGCCAAGGCTGACGCTGCAGCTCCGCATGAAACACTTCTGGCGATAGATGCCACCACAGGGCAGAATGGCATGCAGCAGGTGAAAGTCTTTGATGATGCACTCGTATTGACCGGTCTTCTCCTAACGAAGCTCGACGGTACAGCCAAGGGGGGAATAGTGATTGCCATAGCTGACGAGTTCAAGGTTCCCGTGAAGTTTGTGGGACTCGGAGAGCAGATGGATGATTTGGACGAGTTCTCGCCGAAGGATTTCGTCGAGGCGCTGTTTGCATGATTGAGACTGTCGGCATAAGTACTTCCGACCGCACTCAGCTTGTCGATATCACTCCGCAAATCAGGAAATTCGTCAGGGGCTCAGGAGTAGGCGAGGGTTTCTGCACTGTATTTGTACCGCATACGACTGCCGCCGTCACGATAAATGAGAATGCCGATCCGACAGTCAAACGCGATATTCTGATGATCCTGAACAGAGTTATACCATTCACTGACGATTACCGTCACAGTGAGGGAAACTCTGCCGCGCATATCAAGGCGAGTCTTATCGGTTCATCAGAGCATCTGCTGGTGTCGGGAGGGGATATACTGCTTGGAACTTGGCAGGGTGTCTTTTTCTGTGAATTTGACGGCCCCAGGACACGCAGGATCATCCTGCAAGTGAACGGCCACTGATGGCTAAGTTCAGGATCATCTGCGTCGGAAAGACTCCCAAGGGGTGGCGAGAAGAGGCATTTGAGCATTACCGAAAGCTGATTGTGCCTTTTGCCAAACTTGAGGAGATATCTGTCAAGGAGCAGAAGATCATTGAATCGGCCGGAATAGAGAACTCGCTGAGACAGGAAGGGGAGCGAATCCTGAAGCTGCTATCCGCATCCACCCACAAGATTGCTCTGGACCGGAAAGGGAAGCATCGGTCGTCAATTGAGCTCTGTAAGCATTTCGAAACTCTATATCAGCGGTTTTCTGCATTCGATCTAATCATCGGAGGTCCTCACGGTCTGCACTGCACGGTGCTCGATCGAGCGGACGAGAAGATGTCATTGTCGTATCTTACTTTCCCACATGATCTTGCGAAGATAGTCGTCGCGGAGCAGATTTACAGGGCTCTGTCGATCATGAACAACTTCCCCTATCATAAATAGCAGTTGTAAGAATTGGATTTGCAAGCTCCCGGCAATGGGGCTTGTTGAAAAAGTCACGGACCGCAGAAGGTCGTCATCGCGAGGAGCGGAGCGACGTAGCGATCTCTATGTCAATCAATGCAATAGTGAGATAATGAGATTGCCACGTTTCGCTCGCAATGACAGCGTTTGGGGTTTTTCAACAATCCCAATGGAGGAGATCCGGGGAGCGAAGTCTTGGTAATCCATTTTGGCAATTCCTGCAATGTTGACTTGAATACTCGCCTTTTTGGAAACTTTTGCTTGACAGTTGCGTTGTGCCGAGTATATTTAAATTCGGTAAGATGTATGTAACTTAATGCCCTTTTTGGATTTGGAAGGGAGGTCGAGGTATTTGACCGGTGTCAGGGTTCGTGATGATGAGTCATTTGAAAAAGCACTGAGACGTTTCAACAAATTCTGTGAGAAGAGTGGAATTCTGTCGGACATCAAGAAGCACCAGCATTTTGAGAAGCCGTCGGATCGAAAGAAACGCAAAGTAAATGCGGCCAAGAGAAAAGCGCGCCGTTCCAAAGGAAAGTCAAGGCGAGTAGGTAGATACTAATCGGTATTCGCATGAGCATCCTGGAGAAGATTAACTCGGACTTGGTAGTAGCTATGAAGGCGAAGGAGAGCGGTCGCGTGACTGCACTCCGTGGTCTTAAGTCTGCAATCAAGTATCGTGAAATAGAGAAGCATGCAGGTTTGACTGATGAGGACGTGATTGCTGTCCTGTCCTCGACTGCCAAGAAGCATCGGGATTCGATAGAGCAGTACGAGAAGGCAGGCAGGGACGATCTTGTCCAGCAAGAGAAGGGCGAGTTGGAGATCGCTCTCTGCTATCTTCCGAAGCAACTCGAACGGGCGGAGGTCGAGCGCCTCGTTGATGAGGTGATCGCTGAGCTTGATGTCTCGGGAGATTCGAGTTTTAGCATGGTTATGAAGGCTGTTATGCCGAAGGTGAAGGGACTTGCCGACGGCAAACTGGTTAAAGAGATAGTCCAGGGCAGACTGTCTTGATTTCCTCTCCGGTCGATTCCGGCCGGAACATGATAAGAGCAGGGAGGCCGTGTATGAATTGGTTCGACATCGCCCTAATTACACTCCTTTTGATTACGATGGCGATAGGTTCAAAGCGGGGACTCGTGAGGGAATTGATGGGTTTCTTCGCGCTGGTCCTCGGAGTCATCGTAACAGTCAACAACATGGATTTTCTTGCGCTCGAAGTCGCAAGACACATCGACGCATCGCCGATGATCATAGCCGTGGTCTCATTTGTCGTGCTTTTGGCGGTACTCTACGGCTTGTTTAAGCTGGCAGGGCTGGTCTTCTACAAGGTGGGAGACGTGCATAAGCTTGGAAAGAAGGACAAGGTGGGCGGAGCGGTGATGGGCGCAGTCAGGGGTTGGATACTGCTCGGACTGCTTCTCTTTTTGGTCACCATTCTCCCTATGCCGGGTGCATTCTATAGAGCTGTCGACAGCTCTATCCTGACCGAACCGATGATGAGGACTCTCCCGCTGATTTTCGATGGGTCGAGTCCACTGCATCCGAGGAGTGGTACGTTCATCGAGAAAGTAGAGCAGTCTATCGGTGAGACCGAAGCGGTTCTTACTCTGAACCACAAGAAGGCTTACTCAGATGCGTCGAAAAGGTACGCGCAGAGAGAAAGAATCGACAAAGCACTTAACAATCTCGACAGGTATCTTGGCCGGGATGATCTGCCTTAGGGGTGGGTCTGTTGCGCCTTATAGAGAGAGCTGGGCCGGGCTGACAGGTTAGTTGTCACCTCGCAGCCGGTTTATCTCATTTATCAGAGCATCGGATTCGTCTGTATCACCGGTGCTTCTTGCCTCGTGAAGTTGAGCTGTAAGTTGCCTGATGCGATCGTCTCTGTATGCCTGCTTCAATTTCTGCATGTATTCCTGAAATGCCAATTCCCAGTCGCCGGATTCCGCCTCGACCGCTAACAGTCCCGTAAGTGTGGAGCGGGTATGCTCATCGGTCGCGCTGTCAACCACGCTCGCGAAATCGGCTTCGCGATTCTCTGCATGAAGTCTTGTTGCGATGTTGAATATCTCTCTGTGCTCCGGGGAACTGAACAACTTCTCCTGCAAACCGTTCGATGAATCCTGGAAGAGGCTGGGATGGGTGAGTATAAGTCTCAGAACATTTCTCTCGAGCTCAGGGCGGTTTGCGATTGCAGTGTACCTGGGTTGGAAAGATCTCTCAGGTTTCGTAGCTTCGGGAGATACGCCCTTAGTGAGCAAATCGACGGAGATGTCATAGAGCTCGGAAAGCTCTTTAAGCATGAGGGCTCTCGCTATTTCGTCGGGGGCCATGCTCACGAGTCGAAGCTGCGATTTTACGAGCATCTGCTGGCCTGCACGATTGCGCTCCGCGAACGGAGGATGAGCAGACTCTCTGACAAATCTGAAATAGCTGGCAGCTTCCGAGATTACTCGTTTCAGCTCTGTCGCTCCGGCTTCTCTGACGAAGGAATCGGGATCGTCCCCTTCCGGGAGAGCCACAACGCGCACATCGATTCCCACTGCGAAGAAATGTTCGGCGCATCTTTCGGCGGCACTTTGCCCAGCCGCATCCGAGTCGAACAGCAGACTGACAGAATCAGCGTACCTTTTTAGCAGCAGGGCGTGATCGCGAGTAAATGATGTTCCCGATACGGCAACCGCTGTCCGAATGTCAGCCTGATATAGCGACAGGTAATCCATATAGCCTTCGACAACCAGAGCCTCGCGACTATCTCTTATATCTGCCCGCGAATGGCTTAGTCCGTAAAGGACACGACTCTTGTTGTAGAGCGGCGAATCGGGAGAATTCAGATATTTCACATTGTCCTTTGCTGCAAGTGCGCGTGCCCCGAACCCAATTACTCTTCGTGACAAATCGAAGATGGGAAACATGAGTCGCTGCCGGAACCGATCGTAGAACCCGTCGCCAGACTCACGTTTCACCAGTAGACCGGCATCATATAGTTCCTGAGTCGTGATCTTCTTCTCTCGGGCGTATGCGATTAGATTCTCCCAGCCCTCAGGCGCAAAACCGAGTTGGAATTCCTGAATAGTCTCGTCAGTCATACCGCGCTTTTCACGAATGTAGTCGAGGACCTTCCTGCCGTCATCCGATTCATAGAGAGACTTGTGGTAGAATCCGGCCGCCTGCTCATTTGCGTAATAGAGTCGTGAGAATCTTTCCATTTCTTTGGGATCACGCTTCGGCTCAGGGAGTGGAATGCCGGCGCGCTTGGCGAGGAACTTGACAGCCTCCGGAAATGACATCTGCTCATGCTCCATCAGAAACGTCATGACATTGCCGCCTTTTCCGCATCCGAAGCAGTGGTATATCTGCTTGTCCTGTGATACAGAGAATGACGGAGTTTTCTCGTGATGAAACGGACAGAGGCAGATGTAGTTGCGCCCTCGTTTCTTAAGAGACAGAAA
>Ga0180009_10001272_pt1 | contig 31287 bp, 25 predicted proteins | sample OS_PC_MetaG_FD_123537 | JGI IMG/M metagenome (GOLD analysis project Ga0180009, IMG submission 123537) | Groundwater microbial communities from the Aspo Hard Rock Laboratory (HRL) deep subsurface site, Sweden - OS_PC_MetaG | ecosystem: Environmental > Aquatic > Deep subsurface > Groundwater...
CGGGTTCTCTGTCGAGTATACCAGCACCCCCATACGTGAAAACGATCAATTGACGGGGGCAGTGGTCAGTTTCAAGGATATTTCCGATAAAAAGAAAGCCTTGCGCGATCTCCTTGCCAGTGAGAATCGTTATCGGACCATTGCCGGTACAGCCCAGGATGCCATTATTCTCATGGATGATCAGGGTCGGATTGCCTACTGGAATCCATCTGCCGAACGTATTTTCGGTTATACCGAGACTGAGGCCCTCGGCCGAGATCTTCATGAACTGATTATGCCGACTCGGTTTGGACCTGAAATGAAAAAAGGGATGACACGTTTCTGCGCAGATGGGTCGGGAGATGCTATCGGTAAAGTTTTGGAAATGACCGCACTCCGCAAAGGGGGCAGCGAGTTTCCTGTTGAACTTACAGTGTCCGCCTTGCGCCAGGAAGATGGTTGGTGGGCTGTGGGCATTGTCCGCGACATATCGGAAAGGGAGCAGGAAAGAGCCGAGCGGGAGAACCTGCAGGCCCAGTTACGTCATTCCCAGAAGATGGAAGCCATAGGAACCCTGGCTGGTGGAATTGCCCACGATTTCAATAATATTCTCGCCGCGATAATGGGCTACACGGAGTTGGCTCTGCTTGAGGCCGAGGATGGAGTCCTCCGGGATACTCTGAACGAGGTTCGCAAGGCCAGCGGCAGGGCCAAGGATTTGGTTGCCCATATCCTAGCCTTCAGCAGACAGGGGGAAATGGCACGGACTCCGGTCAATGTCGCGCCCATCATCAAGGAAACCCTTAAAATGCTGCGGGCTTCTCTGCCGACGACCATTGAGATCAAACAGACCCTGGGCCAGGATCTCGGTAAAATTCAGGCCGATCCCACCCAGATCCATCAGGTGCTTATGAATTTGTGCACCAACGCGGCTCATGCCATGCGGGAAAATGGTGGAGTACTGGAGGTCAGCCTTGCTCAGGTGCGTCTGAAGGACGAACCTGTTCTGCGCACCTTTGCGCTGGCCCCCGGCAACTACCTCAGGCTCATAGTAAGTGATACCGGGAAAGGCATTGAGCCGCTGATTCTTGCCAGAATATTTGATCCGTTTTTCACCACCAAAAACCGGGGCGAAGGCACCGGACTTGGTTTGTCTGTGGTTCACGGAATCGTCACCAGTCATGGCGGAGCTGTCGATGTGCAGAGTGTGCCGGGTGAGGGGACGAGCTTTATCCTGTATTTCCCAATGCTGGAAAGTGTTTCGGAAATAATTGACGCAGCGGTGGTTGATGCTCCGCCGACCGGTATGGAGCGGGTGTTGTTGGTTGACGACGAAGTGGCGCTTATCGAAATGGGAGAAAGGATTCTTGTTTACCTGGGTTATCAGGTGACGAGTAGAACCAGCAGTGTTGAAGCGTTGGAGTTATTTCGGGATCAGCCGGATAATTTTGACCTGGTTATCACCGATTATACCATGCCAAACATGACCGGCGGCGAACTGGCCAAACATATCCTCGCCATACGACCGGAAATGCCGATCGTTCTCTGCACCGGGTTCAGCGAGGTCTTCACCGAGGAAAAAGCCCAGGCCCTTGGAATTAAGGGGTACGTAATGAAGCCCATTTCAATTCACGATTTGGCGAAGATATGTCGTAACGTGCTTGAACAGTCCGGGAAATAACCCAGGGGGAAGCTTAGGGTCTGACCCGCAGATTTATCATGCGACCGCTGCCCGGGTCCTTGTAACGGATGTCTCCGCTGATGCGTCCTGAAACAACGGGGTGTTGCAGGCGCAAGCTTACGGTATATCTGCCTGGGTTGACATGGGTCAGCAGCCACTTTACTTCGCCTTTGCCTGCATCGTACTGGTTGAATGCGGGAGAAGCAGAATCAACCATCGTGCCGGACGGCAGATTCTGAATCACGATCAGGGTGGTGGGGGCCGGACTGCCGACGGTAATCAGAAGTTGAATATCCTGCCCGGCAGCGCTCAGGTATTGGCCTCCGACCAGAGCCTCGCCCGCACACAGGGGCATGGGCAGGGACACAAGCAGTAGTAAAGCCACGAACAGCAGGCCCGATGCTCTGGTATGTTTTTTCTTTGCCGTCATTATCTATTCCTCCTCTTGAATGATTACTGGAGAATCTCATAGCTGCGTGTTTCTGGATTCCAACGGTAGCCTTTGGCCGACCAGATTTCTTCGATCAGTTTTTTGCCGAAAAGCAGATCGTCAATTCCACCATAGGTTTCATACACGGAAAGCAGTTCTTCATCATCTATCCGGCCGTCGCTGTTGTTGTCTGCCCAATGGTAAGGGCTCGCCTGCAGAGAGTCGGTCCCGGCTACCGGAATAGAGGGGTTATCATCAGAGCGGACCGTGACGCCTCCAGCGAATTGATGGATTGTCTCCATTTTCGTCTCAGGCCTAAGTTTTGCGAGGTAGCTGTAAACGGCATGCTCTCCGGTGATCTTTCCGATCCACTTAAGAACCGGCGGATTACTTGCCTGGAAGACGAACTTGGGCTTGCCCTGGGCGGGAATGCAATCAGTGGGCAGGGATTCCTTAAGGATCAGGGAAAACGATCTGGATGAGCTGTTTGTCACCTCGATGACGACCGGGAAAGGGATGCCGGGGGTTGCGTGCAGGGGCAAGGTTCTGAATGAAGCCACCTGGTTTTCCCCATCGTTGCCACTATACCACCAGATAATGGCGAATCCGGCAAGGGAGAGAAACAAAAATCCGCCCAGGAGGATTAAGGCAGGATGCTTGGCAAGGTACAGTCTAAACTGATCGGATTGACCCGCCACTGGTTCGGGCGAAGGCGAACTAGTCGAATCGTCTGGATGTGAGTGGAGATTTTCCTGTTCCGGCAGCTCACTGGCCTGGGAAGCAGGGGGCTCTTCGGCAGGTGCTGGGGGAGTGTGGTCAAGTATATCCAAAAGTTGGATTTCCAAGGCCTCGGCAAGTTTCAGGGCATTTTCTTTTTTGATGTTGGGATAACGGCGATTTTCCCATCTGGAAATGGTGTCGGTGGTAACACCTACCACCGTGGCCACATAGAGCTGGGTCAACCCTTTTTCTTCCCTGATCCTGCGAATCCTGGCGCCATCTATGTTGACCATGGGAATGCCGCCAGCCAGGGGCTTTACTGAATCCATACCGGGTATCCTGCGGGTTGAGTTTCTGGTGTATTAAAAAATGATGATAGTAATAAATACGGTCGTTCAGGAAAAGCAACCTGTTTATTATCAGGGTGTCACCCAATAAGCCACCCTGATATAAAATCAAGGAACAGCACGTTATTCTTGATTCCTGCTTTATACCACACAAAGATTCGATTATAAGCCGGAATGGATGACAGTACTTTCGTTTTGTATGCAAGAGGAGATAAATTTTTGACGCAGGGAAAAAAATGGCATTTTCTACCGACTATTCGCGAGGAAATGACAGCAAGGGGCTGGGAGTTCGTCGATGTGGTGCTGGTCACCGGGGATGCGTATGTGGACCATCCTTCGTTCGGCGTAGCCTTGATCGGTCGTCTGCTTGAGGCCAACGGCTACCGGGTGGCTATACTTTCCCAACCCCGTCATCATGCTCCTGATGATTTTCGGCAATTCGGCAGGCCGCGTCTTTTTTTTGGTATTACCGCAGGTAATCTGGACTCCATCGTGGCAAATTACAGCGGCAATGCCAAGGTCCGGGACCGTGACGATTATTCCCCCGACGACAATCCCTATTTCGGCCTTGAGGCGGAAAAAAAGATGCGACGCAGACCGGACCGGGCCACCATTCTCTATACAAATCTTGCCAAAGCAGCGTTTCCTGATGTTCCGGTCGTGCTGGGAGGTATCGAGGCCTCTTTACGCAGGTTTGTGCATTATGATTACCAGCAGCAGCGGCTCCGCGGATCGGTGCTGACCGATGCCAAGGGGGATCTTCTTATTTACGGGATGGGTGAACGGGCTGTGCTCGAGACTGCGGCACGGCTTGCCGAGGGGCTTGACCTGTCCGGCATTCCCGGGACTTGTGAACGATTGACGGAAAAAGAATTGGAAATCCGCTGTGTTTCCGACCCTATACAGTTGCCTTCCTGGTCGGAAATCCAGGCTGATCTTCCCCTTTTTCTTGAAGCCGAACTCACTATCGACCGTCAAGCCAGATCATATGGCGACGAACCTCTGTTGCAGTTTCAGCAGGCAGCCTGGGTTCTCCAGCACCGTCCGGCTGCACCGCTTAATACCGCAGAGCTAGATGATCTGTACCGCCTTCCCTTTACCCGGAAAGCGCACCCGTCCAGTGGCGATGTGCCTGCCTGCCGGATGATCCGGGATTCGATCACCATTGTCCGGGGGTGCTGCGGCAACTGCTCTTTTTGCGCCATTTCCAGGCATCAGGGACCAAAAATCATCAGCAGGAGCCGTGATTCCGTGGTTCAGGAAGTGCGGGAGCTTGCCGGGCAGAAAGACTTTTCCGGCACTATCAGCGATCTGGGCGGTCCCACGGCAAACCTCTACGGTACAGCATGCAACAGCTCGCAGCCATGCAAGCGTCATGACTGCCTGTATCCAAAAATTTGTAAATTTTTCAAGATTGATGAGCAGGCGATGATTGGTCTGCTGGAAGCGGTTTCAGGTTGTTCCGGGATCAAGCATCTTTTTGTTTCTTCCGGGTTGCGGATGGAGCTGTTGCTCAGAACCCCGCAATTGCTGCAAAAATTGCTCCTGCACCATACTCCGGGAGCGATGAAAATCGCCCCGGAGCATACGGTGGACAAGGTGCTCAAGCTCATGCACAAGCCCGGTCAGCAGGTGTTGGAGGATTTTCTTGCCCTGTGCCGGGAGATCGGCAACAAAACCGGGAAAAAATTCCATTTTACTCCCTACCTGATTGCCTCGCATCCGGGGTGTACTCGGGCCGATATGGAAAAGATGGCAACTCAGCTTTCTGTTCAGGGCCTTGAGGTCCGCCAGTTTCAGGATTTCACCCCCACACCGGGAACAATTTCCACGGCGATGTATGTTACCGGTCTTGATTGCGAAACCCGCAAGCCTATTCCCGTGGCCAAGAGCATTGGCGAGCGGCGCAGTCAGCGGCAGGTGCTGGAGCAGCGGCCTGTTCCCAGGAAATCCGGAAGGCAACCGGTTGGACGGAAAGGATCTGCCGGACCGAAACAAAAGACCCGACGCGGCCCGTCCTGAAAAATATTGTGCTTCGAGGCGGCAAGGAGGTGTTTTCCGATGAAACAGGTAATCACCACAGAAAAACAGCCGATCAAACTCTGGCTTGATGATATTGAAGCAGGGGCCTTTGCTCAGGCTAAAAATCTTGCCAATCTCCCGTTTGTGTTCAAACATGTCGCGGTGATGCCCGATGCCCACCAGGGGTACGGCATGCCCATCGGCGGGGTGATGGCTTCGGAAGATGTGGTAATTCCCAATGCGGTCGGCGTGGATATCGGCTGCGGCATGTGCGCCGTGCGAACCTCGCTTACCTCCCTCTCTGAGGAAAAACTGAAATCGGTGCTTGCCGAGATCAGAAGAACCGTCCCGCTCGGATTCAAACACCATACGCATAAACAAAAAGAACACCTCATGCCCAAGGGGGATGTTCCTCTTGATGATCTGCCTATTGTTTCAAGAGAATATCAGAGCGCCCTTACCCAGCTTGGGACCTTGGGAGGAGGGAATCATTTTATCGAGATTCAGAAGGGAAATGACGGCCATATCTGGCTTATGGTTCATTCCGGCAGCCGCAATATCGGTTTCAAGGTTGCAAATTATTATAACCGTCTGGCCATGGAGCTGAACAAACGGGCCGGATCGAAGATTCCGTCAAACTGGCAACTGGCATTTCTGGATCTCAACAGCAAGGCCGGTCAGCAATATCTTCAGGAGATGCGTTATTGCGTGGATTTCGCTTATGCCAACCGGAAAATGATGATGGAACGGATCAAGGATGCCTTATTGGTTGTATCGCCACCGGTATTTTTTGAGCCCATGATCAATATTGCCCATAATTATGCGGCCATGGAGTTGCATTTCGGCAAAAATGTCATGGTGCACCGTAAAGGGGCAACCCGGGCACAAGCCGGAGAGATCGGCATTATTCCTGGTTCGCAGGGCACTCCCAGTTATATCGTGCGGGGCAAGGGGAACAGGGAGAGCTTTGAATCGTGCGCCCACGGAGCTGGCAGAAAAATGGGACGCAAGCAGGCCCAGCGGCAGCTGAACCTTGACCAGGAAAAAAAGCGCCTCGACGACCAGGGGATCATCCATGCAGTCCGTTCGGTCGGGGATTTGGAAGAGGCGGCCGGTGCCTACAAGGATATTGATGAGGTGATCGACAACCAGCTTGATCTGGTGGAGGTGTTGGTGGAGCTTCGTCCCTTGGCTGTGATCAAGGGATGAACAGCGGAAAGACTTTTGCGAATCCGCTTAGAGGAGCTGGAAGATCAGCGGCAGGGTCACAAAGGCAAGAATTATTCCGAGGCCGATCAGGGCTGCGGTCAGTTTGGGGGAAAGCCCGGCCATGATGGCCAGGGCGCCTGCGGAAACCATGGGCGGCATCCCTGCCTCGAAGACGGCAACCTGGGCGGCCAGGTTGCCAAGCCCCAGGATGCGGCAGAAGAGAAGGGCGACCAGCGGGGCAACGGCCAGCTTGAGAATGAGCCCCACACCCAAAGGCTTTAAAACTTCCGGGCTGAGGCGCAGGGTAAGCTGAAAACCCACCGCGACCATGACCACTGGAACAAGGGTCGCCGCCAGGGTGTTGAGCAATGCCGTCAGGGGTGCAGGAAAAGTCAGGGTGCGACAGGCCAGGGCCAGCATCAGGGCGATGAACGGCGGGAAGCTGACGATTCGGGTGACTACCGAGTTCAGGGTCGGTTTACTGCCGCTTCCATAGAGAGCAAGCACGACGGCCCCATAGGTGGCAAGGGCCAGAAAGGAACCGAGCTGGTCATAGAGCACAGCGTAGGGAATGCCGCTTTCTCCGAAAAAAGCCTGAACCATGGGAATACCGAGAAATGAGGTGTTGCCCAGCGGAATCAAGAGCAAGAGAACGCCGACAACCTCTTTCTCCCAACGGAAGAACTTTGCCAGCAGAAGAATCGTCATGGCGGAAAACGCGAGCATGGCCCAGGGCATGATAACCGGGACAAGAATGTCTGCGGAGAAATGCAGAGCAGGAACCTTGAGCAAGACGAGAGCAGGCAGGGAAAGATAAATGGCAAACAGGTTGAGGACCTGCGCGGTATCCTTCGGGAAATTGGGCAGACGGCGCAAGCCCATGCCCATAAGCAGAAAGGAGATGGTGAGGACGAAATTTTCCATGGCCTGAGATTAAAACTCCTGGAAAGTCAGGGGTGAACCTGTTTCCATGCAAAAGATATTTTGGCGCCGTTGCCAAGATTTCTTGACAATGAGCAGTGGTCGCTCGATAATTTGTTAACTCATAAGGGAAGTTGCTCTCCCCGCACATTAATTGTCGGCAGTAAATATATATTTTGGAAATTGTTCGGTGTCAATTCCGATCTGGGTGTTCTTTCGGCACTCCATCTGAGAAGGGGGTAGTATGGATAATGTAAATCCGAACCTGATAACCTGTATTGTACAGCGCGGCGAAGCCGACCGGGTGGTGGATGCGGCCATGCAGGCCGGTGCGGAAGGGGCGACCCTGTATTACGGACGAGGCACCGGCATTCGCGAAAAACTTGGCTTTGCCGGCATGTTTATTAAGCCGGAAAAAGAGATCATTCTGATCATCACCAAGAATGAGCAGACGGATGCGGTATTTGACGCGGTGGTTAAAGCGGCAGGGCTTGAGAAAAAAGGACAGGGCTTTGCGTTTCTGCATAAACTTGATCGTGCCATCGGCTTTGTGGACAAATGAACTCCGAGAAGGCAGGATTTTTGTGTAAGGTGTTTGCTTAGATGGGGAGATATTTCTTCATATCCGGCTGCGCGGTTGCGGCCTTGCACTTCGCCGGAGTCACCTCCGCCGGGATGCTTGATCCGATGATCGCCCTTCTTGGTGCCAACCGGACCGCGCTTCTTGCCGGAGGGTTGCTCGGGGCCCTTGCCCTGGTTTGTGCCTCAGCGCTTTTTGGCGGGATCGGTTTTTTTAATATCCTGTATGTGATGGCCAAGGGGGTTTTTGAGCTGGTTCAGCTTCTTCTCTGTGCCATGACTGTGGCTGCCCTTGTATTCTGGTTTGATCTCGGGATAAATTTCTGGCAGGAGGGCGGTGGCCCCCTTACGATCGTGCTGTATGCCTGGTTTTATGGCGCGGCCATTAGCCTGCGGGTTTTTGATTTCAACTATCCGATCAGGGATACGCTTATTTCATTCAGCGCTCTGCCTTTTGTCTGCATGATGATGTTCTGGGGCAGTACCCTGATACGTTAGACTTGCAACTGTTCAGCAAAGTAAATGAAAAAAAACGCCGCCGGTCACTAGACCAGCGGCGTTTTCAATTGTAAGCAATGTCGGAAAATGGAGCTAAAATTCCGGTCCGTATTGTTTAATCGTCAAAATCACCTTCCGGGCCTTTGTCCCCGCCAAGGCTTGCCGCCCTCCGGGTGATCTTTTCCCCTGTCCATTCCGCAGGATCATCGATGCGGCCTACTTTGGGCCCCATGTCGTAAGAGCCTTTCTCCAAAATGGCTTTTATTCCGAGAGGGGCACTGTCCTGAGCGTCGAACACTTTGACCAGCAGATTGTAGACAAAATCTTCCACCCGTTTAACCATCCGTTCCCGCACAGCTTGAGGCTGGCCCATGAGTTTCGGCTCAAAAGGCAGATTCAGGCTCTTGTAATTGCCTTTTTTCCAGCCGTTTGCTTCGGCATAGGCAACCATCTGCTGCCACATGTTTTCAGTAACCCCGGCGTCCTTTACCTTGATGAAGTTGCCGTTATCGTCAAGAAGGGCATTGCCGTAGTCGTTTACCTGCAACCCCCAGGAAACCATCTGCAGGGCGGTCGCAACATTGGCTTTGGTCGTTGTGGTTTTGGTAGCGATTTCCCGCAACCGCTCCGAGCTGTTACCCGAGGTGCCATGCTGAGCGCCGGAAACATGATATGGAGCCAGGCCGGCATGAACCTCAGCGGTAAGTTCCACCTGGATGCCTTGGCCGCTTTCTTCGATTCCGTGGGTGGTGCCGTTGTTCAAGGCAATCCAGTCGGGGAAGATATTGTGGGCATTGAGCCCCTGGATGAGAAAAAGCGCTTCTGCCGGATTGGAGAGTCCCTGATTGCCCTTGATCTCGCCGATTTCCGTTTCCAAACCGGCCCAACCAGGCACCAACTGAGCCAGGGTAAGGTTGGTCAGCAGGTTTTTGTCATCAGGAAGATGAGAGGCGTCAATGGCGATGGAGGTGATGCCCGCTTCGAAAATGGTGGGGATTTCCACCTTGGCGAAATCAAGATCTGACTCTTTCTTGATTCCGTAATGGTCGGCATGGATGGCAACAGGCACGGTAATACCCAGTTCGTTCATGGCCTGATCCACCTGCATGGCCATATTCCAATAATTCACAGGGCAGTATGCGTTTGCCCCACCTTCGGACCGGGCGATCTCGATGATGATTGCAGCATTTGCCCGCTGCGCGGCCAGCAGGGCGCCGCGAATGATGAAATTGTTGCGGCCATTGGCGGCAATGGTCATAGCCTTGCCTTTTGCCCGCAAGGCCCGGTCGATGACCTTGCCGCTGACAATCAAGGCCTTTGAGTTGGGGAACAGCTTGACTATATTAGGCGGTCGGCCGACGGCAAGCGCTTTTTCAAAATCTGCCTGGGAGACAGACATAGTGGAACCTCCTTGTTATACGGTAGTCTGTTGAGTGTCTGGCGTCATTATAGTGGAAACAAGGAATGCGTCATCAAAAAAAATCACGGTGAAGGCTTTGGGTGGAAAATCGTGCAACAGGCTTTTTGGCTGTGGATTAAAGGGGGCAGGCGAACAATGTTCTGCTTCGCCGATGGATGGCAGCCCAGATTTTTACCCGAGAGCCGCATAGGGGATGTTGTGAGGAGAAAGAACTGGGGCTTAAAGCAGGGTTTTCAGCCGTTCGATGGTGGCCTGGGTAATGGGCTTGGGGATGACCGTTTCCACCGAAGGTCGTCCTGAAACCTCAAGGAGTTTACCTGGATCGTCAAAGCTGGTGATGACGATGACCTTGGGCTCTTTTCTGAGGAAACCTTTCTGAAAGGCATCTTCAATTATATTGAGAAAGGTTTCTCCATCCACCACAGGCATTACAAGATCAAGGAGAACGACATCAGGCTGGTATTTCAAGTAGCGGAAAATTGCTTCAGTGCCGTTTGCCGCCTCAAAGAGCTCACAACCCGGCACGCTTTTCATCAGATGATTTTTTAAAATGGTTCGGGCTGTAATTTCATCATCGACAATGAGAATTTTCATTCATTTTTCTCCAAGAGAATCATGACCAGTGCTGCAAAAAACGAAATGAGAATAAATTTTTCTGTACATAGCAATATAATACATATCGGCAGGTTTTGGAATTAACTTGCTATTTTTATTTATGAAAATTGTCAGTAGGCAGAACCGTCATGAGGAGAAATGTCAATTATGACAATCTCGGGAGCAGGGGAGGTTACAGCGTGAGACGTTCAGAAACTGTGATGCGCAAGGATTCATGGGTGGCAAGCAGATTCTGCCAGGCAGATTCTACCTTGGTTTTGTTTTTCTCACGGACACAAAATTCCAGATTTTTTACGGCCGCGATCAATTTATGTGCGGTGAAAATCGCGGAGGTTCCCTTAATATTGTGGCAACAGGACAGGATTATATCCTGATCATCCTTTGTCATTGCCGTGGCGAGCAAGGCAAGTTCTTTGTCGGAGTCGGCAAAGAATGCTCTGGCTATCCGGCACAGTGCTTCTTCGTTCTGGTATGTGGCATACAATGTTTCAAAATCCAGATCGGTATGGTGAGGAGGTTCTGTCGGGGATGGGATAGATTTGTGACGACTGCAGCAACCGCGCAGGAGATGTTTTTCAATAGCGGCGAAAAGCTGGGCCGGATCGAAATTTTTTTCCGCATATCCATTAAATCCTGCGGCCAGAAAGTCCCGATCGGAGGCGGGTTCGGCCGTCAGAGCGATAACCGGAATTGCGTGGGTAGCCGGGTTTTGTTTGATCCTGCGCGTGGCCTCAAGGCCGTCAATGCCTGGGAGGCCGATATCCATCAAGATGATCTGGAATTCTGCGTCATGGGCAAGAATGTCCAACGCTGCTTCGCCGCTGGTGGCTGTTATAGTCTGCCAGCCGCGCTCGGCAAGGATGGAGGTGAGGATGTCCAAATTGAAATCAACATCCTCGACCAGCATGATTCTGATATCGTCCGCAACCGGGGAACCCATCTGTCACTCCATAGTCTGATGATCAATTTCAGGACATGATAGCCGATCAGAAATCAATCTGAAAGCTGTAAACATCTTCCTCCAGATTGCTCTTTACAGTGAAGCCGCAGTGGAGAAAGATGGCCTGCATTCGTTTGTTGTCCCGGAGCACCTCGGCGGAAAAACCGGCGATCCCGTTTCTTTTAGCGATGGTGACCAGATGTTTGAACAAAAAGGTGCCGATCTGCTTGTTCTGCCATTCGTCGCGGACAATGAAAGCCACCTCGGCACGGTTGGTTTTTTCATCCAGATAATAACGGCCGATGGCGATGATTTCCTCGCCATGCGCTTCCGGTAAGGTGCCGACAATGGCAGCGTCCTTGCGGTGGTCGATATAAACGAAATTCTGGATCTGTTTGTGCCCGAAACGCTGACTGTGGGTCATGAAACGGTAGTACAGGGTTTCCTGAGAAAGGGCGTAGAGAATGTCACGCATTCTGGGTTCGTCGGTGAGATGCACCGGCCGGAAGTTGATCTGGGTGCCGTCATCCAGAAGCATGGTGGTGTTCATTTCCTGGGAGGCGATCATGAACTTGCCTTCCACATCGCCGAGATCCTGCCGCAGATACCTGGCCTCTATTGCCTCCTTGAACAACTGCTCGCGGAATTTTGGGTGGGCGATGCTGATCAGGGCCAAAGCACGCTCCTGCACGCTTTTTCCGTGCAAATAGGCAACGCCGTACTCGGTTGCCACATAATGCACCTCGCCTCTGGTGGTGACAACTCCTGCGCCCGGAGTCAAGCGGGTGACGATGCGGGAGATGCTCTTGTCCCTGGCCGTAGATTCCAGGGCGATGATGGGCTTGCCTCCGATGGAACGGGCCGCGCCCCGGTTGAAATCCACCTGGCCGCCGATGCCCGAGTAGAACCGGGAGCCCAGAGAGTCGGCGCAGACCTGCCCGGTAAGATCGATTTCAAGCGCCATGTTGATAGCCACCATCTTGTGCTGTCTGCCGATGATGTGAGTGTCGTTTACATATTCCGTGGGCCGGAAGCAGAACAAAGGATTGTTGTCGATGTAATCGTAAAGCCTTTTGGTGCCCATGCAGAAGCTGGCCACGATTCGTCCCTTGTCCGTGGTTTTTCTTTGGCCGGTCACCGCGCCGGATGCCACCAGATCGATGATGCTGTCGGTGAGCATCTCCGTGTGGATCCCGAGGTCTTTTTTGCTGTGGAGGAACTCCACCAGCGCGTGGGGGATACGGCCGATGCCGAATTCGATGGTCGAACCGTCTTCGATCAAGGCGGCGATATGCTCGCCGATACGGCGGGTGTCTTCGGAAACCGGGGTGGATTCACGCTCGATGATGGGTGTTTCCGCCGGGACCAGAAAATCGAGGTCATAGATATCAAGAAAGCTGTCGCCCAGGGTTTTCGGCATCAGCGGGTTTACCTGGGCAATCACCAGCGAGGCGTTTTCCGCCGCGCTTTTGACGATGTCCACGGAAATACCAAGGCTTACCTTGCCGCGCTCATCCGGAGGCGTCACCTGGATGAGCGCCACGTCGATGGGCAGTTGCCCGGAGTTGAACAGCATGGGAATGTCGGAAAGCAAGGTAGGGGTATAGTTGCCGAGCCCCTGCTGGATATGTTCGCGGATGTTGGCGCCGATGAAAAAACTGTTCACCGAAAAGCAGTCGGCAAGGCTGCTGCTGGCATACGGGGCATCGCCCTTGGTGAGCAGTTGGATAATCTCCACATCGGCCAGTTCGCAGGCGCGTTCGGTAAGGGATTTGACCAGCAATACCGGCTCGGCGCAAGCAGTGCCGATGAAAACCCGCTGGCCCGGTTTGATTCTGGACATGGCCTGATACGGCGTAGCGATCATGTCGCTGTATTTTTGCTGCCAGTCGGGATCGTAAGTGCTCTTGTCGCTCATCGTGGACTCCCTATGGCCTGTAAGGTCATTCTCGCATCGGCTACCACCGGTTCGGTGCCTGGCTCTCCGACGATGAAGGGGTTGATGTCCAACTCGCCAATCTGCGGAAAATCAGTGGTCAACTGGCTGATCCGCTGCAGACCGTTGGCAATACCGGCCAAATCCACCCCTTTGTGCCCGCGTTTTCCCTTGAGAATTTCGTAGGAACGGGTGGCCATCAGCATCTGGATAGCCTCGTCATTGGTAATGGGCGCCAGATAGAATGTGACATCCTTCATGACCTCGACAAAAATACCTCCCAGACCGAACATGAGCATTGGGCCGAACTGAGGATCACGGTTCATGCCGATGATCACTTCAAGGCCGCGGTCCAGCATCTTTTCTACATAAATTCCTTCAATCCAGGCATCCGGCGCCCGCTGGCTGATGCGGAGCATCATGAGATCGTAGGCATCCGCCACTGACTCGGAGCTGGTCACATTGAGACGGACCCCGCCCAAATCGGACTTGTGGATGATGTCCGGGGAAACGATTTTCATGGCCACCGGATAGCCTATGCGCTCGGCTATTTCCATGGCCTCGCCGACATTGGTGGCAAGGTAGCCTTGGGGAATCTGGAAACCATATGCCTGCAGGATACTCTTTGCCTTGACCTCGCCGATCTGCAAACGGCTGGTACGCAAACGCCTGGTGATAATGCGTTCCACCCGTCTTCGGTTTACAGGGAATCGGGCAACCATCCGGGGAGGGCGCCTGCGCCAGGCAGCGTATTCAACCAAGGCTTTGAGCGCGGCCACGGCCCGCTCCGGAGAGGGGTAATCAGGCAAACCCGCGGCAACCAGTTCATCCCGGCCCGGCATGACATCGGTCCCGCCCATGAAGGCGACAACCACAGGTTTGTCTCCTTTGTTGCAACCGGCAATGGCCCGGGCGGTTTCCGCCGGTTTGGTCATGGCCTGCGGGGTGAGAATCACCACGACTGCGTCAACAGCCTCGTCTTCCTGGGCCGCTTCCAGCGCAGCCACGTAGCGGTCCGGTTCGGCATCGCCCAGCACATCGATGGGATTGCCGATGCTGGCCGCGCTGGGCAGTTTTTGGCGCAGGGAAGAGGCTGTGTTGCGGTCCAGGGTGGCCACAACCATCCCGGATTTTTCCACGGCATCGGCGGCCATGGTGCCGGGCCCTCCGGCATTGGTGATGATCAACACCCGTTTGCCTTTGGGCAGGGGCTGCATGGCAAAGAGGGCGGCGTAATCGGCCAGTGATTCGAAGTTGTCGGCCCTGACAACCCCCGAACGCATAAACGCGGCGCCGTAGGCAATTTCCGCACCTGCCAGCACCCCGGTATGGGAAGAGGCCGCTTTCTTCCCGGCCACGGTGGTTCCGGACTTCAGGATGATCACCGGTTTTTTGGTTGAGGCCTCGGTGGCCGCTTTGACAAACTCGTCCCCGCAGGCAATGTCTTCCAGGTAGGCGATAATCACCTTGGTTTGCGGATCGGTCGACAAGGCGACCAGCAGATCGCTCTCGTTGAGGTCAGCCTTGTTGCCCATGCTCACCATTTTGGCGATTCCGGTATGACGAGCAGCAGCCAGGTCAAGCAAGGCAGTACAGATAGCCCCGGACTGAGAGATGACGGATATGCAGCCAGGCTGGGGCATGCGGCTGGCAAAAGAGGCATTCATTTGGTTTTCAGTGTTGATGAGGCCCAGGCAGTTGGGGCCGAGAAGGCGTACTTTATGGCTTTGGCAGAGTTCGGCAATCCGGTGCTCGAGTTCAGCGCCTTCAGTTCCGGTTTCCTTGAATCCGGAACTGATAACAACGATTGCTCCGGCGTGGGCTTCCAGGCAATCGCGAACCGCATCTAAAACCAGTTCCTTGGGAAGAGCAATGATGCAAAGATCGATTTTTTGCGCTGCTTTTTTGACATCCGCCAGGCAGGCAACCCCCAGCACCTCCTCTGTTTTTGGATTAACCGGGATGATTGTGCCTGCGTAGCCGCCGGCCAGCAGGTTGGCGATAATGTCGTGTCCGACTTTGCCTGGAGTTCGGGAAGCGCCAAGCACAGCAATGGATTCAGGGGTGAATAGTGGAGTTATCATGTCATTGTCCCATGTGCTTTGGCATTAGGTGGCAAACTCCGGAAAACCAGGCAGAACCATGGCAAATCCAGCCTCCCTGAGAGCCTGGTGCACGGCGCTGATGTTGTAGGTATTGACCCGTAGATAGATGCGTTCCGGCGCGGATTCATCCGCTTCGGTGCGAATAAGGCGGGTGAAGCGGATATTGTGTTCTTCAAGCACCTTGGCGATGCGGGAAAGTGGTTTGCGCTTACCGTCATGCTCCACCACGATCATGGCGCTCCCACGCTCACCAAGACCGAAAAGACGACGGTAGGCACGCATAAGATCGCGCATGGAAAACATGCCGATAACCCGTTGCTCCTCATCCACCACGGGCAGAGCCCCGATTTTTTCCCGGTCGAGAAGAATCAGGGCGTCATCCAGGGTGGATATGGGATTTAGGGTAAAAAAAGCGCGGCTCATGATGGCGCTGACCGGGGTCTGGTCGAATTCCGACAGGCATTCCTTGATCCGATCCTCGGAGAGCACCGACGAGGGTGCGGCCGAACGCAGATCACGGTCGGTGACGATGCCGACCAGATGCTTCTCCGCATCAACTACCGGCAGATGGCGGAATTTTCCGTTTCGCAAAATGTCCCGCACTGCGGGGAGAGTGGTCTCCTGGGTAATGGTAACCGGGTTTTTGGTCATGTGTTGGGTGATGAACATGGCTGTTCCTCTGAACTGTGATTGCTTAAAGCAGTGAGATAGGTGGTTGCGCTGTCGGACAGGCTTTCCAGGTGATACCCTCCCTCCAGAATGGACAAGAGCTTGCCCTGGCAGAATCGTTCCGCCCAGGCAGCCATGTATTTGCCAAACTTTCCGTAAAGTTCTGTGGAATAGGCAAGGCCGGACATGTCGTCGTTGCGGTGGCCGTCAAATCCCGCCGCTACAATGATACGTTCCGGTGCGAAGGCGGCAAGAGCCGGTTCAATTTTTTTGGCAAAGGCATTGAGCACCATCTGATCGTCCGCTCCCGGCGGCATGGGAATATTGAGAGTGGTGCCGCGCCCTGCGCCGGTGCCGGACTCTTCCGCATAACCGCTGCCGGGAAAACTGAAGGTTGGATGCTCATGCAGGCTTATATACATGACATCAGGGTCTTCCTCGAAAGCGCTCTGAATACCGTTGCCGTGATGGGCGTCCCAGTCGATGATCAGAATCTTCCGGCGACCGTATTGCTGCTGCCAGTAACGGGCAGCCAGTACGCAGTTGTTTAAAAAACAAAAACCCAGGGCGAGATTGCTTTCGGCGTGATGTCCAGGTGGACGCACCGCGCAGAAAACCAGATTTTCATTTCCCTCAAGCAGATCGATGCCGGTGAGCCCGGACCCTGCCGAGAGCAGGGCAGCCTCGTATGAATCGAAGCAAAGTTGGTTGTCCTGGTGGTCAATATGGTTTTTACCTGAAAGGGCGCATTCCTCCAGACGGAAGAGATAATGCTCGTCATGAAAGGTTGTCAGCCAGCGCCGTTCCGCTTTGCGGGGTTCAACAATGGTGAGCGTGTCTTTGAGCGGTGATGCCTGTAGTTTTGCCAATAACGAGGTAAGGCGCTTCGGCGTTTCCGGATGCTCCCCGCCACCTGTGTCGTGGGCGAGACAGTGGGGGTGGGTGACAATGGTTATCGGGCGGGAGACAGGCACCAGGCATCCTTATCAGGGAAAAGTTTGCGTAGCATTCGAATGATTTCAACTTAGGTATTGTTACCTAATTTTTAAAAAAATCGCACTGGGAAAATGGTACGATACAATTCATCAGGTGGATTTCGGCGAAAAAACAACAGGCATTGTGCGGATTGTCTTGCTGGGATATAGTTTACCTTTTCTCCATTCACGACACATCGGATTAGAACGGTATGCGCCATATGACCACCCCTTATTTGCTGGCCTTGAAAGACCAGTTGGAAGCCCTTGAGGCCGGACGCCTGTCGCCGCTTGCCAGCTTGAGTAAGGAGGGAATCCGACGTCGTATCGAGGAGGGCCAGGACACTGACCACCGTCAATCCTTTGCCGTGGATGGCGACCGAATTTTGCATTCGCGGGCCTACACGCGGTACATCGATAAAACCCAGGTCTTTTATATGGTCAAGAACGACCATATCACCCACCGGGTTTTGCATGTACAATTGGTAGCAAAGATTGCCAGAACCATTGGCCGCTATCTTCGACTGAATGAAGATCTCATCGAAGCCATCGCCTTAGGCCATGATATCGGGCATCCCCCCTTCGGTCATGATGGGGAAAAGGTTCTCGACGCCCTCTGCCGCGAGCACGGTTTGCCCTCTTTTCAGCATAACCTGCAAAGTGTCCAGTTTTTGGAACGCATTGAAAAGCAGGGGAGGGGGTGGAATCTTACCCTGCAAACTCTGGACGGCATCATGTGTCACGACGGAGAAATCCATAACCGCAGCCTTGCACCCCAGCGTGGAAAAACCTTTGCGGATTTTGATGCTCAAGGCAAGGCGAAATCCCTTGATCGCAAGCGGGAACTGGTCCCCATGACCATGGAAGGGTGTGTTGTCCGTTTTGCCGACACCATTGCCTATATCGGCAGGGATATAGAGGATGCCATCGAGTTGTCGCTCATCAACCGGGATGATATTCCAGACCGATGCCAGGAGATTTTTGGACGGACCAACGGCAGTATTGTATATCGTCTGGTGACCGACCTGATTGCCAACGGCCTTGAAGAGGAGGCTATTGCCTTCAGCGATGAGGTTTCAGAGGGATTGAAAGAGCTGAAGGCATTCAACTACGAACGTATTTACCTGAACCCGGCCATCAAGAAAGGGCTTGCCAAGATTACCTCATGTTATAGGGTGTTGTTCTCTTCCTGTCTTGAGCAGTTCGACAAGCAGGAGCGGAAAGCTGAAATGTATGCGAATTTCTTGAATGAACAGGGCCAGGATTACATTGAAGGGCAGCAGCCGGTTGCCATGGTGCGGGATTTTATCGCCGGGATGACCGATGAATATTTTCTGAGACAGGCAAGGTTGTTGGGTTGCGAGACCCCGGAAAAAATATGAAGACTAAAATCAGAAGAATCCTGCCGGGCGAGAGTTTTCGGGTGATCGCCATAGCCGCCTGTATAGGGTTGATGGCCGGGGCGGCGAATATTTTATTTCGTACCACCGTTGCCCTTGTCCACGATCATCTCTTTATCGGCGGCTCCGCATTTTTGGGTCTGGAAAAAGGCGGGCTGCATCTTTTACTCCTGCCGTTGATTCCCCTGTGCGGCATGGTGCTGCTCATTCCCCTTTCCCTGCTATTCCCCGGGGAGATCAACGGCTACGGTTTTCCGAAATTCCTGCGCCAGGTCAATCTTGAAGGCGGTATTATCCGGTTTCGGACCATTGCTCTTAAGATCGCTTCCTGTGCGTTGACCATCGGGTCCGGAGGATCCGCCGGGGTCGAAGGCCCCATTGCCCAAGTCGGCGGCGCGGTGGGCTCGCAATTCGGTCAGTTTTTTCGGGTTTCCGGCAGCAGGATGAAGGTTTTTATCGCGGCGGGATGCGCCGGCGGGGTAGCCGCCATGTTCAATGCCCCCATTGCCGGAGTCTTTTTTGCCGCCGAGATTGTTTTGCTTGGCACTTACGAAATCGGCTCCTTCGCCGCCCTGGTTATCTCCTCGGCCATGGCGACGGTTGTTTCCCGCGGCTATTACGGCGCTTCGCCGGCCTTTCCCATTCCCGCCTATGAGATTGTCAATTCTCTGGTGGAGATCCCGCTTTATTCATTAATGGGAGTGGTGATGGGGTTGGTCGCAGTATTGCATATTTATGTATTTTATCTGATTCGAGACCGGTTTGCCGCTCTTACAATGCATCCGCAACTTAAGCCTCTGGTAGGCGCTCTGGCTCTGGGAGTGCTTGCCATAGGTTTTCCCCAGATCATGGGAGACGGTTATCATTACCTGGAAGAGGTGCTGTCCGGGCAGGGTGTCTTGTGGGTGATGGTCGCCCTGGTTTTCCTGAAAATCGTCGCCACCGCCCTCACTTTGGGTTCCGGGGGCGCAGGCGGTGTCTTTGCCCCGGCTCTTTTTATCGGCGCTGTAATAGGCGGAGCATTCGGCCACGTAGCCCATGTGCTGTTGCCCCAGTATACGGCCAACTCCGGCGCCTATGCGGCGGTGGGCATCGGAGCCTTTCTCGCTGCGGCAACCCATGCGCCGCTCACCGCTATTTTTCTTCTTTTTGAAATGACCGGCAATTACCTCATCATCATTCCCATCATGCTTTCAAGTATCATCGGCACCGTGGTAGCCGGACGTCTGAACCCCGATTCCATCGACACCGTGGATTTCAGCCGGGTCGGTATCGATATCCATGAAGGGCGGGAAATTTCGGTGATGAAATCCATCAAGGTCGGCAGGGTTGTCAGCGAGGATGTGGATTTTATCAGCGAACAGGCTAATGTTGACCAGTTGTTGACGATCTTCAGCATGACCCGGGACAGTTTTTATTTTCCGGTCATCGATGAAAGCGGCAGAATGATCGGGGTTGTTTCCCTGCAGGATGTAAAAAGCATTCTGCATGATGAGGAGTTGCGTCTTTCCGCAAAGGTTGGAAACATCTGCACCCGCAAGGTCGTGGTGCTCACGCCTGAAGACAACCTCCATACCGCCATGAGTATGTTCGATGCAAAGGGGCTGGAAGAGATCCCGGTGGTTGAGGATGAAGACAACCGTTGGGTGGTGGGGATGCTCAAACGTCGTGACGTTATTGCTGCTTACAATAAAGAGGTGCTCCGGCGTGGTATCAGTGAGCGGACCGCAGCCAATGTTTTTTCTGTTTCTGCAAAGCGGTGAGTTACAGGGAAGCGATCCCGTTTTTTGATTTTTTCAGATGACTTGTCTATACTCTTATAAACTTCATCCTTTAGTTTTTTAGAAAGGGAAGTCCTTTTTACTGCGTTTCTCACAACGGGGAAGCGAGCATGTCCAAAAAAATTCTGGCAGTGGATAACCATCCGCTCATCCTCGAGCTTATTTCCAGTTTTCTCGAAAAGGAAGGGCATGAGGTGCGCGTCGCGCAGGATGGCCTTTCAGCTCTTGATGTCCTCGATAATTTTGTCCCGGAGATAATGTTCGTTGATCTGGTCATGCCCAACATCAGTGGGGACAAGCTCTGCCGTATTATCCGCAGCATGCCCCATCTGAGCGGGGTGTATATCGTAATTCTTTCCGCCATTGCCAGCGAAGGTGAAACCGATTTTCTTTCCTACGGCGCGGATGCCTGTATTGCCAAGGGGTCGGTCAAGAACATCTTTCTCCATCTCCAGGAGATCATTGCGAATTTTGATGAAATGGCGACACGCCGCTGGGAGCCGCAGATCTTCGGGCTTGAGGGTATTTATCAGCGTGAAGTCACCAAAGAGCTGTTGCGTTCGCAAAAGCACCTCGAACTGGTTCTTGATCACATGTCTGAAGCAGTCGTCCATTTCAGCCGGTCGCAAAAAATCATCTATGTAAATGCCAGAGCTATCGCTCTGTTCGGCCTGCCCGAAGAGAAACTTTTGGGTATGAGTTTCCCCGCACTTTTTCAGGATCCGTATGCTTCCCTGGTGCGTACTCTTATCGGAGTGGTTTCCCGGCATCCCGTGAGTGTCGGCGAAGATGAGGAAGTTTGGTTTGGCGGTAAACGATTGCTGCTCAACCTGCTTACCATTCCGGAAAATGCGTCAGAGACTACTCTTGCTCTTGTCCGCGATATCACCAAGATTAAGGAAAATGAGGCACGGTTGCGGGAACACGGCGCCCAGCTCTCCATGCTCGTTGACGAGCGGACCAAAAGTCTGACGCAGACAAATATGCAGTTGCATAAAGAGATCGTCGAACGGATAAAGGCTGAAAAGGATCTTGGCAGGGCGCACCAGCGCTTGCTCACCGTGCTCGACAGCCTCGACGCGATTATTTATGTGGCTGATATGTCCAGCTATGAAATTCTCTTTATGAATCGTCAGGCCCGTGAAATCTTCGGAGAAGGGGCCGGCAGGAAATGCTGGGAGGTCATGCAATGCGATCAGACTGGCCCCTGCGACTTCTGCAGCAATGATAAGGTGGCTGCCCTCAGGGACGTTGATCAAGGGCTTGCCAATACCTATGTCTGGGAAAATCATAATACGGTAAATCGACGCTGGTACGAGCACCGTGACCGCGCCATCAAGTGGATGGGGAATATTCCTGCAAAACTCAGTATCGCTTCGGATATCACGGAGCGGAAAAACGAGGAAAAACGTGAGCGGGAAGCACGGGAGTTGCTGGAGATGCGGGTCAGCCAGCGGACCCTGGAACTGGAAAAAATCCACCGGCAGTTGCTGCACGCGGAAAAGTTGAATGCTGTCGGGAAGTTGGCCGCTTCCATCGCCCATGAATTCAACAATCCGATTTGCGGCATTCGCAATGTGCTGGACGGGTTGAAACGAAGGGCCTCGCTTGGGGGAGAGGATGTCCAGATGGTCGATCTTGCCATCCGGGAGTGCGGCCGCATTGCCAGGCTTACCAAGGATTTGCAGAGTTTCAATCGCCCGACCTCAGGAGTTGAGGCACAGGTGGATGTGCATGCCGCCCTGGAGGATATTCTTCTGCTTTGCCGAAAAAACCTTAAAAATAAAGGGATCTCGCTGTCCAGGGATTTCGCTGCGGATTTACCGAAAATACAGGCAGTTGAGGATCAGCTCAAGCAGGTGTTTCTGAATCTTCTCACCAACGCCGAAGAGGCGATTTCCACTCAGTCCGGTACAATAACCGTCAAGACAGAGAATCAGGGAGACTCTGTTGCGGTTCGCTTTCAGGACAACGGACAGGGGATTAGCCCTGAGGACCAGGAGAGAATTTTCGAACCGTTTTTTTCCACAAAAACAGCGGCTAAGGGCACCGGTCTCGGCTTGTCGGTAAGTTACGGCATTGTGAGCAGGCATGGCGGAACAATCGAGGTGGAGAGTACTCCCGGACTCGGCGCCACATTTACGGTTCTTTTACCTCTAGGAGGCCGGGCATGATGGAGGAATCCGTTAAATGGCGCAAGAACATCCTTCTGGTCGATGATGAAGAACTCATCCGTCGTACCCTGCAGCGGGATATCGAGGAAATGGGCTATGGCGCCACTGCTGTCGCCGACGGGGAAACAGCTCTTGCCGCCCTGCAGGATCTCCATTACGATCTGGTGCTGACGGACCTGCGCATGGAAGGAATCAGCGGGTTGGAAGTACTGAGTGGGGCAAAGGAAAGAAGTCCTGATATCGGAGTGATCATTCTTACGGGATTCGGGGATATCTCTTCCGCTATTGAGGCTTTGCGGAGCGGGGCTGACGATTATCTGCTCAAGCCTTATGCCTATGAGGACCTCGCCTTGCGTCTCCGTAATTGTTTTGAGAAGCAGGAATTGAAAAAGCGGTTAAAGGCCTATGAGGATATCCTTTCCATCTGCTCGGTGTGCAAAAAAATCAGAAACGATAAGGGCAAAGAGCCCGGCACCGGGGAGTGGGTGAGTATTGATGCATACATGCGTAAAGAAGCAGGTCTGCGTATGTCGCATGGCTATTGCCCTGACTGTTACGGGGAGTTCATGAAAGAAATGGAGACATTCACGCCTGTGCACAAGAAATAAAGATATTCATAACGCACTGAGTTGACAGTGTCGCTGCTCCATCTCCGTATTATTGTTTCTCCGCATTAGCCGTCGATCCACCCTTGTCCGGGTGGCAGGTAATGTGTTCTATTTCTGCTTGTATTCCCGTATTTTTTCCGTATTGTCGCTTGTGCCTGCAATGTGATAGGTTTGCAATCTGCCAATCAATCCAATAGGGAAATTATATGAGTGAAAAGAAAGCCACCATGGCCTCGCTATGCGAAAAAGAGCATGCCTGTCGCGGTGAACATAGCTATTGTCGACCTGCGTTTCCCATTGATGGCGATAATTTTTATTTTGTTAACCACCCGAGCGATGAAGCGTGTCCTTACAAGAACAAATATGGAAGCCTGCATACCTGTGATTGTCCGGTACGGCTTGAGATTTATCAGCGTTATAAAATGTGAGCGACACCTGGTTGCTCCGGCCCCGCTTCCCTGAAGTTCAAATACGATTCCCCCGCAAACCCCGCCTTGTTTTATCGATCAGATTGCGGCTGTCGCCCCTGTTCCAGCAGGCTTCGGCAGACTGCCTCCTTCCATTGTTCGATCTGTTCGAGGTAGGGTTCCACTAAAGAGTCCATTCCGCACACCGTGCAGAGAACTGATGCGTTGTGTCAGCGACCGGAAAGGACGGCCTCGCCCCCGCAGAAGAGGCAGGAGAGGCGCAGCTTCGGGCAATTGTCCGTGGAGGCGATTATGTGTGTTTCGGATTGGGGCATATGGAAAACAAAGTACGACAACCTCCCGAGAAAACCAATATAATTTTGGCCCATGCTCCCGAGCCGTGCCTCGGTCGTCTCAGGCTGTTAAAAATCACTTTGCAAGGGAATGGTTGGCGTGCTAGTCTAGCCATGCTTTTGTCTCGAGAATGTGGTACTCCGCTTTCGAGTCATCGGCAAATCCTTTTCCGCTCCCACGCGTTTTCTGGGAAAACCTGAGATGACAGAAACCATTCAAAAAAAAATTCGCATCTATATCCTGGACGACGAAGTCGTTACGGTGCGACGCCTAGTTCAGGCTCTCGGCAAGGATGGGTATGCGGTGGAAGGTTTTGTTTCCGCCGCAGAGGCGATTTCGCGTTTTTCGGAAGTACCTGCTGAAATCCTGGTCACTGATGTGCGGCTCAACGATGCGGATGGCCTTGATGTTTTGCAGCGGATTACCGCTCTTTCCCCGGCAACCAAGGTTATCCTGATGACCGGTTACGCCTCGGTGGATCATGCCGTTCAGGCCATGAAAGCCGGCGCATACCATTATCTTGCCAAGCCTTTTCGTCTTGAGGAGCTTCGCAACGCCGTGCGAGATGCCCTGCAGGAAACTGAAACGACTGTGGCCAGGGATGTCGAATCTAATTTTACCGGCTGTTTTTCCGGGATAATCGGCAGCTCTTCAGTCATGCAGGAGATATTCAAAACCATCCGCCAGATTGCACCGCTCAACTGCAATGTGCTCATCCAAGGAGAAAGCGGCACCGGCAAGGAACTCGTTGCAAAAGCCCTTCATAATTGTAGCGGCCGGGGAAAGTATCCTTTTATCCCTTTCAACTGTGGGGCATTCAGTGAAGAGTTGGTGGCCAATGAGCTTTTCGGTCATGAAAAAGGCGCTTTTACTGGTGCGGTGAGCACCAAAATGGGTCTTCTCGAGGCGGCTAACGGCGGTACGGTCTTTCTCGATGAGGTCGGGGAGATGCCCATCCCCATGCAGATCAAGCTGTTGCGGGTTATCCAGGAACGGACCCTGCTGCGAGTGGGCGGTGTCGCACCGGTCAGCATTAATGTGCGGCTCATCGCGGCAACCAACCGCGATATCGAGAAGATGATCGCCGCAGGCGAGTTCCGACAGGATCTTTTTTATCGATTGAAGGTGGTGATGATCAATATTCCGCCATTGCGTAAACGGAAAGAGGATATTCCGTTGCTCGTGGAGCATTTTGTGACCCTCGTCGCCACGCAGTTCGGAAAGCCCGTGCCGGAAATAGCCGATGATTTTAAGGAGGCTCTTTCTTCGTATACTTTTCCCGGCAATGTCAGAGAGCTTCAGAATATCGTTGAGCGTGCGGTGGCTCTTTCCCGGGATGCTGTTCTCACTGCAAAAGATCTTCCCCCGGATATCTTTTTTGCGGAAATCCAACCACCGGTGCCGGAAAAAAACGCCAGCCACTTGAAGGCATTGGAGCAGGAACACATTACCGAGGTATATCGCCGCACCGGCTTTAACCAGACGGAAACCGCCCGTCTGCTTGGCATTTCGCGAACCACCTTGTGGCGTCGCCTCAAGGATCTTAATCTGTTTTCCGAAAAATAGTTGTCTCCTGCCTGAACTATCTTTGTTGTCCTTTCGCGCTGTTTCATTCGGAAACAGCTGTTTCATATCTAAAAGTACACAGATACAATATGTTGCAAAGCGATTGTTTCAATTGTGAACAGTCGCCGTATCCTTCCTGTTACTTGAAATTACCCAAAAATACACAAAAACAGCATGATGGTTTCTTTGGCATGTTTAGTGCATAATGACACGGGAAAGATTGCCACGTAAGGCATTCTGGGAGCGTTCATGAAATCAGGTATCGCACTCCTTCTGACTGGCGCCAGCGTTGATCTTACCGCCACCATTCATGCCGTTGAGCTTGCTCGGCGAACCACGGGAGTCCTGCATACCGTCAGCAAGGCGTGCCGAAGGTATGACGGCAAGAGCTCTTCCTCTGAAGGGACGCCGGAACACTACGTTTCCTTGGCAACCAGGATCGGTAATCAACAAGGAGTAAGAACCCATACGCATATCTTGGACAGATTGACGGGGCAACCGTTGATCCGTTTTCTTTGTGCGCAGCGAATTTTTTGTCTTGTTCTCGGGGTCAATGACCGCAAAGGCTTTGAACGAAAAACCGTCTGGGTGAATTTGCTTCGCAAGCAACTTCAGTCCAGCGTAAACTGGTATCTGCCTGACCTGTGGTCTGTTATCATGACTCCATGGGATGCGGCAACGCTTGGGCGCGCCATTGCAGAGGCTAACAGCCGGTTCCAAACTTCCATGCCCGGGGAATTTTCTCCGGATGGAGGCGAGGGGATCGATATTTTTTCAACGGTATTGCAGCACAACAAGAATGAGTAAAGGAGGAAGAAGATGTACATGTATCTGCCAATAGCCCTCACCAGCGTCAATTATCTGGTGGTGATGGGGCTGGGTTTGGGGGTCGGGCTGTTGTCCGGCCTCTTTGGTGTGGGTGGAGGGTTTCTCATGACTCCGCTCCTGATGATGATCGGCATCCCGCCGACAATTGCGGCGGCGACGGATGCCAATCAGATTGTGGCGGCATCCGCTTCCGGGACCTTTTCTCACTGGCGTCTCGGCAACGTGGATTTCAAGATGGGCTTTTATCTGCTGATCGGCGGATTTGTCGGAGGAGCCGGCGGGGTTCAGGTGATTAAAATCCTGCGGGCCACCGGCGGCGCGGATTTCATGATCAAAATGACCTATGTGATCATGTTGGGACTGGTCGGCAGTTTCATGTTCGTCGAAAGCCTGCACGCCATGCGAAAAACCAAGAAAGCTGCGGCAACAACCGATCAACCTTCATCCCCCAAGAAGAAAAAAGGCGGTTTTTTTGCGGCCTTGCCCATGCAGGTATATTTCGAGAAATCAGGTGTCACCCACTCGGCTCTTGTCCCGCTTGTTCTTGGCACTTTTGTCGGGGTCCTTGCTGCAATCATGGGAGTCGGAGGTGGCTTTCTCATGGTTCCGGTGATGATTTACATGCTGCGGATGCCGATGCATGTGGTCGTGGGAACCAGCCTTTTTCAGATTCTTTTTACCTGCATTGAGGTTACCTACCTCCAGGCCTATTCCAACCACACAGTTGATTTTATGCTGGCGCTTCTTCTCCTTGTGGGATCGGTGTTCGGCGCTCAGATCGGCACCGTGCTGGGCAAGAAACTTCATGGCGAGCAGTTGAAGATACTGCTTTCCATCATTGTGCTTGCGGTTACCGTCAAGATTGTCCTTGAACTGGTAATGGAGCCTTCCATTCTGCTTTCCTATGCGGGAGGCCATTAAAATGAAACGTACATTTATGAATTTCTCTCAATATGTGTCCATGGCAGCGGTTGTTCTGCTCGGGCTTGCTCTTCTGCCCGTCCCGGCGGCTCAGGCGCTTACCTGTTCGGTAACCCCGGAGAACATTCCTATTACCCTGACCTATCATGGCGCACAGTTGTCGATCACCGGCCAAAGCGCAAGCAGTGATGATCTGATCGTCACCATCACCAGCGAGCCTGCTGACACCGCTCTGAAATATAAAGAAAAGGTCGGCGGCGTGGTCTGGATGAAAAAGGGAACCATTGAGTTTAAGGATACGCCCCATATTTACATGCTGTACAGCACCGACGAACTCAGCCGTATCCTGAGCGTGGAGGAACGCAATCAAAACCTCCTCGGTTATGAGGCGCTCCGTGCGCATACCCGGATTGAAGACAGTGGGGGAAATCCTGCGGACGCGAAATGGTTCGACGAATATCTCAAGTTCAAGAAAGAGGAAAAAGTATACGACATCCAGGAAGGACGAGTTGTCCGGCAGCATGGAGTGAAGGGCAATACCTATCAGGTGGACGTTGCCTGGCCGTATCAGGCACCTCCTGGAGTATATACGATTGAGGTGATTGCCGCCAGAGACGGCAAGGTGGTTGACCGATCCTCGACCAACTTTGAGGTCAAAAGTGTCGGGATAACGAAGTTTCTTTCAAAAATGGCCTTTGATCAGGCCGGATTGTATGGAATAATGGCAGTCGTCATCGCGTTATTCGCGGGCTTGGCCGTTGGCGCTATTTTTAAGAAAGGCGGCGGCAGCCACTGATTGTATTTTTTAACTTTCTTCCGAGGCGCAGGACAGAAAAGGGGAGCCTGATCTGCCCTGCGCCGATTCTTTTTTAGGATTGCAGCGCATGGGCCTCCGTGATTTCCTGAAAGAAGTTTTAGCTACACGCTGGTTCACGCCCAAGGTCTGTCGTCCTCTTTCCCTGGTATTTTCTCAATTTCGCGAAGTTCTCAAGGCAAACAATCAAGCCCTTGAAATCATTGCCGACATGGGCGAAAAATTGAGCGGCGAATATCTTTTTGATCTCCGTTATGTGGAATCCACTGTTGAGGAGATGATCGTTGCCATGCGTCGCGCCATCGCCGCCATCAATACCTTGACCCAAGACCAATACGCGGCTCTCCACGAAGTGTTCACTCCCATGGAGGCCAGGGTTCGAGCCATTCTCAATAAAAGGGACGACCGGGAAGGTCCGCCGTTGATCTGGCTTGCCGAAGTCGAGACCCGTCATTGGCCTCTGGTGGGCGGTAAGGCCGCGCATCTATCCGAGTTGCTGCATAATCCCAGGGTGCGGGTTCCGGAAGGGTTTGTGATCACCACCCGGTTGTTTCACGATTTGCTGGATGTAAATGGGCTGAGGCCGGAATTTGACCGATTTGAGCACCTGCTTTCCGATCACCATTCCGATGAAGAAGCGGTTGATGACTTGCGCAGTCTTTTGCAGGAAAAAGTGCTCCGCGCAGAGCCGCCATCAGGTTTTCTCGAGTCTTTGGCCGATTCTCTCCAACGGCTTGCCTCGGTCAGCGATCCCGTTTTTTTTCTGGCGGTTCGGAGCAGCGCCCAGGAAGAGGATATGGATTTCTCCTTTGCCGGGCAGTTTCATTCTGTTTTGCAGGTTCCTCCTCAGGCCGAGGCAGTGTATCACGCGTATCTGGAAGTAACGGCCAGCCTATTTGGCTCAAAGGCTATCCGCTACCGCCGTCAGGTGTTTCCCGAAGGAGGCACCATGTCCATTGCTGCCTGCTGCCAGCGCATGATTCCGGCCAGAGCCAGCGGTATTATCTATTCCGTTGATCCTATGGAACCAGGATCGCACAGCATGGTGGTGGTCGGTGCCTTAGGTCAAGGGCAGGCAGTGGTCGAGGGGCAGGTTCCCACTGATTTTTTCAGAATTGCCAAAGGGGAATCCCTTCAGATTGTTGAACGGGTGATTGCTGCAAAGCATGAATCCCTGCTGCCGACTGGTGAAGCGGATGGCGGGCTTGCCTTGCAGGCGGTATCGAACGATCAGGCTGAGGCTCCTTGCCTTGACGATCGGATACTTCTGGAGCTGGCATCACTGGCAAACCATTTGGAAACTTTTTTCAAGCGTCCCCAGGACATCGAATGGACCGTGGACCCGCTGGGAACCCTCTACATTTTGCAGTCCAGGCCTTTGCTGATTACGGAGAGTGCAAAGGGAAAGCCCCGTCTTTATGAAAAGCTTGAGGGATATGAACTGATTGCTGCGGATGCGGGACGGGTGGCCCAGCAGGGGATTGGCGCCGGACCAGTCTATTGGGTTGAAAATCTTGCCGATCTCAAAGATTTCCCCGAGGGTGCGGTACTTATCAGTCACCGCGATTCATCTCATTTTGTTCAGGTTATGCACCGGGCGGCGGCGATTGTCACCGAGGTGGGAACGCCGGCAAGCCACATGGCCACCCTGTGTCGCGAATTGCGGGTTCCTTGTCTGGTCGGAGTTCCGGAAATCATGGCCAAAGTGACTCCCGGCGAGGAAATAACCGTGGATGCCGAGGATCGCCGAATCTACCGGGGCAGGGTTGTGGAACTCCTGACCTATCAGGCGACAACCAGCATGGACTTGCATATGGCGCCAGAATTCAGGATGTTGCGTCGTATTCTCAGAGATGTTTCCCGGTTGAATCTGGTTGATCCGCTGATGCAGGAATTTAAGCCGGAAGGCTGCAAAACCTTCCACGATGTGCTGCGCTTTATCCATGAAACCGCGGTGCTTGAATTGGTGGAACTGGGGCGGGATGACCGCTGTCTGCCCGGAGGCATGGCAAGACGGTTGGATTTGCCGATTCAGGCAGGCATCCTTGCCATCGACATCGGCGGCGGCATTGCCCCGGACGCCCCCCGGGACCTGATTCCTTTTACCGCCATCCGCTCGATCCCCTTTCGGGCCATCCTCCAGGGCATGCTTTTCCCTGGGGCCTGGCATCAGGAGACCATGCCGGTGAGTTTCAGAGACATGATGCACAGCATGATGACCACACCGCAGGACACCTTGTCCGGACAGTACACCGGGCACAATATCGCCATCATCAGCGAAACCTATGTGAACCTCTGTTTCCGGTTCGGGTATCATTTTAATATCATCGACGCATTCTGTCATGATGTGGAGCGCGACAACCATATTTATTTCCGATTTCTCGGCGGGGCCACCGATATAGCCAAACGTTCGCGGCGGGCGACTCTTATCGCCACTATTCTGGAGGCGTTCGATTTCAGCGTTAAAACCAGAGGGGATCTGGTTATTGCCCGAACCGGCAATTTGATCCAAAGCGAGATGGAGCGGACCCTGGATATTCTTGGCCGGCTGATCGGCTTCACCAGGCAGTTGGATGTGCAGATGACCGATGATCAGGCCGTGGCCCGTTATGCCGAGGCATTTCTCATGGGTGACTACGGCGTTGTCGCCGATAAACGATAGCATGGAGGTGTAACAATGAGCGAGACAAGCACGCGTCTTCTGGTGGTGGATGACGAACCCATTGTAGGCAAACGGCTCAAGCAGGTTTTCGATAAGATCGGTTTTGAGGTTGAGACCTATACCGATTCGACCTCGGCCCTGGCCGCCATAAAGAACAAATCGTTTGATATCGTGGTGACCGATTTGAAAATGGAAGGGATCGACGGTATTGAGGTTTTGAAACGGGTGCGGGCCACGAACCCCGGAACCCGGGTGATCATCATCACCGGTTACGCTTCTGCCGACACGGCTGAACTGGCACAGAAACATGGGGTTTTTGCCTTCCTTGCCAAACCTTTCCGGCTGGATGAACTGAAACAGGTGATTTATCGTGCCGTGGAAACCGACAGGGCAAAAGAATGAAAGGTAGCGACTCCGGACCCCAAGATACGCGGGACACAAGAGACAGGGTTGAGGTGGCGTCAGGCCAGCCTCCCTGCCGGTTTCTTTTTCCTGGGATTAGGTCCATTCGTGGAAAACTTTTGGTCACGATCTGCATTGTCGCCGGCCTTGGGATTATGGCCACGTCAACCGCAACCTATGCCTTATGGCGGATGGAAGACAAAATCCGCATTATCGAATCGTTTTATGAGTTGAACCAGAAAGTCCTTGAAATAAGAAGGCATGAAAAAAATTATTTTTTGTTCAATGACCGGAAAGATCTGCTGAACGCCCTCGACTATGTTGA
>Ga0180009_10001273_pt1 | contig 31264 bp, 27 predicted proteins | sample OS_PC_MetaG_FD_123537 | JGI IMG/M metagenome (GOLD analysis project Ga0180009, IMG submission 123537) | Groundwater microbial communities from the Aspo Hard Rock Laboratory (HRL) deep subsurface site, Sweden - OS_PC_MetaG | ecosystem: Environmental > Aquatic > Deep subsurface > Groundwater...
CCCCGTGACCTTGCAGGCGCTTCATACTGGCCTGCAACAGATGCGTCTGCGCGGGCGCTTTGAGGTTGTGCCGGGCCCCATCGAGCATATTTTCGATGTCGCCCACAATCCCCATGCCGCCGTGCAATTGGCGGCTGCCCTGGCCGCACGGCCCTGCCGCGGTCGTACCCTGGCCGTCTGTGGCATGCTCGCGGATAAGGATGCGGCAGGTGTCGCGGCGGCACTCTCTGCGCAGGTGCAGAGCTGGTATCTTGGCGGATTGGACGGGGCGCGGGGACAATCTGCACAGCTGTTGGCGCAACGCATGGGTGTAGCTGATCAGAACACACATTTATATGCCGATGTTCTGGCGGCCTACGAAGCGGCCTGCGAAGCGGCTCAGACGGGTGATCGCATCCTGATCTTCGGTTCGTTTCACACCATAGCGGAGCTACTGCCTGCGGCCTATAATGCCGGCACGGTATGATCCGCAATCACCAAGCGAGGTAATGACGTGGACAATCTGGTCAAGCAGCGAGTCATCGGCGCAGTGGTATTGGTTGCTCTGGCAGTGATTTTTGTACCCATGTTGTTGGAGAAACCCGAGGACGCGTTGGGCCCCGTTGGCAGTAATCTTCCAACTTGGCCTGATCAGAGTGTCGCAGATCGTATTGAACCGCTGACTCTGCCCGAGCCGCCGGTCGAGGCCGACCCTGCTCAGGTGGTGCTGGATCAGCCGCCGGCGGATGCCGCTGCAAACGGTGATGCCGCAATGGCTGAAGCGGTGCAGCAATCGGCGCAGAATGCAGCTGATACGGCGGTATCTGAACCGGATCCAGTCGCGACCACGCCTGCTACCGCCCCCAGCACGGATGCGCCAGTTGTTGCTCCGGAACCTGCGCCTGCGGCAGAGCCTGCCACTGCAGTCGCCCCCAGTCCTGCTCCGGCTGCTGCCGTGGAACCCGCGCCTGCCGCGGCCTCTAAACCCCTCTCGGGCTGGGTCGTGCAGCTGGCCGCTCTGAGTAAACAAGACAATGCCCTGGCGCTGCGTGAACGCTTGCGGACCCTGGGTTACACCGCCTTTGTCGAAGAGATCAAGACGGCGAATGGCGTGCAGTATCGGGTACGGGTCGGGCCGGAACTGGAACGTGCCAATGCCGATAACCTGCGCAATCGTCTGGAAGAGCAGGTGAAGATCAAAGGCCTGGTGATGAAGTATCCCTGAGGATTGTCAGGTTGCGAGACGCAATCTGTAGCTGCCCCGCAGCATTTGTTACAATGCGAGACTTGGTGACAGGTTGGCGACAGGAGTGATCGTCGCAATCGACATTGAAACTGACGGGATGTCTGTAGGGCCTGATTGCAGGGCCGGGATCAGGTCAACTTAAACGGCGGACATCGGTGAACTGGGCGGATTATTTCATTCTCGGGCTGATTGGCCTTTCCATGCTGGTCAGTCTCTGGCGCGGATTTATCAAAGAGGCATTGTCACTGGCCACCTGGATCGTTGCTTTCCTGGTGGCATTGACGTTTTCCGATCCGTTCACCGAGTTTCTGAAGACCTGGATAGAGTTGCCATCGGCGCGTGCTGCTGCGGCAATTGCCATTTTATTTATCGCAGTGCTGATACTTGGCGGACTGGTGGGTTTTCTGGCTGGTCAGTTGGTCAAGAAGACCGGCTTGGGCGGCACGGATCGCGTGTTAGGAACGGTGTTTGGTATCGCGCGTGGCGTATTGATTGTCGCGGTGATCGCGTTACTCGCCGGTCTGACCGCGTTGCCACAGGACCCCTGGTGGCAGTCCTCGGAATTGCTGCCACATTTTGAGCGACTGGCCCTGTGGCTGGCGGATTTCTTACCGCAGGACATGGCGGACAATGTTAGGTTCGATACTCCGGTGACACCGGGCTGAGCGCTAGGCGAGGTAGTACTGCAATGTGTGGAATCATAGGTATCGTAGGCCGCGACATGGTTAACCAGGCTCTGTATGACGGGCTGACCGTCTTGCAGCATCGTGGTCAGGATGCCGCCGGCATTATGACCAGTGATGATCAGCGCCTGTATCTGCGCAAAGATAATGGTCTGGTACGCGATGTCTTCCACACCCGCCACATGCTGCGCTTGCTAGGCAATATGGGTATCGGTCATGTGCGTTATCCCACAGCCGGTTGCGAGTCCAGCGCCGAGGCGCAACCGTTCTATGTTAACTCGCCATTCGGCATCAGTCTGGCGCACAACGGCAATCTCACCAACGCCAATCAGCTTAAACAGGATCTGTTCCGCGAAGATCTGCGGCATATCAATACCGATTCCGACTCGGAAATTCTGCTCAATGTTTTCGCGCATGAACTGCAACGTCAGGGCACGCTACGCATCGATGAAACGCATATCTTCGAGGCCGTCGCCGGCGTGCATCGGCGCTGCCGTGGTGCCTATGCCGCCGTGGCGATGGTGACCGGCTACGGTATTGTCGCCTTCCGTGACCCCTATGGCATACGTCCCATTGTGTTTGGTAAGCGTGAAACCCCCAAGGGCTCTGAGTACATGGTGGCCTCGGAAAGTGTTGCGCTGGATGTCGCGGGTTATGAGCTCGTGCGCGATGTGGCGCCCGGCGAAGCGATCTTTATTTCCCAGGACGGACAGTTGTTCACGCAGCAGTGTGCTGAAAAGCCGCGCTATGCCACCTGCATTTTCGAGTATGTCTATCTGGCACGACCGGATTCCATTATTGATGATGTCTCGGTGCATAAGGCGCGCCTGCGCATGGGCGAGAAGCTTGCCGCCAAGATTGAGCGTGAATGGAAAGATCACGATATCGACGTGGTGATTCCGATTCCGGATACCAGCCGTACCTCGGCGCTGCAACTCGCCAACAGCCTGGGTGTGAAATACCGCGAAGGATTCATCAAGAATCGCTATATCGGCCGCACATTTATCATGCCGGGCCAGCAGCAGCGCAAGAAATCGGTGCGTCAGAAACTCAATGCCATCGACCTGGAATTCCGGGACAAGAATGTGTTGCTGGTCGATGACTCCATTGTGCGCGGTACTACTTCAAAGCAGATTATCCAGATGGCCCGCGATGCCGGCGCCCGCAAGGTCTATTTTGCCTCGGCTGCGCCGCCGGTGCGTTTCCCGAATGTCTACGGCATCGATATGCCGAACCGCGAAGAATTGGTCGCGCACGGCCGGGATGTCGATCAGATCGCCGAGGAGATCGGTGCCGATCGCCTGGTGTTTCAGGATCTCAATGATCTGATCAGCGCGGTGCGCAAGGGCAACAACAAGCTCGGCACCTTCGATTGCTCGGTCTTCAGCGGTGAATATATAACCGGTGATGTAAACGGCGTGTATCTCGATAACCTCCAGAATCAACGCAGTGACAATGCCAAAACGGAACGTCGTGACGCGGAGGTTGATGAGGTCATCGGAATGTATAACAACGCCTGATCCCGCTCGCTGCTGTCGCTTGACAGCGGCAGATCGGTTATCTAGTCTTCAGGCATATGGCGCCAATTTGACTCAGCTTGCGGGCGCCTAATAAATACAGCTAAAGCGAGGGCAACCTGCTTTCGCGTGCGCTGGAGGCGGGTTTTTTTATGCCCGGAAAATGGCTGTTGGTCATCGACGTGGCGAGGATAATGTCATGGATTTTGAATTAGACGATTACGGTTTCGATACCCTGGCGATACGCGCCGGACAACACCGCACGGCGGAAGGTGAGCACGCGGAGCCGATTTTTCCAACCTCAAGCTATGTCTTCGCCAACGCGGCCGAGGCGGCCGCACGCTTCTCCGGCGCCCAGCCGGGCAACATCTATTCACGCTTCACCAATCCCACCGTGCGTAACTTCGAGCAGCGACTTGCCGCACTCGAAGGTGGTGCGGTCTGTGTGGCGACGGCCTCGGGTATGTCCGCGATCCTGGCGACCTGTCTGGGCTTGTTGAAGCAGGGCGATCACCTGGTGTCGTCACGCGCCGTGTTCGGTACTACGACAGTGTTGTTCAGTACCTACCTGGGGCGCTGCGGTATCGAGACCAGTTATGTACCGCTGGCAGATTTGGATGCCTGGAAGGCGGCGATACGACCCGAAACCCGCATGCTGTTTATCGAGACGCCCTCCAATCCGCTCACGGAACTTGGCGATATCGCCGAGCTGGCAGATCTTGCGCATGCGCACGATTGTCTGTTGGTGGTCGACAATTGCTTCTGCACGCCGGCATTGCAAAAGCCACTGGAACTGGGCGCGGATATCGTGATCCATTCGGCGACCAAATATCTTGATGGACAGGGGCGTTGTGTCGGCGGGGCGGTGGTTGGGGATGCCGAGCGTGTCGGCAAGGATGTGTACGGTTTCTTGCGTACCTGTGGACCGACCATGAGCCCGTTCAATGCCTGGGTGTTTCTGAAAGGGTTGGAAACACTGTCATTGCGGATGCGCGCGCACAGCGCGAATGCCGTGGCGCTCGCGACCTGGCTGGAGGCGCACCCGGCGGTAGCGCGTGTGTATTACCCGGGCCTGCCGTCACACCCGCAGCATGCTCTGGCAGTCAAACAGCAGCGTGATTTCGGTGGCATCCTCAGCTTCGAGACCCGCGGCGGTCAGGCGGATGCCTGGCGCGTTGTCGATGCCACGCGCATGCTGTCTATCACGGCCAATCTGGGCGATGTGAAAACCACCATCACCCATCCGGCGACCACCACCCACGGACGATTGACGCCGGAGCAGCGGGCGGACGCCGGTATCCGCGACGGGCTGATTCGAATCGCGGTGGGTCTGGAGGATATCGCGGATATTCGCGCGGATCTGGCGCGTGGGCTGGATGACCTGGCAGGTTGAGGCGCGAAGCAGGGTGGGCGTTGTTCGCTCACCCTGCTTCGATTACAGAATCAAGATTTGAACGGCAGCTTTGTTAACGCGCGCTACCATTGGAGGGTACGATTTTGCCGACGCCCCAATGCATGATGTCGGTATAGGCGAAGGCGGCGTCGGGACTCAAGGTGATGCCCGGTAGAACCCGTGCGATATTGACAGTGCACGTGCTTTCCTTGGCGCGCTCGATCTTGTCGCCGTTATAGCGTGGCAGGATCAGCAACTGCATAACCGCGGTTTGGTCCAGTTCCATAACCCCGTCGATATTGACCAGGTAGTAGGAAGCCCCGTTGGGACCGCGCAGTACACAGCTACCATGCACATGCACAGGATTGGGGCCCTCGTAGCCATAAGGCTCATACACTTCCAGAAGATGCCTGCATTCGTTCATGACACGCCCCCTGAAAAGCTGTAGTAGATGGCCCCAGAATGCGCCACAAAATTCAGTGCTGTCAAAGCGGATATTTGTCATGGCCAAACTTCACTAAATATTAAGCCTGAGGATGTGCCTGTTAAATGATTCGTAAGCTTATAACATTATGAATAATTTTCCTGGCAGCCCGACATCTTCGCGTGACCTGCTCTTGGCTTTCTATCAAGGTGCACTACAAGCAGTACAGGGCCGGCGTTGCGTGGCTGAACACCTGAAACGGCAGCCACTGCAGGGAAGGGTGTGGGCCGTTGCCGTCGGTAAAGCGGCGGCCAGCATGCTGGCGGGTGCGCAGGATGTCATACGCATCGAACGAGCCTTACTGGTCACCAAGCCGGGTTATGCGCCGGTGCATTGTGCTCCCTCCGTCGAGGTGATCGAGTCCGGCCATCCGGTACCCGATGAGCGCAGTCTTGCTGTGGGTCAACGGCTATTGGACTTGATGACGACGGCACCTGTCGATGTCGAATGGTTGTTTCTGATTTCGGGCGGCGCTTCCAGCCTGATTGAGGTGCTGCAGGAGGGTCTGATGCTGGCCGATCTGCAGCGCGTCAATCAGTGGTTGCTGGCGAGTGGTTTAGCTATAGATGAAATGAATGCAGTGCGTCGGCGTTTATCACGCATTAAAGGCGGTCAGCTCTGTGATTATCTCGGTGGACGGTCAGCGCGTGCTTTGCTGATTTCGGATGTGCCTGGTGATGATCCGCGCATAATAGGTTCAGGTTTGCTGGCAGCGGGCTACGCCGACAGCATTGCCGCCGAGAAACTGCCAGACTGGATTAATGGGCTGTTGGTAGGATTGCCTGAGGTGCCTGAGCAGACCGGCTGCGCGGGTGTGGAAACTCAGATCGTCGCACGGTTGGATCATGCCTTGGATGCAGTGACTGCGCAGGCGGATGCACAGGGCCTCACAGTCTTTCGATATCCCGAACGACTCATCGGCGAGGCTGCCGAGGTCGGGCGAGATTTGGCGCTGCAGCTGCGGGATGCTGCGCCCGGTGTACATCTATGGGGTGGCGAGACCACCGTCACGTTACCGGATCATCCTGGACAAGGCGGGCGTTGCCAGCAGCTGGCGTTGGCTGCCTCGATTGAGCTTGCCGGCGATGAGCGCATAACACTGCTCGCGGCCGGTACCGACGGGAGCGATGGCCCGGGTGAAATCGCGGGCGCCTGTATCGACGGTGGTACGCTCGCACGTGGGCAGCAAGCGGGTCTTGATGCACTTCATGCGCTTAAGCGTGCGGATGCCGGCGCCTTTCTGGAGGCCTGCGGCGATCTGCTCGAGACGGGGCCTACGGGAACCAATGTTACTGATTTAGTGATCGCCCTTAAGCATGCATAAGCCGGTTTCGTATAACAGATGCTGTTTTGTTTAATAGCAAGGTAATGTCGGACGTGGCCTCAGACTTGAATTCGACCCACATAAGTTCAGTAGGGCGCATTAGGCCGAAGGCCGTAATGCGCCGAATGTTTTAGCAAACACATCCGGCGCATTACGCTACGTTATTGCGCCCTACAGTGATGCGGCCGCACTGACTTGAGGCCTATCAAACCAACCGTTAGCGTATTTATTCATAATGGCAACCGATTTCTATACTGCAGCATTGAACTGTCTCGCGGAACCAGACCCGGCGCGCAAGTGCGCATTGACACAATCCGTCTGGTCAGACCTGCAAACAGGCCAGTTGAAAATCCGCCCTGAGAAGCATTGCACCTCACTCGACGCGCCGGGTAGACCTGAGCTGCCGCGATTAGTAGCTCCCAGAGAGCTGCCGCGACGTCGATTGCACAGTGACGCCGGGCGGGCGGCGTTGTTGCATGCGCTCGCGCATATCGAGTTCAATGCCATCAATCTGGCCTGGGACGCAGTGTGTCGGTTTGCGGATATGCCGGAGGCCTATTATCGTGACTGGGCTTTAGTTGCCGCCGAAGAGGCATATCACTTCGGTTTGCTACGTGATCGCTTGCAGGCCTTGGGTTTCGCCTATGGCGATCTGCCTGCGCATAATGGCTTGTGGGAAATGGCCTTGCAGACCCGGCATGATGTCTTGCTGCGCATGGCGTTGGTACCGCGGGTGCTTGAGGCGCGTGGGTTGGATGTGACGCCGGGTATGATGGAACGACTGCGTGAGGCCGGAGACCCCGAAAGTGTCGCGATATTGGAGATTATTCTCCGCGATGAAATCGGTCATGTCGCCATCGGTTCGCGATGGTTTGACTATAGCTGTGCACAACGCCATCTGACGCCTGCGACCACCTTCCGTGCATTACTCAAAGAGCATCTGCCGGGCAGGGTGAAAGGGCCGTTTCACCGCGCTGCACGCGAACAGGCAGGCTTCAGTGCTGAGGAATTGGATGATTTGGAGACCCTGGACAGGGGCGTGGAGTAATGATGAAACATTTTGTATGGCTGCTGGCGAGCGGCATGACCTGTTTTCTGCCGACTGTTTCGGCGGATGCCGCACAGGCCCAGGCTACGCTGTTGATGTGGGAGGAGCAGGAGGCCGGCGTTGCGCCTTATTCAAGTCGGATGTTGGTGACGGAAAATTATTTACGCAGCGATGACGGACATGATGATGGAGATTTCATACTTTTCGATCGTCAGACGCAGCGTATTTACAGTGTCAGTCACGAGCAACGATCCGTGCTGGTGATCGAAGCGTCGCGGCCGCCGGAGATGGTGCCGCTGCAGCCACCGCTGCAGGATTCACTGCAACCCGATCCGGAGGCGCCGAAAATCGCCGGGCAGTCGGCCAGTCATTTTCAACTCTCCAGCGGTGATCAGGTGTGTCTGCAGGCGACCGTGGTACCGGGCCTGATGCCGGATGTGGTTGCGGCACTGCGTGAAATGCAGGCAGTGCTCGCGGAGCGTCAGTACCGGGATCTGGACAAGACGCCGGAAGACTATCGCACGCCCTGTTTTATGGCGAACTACATTTATGCCATTGATCGGCATTTGCAGGCAGGCTTTCCTGTTTTAGAGCTGCGTCAGGATGGCTGGCAGCGCGCGTTGCTGGATTTCCACAGTGACCAGCCGGTTGCCGCCGAGTTGTTCTCAGTGCCTAAGGGGTATAGCGAGGAGCGATTGCAGTGATCCCCAGCAACCTTGCAGCGCATGAGTGACACGCAGGCTGACTGCTTTAGTGCAGGCGCAGATTGAGCAGCTGCAATGTTCCATTCTCGCACCGCAACAGGCTGCCCTGTTCGTACCAGTCTCCCAGTACGATGCGTTGCGCGGGCTGACCGCCTAACGTCAGTTGGTGTATGGCCGGGCGGTGGGTATGGCCATGGATCAGCCGAGTCACGCCGTGCTGCTGCAAGGTTTCCAACACCGTCAGTTGACTCACATCCATGATCTCGGCCTGCTTCTCGCCGGTACGCTGGCGGCTGGTTTCGCGCAGATCGGCGGCGATCCGGCGGCGTTCCGCTAAGGGCTTGGCCAGGAACTGGCGTTGCCAGTCTGGGTTGCGCACCATTTGACGGAACTGCAGGTATTCGTGATCGTCCGTGCACAGCGTATCGCCGTGCATTAACAGTGTCGGTGTGCCATCAAGGTTGATCAGGGTGGGATCGGCCAGCAGTGTGCAACTGGTCGCCTGGGCAAAATCGGCACCGATCAGAAAATCCCGATTGCCATGCATGACCCATATCGGCACGCCGCGCTGAGTCGTTGCGCGCAGTCCGCTCAGCACCTGCTGGTAATGCGCGTCGTCGTCATCATCGCCGATCCAGGCCTCGAACAGATCACCCAGGATATACAGCCCCGCACAATGCTGCGGGTCGAGATCGGCAAGGAAATCGAGGAACAGACGGGTCACGGCCGGGTGGCGCGCGTCCAGGTGCAGGTCGGAAATGAATAGCGTGGTGGTCACAAGAGATGGCCGGGGCGCGGATGGCCCCGGCACCAGTTGATTATTCGACGACGGTGACTTTTTCGATGACCACGTCTTCCAGCGGTACATCGCCGTGGCCGCCGCGGTTGCCGGTTTTGACCTTTTCGATGGCCTGGATCACATCCATGCCCTCGGTCACTTTACCGAACACGCAATAGCCCCAACCCTGTGAGTTCGGTGCGCTGTGATTGAGGAAGGCATTGTTCTTGGTGTTGATGAAGAACTGCGCCGTGGCTGAATGGGGGTCCGAGGTGCGCGCCATGGCAATGGTGCCGAGCTCGTTCTTCAGGCCGTTATCGGCCTCGTTTTTGATCTGGGCGCGGGTAGCCTTCTGAGACATGCCCGGCTCGAAGCCGCCGCCCTGGATCATGAAGTTGGGGATGACGCGGTGAAAAATGGTGCCGTCGTAGAAGCCGGCACGGGCGTATTCCAGGAAATTGGCGACAGTTTCGGGCGCCTTGGCGGCATCAAGTTCAAGGACAATCAGGCCCTTGTTGGTTTGCATCTGCACAGTCACAGTGGTGGCTCCTGTTGGTGACGGATTCGCGGTGGCTCCGCCGATGAAACAGCAGAACAGCACCAGACTCAGGGTCAATCGACGTAGGCTAAACATGGCGTGGCGCACTCCCTCGATCACGGAGGCGCCATGATATAGGGTTTGTGCGGTGCGAGAAAGTTACCCGCACCGGGTTGTGGTCTGGCGCAGGACGTTCAGGCGGTTCTCTGTCCTTGTCTGTCGCTTTGTCCACATCAGGGCTTTCCGTTACCATTGCCGCGCTATGACTCAGTCACCCATACAAACACCGGTTAAGACACGCTTCGCCCCCAGTCCGACGGGCGAAATCCATCTCGGCAATCTGCGTACGGCCTTGTTCAATGCCCTGGTGGCACAGGGTCAGGCGGGTGTCTTTTTATTGCGCATTGAAGATACCGATGCCGAACGCAGCCGTGATGAGTATGTCTCTGCGCTGCAGACCGAACTACAGTGGCTGGGGCTGGACTGGCAGGAAGGCCCCGGCATCGGCGGTGCCGCGGCACCCTATCAACAGTCCGCGCGTGCAGCGATCTATGCGCGGTATTTTCAGACGCTGGAACAGCATGATCATGCCTATCCCTGCTTCTGCAGTACGGAAGAGCTGAGTATCGCGCGCAAGGTGCAGCAGGCATCGGGTCGTCCACCGCGCTATCCCGGCACCTGCGCGCGGCTGACGCCGGAGCAACGCCAAGCCAAAATTGCGCAAGGCCTCAAGCCGACCTTGCGCTTCCGGGTTCCGGATGGCCGAGACATCATCTTCGAGGATCTGGTGCGTGGACCGCAATCCTTCCGCAGTGATGACATCGGTGATTTTGTGGTGCGCCGCGGTGACGGCAGTGCGGCATTCTTCTTCTGTAATGCCCTCGATGATGCGCTGATGGGGGTCACTCATGTGCTGCGCGGCGAAGATCATCTGGCGAATACGCCACGCCAATTGCTGATCCTGGAAGTGCTGGGATTTGCGGCACCTCAGTATGGGCATATTGCGCTGATCGTCGGTGACGATGGCAGCCCATTATCCAAGCGCAATGGCAGCAACAGTATCCGTGAACTGCGCGAGGCGGGCATCTTTCCCCTGGCGCTGATCAATCATCTTGCACGCTTGGGGCATACCTACGATGCGGATGGTTTCATGCCGCTGAGTGAATTGGCCGCGCAGTTTGATTTCAAACGTCTGGGGCGGGCGCCGGCACGCCACGACCCGGCGCAGCTGCAACATTGGCAAAAAGAGGCCTTGGCGCGTTGTACGGACACCGAACTCTGGGAGTGGATGTCCGCACGCACCTATCAAGAGGGGCATCAAATCCAAGCGTTAGTGCCGGTGGGTGCTGAACTTAGCTTTGTACACACCGTGCGCGAGAATATCCTGACGCCACTGGACGCCTATCTCTGGGCAGGTAACCTCTACGCGGCCGCGGATGCCTTCGATCCCGATGCCCGGCAGGTTGTCCAGTCAGCAGGGCCGGATTTTTTCCGCCAGGCGCAGGCTGCGTTGACCGAGGCCGGTGACTTCAAGGCCTATACCAAGGCACTTTCGGTGTCGAGTGGTTGTAAGGGGAAAGAGTTATTCATGCCGTTGCGCGCTGCGCTAAGTGGGCAGCTGACGGACCCGGAGCGTGGTGGTATTTGGCGTCACGGCCCGGAGCTGGCGCGCATCTGGTCGCTATTGGGAAGCGCGCGGGTGCGCGAACGTCTGTCCGCCGCTGAACATTGCGGTTCAACCATTGTCTAGGTCCTGCCATGCTGCATATTCATAACAGTCTCACGCGCCGCAAAGAGCCTTTCCAGCCGATCGAGCCCGGTAAGGTGCGCATGTATGTCTGCGGCATGACCGTGTATGACTACCGTCATGTCGGGCATGCGCGGGTCATGGTGGTGTTCGATGTGATCGCCCGTTATCTGCGTGCTTCAGGTTACAAACTCACCTATGTGCGCAACATTACCGATATCGACGACAAGATAATCATGCGTGCACAAGAGAGCGGTGAGGAATATACCGCACTGACCGAACGCTTTATCCAGGCCATGCATGAAGACAGTGCCGTGCTTGGGGTGTTGCCGCCCGATCAGGAGCCGCGTGCCACGGCTTCCATGAATGACATCATTCGCATGACGGGAATACTGATCGAGCGCGGTCATGCATATCCAGCCGCCAATGGGGATGTGTATTACGACGTATCCAGCTTTGCGGCTTATGGGAAATTGTCGGGCGAGAAGTCGGATTCGCTGCGTGCCGGCGCCCGCGTCGATGTCGATGAGGGTAAAGACGATCCGCTGGATTTTGTGTTGTGGAAAGCCGCCAAGCCCGGTGAGCCCTATTGGGACTCCCCCTGGGGTCGTGGCCGACCCGGTTGGCATATCGAGTGTTCGGCCATGTCGACTTGCTGTCTCGGCGAGCATTTCGATATTCATGGCGGCGGTATGGATCTGAAGTTTCCGCACCATGAAAACGAGATTGCGCAGTCAGAAGGGGCGACCGGCAAAAAATTCGTCAATTACTGGATCCATAATGGCTTCGTCCAGGTTGATGAAGAGAAGATGTCAAAATCGCTGGGTAATTTCTTCACCGTGCGTGAGGTGCTGGTGCGCTATCGCCCGGAAGAGATCCGTTTCTTTATTTTGGGTAGTCATTACCGCAGTCCATTGAACTACACCGAAGATAATCTCAATAAGGCACGCAGTGCGCTGGTGCGTCTGTATACCGCTCTGCGCGGTGCGGATGTGGCTTCCGGTAACCGGTTGGATGCCTATACCGGACGTTTCCAGGCCGCGATGGATGACGATTTCAACACCCCAGAGGCTCTGGCTGTACTGTTCGAACTGGCCAATGTCCTTAATCGCGCACGTGAACTGGGTGAGCCGATTGTGGATTTTGCTGCGACCCTGCGTGAACTGGGGGAATGTCTCGGCATTCTGCAGGATGATCCGGACAGCTATTTGCAGGCTGGCAGCGGAACGGGCCTCAGCGACACGGAGATTCAGGCGCTGATCGACGCCCGTCGAGCCGCGCGTGTCGCCAAGGACTGGGCGGAATCTGATCGGGTTCGAGATGTCCTCAAGGATCAAGGTGTGATCCTGGAAGATGGCCCGCAGGGGACCACCTGGCGCCGCGCCTGAGAAGTTTGAACTGCGTCAAGTTTTGTCATACCCGGCCGCTAGTATGGCAGTGGCCGGATTGCCCAAAAATCAATGAATTAACAAAAATGTCGGGTGTCGCTGAGGATCAGTGACGCATGGCAGCGGGCAGACAAGTATGAGCGAACGATTTTTCAGACTAATCGTGGGGACGCTGCTGTTGGCGTTCCTGTATTTCGAACTACCCGGCGCCATTCCCATTCTGATCGGTGTTCTCCTGTTGGAGGGGATCACCAATTACCGAATACCCCTGATTGTGTCTCGGCTGCGTTTGGCCGGGCAGGGCGCATTTGCTGACAGTTGTGAATTAACGCCAGAGGCGCATCTCGCCCGTATTCCCTTCGATGCTGAACGTGCATGGCGGCTGGCCGTGGCCGCAATGCTGGCCATTACCGTTTATGTTTTCAATGAACAGCTGTGGTTTTTCCCCTGGTTTATGGGTTTTGCCATCTTCGGCGCTGGCCTGAGCGGGGTCTGTCCGGTATTGATCAGCCTCAAGCTCATAGGATTCAGATGACACTGCCACGGGTAGAGTGTGGCGTCGCCACGGATCTCCGTGGACGGTTGCCGATAAAAATTACCGGTATCGTCTTTTGGGGCATGATGCTGGTAGGGCTGATTTTTTCGTTGATCCAACTGCAAACCCTTGAGGATCAGCTGATCGGACGTCATGTTGTCAATGCCGATCGATTTTCCAAAACGCTAAGTGAATATCTGGTCCTGGAGCCGGAGTCTAATTCGAAGCAGCTGAATGCATTTATCTAGTCACAATTGAACGAATACGGTTTCACAGGAGTTGTGCTGCACAGCGCTGCGAATGTGCAGCGGATCGGTGATACTCCGGAGAGTGGTGTTTATATCGACCGATCTCTGTCTGATTATGTCTTGCTTGAACAAACGCATGGCTACAATCGGCTGTGGCTCTATCACCAGGATATCCAAGAGGCTGTCGGCGACAAACGTAAAGAATTGTTGCTCACTATGGGCGCCTTGTTCCTCGCCTTTGGATTTATTCTGCAATGGATATTGCAGCGAGTACTGACCCGACCTTTTCTGCATATGGTGTATACCGCTCAGCGTTTCGCGGATGGGAGCACGGAGGCGCGTTTCGATGAGCGGCGAGTTGATGAATTTGGCTTTCTCGGGAAATTCTTCAATAAGGCACTCGATTTTCTGTTGGTGCAGCAGGATGAGTTGCGCGAGGCGCTTAATCGGGTGCGCGAGTCAGAGACGGCGCTGTATCAGGAAAAAGAGCGTGCCGAAGTCACGCTGTACTCGATTGGCGACGCCGTTATAACCACGGACGAAAGTGGGCGGGTGGATTACTTCAATCCGGTTGCGGAGCGACTGACTGGTTGGGTACTGGAAAATGTGCAGGGCAAACCGCTATGCGAAGTGATGCGGTTAGTCAACGAGAATACCCGCGAAACAGTTGCCAATCCGGTTGAGCTGTGCCTGAAGTGTGGTGAAATTCTGGAGCTGGCTGAACACACCTTGTTAATCCGCGATGATGGCGAAGAGGTTGCCATTGCGGATTCTGCGGCGCCAATCCGTGATAGAGCTGGGCACATCATCGGTGCCGTAATGGTGTATCACGACGTTGGTCATGCGCGCAAACTGGCGCGCCAGTTGTCGTATCAGGCAACTCATGATGCACTGACAGGATTGTATAACCGACGCGCCTTTGAGGAGCAGCTCAAGGAATCGTTGGAGTCGGCCCGTGAAGAAGAGCGCGAGCATGCCTTGTGTTATCTCGATCTGGATCAGTTCAAAATCGTCAACGACACCTGCGGACATATCGCAGGGGATGAAATGCTCAAACAGCTTGCCCATCTGCTGCAGAGTAAAGTTCGCGAGGCGGATGTGCTGGCCCGCCTGGGTGGTGACGAGTTCGGCGTATTATTGCGTTACTGCGCGCTTGACCAGGCGCGGGTGATCGCAGAGGATCTGCGGCGCACCGTCCGCGACTTCCGCTTTATCTGCGACGAGCATAGTTTTGAGACTGGCGTGAGTATCGGTGTGGTAGCGGTGGATGGCCGCACGCATAATCTGGTCGAGGTGCAGAGTGCGGCCGATGTGGCCTGCTACGCGGCCAAGGAGGGTGGCCGTAATCGTGTGCATCTGTATGTGCCGGATGATCATGAATTACAGCAGCGTCAGGGTGAAATGCGCTGGGTCTCGCGTATCCATAAGGCGATGGCCGAAGATCGCTTCTTGTTGTACTGCCAGCCGATCCTGCCGGTGGACGAGCGGTCAGTGCTGCCTAACCATTTTGAGATATTACTGCGCATTCAGGATGAGGATGGCCAGGAAGTGCCTCCCATGGCGTTTATCCCTGCTGCTGAACGTTACAATCTGATGCCCATGATCGATGGCTGGGCTGTGCGGAATGTTTTGCGCAGAGTGCAGCAGTCCGGCATGCGTCTGCAGAACTCTATCTGGACCATTAATATTTCTGGTCGGTCACTGGGTGACGAGGAATTTCTGCAGCTGATCTCGCAAGAACTCGAGGCTACGGAATTTCCCGCTCAGCAGATCTGTTTTGAAATTACCGAAACGGCGGCCATCGCCAACCTGCGCAGGGCGAGTCGTTTCATCAAAATGCTCAAGGCCAAAGGTTGCAAGTTCGCACTGGATGATTTCGGCAGTGGTTTGAGCTCGTTCGGCTACCTGAAAAATCTTGAGGTGGATTACCTGAAAATCGATGGTAGCTTTGTGCGGGATATTGTTACCGACAAGATTGATCGGGCCATGGTCGAGGCCATCAATAATCTCGGGCATGTGATGAATATCCGCACGATCGCCGAGTTTGTTGAAAATCAGCAGATTCTGGATGTGTTGCGTAGCTTGAAGGTGGATTATGCGCAGGGCTATGGGATTGCCCGACCACTACCGTTGATTCAGATGCTTGATTCCATTCATTCAAAGCCAAAAGTGCAGAACAGCGCGGGGTAGTGCCGAAGGCGTACAGTTCAATCGTGAAACTGTTCTGCGGCAAGTAGCGCGTTCTGCAGTAAGATGGCCACCGTCATCGGTCCCACACCTCCGGGGACGGGTGTAATCCACGCGGCGCGCTGGCTGGCGGTCGCAAATTCCACATCCCCCACCAATTGACCGTCAGCTGTGCGATTGATGCCAACATCAATGACGGTTGCCCCGGGTTTTACCCATTCACCTTTAACCAAGCCAGGTTTACCCGCAGCGACGACCAGGATATCCGCGCGTCCGACATGAGCGGCGAGGTCCTTGGTGAAGCGATGGCAGGTTGTAACGGTGCTGCCGGCGAGTAGCAATTCCAGTCCCATCGGACGTCCGACATGATTGGAGGCGCCGACCACGACGGCCTCGCGGCCATAGAATTCCTCGCCAATCTTGTTCAATAAGGTGATGACGCCATAGGGAGTGCAGGACCTTAGCATCGGCATACGAATGGCCAAGCGACCGATATTATAGGGATGGAAGCCATCCACATCCTTGTCCGGACGGATGCGCTCGACGACCGTCTGCGCATCGATATGGGCGGGCAGGGGTAACTGCACCAAAATGCCATCGATATTGGGATCGGCGTTCAACGCATCGATCAGCGCCAGGAGTTCATCTTGACGGGTCTCGGATGGCAGGTCGTGCGCGGATGAAGTGATGCCGGCGTCCTCGCAGCCCTTGCGTTTATTACGCACATAGACTTCAGAGGCTGGGTTGTCTCCGACCAGAATGACGGCAAGGCCGGGCGCACGCAGGCCCCGGGCGGTGCGCGCATCGACACGAACACGGAGCTCGCGGCGAATATCGGCAGCGATGGTTTTGCCATCAATCAGTTGGGCGGTCATCAGTGCGTGATCCAGGTTACGACAGTGCAGGATGTGAAGAGGGCGCGATTCTCGCATGCAGTCCGCGGGATTCACAAGCCGACATGCGGAGGATTGCCCCGATTATTCCCTATGATATGGCGTTGACGCCCTACAGGGCCTACGCGTATCATCTGCGCCCTTGCCAACGCCCGTGTCAGGGTGTGGGCGGAGCGCGGGGTATAGCGCAGTCTGGTAGCGCGCCTGCTTTGGGAGCAGGATGTCGGGAGTTCGAATCTCTCTACCCCGACCAATTCGCTGGCCACGCAGGTTGTGGCCAGGTTAGTACCCGTGACAGGATGCAACCTTTGCGCCCGTAGCTCAGCTGGATAGAGCATCGGCCTTCTAAGCCGAGGGTCGCAGGTTCGAGTCCTGCCGGGCGCGCCATTTGCAAAGTCCGGCGTGTTCCAAGTCGTTTTATGGTGGGCGTAGCTCAGTTGGTAGAGCCCCGGATTGTGATTCCGGTCGTCGTGGGTTCGAGTCCCATCGTCCACCCCAAATTGGGCCATTTCAAAATGGTCGGGTTGTTGTGCCAGTGCCTGAATTCTGGTCCAATGGCCGCCCGATTACGGGCCGTTAGCTCAATTGGTAGAGCAGTTGACTCTTAATCAATTGGTTGTAGGTTCGAGTCCTACACGGCCCACCATCTCTCCCAGCCTTTCCAGCTTTCAGTTTCCCGTCGATATTTCTCGAACTTTCAGTCTGTTTAGGGCTACGCCTGGCTCAGTCATGGCGCTATAATGCCCGCGATTTCGCTGCTTGCGAGGAAAAGGGGCGCGATAAGCGAATGTGGCGGAATTGGTAGACGCGCTGGATTTAGGTTCCAGTGGGGTAACCCGTGAGAGTTCGAGTCTCTCCGTTCGCACCATTATACATCCCGGGGCCGAGTCATGTGGTCATCGGGCATAATGAAACCGGGCTTAACAACGGTATTCCTGGTCAATAGAGTGGCGGCTGATGTCTTTCACGACATCAGATTGTCTTTTAGCTTAAAGGTGAACACATGCAAGTCTCTGTAGAAACGACGGGTACTCTGGGTCGACGTATGACCGTGCAGATACCGGCTGAACGTATTGATCAAGAAGTTGAAAGCCGATTGAAGTCGCTGTCGCGATCCGCGCGTGTGGCCGGTTTCCGGCCGGGCAAGGTGCCGATGAAGGTTGTGCAGCAGCGCTACGGTCGTCAGGTGCATCTTGAGGTTGCCGGTGACGTGATGAGTTCGACGTTGCAGGAGGCGCTGTCTCAGCAGAACCTGCGCCCTGCCGGAGAGCCGAAGCTGGAACCGCGTACGGTGGAGCAGGGCAAGGCCCTCGAATATGTTGCTGTGTTCGATGTCTTCCCGGAGTTTGAGCCGGTATCGCTGAGCGGTATCACGCTTGAGAAGCCGGTGGCATCAATTGCTGAGCAGGATATTGTCGCCATGCTGGACAAGCTGCGTCAGCAGCGCGCGAGTTGAGAACAGGTTGCGCGCGCCGCGCAGAAGGGAGATCAGGTCACGGTCGATTTTACGGGCACGATAGAAGGTGCTGAATTCTCCGGTGGCAGTGGTTCTGGTATGAAACTGGAGATTGGCAGCAATCGTCTGATCGACGGCTTCGAAGAAAAGCTGATCGGCCTTAAGGCCGGTGAAGAGGCCACTTTAGATCTGCGCTTCCCTGACGATTACCACAGTGCTGATGTTGCCGGTAAGCCGGTACGGTTCAAGGTCAAGGTGACCAGCGTCGATGCACAAGTTCTTCCCGAGATCGATGATGACTTCGCCAAATCCCTGGGCGTGGACAGCGCTTCTGCGCTGCGTGATGAAGTCGCCAAGAATATGGGTCGCGAACTCGAACAGATGGTCACTGCGGTAGTTAAGGAGCGTGCATTCAATGAGCTGCTTGACCGCAACAAGATCGAAATACCTGAAACCTTGCTCAATGAAGAAATAGATCGTTTGGCAAATGAATCCCATGAGCAACTCGGTGGTAGCAATCAGAGCGTCAAACTACCGCGGCATTTGTTCGAAGATCGAGCGCGCCGCCGTGTGAGTCTCGGCTTGATCATCGGCGAGATCATCAAGCGCAATGGTATCCAAGTGGACCCCGAACGTGTACGGCGTACCGTCGAGAGTTTGGCCGCCAGCTACGAGAATCCGGACGAAGTGGTCAAGTGGTACTATGAAAATCGTGAAGCGATGACCAGTGCCCAATCGCTGGTGCTCGAAGAACAGGTAGTGGAGTGGATACTCAGCCAGGCTCAGGTTGAAGAAAAGACCTATACTTTCGATGAGTTGACTGAAGTTCGTAAGACATTGAATGCCTAAAGGATCAATACCCATGACCGATATCTATGGTAAGCCTGGCGCGCAACATGCCACCGCACTGAACTTGGTGCCAATGGTGATTGAACAGACCGCGCGCGGTGAGCGTGCCTATGACATCTATTCACGTCTGCTCAAGGAGCGCGTGGTTTTTGTAGTGGGTCCGGTCGAGGATTACATGGCGAATGTGATTGTCGCTCAGCTGCTCTTCCTGGAATCTGAGAACCCGGACAAGGATATCCATCTGTATATCAATTCTCCCGGCGGTTCGGTCAGTGCAGGGTTGGCAATCTACGATACGATGCAGTTTATCAGACCTGACATCAGCACCATGTGCATTGGTCAAGCGGCGAGCATGGGTGCCGTACTTCTGACGGGCGGTGCAGCGGGCAAACGTTATTGCCTGCCGCATTCGCGAATGATGATTCATCAGCCCTTGGGCGGTTTTCAGGGGCAGGCGTCAGATATCGACATCCATGCCAAAGAGATTCTGCTGGTACGCGAGCGCCTGAATAGCATTCTTTCCAAACACAGCGGGCAGCCGATGGAGCAGATTCAGAAGGATACTGACCGCGATAATTTCATGAGTGCCAGCCAGGCTTGTGATTACGGCTTGATCGATAAGGTACTGAGCCAGCGTGCTGGGGAAGAGGTTAAGGCCTGATGCTACAAGGAATATTCCTCAGATAGGCACAGGGATTGCTTGTCATTACAGCGGAACCGTAGTTGAATGGGCACGAGATGGGCATGTCAGGTGGCAAGAATGAGCCATCTTGGCAAATTCCCGGGTGAAGTGGCCGATCTGTGCCTGAGCTGATAGAGGGTGGAATATGAGTAACGAGCGTAACGGCAAGGGTGACGACGGCAAGCTGCTGTACTGTTCGTTCTGCGGCAAAAGCCAGCACGAAGTACGCAAGCTGATCGCTGGACCTTCCGTGTTCGTGTGTGATGAATGCGTCGAACTCTGCAACGACATCATCCGCGAAGAAATGCAGGAAAAGGCCACGGCCAGTGGTAACAAACTGCCTAAACCTCATGAGATCAAACAAGTCCTGGACGAGTATGTCATCGGCCAGGAACGCGCCAAGAAAGTCCTCGCGGTGGCTGTCTACAACCACTACAAGCGTCTTGATGCCCGCAGCCGCAAGGAGGATGTCGAGCTATCAAAGAGTAATATTCTCCTGATCGGTCCGACCGGTTCAGGTAAGACGTTGCTGGCTGAGACCTTGGCCAGATTACTGAATGTGCCCTTCACCATAGCAGATGCCACGACCTTGACCGAAGCGGGCTATGTCGGTGAAGACGTCGAGAACATCATTCAGAAATTACTGCAGAAGTGCGATTACGATGTCGAAAAGGCGCAGACTGGCATTGTCTACATCGACGAAATCGACAAGATTTCGCGCAAATCCGATAACCCGTCAATTACCCGTGATGTGTCGGGAGAGGGTGTGCAGCAGGCATTGCTCAAACTGATCGAGGGCACGGTTGCCTCGGTGCCACCACAAGGCGGTCGCAAACATCCCCAGCAGGAGTTCCTGCAGGTCGATACCAGTAATATTCTATTCATCTGCGGTGGCGCTTTTGCGGGCCTCGATAAAATTATACGCAGCCGTTCTGAGAAGGGCGGTATCGGCTTCTCTGCCGAGGTCAAGAGCAAGGACGATTCCCGTAATGTTGGACAGATCCTGTATGGCGTTGAGCCTGAGGACTTGATCCGCTATGGCCTGATTCCTGAGTTTGTCGGTCGTTTACCCGTAGTCGCCACACTGGAAGAGCTTGATGAATCAGCTTTGGTGCAGATTCTCACCGAGCCGCGCAACGCTATTACCAAGCAATACGGCAAGTTGTTCGAGATGGAAGGCTGCGAAATCGAATTCCGTGATGACGCTTTACGGGCGGTTGCCCGCAAGGCGATGGAACGGAAAACTGGCGCACGTGGTCTGCGTACGATTCTGGAGCAGATCCTGCTCGACACGATGTACGACCTGCCCTCTATGGAAAATGTCCTCAAAGTTGTTATTGACGAATCAGTAATTACTGGTGACTCAAAGCCTTATATGCTCTTTGATGCGTCGGAACAATGCGCCGCCTCTGATTGAAATCCAGCCCGGCCAGTATGGCCGGGCGCGCTCTTTTCCCACTAGCAGCTCCTACCAGTTTTGGCGCAGAACTTGCGTTAATAATTGCGTGAGACATTTTCGATTCCTCCATTGAATCGAACGTGTTCTGCCCACATATATGAATGCGTGCCGGGGCAGCCTTTTCATGGCCTCGGTTAACACGCGCAACTCGCACCCCAAAGAGGGAATCCCGAATGGAGCATGAGGACGAGAAAACCACCATGACAGATCAGACAAAAGCGACAATTCCGGTTCTGCCGCTACGCGATGTAGTTGTTTATCCGCACATGGTGATTCCGCTGTTTGTCGGTCGCGAGAAATCCATTCGCGCACTCGACACGGCCATGCAGAACGACAAACGCATTCTGTTGGTTGCGCAGCGCAGCGCCGATGTGGACGATCCGCAGGTCGAAGACATCCATAGCATCGGGACACTCTCGAGTATTCTGCAACTGCTCAAATTACCGGATGGCACCGTCAAGGTTTTGGTGGAGGGCGCCGAACGGGCCCGCATCATTGGCTTTGACGAAACCGAAGAGTTTTTCTCTGCAGAGATAGAGTCTGCCGAACCCAGCGCCACAGCCGATGACCGTGAGGTCGAAGTGATGATGCGCTCGCTTCTGGCGTTATTCGACCAGTACGTTAAATTGAACAAAAAAGTTCCGCCGGAAATCCTGACTTCGTTGTCGGGTATCGATGATGCCGGCCGCTTGGCGGACACCATCGCGGCGCACATGTCGCTGAAGATCGAGGAGAAGCAGCATATCCTCGAAATCGATTCAGTGCGTGGACGTCTCGAACACCTGATGGGCTTGATCGAAGGTGAAATCGACATCCTGCAGATTGAGAAGCGCATCCGCGGTCGCGTCAAGCAGCAGATGGAAAAGAGTCAGCGCGAGTACTATCTGAATGAACAGATGAAGGCCATTCAGAAAGAGTTGGGCGATCTCGAAGACGCGCCGAACGAAATCGAAGATCTGCAGCGCAAGATCGAAAAGGCCGGCATGACCAAGGAAGCTCTCGAAAAGGCCAATACCGAACTCAACAAACTGAAAATGATGTCGCCCATGTCGGCTGAAGCGACGGTGGTGCGCAACTATATCGACTGGTTGGTCAGTGTGCCCTGGAAGAAGCGCACCAAGATTCGCCATGACCTTGCCATGGCTGAGCAGGTGCTGGAAGAAGATCACTACGGTCTGGATAAGGTGAAGGAACGCATCCTTGAGTATCTCGCCGTTCAACAGCGTGTGCGCAAGCTGAAAGGGCCGATTCTCTGTCTGGTGGGGCCGCCGGGTGTTCGTAAGACCTCCTTGGGCCGTTCCATTGCTCGCGCCACCAACCGCAAGTTTGTACGTATGTCATTGGGTGGAGTGCGTGACGAGGCCGAGATTCGCGGTCATCGCCGCACATACATTGGTTCGCTGCCGGGTAAATTGGTGCAGAATCTTTCGAAGATAGGTACACGTAACCCGTTATTCCTGCTCGATGAGATCGACAAGATGTCGATGGATTTCCGTGGCGATCCCTCGTCAGCATTGCTCGAAGTGCTCGATCCGGAGCAGAACAATACCTTCAGCGATCATTATCTAGAGGTGGATTTCGACCTGTCGGACGTGATGTTTGTGGCAACAGCCAATTCACTGAATATTCCAGGACCTTTGCTGGATCGTATGGAAGTGATCCGCATCCCGGGTTACACCGAAGATGAAAAGATCAATATCGCCAAACGTTATTTGCTGTCAAAACAGATCAAGAACAACGGTCTGCGCAAAGATGAACTGAGTATCGGCGATGCAACACTCCGTGACATCGTGCGTTACTACACACGCGAGGCCGGCGTCCGCAATCTTGAACGCGAGATTGCCAAAATCTGCCGCAAGGTCGTCAAAGAACTGTTGCTCAAGAAAGACGATCGCAAGATCAGCGTGGTACCCAAGAATTTGGATAAATATCTTGGCGTCAAACGGTTCCGCTATGGTCGCGCTGAGGTGCATGATCAGGTTGGACAGGTGACGGGCCTGGCTTGGACCGAGGTCGGCGGTGAACTACTGACCATTGAATCAGCAATCGTGCCGGGTAAAGGGCGTCTGATACACACCGGCCAGCTCGGCGATGTGATGCAGGAATCCATCCAGGCGGCGATGACGGTCGTGCGCAGCAGGGCTGCCATCCTCGGTATAGATCCGGATTTCTACCAGAAATTCGATATCCATGTGCATGTGCCGGAAGGCGCAACCCCGAAAGACGGGCCGAGCGCGGGTGTGGGCATGTGTACCACCCTGGTCTCCGCGCTGACGAAGATACCGGTGCGAGCGGATGTCGCGATGACCGGTGAGATAACCTTGCGCGGTGAAGTGCTGCCGATCGGTGGTCTCAAGGAAAGGCTGCTGGCTGCACATCGCGGCGGTATAACGACGGTGCTGATCCCCGATGAAAATCAGAAGGATCTGGTTGATATACCCAAGAATGTTAAGGATCACCTCGACATCCGTCCGGTAAAGTGGATTGATGATGTGTTGCAGGTTGCCTTGCAGCATATGCCGACACCTGCGAGCACTGATACAGGTGAAGCCGAGGAAAGCGTCGGTACAGATGAAAAGAAGGGTGAGTCAAAAGCTAAGCGCAAGCGTTCATCTGTTCGCGCTCACTGATAAAATTCATTCTGCAATCAATAAGGGCGGTAATGCATAGTATGCATTACCGCTTTTTCTTTTGGCCCTTTGTTGACAGCGCTTCCAGCACCTTGGTATAAAGTGCCGCGTGCCTGTCCGGATAATTTCCATTAACAATGTAAATCCCGCGCATCAGCACGAACATTTTTTGGCTACCCGACCCACCCGGGCACCCAGATCTCCATATCCGTAAGAGCAAGGCGCATCCCACCCAGATTTCATGCGGGGGGAAGGAGCATTTATTTATGAATAAGGCAGAACTAATTGAAGCAGTTGCCGATGCAGCTGAACTGAATAAAGCAGCAGCAACCAAAGCAGTGGATGCGGTGTTGAATAGCGTTACCGAAGCACTGAAAAAAGGTGAGCAGGTAACACTGATTGGTTTCGGTACATTTGAAGTCCGTGAACGCGCAGCAAGGGCTGGCCGCAATCCCCAGACCGGTGCTGCGATAGAGATCAAGGCCTCCAAGGCGCCGGCATTTAAGGCTGGCAAAGCCCTTAAGGATGCCGTAAACTAGCGCGCTGCTCGGGGTGCTTAGCTCAGCTGGTAGAGCGTCGCCCTTACAAGGCGAATGTCGGGGGTTCGATCCCCTCAGCACCCACCAGGGTTATGTGGAGTGGTAGATCAGTTGGTTAGAATACCGGCCTGTCACGCCGGGGGTCGCGGGTTCGAGTCCCGTCCACTCCGCCATCTCTAATAAAAGGGCGCCCTTGCTGGGCGCCTTTTTACTTTGTAAAGTCCGTGGATCCGGGATTGGTCAGCCAATGACCAATTAATGACAATAACAGAGTTAGGAAAACCACCATGCTGCAGGCCATTCATGATCGCGTGACAGGCTGGATCGCCTGGCTGATTGTCGGTCTTATCGCCGTCGTCTTCGGGCTGTGGGGTATCGACAGTTATCTCCAACGTGATGCTCAGACTTTTGCTGCCCTGGTTAATGGCGTTGAAATCTCTGTACCTGAATACCGTTTCACCAAGCAGCAGCAAGTAAACCGTATGCGTGACATGCTTGGTGAACAGTATGATGCGACAGTGACAGGGACTCCGGAATTCATGTCTGCGGTGCTCAATCGTATGGTCGAAGAAGAGCTGCTGGTTCAGGCCGCGTCAGCTCAGGGCTTGGCGGTCAGTGATTCGTTATTGGCGGCGCGTATCCATAGTGTTCCCGATTTTCAGCAGGACGGGGAATTTTCTCAGGAGCGTTACAAACAACTCCTCGCCCAGCAGAACATGAGTCCGCAGCGTTTCGAAGAGCAAATGCGCCGCAGCTTGTTGATCAATCAGCTCGTCTCTACCATCTCAGGAAGTGCTGCTGTTGCGCCGCAGGCTGTTGACCAGGGGCTGCGTCTACAGGGTCAGGAACGCGAACTGCGTTATCTGCGTGTCCCGGTTGCGCAGTATCTCGAAACCGCTGAAGTCACACCGGAGGAGGTTGCCGCCTGCTACGAAACCAACAAGGCACGCTTTGTCGAACCTGAGCAGGTACGTCTGCAGTATCTGGAGCTGTCGCTGGATGTCATTGCCGCCGATCTAAAGGCAACAGATGAAGAAATTGAACAGCTTTATGCAAGCGACAAGGGACGATTGGGTGTCGAAGAACAGCGTCAGGCGCGACATATTCTCATCAAAGTAGATGAGGATGCCGCCGACGGTATCGTGGATGCGGCAAAGTCCAAAGCTGAAGAGCTGGTGAAACGGCTGCGTTCAGGTGAAGACTTTGCTACGCTGGCCAAACAAAATTCCGAAGATCCGGGTTCCGCAGCAGAGGGTGGTGATCTGGGACTGTTCGGTAAAGGCATGATGGTTGAAGAATTTGAAACGGCGACCTTTGCCTTGGAAAAGGATGCGATCAGCGACCCGGTACGCAGCCCGTTTGGATTTCACATCATTCAAGTTACCGACATTCAACCATCCAAGATACCCAGCCTGGATGAAGTCCGGGCACAGCTTGCAGAGGAAGTAGTGCGTAGGCAGGCCGAACAGCTGTTCTTTGAGCGCGCTGAATCACTGGGAAGTCTGACTTTTGAGTACCCGGACACCTTATCCTTTGCCGCAGAGCAGTTAGGTTTGCAAGTACAGGAAACAGGTTGGTTACCCGCCGCGGGTGGTGAAGGCATCGGCGCCTTCCCGAAAGTCATGGAGGCCGCGTTTGCCGAGGACGTGCTGAATGGTGGCAATAACAGCGGCGTGATCGAAGTCGAACCCAATCACGTGTTTGTTGTTCGTGTACTGGAAAACAAGGCCGCAACGCAGTTGCCCTTGGAGACAGTACGACCTGCGCTTGAGGCGAATTTGAAGCAGCAGGCAGCACGTAAGGCAGCGCTGGATGTGGGCAGTGCTTGGATAGAGAAACTCAATGCCGGTGCCACGTTGGAAGAGGCCGCGCAGGAGCTGAAAGCTGACGTACAGGATGCAGGCTTTATCAGCAGAACTGACAGCAAGCATGACCGTCAGATCGTGGCAGAGGCATTCCGTGTCCCGCGTGCCGAACAGGGAAAAACTGCCAGCGCCGGCGCCAGTTTAAACAACGGTGATTACGTGCTGTTGCAGGTTGCAGCTGTACGTGACGGTGATATTTCCGGTGTCGATGATGCCGGGCGTACAACATTCCGACGTAACCTGGATCAGCTATACGGATCTCTGGAAACCACAGCCTTTATCGAGCAGCTCAAGGCCAAGGCCGAAATCCAGATGGATGTGGAACGTTTAGATTGATCATGCTGAAGCGCTCACAGGCAAGCACCCTGGGCGCTGTCTGAAAGAGATTCCCCTGAGTATCAGCGAGGACAAGGCGAAGTCGCCATCAAGGCATGACCGTATTACGTCTCAAGCTGCATTGGCAAATCCTGTTGGCGTTGTTGCTGGCGGTGGCTGCCGGTAGCCTGAGCGGTGAAACGGCGAGTCTATTCGGTGTAAAGTTTGTTCAGATTTTCGATTTCTTCGGCGCATTGTTCATGAATGCCCTGAAGATGCTTATCGTCCCTCTGATTGTTTCCTCCATCATTACCGGCATTGCTGGCGTGGGTAAGTCGCGCGACTTCGGTCGTCTGGGTGGCAAGACGCTGCTCTATTATGCGACCACCAGCCTGTTCGCTATTCTTATCGGGCTCGTACTGGTCAACACCATTCAGCCGGGCCTGGTTGATGGGCAGCCGGCTCGCGACCAGATTGGCCTATCGGCCGATACGGCTGATATTGCCGCCAAGGTTGAAGGTCGTGGTACCGGTGATCTGGTTGAAGTGTTCCTGCGCATGGTCCCGCCGAACATTGTGGCCGCCGCCGCCGATGGCCAGATGCTTGGTCTGATCTTTTTCAGTCTGCTGTTCGGCTTTTTCATGACCCGCATCGGTGAGCCTTATGCGGGCATAGTGCACGGCTTCTGGAAGGGCATCTTCGAAATCATGTTGCTGATTACCGACTGGGTGATGAAATTTGCCCCCATCGGTGTGTTTGCGCTGGTTGCCAAGGTGGTGGCCACCACTGGCGTTGAGGTCTTTATTCCTCTGTTGAGCTTTACTCTCACGGTACTCCTCGCCTTGGCGGTGCATTTTTTGGTGGCATTGCCCATGCTTCTGCTGCTGGTGGGCAAGGTCAATCCGCTACGTCATTATCAGGCCATGGCACCCGCATTATTGACCGCGTTCTCGACAGCGTCATCGTCCGCGACATTGCCGGTGACATTGGATTGTGTCGAGCGTCAAGCCGGCGTGTCCAATCGCACGACCAGCTTTGTGTTGCCACTGGGCGCGACAGTGAATATGGACGGCACGGCCTTGTATGAATGTGTCGCGGCGATGTTTATCGCACAGGCCTATGGCATGGAACTGAGCATGGCACAGCAGTTCACTGTAGTGTTGATTGCACTGCTGACCTCGGTCGGTGTCGCCGGTATTCCTGCGGCGAGCCTGGTGGCCATTACGATTATTCTCGCAGCCATCGGTTTGCCGCTGGAGGCGGTGGGTCTGATACTTGCGGTGGATCGGGTGCTGGATATGTGCCGCACCTCGGTGAATGTGTTCAGCGATACCTGCGGCGCCGTGATTATTGGGCGCCTGGAAGGGGAAGAGGGGATTTTAAAGAGAGAGACCTAGTGACTAGAGTATCGGGCTCAAAGAATTGACATTAATAGAGAGGTGACAAAACTTTCGCCCTAGTCCCTAGTCCCTAGTCCCTAGTCCCTAGTCCCTAGTCCCTAGTCCCTAGTCCCTAGTCCCTAGCCTCAACTACTCCTTACTCTCGAACGGCGCCCCACCGACAATGTTATAGCCGGCATCCACATAGGTGATTTCGCCGGTGATACCCGCAGCGAGATCCGAGCACATGAATGCCGCGACATTACCGACATCTTCAATGCTCACATTGCGGCGCAGCGGTGAGGTCTTTTCCGCGTAATCGAGCAGGCGGCGGAAATTGCTGATGCCTGAGGCGGCCAGTGTTCGAATCGGGCCTGCCGAGACGGCATTGACGCGGATATTATCGGGGCCGAGGCTGTAGGCCATATAGCGCACATTGGCCTCCAGGCTGGCTTTCGCGACACCCATGACATTGTAATTCGGCAGTGCCTTCTCCGCGCCCAGATAACTCAGCGTCAGCAATGCCCCGGCGCGCCCCTGCATCATCGGGCGACCGGCCTTGGCGAGCGCCGCAAAGCTATAGGAACTGATATCGTGGGCCGTGGCGAAATTCTCGCGGGTCACGCTGTCCAGATATTCACCTTCCAAGGCCTCTTTTGGCGCATAGGCGACCGAATGGACGATAATGTCCAGGCTGTCCCAGTATTGTTTCAAACCTGAGAATACGGCGTCGATCTCCGCATCGCTGCCGACATCGCAGGGCAGGGTGATAGTCGAACCGCACTCCGCGGCCATTTTCTCGACGCGTGACTGCAGTTTTTCATTCTGGTAGGTGAAGGCAAGTTCAGCGCCTTCGCGGTGCATTGCCTGGGCAATGCCCCAGGCGATGGAGCGGTTGCTGGCGAGACCTACGATCAGCGCCCGTTTTCCATTCAGGAAACCCATGATCTTTCCTCATTTCGTTGCATACGGCCCGCTTACTATATAATGGCTTCCGGTCATTCACCAGAACTGCGGGTGACTCACGAGCCGAGGCGAACCCAAAGTCCGGCCTAAAAAAATTGCCTGGCCATAAGGCGTGGCCAATGGCAGCACATTCAAGGATTTTGTGTGCCAGTGTTTCGACTTGTCATTACGCTATTGTTGCTTACCACAATGCAGGCCCAGGTTGTCGCGGCGCCGGCGGCCGCGTTGGGCTATGAGCCGAAGTATCCACCAGGTTTCGAACATTTCGATTATGTGGATCCGACGGCGCCGCAGGGCGGTGAGCTTATCCTCTCAGGATTTGGCAATTACGACAGTTTCAATCCGTTCATTCTCAAATCCGTGTCTGTCGATGGTCTGGGTACCTTAGTGCTTGAGCCATTGATGGTACAGAGCGCCGATGAGCCATACAGCCTTTACGCGCATCTGGCCGAAGATATCGATCTGGCCGAGGACGGTCTGTCCGTTACGTTCCGATTAGATCCACGCGCACATTTCTCAAACGGGGATCCGGTGCTGGCGGAGGATGTCAAATTCAGTTTCGACACCCTCAAGAGCGACAAGGCGCACCCGCAATTCGGTTTCTACTGGGCGGACATCCAGCGGGCCGAAGTACTGGATGAGCGTACCCTGCGGTTCGATTTTGCCAAGCGCAATCCCGAACTGCATCTGATCGTAGCGCAAATGCAAGTGTTCGCGCGCAAATGGGTGGAAGGCACGGCATTCGATAAACTGACACGCACGCCACCCATCGGCAGTGGGCCCTACACTATCGAGAAATACCGCCTGGGTAAGGATATTACCTATGTGCGTGATCCGAACTACTGGGCTAAAGATCTCAACACTCGGCGCGGCATGTTTAATTTTGATCGCGTAACTTACAAATACTATTCCGACGAAACCGTCCATCTGGAGGCTCTCAAGGCCGGCGAGTTCGACTTCATGCTGGTGAATAACTCCAAACAGTGGGCGCGCGATTATGTCGGTCCGCAATTCACCGACGGGAGGATCGTCAAAGAAGAACTGGCACACCGTAACAATGCCGGCATGCAGGGATTTGTTATGAACACCCGGCGTGACAAATTCAAAGACCGGCGGGTGCGTCGCGCCTTATCACTGGCCTTTGATTTCGACTAGTCAAACAAGAACCTGTTTTACAATCAGTACACGCGTTGCGACAGCTATTTCAGCAACAGCGAACTGGCTGCCACGGGGTTGCCCGAGGGCGATGAGTTGGCGTTATTAGAACAGTTCCGCGATCAGCTGCCGGCGGCGATTTTTACCGAGGAGTGGAAGCCGGCGGATACCTCCGAGCCCGGTGCACTGCGCCGCAATCTGCGCGAAGCGAAGGCCCTGTTGGAGGAGGCGGGCTGGAAAGTGCGTGATGGCCGTCTGCGCAATGCAGCGGGCGAGCCTTTCAATATAGAAGTCCTGCTGGCGCAAAAGGGCTTTGAGCGGATACTAGCGCCCTATGGCCACAATCTGCGCAAACTGGGTATCGAACTCGATTATCGTACTGACGATGTCAGTCTCTATGTGCAACGCCGGCGCACCTTCAATTTCGACATGATGGTGGCGTCCTTTCCGCAATCGCAATCGCCGGGTAACGAGCAGTTCAATATGTGGTACTCCACCACGGCGGATCAGGAAGGCTCGAACAATATGGCCGGCATCAAGGATCCGGTAGTGGATGCGCTGGTGAATAAACTGGTTTACGCACCGAACCGGGCCGAACTGATCACTGCCGCCCATGCGCTGGACAGAGTCTTGCTGTACGGAGAATATGTGGTGCCCAACTGGTATATCGCCACGCACCGCGTCGCCTATTGGGATAAATTCGCGCATCCTGCGACGCTGCCCTTGTACTATGACGCTGAGAGCTGGGTATTGCAGTCCTGGTGGCGAAAGCCAGCGGAATCAACTGAGCAGGTGAGATAAGCACATGGCTGCCTATATCCTGAAACGACTGCTGTTGATGATCCCGACATTGATCGGTGTGATGCTGGTGACGTTCATTGTCACGCAGTTCGTGCCGGGTGGACCGGTCGAACAGCTTATCCAACAGTTACAGGGAACGGGTGTGCAGGGTGAGGCGGCCGGTGGTGGCGCCCATCTGTACCGTGGTAATGCCGGCCTCGATCCGGAACGTATCGAACAGCTCAAGGCGCTCTATGGTTTCGACAAACCGGCCTACGTGCGCTTTTTCGATATGATGCGCGATTACGCGGTGTTCAACTTCGGCGACAGCTATTTTCGTGGCGAGTCTGTGATTGACCTGATCCTGTCCAAGCTGCCGGTGTCGATCAGTCTTGGTATGTGGACCTTTTTTCTGGTGTATCTGACCTGCATACCCCTGGGTGTTGCCAAGGCTGTGCGCGACGGGACGCCGTTCGATCTGATCACCAGTACGTTGA